>Ga0335077_10011589_pt1 | contig 11022 bp, 5 predicted proteins | sample Lox_Sample_31_FD_207151 | JGI IMG/M metagenome (GOLD analysis project Ga0335077, IMG submission 207151) | Soil microbial communities from Loxahatchee National Wildlife Refuge, Florida, United States - Lox_Sample_3.1 | ecosystem: Environmental > Terrestrial > Soil > Wetlands | place: USA: Florida...
AGGCTGGTGATCGTGGGCACGGGGTTAGCGGCGTTGATCGTGAACGATGCTGCCGTAGAGGTGCCGCCGCCGGGCGTCGGGTTGAATACCGTCACCTGGGCGGTGCCCGCGCTGGCGATGTCGGCCGCCGATATCGACGCCGTCACCTGCGTCGCGCTGACGTAGTTGGTGGTCCGCGCCGACCCGTTCCAGTTCACTACAGAGGTGTTGAGGAAGCCGGTGCCGTTGACCGTCAGGAGGAACGCCGAGCCGCCCGCGGTCGCGCTCGATGGCGACAGGCTCGTGATCGTGGGCACGGGGTTAGGCGTGTTAATGGTGAAGGACACTGGCGCCGAGGTGCCGCCGCCGGGCGCCGGGTTGAACACCGTCACCTGGGCGGTGCCCGCGCTGGCGATGTCGGCCGCCGCGATCGCCGCCGTCACCTGCGTCGCGCTGACATAGCTCGTGGTTCGCGCAGACCCGTTCCAGTTCACCACCGAGCCGTTGACAAAGCCGGTCCCGTTGACCGTGAGGGTGAACGCCGAGCCGCCCGCCGTCGCGCTCGATGGTGACAGGCCCGTGATCGTGGGCACCGGGCTGGTCGCGTTGATGGCGAAGGCTGCTGCCGCCGAGGTGCCGCCGCCCGGAGTCGGGCTGAACACTGTCACCTGTGCCGTGCCCGGGCTGGCGATATCGGCCGCCGTGATCGCCGCCGTCAACTGCGAGGCACTGACGTAGGTGGTGGTTCGCGCCGACCCGTTCCAGTTCACCACGGAGCCGTTGACAAAGCCGGTCCCGTTGACCGTGAGGGTGAACGCCGAGCCGCCCGCCGTGGCGCTCGATGGCGACAGGCTCGTGATGGCGGGCACGGGGTTATCGGCAACCACGGTAACCGTCGCCGTCACGTCCGGAACGTTCGTGGCGCTGGCGTGGATGGTCGTGGTACCCGGGGTGACCGACGTCACCGGGAGCAGAATCGCCGGTGCGTTGCTGCCGTCCCAGATGAAGATGCCGGTTGCCTGGATGGTGGCCACCGAAGGATCACTGGAGGTGAGGTTGACTGTCAACCCGTCCAGCGGCGCGGTGGCATTGAGCCGCAACTGAAGATTTCCCGTCTTGTTCAGACCCGTGATGGTGATACTAGGCGTGACCCACGTGATGGTCGCGTTGACGCTTACCGCCAAGGGGGAGGAACTGTTGTAGCCCGTCGCAGACGCGGTGATGTTGGCCGAACCCACATTGACTGCCACAACCTGCGGCTGAGCGGTCGGGGTGGTGGCGCCGGCGGCAACGAAGACACTCGCCGGCGAGACGTTCACCTTTTTCGAATCGGTGGTGGTTAAATCGACCGTCACACCATTTCCGGGCGCGGGGGTGGATAACGTGACAGTAAGGTTCCCCGTGGTACTCAGTCCCATGCTGCTCGCACCGGAGAGCAAGATCGACCCTGGAGGCTGGACAGTGACGGTGGCCGTGGTATCCGGTATGCCAGTCGCACTGACATGAATTACGGCCGAGCCCACCGAGACGCTGGTGATGCGCGTACCGATGCTGGACGAGGTCGCGGTCATGGTCACGCTTGAAGGGACGGTGGCCACGGCGGGATTACTCGAGTACATGTTGAAAGTGATTCCGCCGGCGGGCGCCTGGCCGGCGATCATCAGTGTAAGAGTCGCGGTGTTGCCGTTCCCCAGTATGGTGATGCTGGTCGGAGTCAGGGTAAGCGCGTATCCGACGGTAACGTTTGAAGTACCCGGGCTGAGGCCCGATCCGGTCGATTTGGCAGTGATGGTTGCGGTGCCCGCCGCTACGCCGGTGACTTGGGGCTGCGAGGAAGGCTGCTTTTGCCCGGCAGCGATCGTGACTTGCGAGGGCGAGATGGTGGCTATCGTGGAATCGCTGGTAGTCAGGTCGATGAAAAGGTTTGACGTGGGGGCGGTCGCCACGCTCACCGGGAAGGCCGCAGTGTCGCCCGGCGCAACGGTCAGAGTGGCGGGGACGATGATGCTGCCTCCGGCGCTGACGGTGGCGGTAGTGCTTGTCCCGGTGACATTCGGATTGGTGGTACTCGCCGTAATCGTGGCGGAACCCGCAGCCACACCGGTGACCGGCACGGTCACCTTGCTGGCGCCGGCAACGATGGTGACGGTGGCAGGCACGGTCGCGGCCGCGGTATTGTTCGAGTTCAGGTTGATGGACAGGCCGCCGGCGGGCGCGGGTGCTGAGAGGAGTAAGTCAACATTTTGTACCCCGCCCACACCCACCGACACGGCCTGAGTCGAGAAACTGAGAGTTGCTGTGGAATTGACGGACTGGCTGGTAGCGGCATAACCCGGCGCGGATGCCGACACCGTTACGGTGCCGATGGCCACCCCGGTCACTTGCGGCTGCGGAGACGGACTGGTGGCGCCCTGGGCAATGAAGACACTCGGCGGGACCGTCAGAACCGTAGAGTCGCTGCTGCTGAGGGAAACCGTGACGCCGTTGGCGGGCGCGGCGGTGGACAGCGTGACGTTGAGGGGCGCAGATTGCCCGACCGGCACCGAGACACCCGAGGCCAGAGTGATCGAGCCGAGGCTGGCGACCGTCACCGTGACGTTACCCGGTTGATATCCCGAAGCGCTGGCCGTAATCGACGTGTGGCCCGGCGCTACCGGAGTTACCGTGACATTGGCGCCGGTCGAGTTCTGTGGCACCGTCACCGAGGCCTGGACCGAGATCACGTTCGTGTCAAAGCCCGTCAAACCAACCGTGACGCCGCCCGACCCGGCGGGAGCGCTAAGGGTCACGGTCAGCGCGGCCGGCGAGTTGTACAGGTTCAGGGGATTTGGCGACAGCGTGATGGTCATCGTGCTGGCGGTAATCGTGACCGTCGCCGGAGCGCTGTTGACAAAACCGTCGTTGACAATCAACTGCACCACGTAGGTGCCGGCGGCATCGGCGACAAAGGTCGGCGACTTGGTGTTGGCACCCGACAAGGTCGCGCTGCTTCCCGGCGCACGGCTCGAGAAGGACCAGGAGTAGGTAAGCGGATCGTTGTCCGCGTCACTGGATTTGCTGCCGTCCAAAGTCACGGTAGCGCCCACGTAGACACTCTGGCTCTGCCCCGCGTCGGCAACCGGCGCGGTATTCGTGGTGGTGATGGTTACGGTGGACGGAGTGCTCTGGACATACCCGTTGTTGACGATTAGCTGCGCCACATAGGTGCCCGGCAGATCGGCCTTGAACGTGGGGTTGGGAATATTCGTCGAAGAAAGCGTGGCAAGGCTGCCTGTGGGACGCGTAGTGAGCGACCAGCTATAGGTCAAGGTTAAACCTTGAGGATCCGTTCCAGAGCCGCTCAGCGCGACGGTGGCGCCGTGGACCACGGTCTGATTAGGGCCTGCATTAGCGGTGGGCGCCTGGACGACATTCGTCGTGATCGTCACTGTCGAGGGCTGGCTATCGACCTTGCCGTCGTTGACAATCAACTGGGCCACGTAGGTGCCTGCCTTATCCGCCGTGAAAGTCGGGTTCACCGCGGCAGGGTTGCTCAGCACGGCCGCGCTGCCGGTGGGCACGGTGTTGAGTGTCCATTTATAAGTGAGCGGGTCGCCATCCACATCCGTCGATTTCGATCCGTCGAGTTGCACCAGGGACCCCACGGGCACCGTTTGGTTGGGCCCGGCATTCGCTACCGGGGCGCTGTTCGTGGTTGCGACGCTGACGGTAGAGGGGGCGCTGTCCACCTTACCGTCGTTGACAACCAATTGGATGACGTAGGTTCCACTTTTATCGGCGACGAAATTGGGCGTGACCGACCTGATGTTGGAAATCACGGCGCCACTGCCTACCGGACGGCTGATGAAGCTCCAGTTATAGATCAGGGAATCGCCATCCACGTCGTAGGAGGCGCTGCCGTTCAGCGTGACCACGGAGCCGACAGCCACGGTTTGATTCGGGCCGGCCTTGGCAACAGGGGGCGAATTGACGGTACTGACTCGAACCGTAGCCGAGTCGCTCGCCACGCCGTTGCTTACCGTCAGTTGCACTGTGTAGGTTCCCGGAGTATCGACCGTGAAACTCGGGGAAACCGTAGTGCTATTCTGCAGCGCGGCGTGCGAGCCGGAAGGCAGGGAGAGCATCGCCCAACTGAAGGTCAACGAGCCGATGCCGCTAGGATTGGTGGACCCGCTTCCGTTCAGGCTGACGATAGTGCCGACCGGGACGGTCTGGTCCGGACCCGCGTTGGCCGACGGATTCAGGAACGACCAGACCAGGTAGCTGAAATCAAACGGAACGGAGCGGTCTACGAGGATGGTGAACGTGTCGGAGCTTGTGACCGTGCTGTTCGCCGCCACCGGTCCGAAGTGCAGCGCACCCTGGCCGGTAACCACCACTACCGACGTGGCGGCGCTGGTCACCGTCGCGGTGACCCCCGAGTGGGGCGCACCGGTGTTGACTAAATCCGCCTTGTAAGTCATGTACCATTGGGTCCGCGTATACCGCTCTTCGCTGACCAGCTGGTAGTTGGTAATCGAGAGGCCCGGGGATCCGCCCTGTGCGGAAAGTACGGAAGGAGCCAACATCAGGAAGGCAACCGCCGCGGCGGCGCTGGAAGACACGTATCGCATAATGACCTCGATCGAGCTCCGAGCAGACGAATTCGCTGCAACTACACTGGGCCGCCGCCGAGAAGTCCTCGCGCGGCCCGCCAAACGCCGCCTGCAACCAGCATCATGCCGGAGCGCCGAACGCCAGCCGCTGCTCGCGCCGCGTCCAAAGCGTTCCGCCAGGCGGCGTAAACTTCATTTCAGGGAGCTACGTCTTCCCGCCCCCCGAAGACCAGGGTCGCTGCCGCTTTCGGCTTACTGGTGCGCGGGACCGTTGGCTGCTCTCGTGGGTACTTTGGCATCCATCGAGCTCAGTTCTTCCGTGATCACGCTGCGCACGCGTTCGTACGTGAGGGCGCCGCTGACGTACCGCCCGTTGACAAACAACGTAGGTGTACCCTGTAGTCCGAGAGATTGTGCCTCGGAGAGCTGGGTCTTGACCACATCGGCTTTTTCGCCGCTGTCGAGACACTTATCGAAAGCCGCCGCATCGAGTTTGAGCTGATGGGCGTAGCCTTTCAGGGAGGAAGGATCCAGGGGCTTCCCGCCGCCGAGCATGTCGTGATATTCCCAGAATTTGCCTTGGGCCTCGGCGCAATGGGCCGCCTCGGCAGCCTTCTGCGCGTTCGGGTGCATGGCCAGCGGATAGTCTTTATAGGCAAACGCCAGCGTTCCCTTATATTCGGCTTCGATCCGTTCCAGAACGGGTCGGATCTGTTGGCAGTACGGGCATTCGTAATCGGCAAACTCCAGCAGCGTAATGTGCGCCGCCTCTGGGCCGCGCACCGGCACTCCTTTCATCGAAATCGGCGCCCGTTGGGGCGCGAGCAAAATGATCACGCGTGCCTGGCTGCGGAGTGATTGCAGATATGCAGTCTTGGCTTTTGCCATGCGCCGCTGGCGCAACGAATCGACGATCTGATCGCGCACCTTCTCATAGGGCTCGGCGGTCTCTACACCTTCGTAATAAACATGCAAGGCCTCTTCGGACGGGTCCTTGGGGAGCACGCTGTTCACATGCTTATCGAGGAGCTGCGCGACGGTAAGACCTTCTTTGCGCGCCTGCTGTTCGAGAAGGACTTCATCCGCGACGTCCTCGATCGTCTTGCGCTGGGCCTCGTAGAAACTTGTGCGAGCCTGGTACAGAGCAGACGGGCGCCTTTGTTCTACATCGGCCATGGTCAGGGACACGCCGTTAACTTCGATCACCACGGCGTTCGCGGCGGGAGTTGCGTCCCGGTCCGCGCCGGCTGCCGCCAGACAAAACACTGCGGCGAGGGCGCTCGCCGCAGTTCGAAATAGAATATGTGATGCCATAACATTCCTCTCAGCATTGTGGGGTGGTAAGTCGTGTACTAAGTCTGACTACGGTCAGCCAAAACAGACCGGGTGCCCGTTGACTTGGGTCACCCGGTCTTGCTCAGGTAACTGCAGTGCGGTTGTTACTGCTTGGGAGCGCCCAAGCCGCCGGCGCGGCAGGACGAGCAGATGCCGAAGCCGCTGCCGTTGCCGATGATCGCCGTGCAACGCCCGCCGATGCTGGCGAGTTCGCCGGCGCTCAAAGTCGCAGGCGTAAACGCCGTCTCGACTGTCGCGTAGGTTCCCGCGACTGGAGTCGCATGGATGGTCGTTCCCCAAGCGAGCAGTCCGCTCGCCAGGGTGGCGGTGGTAACCGTTGCTGCGGTGTTGTTGCAGCTGGTTCCGGAGCCGCCAGTGCCGGCTAGAGTCGCGACCAGTTTCACGACCACCGAGGTGGGAATGACACCAGTGAGGGTCTTTGACGTGAGGTCGCGGTTCACACCGAGGTTCACGAGGCCGTTCGGCGTTACAAGGCAGGAGCAGCAGGAAACCAACTGCTCATCCGGCGAGAACGCATAGACGTTCACGCAGATATTGCCGGCAGCGCCACCGAACCCCGGGCCGTTCAGCGGAGCGCCATTGGCACCGGAGTTGCTGATGTCAATGTAGGACTCCCCGAACTGCAGGTTGGCCGCGTACCTCACCTGGAAGGGCGAGTCCGCGGAGATAGGGTTCTGAGCAAAGGCGACCATCGCAAGAACGAGAGTCGCCAGAATTACGTTTCGCAGGTACATGTGGATAGGTCCTCCGTTGTCGAACATTATCATCGGTTAAGGAGGGCTACAATTCCCTAAATGCACTAGCCGAACGAATTAGCCTCCCATCGTTCGATGCACGGCTCCAGAAAAGCGGTTTGCCTTATTGCGTCAATATGTTGCATCTATATTATTGCCGCCTGCATCTAGCGGAGGATAAGGAGTTGTCTATATATTGAAGCGAAGGCGCATCGCGAACCTAGCTTCTAGACATCTTTTGTATAGCTGTTTGGTTATTGTGCTAAATCCCTTGACAATCGGAGACGAGTATCCTAAACTTCCCAAGCGTGACCGGGTTGCCAACGGCACGTAAGCTGATAAGAGGCAAAAACGCAATAAAGTCATAGCGGTAACAACCGTACTGGTCCGCTTTTTGAAGTACGGTTAAACGGGGGACGGGTCCTGGGGAATCGGCATCGCTCAAAGCGGACCGGAATTGGAGCCCGAGAATGGTGGTACTCAAACGCAGATCTAGGCTGGTTACCTTTCGTGTTTCCGCGGAGGAGTACGACGATCTTACACATTCCTGCGTTCAATGCGGTGCGCGGAGTGTGGCCGAGTTCGCAAGGGCCGCCGTTCTCTTAAAGGTGCAGATGCTGCGGACCCCTACTGGTAATCTTAGTGGCGACTTAACCACTCTGAGCAAGGGACTACGGGATTTGGACCTTATTCTAGACGACACGCGGAAGCGGATTCACCGTGTCCTGGGTCCGGGGAGTACTGGGCTGACTGCCGCCAGTGGTGAGTCGTCAGCCATGAGATCGGAGGACTGACGGGCTATCGTGCCGACGCCGCCTGGCGCCGGCACGGAGCCCGTTAGCGAGAAATAAACCTCCGTTGGTTTCGTGAACGGTTTTGGAACGGAGGCTACATGAGGTTGGTTTGGTCTAGTTGGGCAAGCGGGCAGACGCGTGGGGCTGCGCCTCGTCTTTGGTCCATCGGATGCGCGCTTTTGCTCGCGGGCGCCTTGGCTCCTGCGGCAAGGGCCGGTTTTATCGGGGCTTACGCCTGCTCGAACTTCACGCTTACAAACAGCGCGGAGGCAGACGGGTCGGCTACATGCCCCGATGACGCGACCCTGGTGATCACGGGTCCCAACAACGGCAGCGGTCTGGATGGTACGACCGACTTGACCATGCCGTCGCCGGCAAGCGGGGTGCTTCAGTTCGACTATATATATACGTCGCTCGATCCCGATCCGGGGTATGATTATGCCGGGTATTTACTGGGCGCCGACTTCTTCCAGGAAGCTGATACCTCCGGGCAATCCGGTACCGTGATCCTTCCGGTACTCGTAGGACAAATAATTGGATTTCGTGTAGGAACTTTCGACAACTTGGGAGAGCCAGGTGTACTTACCATCACTAACTTCTCGGGGCCTTCCTCGCCCGAGCCGGATGGTTTTGAGTTAGCGGCGATTGGGATTGGCAGCTTTGTGGCGAGTTGGATTTTCCGACGGAGAAAACGGCCGCTGCTCAGGCATGGCTCTGTCTGGATACCGGTCATATTGGCGATTGCGGCGAGTGGAGGTGCGCTCCAGGCGCAGCAGATTTACTACAGCGGCTCTCCCGTGACCGGACTCGTCCTGGTGCGCACGGTCAACATTCAACAACAGCTACTGGCGGCCTCGACGGCGGCTTCCGCCTCGCCGGTGAGTGAAACGAAGCCAAAGATGCCTCCACCGAGGCTGCGGCCTCCGGTCATCCCCACGCTGCTCAACACGAGGACAACGGGTACAGCAGAGGTGCTTACGGTGGTGCCGGCGTCGGGTCTCACCGCATTCAACGCGTTGTCGCACACCGACCAGAGGCTGGCAGATAACGGCAATCAGTGGAGCATCGAACCACCGAATCAAAGTATCGCGGTCAGCAACGGCTATGTTCTGGAAGGCGTGAACGACGGTGTCCGAATTTTCAACACCTCCGGCTCGCCGAGCATCGCCACGGTTGCGTCGAATCAGTTGTTCGGATTGGCGCCGACGATCGACAGGAACACGGGCATCAACGGCGTCTACCTGACAGACATGCGCGTCTACTACGACCAGGGCATGGACCGGTGGATGGTCGTCCAGCGCTCGCAGGACAACGACGCTGCGGGAAACGCGCTCAACCAGTCTCACTTGTATATTGCGGTGAGCCAGACCGCCGACCCGACGGGCACTTACTACATATACTTAATGGACACAACGAATCCGAATCATCCAGGATGTCCGTGCATAGACGACTATCCGCAAATCGGTTCCGACCAGTACGGATTTCATATTGCCTGGAATGAGTTCTCCGCGCCGTATCTAAATTTCAACGACGCGACGATTCTGAGCATTTCCAAGGCTTCGCTCGCCTCCGGCGCTTCCACACCGACGGCTTTTCAGTTTTTCATCGCGCCCACGACGGGGTTCGAGTTTGCCATCCAGCCGGCTTACACACCGCCCGGTGCATCCAACTTTCTGGCCAGCGGCGGCATGGAATTCTTCGTGAGCACGTTCTACCAATTCGGGTACGGGTCCCAGGTCGCACTGTGGGCCATGTACAACACGAGTTCGCTGGCCACCACCTCTCCCAATCCGGGCCTGACGCGGATCACTGTGAACACGCTTACGTACACGAACCCGGACGTAGCCACGCAGCGGCCTGGTCCTCTCCCCTATGGCTCGACCCTCATACCGCCGGGACAGCTTGCCTACCTGGACGGCGGGGACATACGCGTCCAGGCGCTGACGTACGCGGGCGGGCGTCTCTATCTCACGCTGCAATCCGGCGTAGTCGATCAGAACGGGCGCGGGGTAGTCGGAGGGGCCTACATCGTGCTCTCGCCGACTTATCGAAACGGGATCCTTGCCGCTTCGGTTCTGAACCAGGGATATTTGGCGGTCAACAGCAATCACCTGCTGCGGCCGGCAATCGCCGTCAACGCGCAGGGCCACGGTGCGATCGCGGCAACGCTGGTCGGTCCGGACTGGTATCCCAGTGCCGCGGTGATTCCCTTCGACACGTTCTCGACGCCATCGACGATCCAGGTCGCGGCAGCCGGATCGCTGCCTGAAGATGGATTTACCGGGTACCCCGGCGGGAGCGGTGCGGGAGTCGCGCGTTGGGGTGATTACAACACCGCGGTGGTCACGAGCGACGGCGCGATTTGGATGGTGGTGCAGTATATCGGCTCCTATCCGCGGACGCAGTTCGCCAACTGGAATACCCTCGTGATTCGGAAACAGCCATGACCTCGAATCGATCGGGCAGGGCCAGTCAGAGAGGAGCCCAATGAAACCTCAAATGATGCGACAGACGACCCGGGAGAGTACGGGGGCGTCATCGGCGGCCGAAGGGGTGGTCCTGGTTGACCTGGATCTCAAGCCGATTGCGCTGGATAGCGGCGCCGAGGCTATCCTGGCGGACCTGAACGGCCCGGGCGGCATCGAACCCGCCCTCCCGGCCGATGTGCTGAATCAGCTTTCGGCGGGTTGCCAGGGCGGACAGGTCGCTGGGAACCCCATTCACCTGGCTTCGGCTCGCCACGAGTACAGTTGCCGTGCGTTCCTGGTGAAATCGCGGGACTCGAATGTCGGGCCTATGCTGGCTCTGCACCTGAAGAAGGAGATTTCGGTGGTCGATGCGGTTCACCAGGTGGGTATCGATTACCATCTGACGGACCGCGAACAGGAAGTCCTGATCGGGGTGGCCATGGGGCTGACCAGCAAGGAACTCGCCGGGCGGATGGACATCAGCCCCAACACCGTCAAAGCCTTTCTGCGCCTGATCATGATCAAGATGGGCGTGGCCACTCGTGCCGGGATCGTCGGCAAGCTGTTGGGACAGAACGGCCGGGCCGGGTCGTGATGAGGCATCACCCGTCCAGTACTGTTAGGCGTAAGGCCCCAGCCTGTATACTGTGAGTGCGGTCCTGGCTGTCGGCCTCAGGATGCAGGTACATCTCGGGGAGTCCTCCAAGACTGTGACTCCAGGGCCGCCGGATGGTGCTGTTTCTCACTCTTCGACGCTCCGTCGGGCGAAAACCAGCGCGCGTCATTTCGGCTATTCCAATCGGCTAGGCACTTTAGAGTCTTGTGTCTGCGGCCAAGGCGTCGTACGTTTCTCAAGGAAGGAGTCTCCCCCGAAACCGAGAGATGCCCTACGTCAAGGCACGCAGTAAAAGGGACCGTCGCGAAGCGGATCTGCTGCTGAACGTTGTACTTGCCCACATGGCATTTCACAGTGCGAAGGATCTCCGTACGCGCCGGTTGGAACGCGACCGATTCACCGCCGCTGTCCAGATCTTCCACGAGTTTGTGATGGCTACTAATGGGGAAGCGGCAACGCTCGACATGGCGCGATCATCGT
>Ga0335077_10011590_pt1 | contig 11022 bp, 9 predicted proteins | sample Lox_Sample_31_FD_207151 | JGI IMG/M metagenome (GOLD analysis project Ga0335077, IMG submission 207151) | Soil microbial communities from Loxahatchee National Wildlife Refuge, Florida, United States - Lox_Sample_3.1 | ecosystem: Environmental > Terrestrial > Soil > Wetlands | place: USA: Florida...
GCCCGGCGTCCGCCTGAATGGGTTTCTTGCTTCGACTGCCGTTGCGCTGCTGTTGTCAGCGGGCGCCGCCTCGGCCGAGCAGACGACGACGCCGAACAACCCGGGCGTAACCACGCCCGACAGTGCTAAGACGACACCCCCCGCGCCGGCCAGTGACACCGGCAAGGCGAAGACGACGGATTCATCAGCCGACAAGGCCACCAACCCGCCTCCTTCTGCCACGACAACTCCGCCGACTCCGGCCAACGCTCCTGAAAATGCTGGGAACACAACCCCGCCCAAGACGCCAGCCACGGCTCCGCAGGACACGGCGAGCGACCATCGGGGAAGCACGCCGGAAACTACCGGCAGCACAACGCCCTCGGCCACCACAACACCGCCCCCGGCAACCACCACCGCCACGGCGCCCCCTCCTCCGCCTGCGCCCACAATCGACCAGCAGATTGCCGAGCAGTTACAACAGCTGACCAGCGGCAAGTTCGATCGCATCGTCGGCGGCAAGACCGCACGCGAGTCCCTTCAGGCGTTCTATTCGGGCCGCTCTTATGCGCCGATCTGGCTGACCGACGGACATGCCAATGATCGCGCGATTGCTGCAGTCGGCTACCTCGCCCGTGTCGAAGCCGATGGGCTTAATCCTGCCGACTATCCGGTACCGGATTTCAAATCGATCACCGATCCACAAGCGCTCGCCGAGGCCGAACTGAAGTTCGACATGTCGGTGATCACCTACGCGCGTCATGCCTCTATTGGGCGGGTCGCCTGGTCGCGCGTGAACGCCAACATTGAATACGACACCAAGGCGCCGGAACCGGCCAGCGTCCTTGCTAAGATGGCGGATGCCAAGGACGTAACCGCGGCGCTCGACGCCTATGAGCCGCATGCGCCCGGCTATCTCGCGCTCAAGGCGAAGCTGGCCGAGATCCGCGCCGGCAACGGCGATGGCCTCAAGCCGCCGATTCCGAACGGGCCGGTGCTTAAAATCGGCGAACAGGACCCGCGTGTGCCTGCATTGCGGCAAAAACTCGGCATCAACGGCGACGGCAATACCTATGACAAGGCGCTCGCCGAGGCGGTGAAGAAATTCCAGAAGGAGCACGGTCTCAAACCGACCGGGACGCTCACGACGCCAACGCTCGATGCGCTCAACGGCCCCAGGCCGACACATGTAACCGACGTCATCCTCGCCAACATGGAGCGCTGGCGCTGGATACCGCACGACCTCGGCAAGTTCTACGTGATGATCAATCTGCCGGACTTTACCGCCAGCGTTTACAATGACGGCAAGCGGATCTGGAAGACCAGGATCGTCATCGGCAAGACCGATATGCCGACGCCGATCATTTCAACTTTGATGAGATTCATCACGGTCAACCCGATTTGGCACGTGCCGCCGTCGATCATCAACAACGAATACCTGCCGGCCATGGCGCAGGATCCGACCGTGATGCAGCGCATGGGCCTCGTGGTCCAGCGCGACAATTCCGGGAAAGTCATCGGCATTTATCAGCCACCGGGGGACAGGAATGCGGAGGGGCGCCTTCGTTTCAACTTCCCCAACAAGTTCCTGGTGTATCAGCACGACACTCCGGACAAGTACATGTTCGCCTATGCCAGGCGCGCATTCAGCCATGGCTGCATGCGCACGCAGGATCCGGCGAAATATGCCGAGGTCCTGCTCTCGCTCGTTCGGCCCAACGACGGCTACACAGAGGAACGCATCAAGAAGATGTTCGGGCCGAACGAGATCAATATCGAATTTCCCACTCCCATTCCGATCCACGTGACCTATCAGACGGCTTTCGTCGACGATGCCGGCAAGCTTGAATTCCGCGACGACCTTTATGGCCGCGACAGGGAACTGCTTGCGATCCTGCACAATTCGCAGGAAATGCGGATTGCCGACATCCCGGTCGAGCATCCGATCTCCGCCAAACACCGGGAGATCCTGAGCGCCGCCGATCATTCTCCGACCTGGGGCGGCCAGGGCGGTCCGGGCTTTTTCCAACAACTATTCGGCGGCTTTAGCTCATCGCCGCCGCCACCCCCGACCCGGCCGCACGCTCGCCGCCGGGTGAGCCGCACATACCGGCCGCAGAATCGGTTTAGCTCGGAATAGGGATTCGCGGGCCGAACCCGGCTGCAATTGGACCGGTATCGGCCCGCAGGCGAGCCTTGCCCGGCCGCCCTGTGGGGGCAGGCAGTGTAGGGCCATATTTTGCCACACTGGGCCGTTAGCCCTATCCGGGTCGGGGGTGGGGTGACGGCTAAATCTGCGTTTGCCCTTCCCAAAATTAGCAATGCGTTGGCGTTACTCGGCGCGGGGATGCGGCGGGTCACGACGCTCAACGCGTCAACGCGAGATCGCCAGTGCCGATTGGTATTGCGCGTCCGAACATCCGTCGATTCGCCGCTTTGCGCGCGGGCTATTCGTGCGGTCTCGCTGTTTTCCTCGTTCTGTTCGGCTGCAGGGGGTTGCAGAACGCGATCGCCGACGGCGACACGCGCACCATCTCCATGCACCACGTCCACACCGACGAAAACATCACCATCACTTACAAGCGCGACGGCCGCTACGACGAGGCGGCGCTGGAAAAACTCAACTGGTTTCTGCGCGACTGGCGCCGCGGCAAAGAAATCCGCATGGACGCGCAGCTGATTGATCTGTTGTGGGAGGTGCAGCGGGAGACCGGATCGAAAGAGCCGATTTACGTCGTCTGCGGCTATCGCTCGCCGGAAACGAACGCCATGCTGCGGCGGCGCAGCCGCGGGGTCGCCCGTTTTAGCCAGCACATGCTTGGCCATGCGGTCGACTTCTATATTCCAGGCGTACGGCTTGAGGATCTGCGCGTGATCGGCCTGCGCCTGCAGCGCGGCGGGGTCGGCTTCTATCCGACCTCGGGATCGCCGTTCGTGCACATGGACACCGGCGGCGTGCGGATGTGGCCGCGCATGACGCGCGACCAGTTGCTCCACGTGTTCCCGGACGGCCGCACCGTCTATCTGCCCAAAGACGGGCATCCATTGCCGGGCTACGCTCTGGCGCTCGCCGCCTTGAGAAAGCGCGGCCAGAACCCCACCGAAACCTGGGCGGAAGAGGCGCAGGAGGAGGGGCTGAGCGAGAACATTATCTTGACGAGCCGCGAACGAAAGCCCGCCGATCCGCATGCCCAATTCGATGGAATGACGCGGGCCGATCGCGTGGCGGACTCTCGCGAAGCGGCGCGAACCGAAGCGCCAGCGGCGGGCGCAGGCAGCGAAAGTGCCGGAGCGATGAACGCGCTGCGGGCCGGGCTTGAACATGAAGCCCAACGCCGACGCGACCAGGCGGGGCTTGCCGCCGCGGCGCCATCGAACAGTACCGGCTCTCTGTACCAGCTTGCTTCCTACACGCCGCCCGCCGGTGGAATGACGCCGAGCCAGATCGTCAACGCACGCGGTTATTGGCAAAACGTTTCAGACCCAGGACCGGCACCTTCCGGCGCCAAGGCCGGCGTGCCGCATCGGACCGAGCTGGCCAGCGCCGATCTCACTGGCAGCATCGCTGCCTGGGGTGCGGCGCTCCAGGATCGCGTTCCCGCGGCATTCATGCTCGCCTATGCGGCCCAGCGCGAACCGACGCCCGCCGAAGCGCCTGCTTCGCCGACGAAGCCTTTGCTCGAGGCACAAGCAGATCAGCCGACGTCGCAGGCCGCTACGACGATCGTCGAGAAACGCGCCCCCGATCAGGCGGTATCCACGATCATTGCGGCGCGTCCGAGTTCCCCCGCCAGCGAAGGAGCGCGCTTCGACAATCCGTGGCTCGACGCGGTGATGATTTCGCCGAGCGCGCGCCGCTATCTCACCGTGTTGATGCTCGGCACGCCCGACTACCGCACCTTGGCCTCGCTGGTCGCGAAGCCAACACGCTCGGTGGTGATGATGACGTTTGGCGCCGAGCCCAATCCCGGCATGACTAGCGATCGTTTCACTGGGCGCGCCGTCGTGTTCGCGGCGACACAGACCGCTTCGCTGCAGTAAGCCGCGCGTCCGCGCCGTGCCGCAATCCCTGGCATCGACGACCCGCTCCGGCGGGCGCGGCTACGGCTCGATCAGTCCAAAGCGGATCGCATAGCGGACAAGCTCGGCCGTGGAGTGAGCGCCAAGCTTGCGCATCGAGGCCGCGCGATGCGCCTCGACAGTCTTTGTGCTGATACCCAGCAGATTTGCGATTTTCTTGTTTCTTTCACCTTCGGCGATGAGACGGACGATTTCACGTTCGCGTAGCGTCAACGCGGCCGCCGTGCAGGATCCGTTGCGATTGTCGACGCCGGCGGACAATACTGCTGCCGCGTGACTCGAATAGAATTCCCCGTGCCGCGCCAAAGTTTCGATGGCCGCCACAATCCGCTCGTCGGACTCCCATTTGAATAGGTAGCCACGGGCGCCCGCCAGAACCGCTTCGCGAATGACCTCTTCTCTTTGCTGAACTGAGAAGATCATTACTTCCGCGGGCGGCGCCTTCTTGCGGATTTGCCGCGTGGCTTCAATGCCGTCAACCACCGGCAACATCATATCGAGAATCACGACATCCGGCCGCCGCAGCATCGCTTGCTCGATCGCTTGGCGTCCATCGCTTGCTTCCGCGCAAACTTCGAAATCGTCGCGTGATTGGATGAGCGAGCGCAGACTGCTGCGAACAAGCAAACGATCGTCCGCAATCAGGATGCGCACTTTGGATTTGGACGGACGCCCCCGCCCGGCACCTGTATGATGCAAACTGTCGATGGACTGTTGATTTCCCATACGCACGATTTCCATACGCCTTAGAGCACGCACCCGACGAAGCGTTTTACGCTGCCGTTTCGCCACTGGCACCGCAGCAGAAAGACTTTCGTTGTTTGGTGCGTCGGCGCTTGACGACACAACTCCTTCCGAAACCGTCCCTCTCGCGGGACCAAAACCCCTAAGGGTTTCACCCGATAGCGGTATGCAACTACTAGCAGTATTTTATAAAAATGCAATCTCCGGTCCACGGGATTGACCGCAGCCGGACACAGACCTCTCGCGCCATGGGCGCACACGGCGTTCGCGATCAAGCACACCGTGTTCTGAGAACAAGGGATGGCCCACTCATGGATCCCGTCGTCGACATTCCGGGTCTGTGGCCGTTGTGGCAGAACGCGGCGGCGGGCGAACCTGCAATCCGCATTGCCATCATCGACGGGCCGGTGGACTTCGCGCATCCCTCACTGCGCGCCGCCCGGTTATTGCCCGACGCGGCCATGCCGGCAGACCGCCTTACGGTGCGGTCGGAGCACGGCACCCACGTCGCCAGTGTGATCATCGGCTCGCCGGACGGTCCGGTGCTCGGCATAGCGCCGAATTGCACGGCCACCGCCTATCCCATTTATCGGGAAAATGACGCCGGCAGGCTTGAGCCGACGTCGCAAGCCGCTGTGGCTCTCGCCATCAATCGCGCGCTTGATGACGGCGCGGATATCATCAACATCTCGAGCGGCGAGCAAACTGCCACCGGTCAGGCGCATCGTATCCTCGCCGACGCCGTCGGGCGGTGCGCCAAACTCGGCAAGCTGATCGTAGCCGCCGCCGGCAACGACGGCTGCCGTTGCTTGCATGTGCCCGCAGCGTTGGATTCAGTGCTCGCGGTCGGCGCCTGCGATCTCAACGGCGCGCCGCTTCCTTTCAGCAATTTCGGCGACAGCTATCTGGAAAACGGCATTTTGGCGCCGGGCAAGGACGTGAAGGGCGCTTCAGTCCAGCAATCGGTGACGTTGCGGTCTGGAACGAGCTTCGCCACTCCGATCGTCACCGGCGTGTGCGCGCTGCTGCTGTCGCTGCTGCGGCGGCGCGGCGGCGACGCCAACCCGCGTGCCGTTCGCGCGGCACTGCTCGCAAGCGCCGACCCCTGCAGCGAAACCACGCCGGTGAACGGCGTCCGCTGTCTTGCGGGACGCCTGAACGTGCAGGCGGCGGTGGCAGCGCTGCTCGGCGGCGTCGAAGCGGCTGCCAGCGAACCGGCCTCTGACGAGTCCGATCGGCGAACGAGCCGCCCCACTTTCAGCTCGCACTTTCACCGGGAGCACGCGAGTGCCTCGCGTTCTCCTCTGCCGTCACCCTTGCCAAGAGAGGCTACCATGGGAGAGTTGCCATTGAGAGCCACCGATGCTGCAGCAGTCGTTCCGGCTACTGTAAACAATGCAATCGCAGCTTCGGCGGGGATAAATCCGAGCGAAGCTGCGGCCGCCGAAACATCCGCGCCAGGTGTTGAACCATCGGCGGCGGGTAGCAGCGCACTGCCGGCAGGCGTTGCACCGTCCGCGAGCGCGGTGCCGGTAGCGTCCAGCATAGCGCCAGGCGTCGTCGCGCAAAACGCTGCGCCGCCGGCTTCATCCGCGCACGGCTCCAGCCAAGCTACGGCCGGTTTGCGGCCGAGCGCAGGCGACTGCCAGTGCGGTGGTATTCGTCCGTCGCAGGCGCTGGGCACTCAATTGGCGTTTCCGATTGGCCGCCTCTATTACGACTTCGGTCTCGAGGCGCGGCTCGACTATTTCGTTCAAGCCATCGCAAGCTGGCGCGATACTCTGAGCGGTCGCGGCGATCCGGAGTTTGGGACAGATCGCCCGCGCGCCGGCGACGCTGCGGCGCCGTACAATCCGGAGATCATGGCCCGGTATTTGTTGGACATGGCGCCGGGCGAAGAACGGCCAGCCTCCAGCAACGGCAATTTCCGCGACGCCGACGCGATCATCTGGACGCTGACGATCGACACGACGCCGATCTATGCGATCAAACCGGTCGATGTCTTCGGCTTGCCGTTCTACGCCCAGCTGGCAACGAACCTTTGGTTTCAGGAGGTCTCGCACAAGCCGCCAAGGGACGTCGCCAAGCTCGCGTCACCGGCCGAGGCCGCAGTGAAGTCGGTCGACGATTGGCCACCGAAGGGATCGATCGCTCGCGTGTCGCTCGCCGGTTGGGCAGAAGGCGCAACGACGCGGCTCCTCAACGGGACCGTCGTACCTAGGCTCACAACGGATTGGCGCGGCTTCTATGCCTGGAACGTCTACGATCTCCTCGGCGCCGATTCCGGACATTGGCCGGCCGGCGCGCAGGGATTCTTGCAGCGCATCTACAATGAATTCCGCAACGTCGGACTCTCTCCGCAGGACCGCGCGTTGAACTACTCGGCGATGAATGCTTTCAACACCAAGCGCATCTTCACCGAGATCGCCAGCCAAGGAAAACGGCTCGACACCGTCGAAGTCGATCGGAGCATCATCTGCCGGCCCAACTCCGACTGCTGGGACGTCACCTACCGCTTCTTCGACCCGCTCCAGGTCCTGACTCAGGCACGCATGGTCTACCAGTACACGATCGACGTGAGCGACGTCGTGCCGGTCGCGGTCGGGCCGCTGCGCCGCTGGGAAGTGTACTGAAAATGCGAAATGTCCTTCTCGGCAGCATTCGAGGAGGCCAGGGCGTGGCAAAAATTTTGCCACGCCGACCGGGGGATTTCTCAATGTCCCGGATCAAGCCCGCGGGCGCCTCTCGCGCATTGCGCAAGCAATTCGCTCGAGGCCGCTCTGGTGACAACACGTGAAAGGAGCCAGACATGGATCTGCAATTTGACCTCTTTGGGAAGACCGACTTGGAAATGCAACGTCCGGTGCAATGCGAGGGCATTGCACGCGGACCGGCGCGAATGAGCGAAGTGGCGGTGAGCGGCTCGGTAAACCCGCAGTTCGACTGGGGTAGTCTCCTCAGCACCGCGGGCAACATCGCCAAGACGGCGATCCCGATCATTGCCGGCGCGCTCTAGCCCGAAAGCGTCGGGGCCCGAGCCATCGGGCCCCGATTCACCCAATGGAGTTCGACATGACACGCGAGTCGCGGGACAGCGTGCGGGCTTTGCAAGATTCCGCCAGAGCGAGAGACGGAAAAACGATCATCAAGTCCGTCATCAGCCACGAAATGCTGCTGGCCGAGATCGAAGCTCGCAATCCGATCATCGCCAATCGGCAAACGCGCAAACCGATCCGACGCTCAAGCGCGTCCGACCGCTAGCTTAAGGAGTCAACGCGATGGCCCAGACGACCACGGCCCCGCCGCAAAAAACCGAAACCGGCGAAACTCAACCGCCATTGGAATATCTCAGTCCACCCCAGTCCGGCGGCTTGCCGCGACGGCTTTACACCGAGGGGGCGCCGCCCGGAGAGGAAAAAATCAATGTTGCGCTGAAAGTTCTCAACGATCCGATCGCGCGCAACAGCTTCAGCCGCAACTATTCGGGCCAGCGTCGCAGCTGGGATCGCTGAGGCTAGCGCCCGCCTTGTTGGCGCGATGTGGGTCGGCATTTCGCCCCTCGCGCTCGCCGGCGCGCCCAGACCTCGAACTTGGAGACAGTCAGATGTCCAACTACGTTCTGGTCTGTCATGGCGATGTGCACGAGTTTGGTTCGTTCTCGCTCGCCAAGGATCAAGAAGTCCAATACGGCGGCAATTTCGGTGCTGTTCTGCCCTATGGAACTGCTATCGCCGTGTACAAGGCGATTTACCGCGATCCGACTACGCCCATTAAAAACCTCGCCATCGAGAATTTTGATCCGCCGGATCCCCTAGTCGGGCCGGGCAGCTTCAAGCCAGACTTCGACCTGAGCGGGGACGATAAATTGCTGCTGTTTCTGATGAACCTCAACACCAGGGCATACATGCGGCTCGGCGGGGGTTGGAAATCCCGGCTCAGCACACTTGTCACGAATCTCGGCAAGGCCGGCGAGCAAGCGCCGTTTGTTCTTTATCTCATGTGCTGCACGGCGCAGGAAGGGGTCGAGGTTCCGATTCCGCAAGGAGCCTCACTCGTTTCTGTCTACGAGAAGCTGACAGCATAATCAGGCAGCGGCCCGCAGAGCGGCGCGGGACGGCCTAACCGCTATTCAAGCATGCCGAGCGCATGCAGGTAGGTTTCCAGAATGGCCTCCTGCTCCTTGCGCTCGTTGACGTCCTGCTTGCGCAGCCGCACCACCGATCGCAGCGCCTTGACGTCAAAGCCGTTGACTTTGGCTTCGCCATAGACGTCGCGGATATCGTCGGCGATCGCCTTCTTCTCTTCTTCTAGCCGTTCCACGCGTTCGACGAACGCTTTGAGCTGATCCTTGGCGAAGCGGTGGGCGGGCTCATCTCTGACGGCGGCATTGGCCATCGCGGCACTCCTCGGTCACATCCACGCGAGGTTTCGGGGCCGCCGCCGCTTCCGTCAAGCCACGAGCCGCCTCATCCACACCAACGCACAGGGCAAATGCGCGACGGCCGGGCCGCTAATGTTTTTGGCTTGCTTGTGCCTTTTCGAATGCCGCCTTCTGCGCCGGTGAGGCTTCCTTCTGGTGCTTTGCGCGCCACTCGTCATATGGCATGCCGTAGACGATTTCGCGGCTCTCGTCCTTGGTCATCGGTACGCCCTTGGCGTCGGCGGCGTCCTTCATCCAATTGGACAGGCAGTTGCGGCAAAAGCCGGCCAGATTCATCAAATCGATATTCTGCACATCGGCGCGCTCGCGCAGGTGCTCGACCAGCCGGCGGTAAACGGCAGCTTCAAGCTCGGTGCGGGTCTTTTCGTCGGTAGCCATGATCTCCTCCGCGGCCTAGACGTTTAAGGCAAAGATAGAATTGTATCGGTGGTCTTTCCATAGCCGGACAGCCGTCAGCCCAATACACTTCAACCCAATGGCTACGCCCTCGCGCGACCTACTTGAATCCCTGTTCCGGACCGCGGTGGGAGCAGCCCACCCGAGCCAATGCCTGCCGGCATATCTGCCGGATTTCCCGCTGCGCGGACGGCTCGTCATTTTGGCCGCCGGGAAGGCGGCGGGCTCGATGTCCCAGGTGGCGGAACAGCATTACGTCGCGCAGATGGCCACGCGCGGGATCGGCGAAGACCGTCTCGCCGGCATCGCCGTGACCCGCCATGGCTACGGCCGGCCGACCCGGCGCATCGCACTGGTCGAGGCCGGCCATCCAGTGCCGGACCAGGCCGGACTCGACGGCACCGAGCGCGCGCTGACCCTGGCCGAAGGAGCGGGCAACGACGACCTCGTCGTGGTGCTTTTGTCTGGCGGCGCGTCAGCCAATTGGATCGCGCCTGCCGCCGGCCTGACCCTCTTGGAGAAACAGGCGACAACGCGCGCGCTCCTGCGCAGCGGCGCCAATATCAGCGAGATCAACTGTGTGCGCAAACATATCTCGCGGATCAAAGGCGGCCGCCTCGCAGTGCGCGCTCATCCCGCTCGCCTCGTGACCCTGGCGATTTCCGACGTGCCCGGAGACGATCCGGCTGTCATTGGCTCCGGCCCGACCGTGCCCGATCCGACGACGCTCGCCGATGCGCGCGCCATCGTCGGTAAATATCGGCTCGATCTGCCGGAACGGGTGAGCCGCGCCCTCGCCGATCCTCAAAGCGAATCACCGAAACCAGGCGACACGATCTTTGCCGGTGCGAGCTATAAGATCGTGGCGCGGCCGGCCGACGCCCTGGCCGCAGCCAAAGCCCGCGCCGAGGCGGCCGGCTACGAATGTGTCATTCTCGGCGACCGCCTGCAGGGCGAAGCTCGCGAGGTCGCAGCCGAACACGCCCGGCTCGCCCGCGACTTGGCCGCGCAGGGCCGCCGCACCGTCGTCCTTTCGGGCGGCGAACTCACGGTCACGCTGCGCGGAGGCGGGCGCGGAGGGCCCAATCAGGAATATGCCCTGGCGCTCGCCATCCACCTCCAGGGCGCCGAGGGCATTGCCGCGCTTGCCGCCGATACCGATGGAACCGACGGCGGCAGCGGCCGCCCGGATGACCCAGCCGGGGCCTTTGTCGACGAAACCACGCTGCAACGCGCCACGGCGATCGGCCTCGATCCCGCCGCGTTTCTTGCCGACAACGATTCTACGGGGTTTTTCAACGGCATCGGCGATCTGTTTCGACCCGGCCCGACGTTCACGAACGTGACCGACTTCCGGGCTATCGTCGTTCACGGGCCGCCCC
>Ga0335077_10011591_pt1 | contig 11021 bp, 11 predicted proteins | sample Lox_Sample_31_FD_207151 | JGI IMG/M metagenome (GOLD analysis project Ga0335077, IMG submission 207151) | Soil microbial communities from Loxahatchee National Wildlife Refuge, Florida, United States - Lox_Sample_3.1 | ecosystem: Environmental > Terrestrial > Soil > Wetlands | place: USA...
CGACCCTCGAAGCGCAGACGATTGCCCACGTAAGCCAGGCACACGCATTCGCGGTCCGGCCCGACCACCGGCTGATGCAGGATCGTCTCGTCCGTGGCGTCGAAGTCGCCGGGTCCGAACGTGGCGCGGCCATCGTCGAATGTGCCGCACAGCACCTGGGTGAGTTCCAGTCCGTCGTGGCTATGACGCGGCAAGCTTCGACCCGGACCGATGCGCAGCAGGAACAGCTTGGCCTGCGGATCCTCCGGCAGGTCCAGGCGCGCGAAGCGCATGCCAGGTCCCATCCAGATCCAACGCGAGCTGCGGCGGCCGCGCAAGCGCCGCGGCCACGACAGGCCTTCTGGCGGCGGTGGCATCGAAGCAGCCGGGAGCGACGAAGCACTTCGATGCACCGGTTCGGCCGGGCCATCGATGCGCTCGAGGGCGCGCGTCCACGCATCGAGCGCCAGCGCTTGCGGATCGCTGTCTTCGATCATCGAGCCGCCCAAGGCCTGCATCAGCCCCAGTTGTCGGCGGCATTCGGCGCAACCGTCGAGATGCACGCCGACGACGAGCGCCTGGCCGCCCGGCAAATGTCCGGCAGCAAGCTCCAACAGCAAATCGTCGGGGGGGTGATGGCGCGTCATGGTTCAAGTCCGTCGAGGAGGCGCCGCAGTTGTGCCACTGCGAGCCGGATGCGTGACTTCACCGTGCCGAGCGGAATGCCCAGCGCCTTGGCGATCGCGGGATGCGCGTGCTCTTCGTAGAACGACAGGCGCAGCACCTGCGCCTGCTCCGGAGGCAGCGCGGCCAGCGCGCGCCGGATGCCGCGCTCGCGTTGCGCCGCGAGCATCTGTGCCTCCGGCTCCATGTCGGCGTCCGCGCCCAGCACATCGGCGTCGAAAGCTTCAGCCTCACTCTCGGCCACGCCGATCTGGCGCCGGTGGTGATCGATACGGAGGTTTCGCACGATGGTGTACAGCCATGTGGACAATTGCGCACGTGCCGGATCGAACGAGCCGGCGCGCCGCCACAGCTGCACCATCGCCTCCTGCACCAGCTCTTCCGCCACGGCATCGCTCGAGCCCGAGCGCACGAGAAACGACTTCAGGCGTGGTGCGAAATGCCGGAACAGCGCGGCAAAGGCGCTGCGGTCAGCCGACTCGGCGACGGCGCGCACCCAGGCATTGAACTCGTCGGTGGTCGGCATCCGGTCGTCGGTGGGCGTCACGATACCCACGTGAGGCGGGACCACGCGCGGCCACCCCGGCTCGCCGGTCGGACGTAACCAAGAATGACTCACGCGCCCCATGCTGCCTTCTACGGGCTCGAAACCGGATTGGATCACGTCGGAAACCCAGGCTTCGGTGATCCGATCCTCGCTCCGTAGCGTACAAGCGGTCGACAACAGCGTGGAGCAGGCGGTTCATGTCCAGCCTAGGTGTGGCCTTGACCGAGCGCGGCGTGATACCCCAGCGCTTGGTTCGCAGCGGCATCCGCCGTCTTCTGCAACAGCGTCTGGCCGAGATCGATGCGGGCGACGCGAGCGCAGCGGCGGCCCGCAGCGAGGCATTCGCCGCAGCCATGGCCGACGCGCCGGTCGCGCTGCTGCCCGAGAAAGCCAACGAGCAACACTACGAGATGCCCGCCGCGTTCTTCGGCGAGGTGCTGGGACGGCACCGCAAGTACAGCTCGGCCTGGTGGCCGCCCGGCGTCGACCGCCTTGACGACGCCGAGGCGGCCGCGCTCGCCGCCACCTGCCAGCGCAGCCGCCTGGCGGATGGCCAGCACGTGCTCGAACTCGGCTGTGGCTGGGGTTCGCTCTCGTTGTGGATGGCCGAGCGCTTTCCGGCCTCCCGCATCACCGCGGTGAGCAACTCGCACTCGCAGCGGAAGTACATCGAGGCGGAGGCGCGGCGTCGCGCGTTGGGCAACCTGCAGGTGGTTACTGCGAACGTCGCCGCCTTCGAGCCTTCCAGTTCCCGCCGCTTCGACCGTGTGGTCTCGGTGGAGATGTTCGAACACCTGCGCAATTGGCCCGAGATGTTCCGCCGCATCGCGGGCTGGCTCGAGCACGACGGCTATTTCTTCATGCACGTTTTCGTGCATCGAAGTGCGCCGTACGCGTTCGAGGACCGCGACGCGTCCGACTGGATGTCGCGCCACTTCTTCTCCGGCGGCATGATGCCCAGCGACGACCTCGCGCTGCGCTTCCAGGACTACATGCGACTGGTCTCGCGCTGGCGCTGGGACGGCACGCACTACGCGCGGACCGCGCGCGCCTGGCTCGACAACATGGAAGCGCGCCGCGCGCAGGTATGGCCCATCCTGGCCCGGACCTATGGGCAGGAACACGCGCGCCTGTGGTGGGTGCGCTGGCGCCTGTTTTTCCTGTCGTGCGCCGAATTGTTCGGCCATGACCACGGGCAGACGTGGTGGGTGGCCCACTACCTCTTCGAGCCGCGCGGATGAGCATGGGCGCGCTCGCGTTCAACGTTCCGGGAGCCTTGCGCCTCGGCTTCAGCGTGCTCGTCTTCCAGGGGGCGTGGTTTGCCTGCGTGCTGAGTGCAGCGCGAGGCCACCCGCTTCTCGGAACGCTCGCCGTGGCTGCCGCGCTGGCGCTGCAAGTGGCCGCGAGCGATCTCCGGAAGGCCGATATCGTGTCGATCGGCGTGGCCGTGGCCATTGGCCTCGTGTCGGACACGCTGCTCGCGCAGACCGATGTGGTTCGCTATGCGTCCTCGTGGCCGCAGCCCGGCCTGGCGCCCATCTGGATCCTCGCGCTGTGGGCGCTCTGGGGTGCGGTGCTGCGTGAGCCGTTACGCTGGCTGCACAAGCGTCCCCTGGCGGCGGCATTGCTTGGAACGGTGGGGGGACCGGCGTCCTACGCCGCCGCCGCGCGCCTCGGCGCATGCAGCTTCCCTGACATCACGTGGTCGCTTCTTGTTCTGGCGCTCGGATGGGCTGTCATCACGCCTCTGCAGTTGACGCTTGCCGCGCGGCTCGAACGCGGCGCGCGAGCGTCACGATGACGCTGGACACCACGTTCTTCGGCGCGGCCGCGTTGGGCTTGGCGGCGGGTGCGGCGCTGGCATTCCTGGTCTGGCTCGCGAGCCTGCCGCTTCGCGACGTGAGCATCGTGGATTCCGTCTGGTCGTTCCTGGTCTGGTTGCCGGCTGCCGTGACGGCCGCCGAACTGCCCCACGCAGGGCCACGCGCCTTGCCGCTCCTGCTCCTGACACTGGTGTGGGCACTAAGACTCTCGGTCCACATCGCGGTCCGCCAACACGGGCAACCGGAAGACCGGCGCTACCAGGCCATCCGCGCGCGCAACCAGCCGCATTTCGAGTGGAAGAGCTTGTTCCTCGTCTTCGGGCTTCAGGCGCTGCTCGGCTGGATCGTGGCGGCGCCCGTGATGGCCGGCGCGGCCAGCGCGGCGCCATGGCGGGAACTGGATCTGGTCGGCCTCGCGCTCATGGCGTTCGGGCTTGCCTTCGAGGCGGTGGCCGATGCGCAACTCGCCCACTTCAAGGCCGATCCCACACAGCGCGGGCGCGTGCTCGACACCGGCTTGTGGCGCTACTCGCGCCATCCGAACTACTTCGGCGAGTGCTGCATGTGGTGGGGCGCGTGGCTCGTAGGCGCTGCCGCCGGGGCCTGGTGGACCATCTTCTCGCCGCTGTTGATGACCGTGCTGTTGCTCAAGGTCTCCGGTGTTGCGCTGCTCGAGAAGGACATCGGTCGGCGACGGCAAGGGTATGCGGAGTACGTCCGCCGCACCAACGCGTTCGTGCCGGGGAGGCCGCGGCCGTGACGACGTCCTGGCTCCGGCAGCACCTGGTCGACAACGTGCGGGCGTGGGTCGACAGCCATGCGCGGGCGCCGACGGGCGCGGCGGCGCGCCGGATCGACCCCGCGCGCCAGGTGCCCTTCATCGCGATCCATGCCGGCTGCCTGCTCGTGCCCTGGGTGGGCGTCAGTCCGCGCGCCGTCGTCGTCGCAGTGGCGCTGTATGCCGTGCGCATGTTCGCGATCACGGCCTTCTATCACCGCTACTTCTCGCACCGGGCGTTCCGCACCGGGCGCGTGCTGCAGTTCGTTTTCGCGGTGCTGGGCGCCTCGGCCGCGCAGCGCGGACCCTTGTGGTGGGCCTCGCATCACCGCCATCATCATGTGCACGCCGACGAGCCGGCCGACAGCCACTCGGCATTGCGCCATGGTTTCGCATGGAGCCATCTGGGCTGGTTCATGGCGCGCCAGAACTTTCCGGTGCGCGAGGCGCTGGTGAAATCGTGGTCGCGCTACCCGGAACTGCGCTTCCTCGACCGCTGGGATGCCCTGGTGCCGCTGCTGCTGCTCGCGGCACTGTGGGTGGCCGGTGGTGCGCAACTCGCGGTGTGGGGCTTCTGCGTGTCGACGGTCGCGCTTTATCACGCCACGTTCAGCATCAACTCGCTTGCCCACCGCTACGGCAGCCGCCGCTACCCGACGCGTGATGCCTCGCGCAACAACGCGTGGCTGGCCCTGCTCACCTTCGGCGAGGGCTGGCACAACAACCACCATCACTATCCGGCGGCCGCCCGTCAAGGCTTCTACTGGTGGGAAGTCGACCTCACGTGGTGGGGGCTCAAAGGCCTCGCGGCGCTCGGTTTGATTCGCGATCTGAAGGCCGTGCCGGCGACGGTGCGGGCCGGCCGATGACGCGACCGCTGCAGATCGCGATCGTGGGCAGCGGCATTGCGGGCAACGTCGTTGCACATCGGCTGCATGCCGCGGGGCATCGGATCACGATGTACGAGGCCGACGATCACGTGGGCGGCCACACGCATACCCAGGCCATCGAGCTCGACGGCGAAGAGCATCAGGTCGACACCGGGTTCATCGTCTTCAACGACCGCACCTATCCGAATTTCATTGCGCTGCTCGACGAGTTGGGCGTGGCGTCGCAACCGAGTTCGATGAGTTTTTCGGTGCGCAACGACGCGCGCGGCCTGGAGTACAACGGAAGCTCGTTGAACGGCGTGTTCGCGCAGCGACGGAACATCGTGCGACCCGCGTTCCTCGGCATGCTGGCCGAGATCCTGCGCTTTCACCGCGTGGCGCCGGCGTGGCGCGAACGCGGCGACGAGGAGACGACGCTTCGCGAGCTGCTGCGGGAGCACCGCTTCGACGGCCGTTTCGTCGACGACTACCTGGTGCCGATGGGCGCGGCCATCTGGTCGACCGACCCGGCGCGGATGCTGGACTTCCCGGCGCGCTTCTTCGTGCGCTTCCTGCACCAGCACGGGATGCTGACGGTGAACGACCGGCCCGTGTGGCGGGTGATCCGCGGCGGTTCGGCGCGCTATGTCGAGCGGCTGATCGCGCCGTGGCGCGACCGCATCCGTTTGAACACCCCGGTGGAGCTCGTACGACGCCGGCCGGATGCCGTGCAAGTCCACGTGCGCGGGCAACCAGCGGCGACTTTCGATCACGTCTTCCTGGCGTGCCACGCCGACCAGGCGCTCAGGCTGCTGGCCGACGCGTCGCGCGACGAGCGCGAGATCCTGGGCGCCTTTCCGTACCAGCAGAACGAGGCCGTGCTGCACACCGATACGTCGCTGCTGCCGCGCATGCGTCGTGCGTGGGCCGCCTGGAACTATCACGTCCTGCCCGAGATGGGCCAGGGCGTGGCACTGACCTACAACATGAACATCCTGCAGGGTCTGAGCGCGCGCCATACCTTCTGTGTCTCGCTCAATGCAAGCGCACAGATCGAACGGCGGCACGTGTTGCGCCGACTGAGCTACGCACATCCGCTGTTCACTGCCAGGAGCGTCGCCGCGCAACGACGCCATGCCGACATCAGCGGCGTGCGGCGAACCCACTACTGCGGCGCCTACTGGCGCTACGGCTTCCACGAAGACGGTGTCGTGAGCGCGCTGATGGCACTGCGCCGCTTCGATGCGATTCGCGACCATGAACAGCGCGATCTATCACGGGTGGCTTGAGCACCGGCGCCTCGCGCCGCGGCCGCATGCGTTCCGCTATCGGCTCTTCATGCTTTACCTCGATCTGGCCGAGCTCGAGAGCGTGTTCCGCGGGCGCTGGCTTTGGTCCACCCGGCGCCCGGCCGTGGCGCGCTTCGAGCGCCGCGACCACTTGGGCGATCCGTCGCAGCCGCTCGATGACGCCGTGCGCGATCTGGTGGCCGAGCGCACCGGTCGGCGGCCGTCGGGCCCCGTGCGGCTCCTCACGCACCTGCGGTACTTCGGCTATGTCTTCAATCCGGTGAGCTTCTATTACTGCTTTGACCCGCAGGAGCGCGCGCTCGAGGCCGTGGTGGCCGAGGTGAACAACACGCCGTGGGGAGAGCGGCACTGCTATGTGCTGCCCCCAACCGTGCCCGGCAGGCTTTGGTTGCGGGCACGCAGCGCGAAGGCGATGCACGTGTCGCCGTTCCATCCAATGGACCTGGCCTACGACTGGCGGCTGAGCATGCCCGGCAATGCGGCGATTGTAAACATGGGACTGCGCCCCGCCGGCTCGCTCGACGATGCGCCGATCTTCAGCGCCACGCTGGCGCTGAAGCGCCGCCCCCTCGGCGGTGCGGCCCTTGCAGGCGTGCTGCTGCGCTTCCCGTTCATGACGACGCGCGTGATCGGCGCCATTCATTGGGAAGCACTGCGCCTGTGGATCAAGGGCGTGCCTGTGCACGACCACCCCGCGACCGTTCACCCTCGACGCACGGAGGTTCGACCATGAGACCCGACGCCGACACCTTGGCTGACCGCGCCCGGCTGACTGCACGCGCGAGGAAGGCACCCGAACGACGGACGCTCGAACGCACGCTTGACGGCGTTGCAGAGCGCCTGCTGCGCGACCGCCTGGCGCAGATCGAGCATGGCTCCGTGTCCTTGGTCGACAAGGGCCGGCGCGAGACCTTCGGACGGTCGACCGACCGCTGTCCGCTGCAGGCCACCGTGCACGTGCGCGACCGGCGCTTCTATTCCGAGGTGGCGTTCGGAGGCTCGGTCGGCGCAGGAGAGTCGTTCGTGGCCGGCGATTGGCAGGTCGACGACCTGACGGCGCTGGTACGCATCCTGCTCGTCAACGGGGGCGTGCTCGATGGGCTGGACGGCGGCTGGTCGCGTCTTGCGGATCTGGCGCGGCGCGCTCTGCACGTCCTTGCACGCAACACGCGCCGCGGCAGCCGGCGCAACATCGCCGCCCACTACGACATCGGCAACGACTTCTTCGAGCTGTTCCTCGACCCGACGATGATGTACTCGTGCGCGGTGTTCGAGCGCCCGGGCATGTCGCTGGAGCAAGCGCAGCGTGCCAAGCTGGACCGGCTATGTCGCAAGCTCGACCTGCAGCCGGGGGACCACCTGCTGGAGATCGGCACAGGCTGGGGCGCCTTGGCCATCCATGCTGCGCGCCACTACGGTTGCCGCGTCACGACTACGACGATTTCGCGCGAGCAGCACGCCCTGGCGCAACAGCGCATCGATGCCGCGGGGCTGGGGGGCCGCATCACCCTGCGCCTGGACGACTACCGGGACCTCCATGGCCACTACGACAAGCTCGTTTCGGTGGAGATGATCGAAGCGGTCGGGCATCAGTACTTCGACACGTTCTTCCGCCGTTGCCACGCGCTGCTTGCGCCCGGTGGCACGATGGTGTTGCAGACAATCACCATCGACGACCGCCAGTACGCCGCTGCGCGTGATTCGGTGGACTTCATCAAGCGTCACGTCTTTCCGGGCTGCTGCATTCCGTCGGTGGGTGCGCTCACCGCGTCCATGGTGCGCGCCTCGGGGCTGCGCCTCGTCGACCTGGAGGACATCGGTCCGCACTACGCCACCACGCTTGCCTCATGGCGCGAACGCCTGCTCGCGAACGCCGGCCAACTGCGAGCGCGCGGTTACCATGACGCGCTGCTTCGCTTGTGGCAGTTTTATCTGGGCTACTGCGAAGGCGGCTTTGCCGAGCGCAGGCTTGGCAACGTTCAGATGGTGCTCCAGGACACCTCGCGGGCCGTGCCTCCGACGCCTCGCGTCTGAAAGGCGCCGTCATGTCGAGCATGGCCGCACATCAGTCATGACGTCGCTGTGATGTACCTCGGACGCATCGTCGAAATCGCCGCGCACCCAGCTGTTCCGCGAACCGCTGCACCCGTACACACGAGCTTTGCTGTCCGCGGTGCCCGTGCCGGATCCTGACGCCGAGGCACGACGGCCGCGCAGTGGCATGCCATATGCGCCGCGTGATTCCCATCCGGAGGATGCCCGCGCCAGCCGAGTTCAGTGGCGCGCTCGGAAAACAAGCGGCGAAAAAGACATCGGCTCCGCCGAATTTGCCCGCCGCGCGTGCTGACCCTCCCAACTGGTCCGTTGCAACAGAGTGCGCTCCAATGGGCTTTTCGTTCGCGAGGTCGTCATGGGGGCAATCGATTTCGGCAGAAGGGCGTTCAACGTGGCCGAGCACTACTCCTCGGTTTCGATGCAGCAGGGCCATGTGCAACTCGACGCGGATTCCGGAGAGGCCTCCGAAGCGAACAGCGAAAAGATCCGCCGGCTGACCGCCGATACGGCGACGCCGGATGCCCACACGGCGCTGCGAGATGCCGTCGCGCCACTGACGCCCGCAGACCCGGCGCCGCTCGACAGCACGACCTCGACCATGCCAAGCGCGCCCGCGGGGTTCGAACCAACCGGCGGGCTGCATCCGCTTGCCAATAAGCCCGGTGTCGCATTGTTCGCGGGAATCTTGCGGCACTTGCATGAAACGCCGAGGGACTCCGGCCAACCGGAGCTTTTCGCTGATGACGGCGGCGCAGGCGCTCCGTCGAAAGGGCTGCGAAAAGCATCCGCCGACTGAAGGGCCCGCGAGCGGGCGGCTTCTTGTCCAGTCCGGCAAGCTTCGCGTGCTCCACTACTTCGAACGATCGATCGACATTCTTCCCTGAAGCGGCGACGTTCCAGCAACCTGGACATCGATGCGCTCACACAGCGACGGTGGTATGGCTTGTTTGCAAACGGCCGAGCACCGGAGGCAGACGTGATCGCCGCCAGTAGTGCAGTGCGAGCTTCTTTGGCCGATGCCGACGTCGCGATTGCTTGGACGGAGGTGGGCCTGAGGGTCGCGTCATCGAGTCCCGGAGAACTACAGAACATGCATTCGATGCGAGCATTCCGACCGGGTGTCCGTCGCGCGGAAGCGAGCTGAAATTCGCGCCATTTCGGCTTCCCATTAAGCGTCGCTGCCGCAATCTGCCATGTGGGAAGACCTCGCTCTGGCCACCTTGCGCCGGTATTAAAGCTGGAAGCCGAGCCACAGCAGCGTGCCTTCCGCGACGTCGCGGAGCAGGCTCGGCGATCTTGGTGCGTAGGTGCTCGCGTCGCGGCATTCGGCGGCGAACCACCCGGCAAAACGGCGGACATCGGCAGCGCGGTGAAACGCGACCATGAGCTCGTAGTTGAGGAAGAAGCTCCGGTTGTCGAGGTTCGCCGATCCCGCCAGCGCCAAGGCGTCGTCGATCACGGCGAGCTTGGCATGCACCATGCGAGGTGCCAACCAGACACGTCCGCCGGCGAAGGCCAGCGCGCGCAGAGCGCGGTTGCGTGCGAAGTCGGACAGGCGGTGATTCGATCGTTCCGGAAGCAGCAGATCGACGGAGACCCCGCGCCGGGCGGCCAGGCACAGCGCCACCAGCAGTCCCGCATCGGGAACGAAATACGGCGTAACCAGCGCGATGCGGCTGCGCGCCTGGTATGCCGCCGTGACCAGCACTGCATAGATCGTATCGTCCAACTGATCCGGACCGGACGCGATGACCTGCGCGCCATCTGCAGCCCGAGGCGAATCGGTCGCAGCAACCGCCTCCGGACTCTCCGGTCGTCCGCTGGCAAAGTTCCAATCGTGCTCGAACAGGATGCGGGCCTGGCGCACCAAGGGCCCCCGCAGGTCGAAGCTCAGGTCGCGCCACGCTCTCGTATGCGCACAGCCGTCGAAGTATTGCGCGGCCAGGTTTCGACCACCGCACCATAGCCGGCCACTCTCGCTGCCGGCGTCGGCAATCAGCAGCTTGCGGTGGTTGCGCAGATTGGTGCGACCCTTCAGCGGTGAGCTCAGCGGGGGCACGAACAGCGCGTAGCTGGCTCCGGCTTCGCCGAGCCGCTTCAGCTTTGGCCGGCCCGCCATCAGGTAGCCAAGCCCATCGACGAGCACACGCACGCGAACCCCACGACGCGCCGCCGCGCACAGCGCGTCCAAGACCGTCGCGCCGAGCTGGTCTCGCCCGAGGATGAACGTGCACAGATCAACCGTCTGTCGCGCGGCGCCGACGAGTTCGAGCAGCGCGCGCTTTGCTTCGGTTCCGTTCTCGTGCAGACGGAGGTCGCGATAGGACACCGGGGCCGGCTGACCGAGAGCGGCGATCGTCTCGACCGCCCACGACACGGTCTCGTGTGGTGTGAACGGGGCGATCGGCGCGCCGGAGCGAGGTCGCGCGAGCTTGCGCGAACCAAAGCTCAGGTAGGCAGGCAATGCCAGATACGGAAGCAGCAGAATGAACAGGATCCAGGCGATCGCAGCGGCCGGCTGGCGACGCTGGCGCATGGTGTGCGTCGTGACGACGTATACCAGGATGGCCAACACGGCGACGAGTCCGTGCAGCGTGAGCCAATTCACGATGGTGGTGCCGATGAACATGGCGCGAAGCTCGAATGTGCGGCAGCGCACGGCAAGTGACGTCCGCACATGATGCCCCTGGTTCGCAATGAATGCCGTTCTTAGCTCTGAGCTGCTCGAGCCTGAACCGCGGCACCGTGAGGGCGTGCTCGCCCTGCTGGGCATCGTATCCTGTCTGATCGGCTGATCCGCGAACTGGGCTACGAGCCTGCCACGCCCGCCGAGGCACGCGAAATCATCGGCCTGCGCCCAGTGCGCTGCGCCGACGCCTTGCGTGTGACCCGGGCCGATGCCCCGACCACGGCGTCGTCGTCGAACGGGCTTTCCAGATCGACGCCGAAGGATGACCGCTTTGTCTTCCAGGTCGA
>Ga0335077_10011593_pt1 | contig 11020 bp, 5 predicted proteins | sample Lox_Sample_31_FD_207151 | JGI IMG/M metagenome (GOLD analysis project Ga0335077, IMG submission 207151) | Soil microbial communities from Loxahatchee National Wildlife Refuge, Florida, United States - Lox_Sample_3.1 | ecosystem: Environmental > Terrestrial > Soil > Wetlands | place: USA: Florida...
TTCTGCAGCAGTACGAAAGGAGGAACCTGCAGGTGCACCGGCGCAAAGTTCCAGATCGCACGAATGCCTGCGTCCACCAGCGAGATGGCCACCGACTGCGCCGTCCCCGGCGGGGTTGTGATGACTCCCAGCCGGATTTTCCTGCTGCTGCAGAATTCCGCCAGCCGTTCCAGCGGGAAGACCTCGGTCCCGGCGATCGTCAGACCGGTCTTGTCCGGGTCGGTATCAAATGCGGCGATCAGGTGGAATCCGAATTGTCGAAACCGGCGATAACCCAGTAGCGCCGTGCCAAGACTCCCCGCACCAACCAGGACTGCCTCTTTCGTCTGATCCCATCCCAAAAATTCTTCGATCCGGCGAATCAGAGGCTCCAGGCTGTACCCGACCTTGGGTTTGCCGATCATCCCGGCGGCTTCCAGGTCTTTGCGGACTTGGGTCGGGTCCAGTTGGAGGGGGCCCGCAATCCCGGTAGTGGATATATGCGTAACACCCTCCGCAAGCATCGCTTGCAGCAGGTGGTAATAGATCGGCAGGCGGCGCAGGCTCGGCTCCGGGATCGCTTTAGGCTTCGCATTGGATTCCGGGCGGTTCATATCGAGAAACTTTTATCGAGAAGTTTTTATCGAGAAAAACTTCTCTATTCAAGAATAGCACAATTCCAGAGAATCGCAACTGAAAATCCAGATATTCATTCCCCGGGCGCGGCCCCCGAGCGCCAGCCAGGGGGGTGCCTTCGGCGGGAGTGCCGGGGCACCCGGATGCTAACCTGAAAGTATCCCCGTGAAAAAACTTCTTGCCTTAAATCGCAGCGAAATTGCGATCCGCATCCTCCGCGCGGCCAATGAACTGGGGCTCCGCACCGTGGCCATCTACTCGCAGGAAGATCGCCTGGCGCTGCATCGCTTCAAGGCCGACGAAGCGTATCTGATCGGCGCGGGTAAAGGCCCGGTCGAAGCTTATCTGGATGTCGAGGGCATCGTGGGGCTGGCGCGCGAGAAGGAAGTGGACGCGATCCACCCGGGGTATGGCTTCCTCTCGGAGAATCCGGCGCTGCCCCGAGCCTGCGAGCGTGCGGGCATCACGTTCATCGGCCCGCATGCCGGCCTCCTCGAACTGCTGGGCGATAAGACCGCCGCCCGCAGACTGGCACAGAAGGCGGGAATCCCCGTGGTGCCGGGGACCGAAGTGGCGGTCACCGATGCCGCGGAGGCCGAAAAGGTGGCCGCTCGGATCGGTTTCCCGCTCATCGTGAAAGCGGCATTCGGAGGGGGCGGGCGCGGCATGCGGGTGGTGGAGAAGTCCGCCGATTTCTCCGGCCGCCTGGAAGAGGCGCGGCGAGAGGCTGCCGCCGCGTTCGGCAACGATGCGGTCTTCATCGAGCGCTTCGTGCGCCGCGCGCGCCACATCGAGGTGCAGATCCTCGCCGATTTGCACGGCAACATCCTCCACCTCTACGAACGCGACTGCTCCGTGCAACGGCGCCACCAGAAGGTCGTCGAAGTGGCGCCCGCAGTGGCGCTCGACCCCAGGATCCGCTCCGAATTGGCCGATGCGGCGGCCGCGCTCGCAACGGCGGCTGGTTATCAGAACGCGGGCACGGTGGAATTTCTGGTGGATGCCGATTCGGGCGAGTGGTATTTCATCGAGGTCAATCCGCGAATTCAGGTGGAACATACCGTCACCGAAATGGTCACGGGCATCGACCTGGTTCGTTGCCAGATCCAGGTGGCTCAAGGGCTGCCGCTTCACGGACCCGAGATGAACCTGCCGCCACAGGATCGCATCCCGCTCTACGGATATGCGCTGCAATGCCGTGTCACCACGGAAGACCCGGCCAACAATTTCGTTCCCGACTATGGCCGGCTCTCCACCTACCGCTCGCCTGCGGGATTCGGCATCCGGCTGGATGGCGGATCGGCATACGGCGGCGCGGTCATCACTCCGTATTACGATTCCCTGCTGGTGAAGACCACGGCGTGGGGTCGCGAGTTTCGCCACGCCTGCCAGCGCATGGACCGCAGCCTGCGCGAGTTCCGGGTGCGTGGCGTGAAGACCAACATCCCGTTCCTCGAGAACGTGGTCAATCACCCGGATTTCCAGGCGGGGCTCGTCACCACGCGCTGGCTGGAAGAGACGCCCGCGCTCTTCCGTTTCGTTCCGCGCAAGGACCGCGCCACCAAGCTGCTGGCATATCTTGCCGACGTGATTGTCAACGGCAACCCGGCGGTCGCGGGAAAACCGGTGCCGGCCATTGTGCGGCCGGCGCCGATCCCACCGCATGATTCTTCGGCGCCGCCCGCCGGCACGCGGCAACTCCTGCAGGAACTCGGCCCGGAGGGACTGGCACGATGGGCGCGGAAGCAGACGAAGCTCCTGCTCACCGACACTACATTTCGCGATGCCCATCAATCCCTGCTGGCCACCCGCGTGCGCACCTACGACATGATGGCCATCGCCAACTTCGTGGCGCATCGCCTGCACAACCTCTTCAGCCTGGAGATGTGGGGCGGCGCGACCTTCGACGTGACTATGCGGTTCCTGCACGAAGACCCCTTCGTGCGCCTGCGGCGGCTGCGGGAGGCGGTCCCCAACATCTGCTTCCAGATGCTCCTGCGCGCGTCGAACGCCGTGGGATACACCGCGTACCCCGACAACGTGGTGGCGGAATTCATCTACGAGGCCTCGGCGCAGGGCATCGATATCTTCCGCATCTTCGATTCGCTCAACTGGCTGCCCAACATGAAGGCGTCGATGGAAGCGGTGCGAAAGACGCGGTCGGTATGCGAGGCGGCCATCTGTTACACCGGCGATATTCTCGATCCCAAGCGCGACAAGTACCCGCTGTCGTATTACGTGAGCATGGCGAAGGAACTGGAGAAGATGGGCGCCCATATGCTCGCTATCAAAGACATGGCGGGCCTGTGCAAGCCGTACGCCGCCGAGAAGCTGGTGAAGGCGCTGCGGCAGGAGTTAGCGGTCCCGGTCCACTTCCACACCCACGATACCAGCGGCATCAATGCCGCCTCCGTTCTGAAGGCGTCGGACGCGGGCGTGGACATCGCCGATGGCGCGGTAGCCTCCATGAGCGGGCAGACCAGCCAGCCGAATCTGAATTCCATCGTGGCGGCGCTCGATCATACGCGGCGCGCGTCAACCGTCGATCTCGATGCGTTGAACGCGTGCGCGGACTACTGGGAGGCGGTGCGCGAATACTACGCGCCCTTCGACACCGGACCGAAAGCCGGCACCGCGGAAGTCTACATCCACGAGATGCCGGGCGGCCAATACACCAATCTCAAGGAACAGGCGGAGTCGATGGGCCTTGGCGCGCGCTGGCACGAGCTGGCACGCACGTATGCCGACGTGAACATGGCGTTCGGCGACATCGTGAAGGTCACGCCCTCCAGCAAAGTCGTGGGCGACATGGCGATTTTCCTGGTGAATCACAACATGACCATGGAGCAGTTCGCCCGCCTGACTCCCGAGCACACCCTCACGCTGCCCACCTCCGTGATCGAAATGTTCATGGGCTCACTCGGCGAGCCCGATGGCGGTTGGCCCAAGCAACTGCAGAAGATCATTCTGCGAGGCGCGAAGCCGAGTCGGGGCCGCCCCGGCGCGAAACTCCCGAAGATCGACCTCGGGGAGACCGCCGCTGGAGTTGAGAAGAAGATTGGCCGCCGCCCGGCCCATGACGAAGTGCTCAGCTACCTGATGTACCCCGATGTCTTCCTGAAATACGCGCGGTCGCGACAGGCATACGGCGATGTGGAAGTCCTGCCGACACCGCAGTTCTACTACGGCATGGAGCGGGGCGACGAGATCACCGTGGAGCTGGAGCCTGGCAAGACGCTCGTGATCAAGTTCCTCACGGTGGGCGAACCGCACCCCGACGGCACCCGTACGGTCTTCTTCGAGCTGAACGGGCAGCCTCGCGAGGTCTCCATCCGCGACCGCGGTCTCGAAGTGAAGGAAGCGGCCAAGCCCAAAGCCGATCCGGGCCAGCCCGGGCAGATCGGCGCGCCGATTCCCGGCGTGGTCTCGACCGTGGCGGTGGAGTTGCAACAGCAGATCCAAAAGGGCGACCGCCTGCTGGTGATGGAAGCGATGAAGATGCAGAGCACGGTCTACGCGCCGCTCGCGGGTAAGGTGACCCAGTTGCTGGTACACCCTGGGCAGCATGTTGAGGCGAAGGATCTCCTGCTGGTGATCGAGTGATTTATGGAAATCGAACTCCAGGACTACCGGATGCATTATGAGATCTCGGGCGATCCCGAGGGCGAGCCGCTATTGTGGCTGCACGGCTGGAGCGGCACGGGCCAGGATTGGAAATACATTTTCAAAGAGGCACCGGCCGGCTTCCGCGTGATCGAACCGGACTTGCGGGGGCATGGCTCATCCTCGGGCTTCCACGGAGTGATGTCCTTCCGGCAGTTGGCGCTCGACATCTTTGCCTTGCTCGATCACCTCGGCATTCCTCGCCTGAAAGCCATGGGGCTGAGCGGCGGCGGCATCGTGCTCCTGCACATGGCAACACTCGACTCCGGCCGGATCGACTCGATGATTCTGATCAGCGCCTCGCCCTACTTTCCGGAAGAGGTGCGTGTGGTCCAGCGGCGTTTCTCCTTGACCACGCTCAGCGAATCCGAGTTGAAAAGCATGCGGGAACGCTGCGGGAGCGGGCCGGAGCAGCTCGACTGGGTGATCGAGCAGGCGCACAATATGGCCGCCACGTACGACGACGTGAACTTCACTCCTCCGTTGTTGGGGACGATTACCGCCCGGACGCTGATTGTGGCCGGGGACCGGGATCCTCTCTCGCCCGCGAGGTTGGCCTTCGAGATGCGGTCGGCGATCCCTCGCTCCGCGCTCTGGGTGGTGCCGAATGCGGGCCACGGCCCGGTCTTCGGACCAAGCGCGGCGCGCTTCGCCGAGACGGCGGCAGCATTCCTCCGCGGCGACTGGCCGAATCCGTAGGGCGGGTCTCCGCAAACCAGTAATGCCGCCCATCCAAGAAAACTGCCATAAGTGAAATATTGCCGTTTCGGCAAATTTCAGACAATATCGAGAACATGAAGACCAGCGGACCGGTTAGCGTTGGTCTGAGGCAGCGCAAGCGGCGCGAGACGCGGCTGGCACTGAGCCACGCTGCCATTCGCTTGAGCATCGAGCGCGGATGGGACAACGTGACGGTGGACGGTATCGCGGCGGCTGGCAACGTCTCCCCCGAACCTTTCGGAATTACTTTTCCACCAAAGCGGGGCAGCCGCTGCCGGACACCTGGAGCGAATGCTGCGGATCGCGGACGAACTGCGTGCCCGTCCCGCCGGCGAGCCGCTCTGGACAGCGGTCGCGAATGCCGTGGCCGCGCAGTTCGAACCGCCCGATCGGAAGAGTGAAGCGGCCCGTTCTCCGGATGCCAACCGCTGGATGGAGCGGATTCGCTTCCTCTTCACCGGGCCGGCGATTCATGCCGAGGTCCTGAAGGCGTCGGCTGCCGCACAGGGTGATGTGGCCAAGGCCAGCGCCGAACGGACCCGTGCCAGGCGCGCGAATGAGTGGCACCCCCAACTTTCGGCCGGGGTGGTGATTGCGGTGGTTGGCCTCGTTCTGGAGCGGTGGCCGCGGGACGGCGCCTCCGGCCCGGTCGTGCCGCTCATTCGCAGAGCGTTCGGTTGACATGGGAAACAGGGCAAACCGATCTACAAGGTCAGCCGGGCGGCAACGCCACCAGCCATGCATATGGAGCTCAGCATGGTGACGATGACCGGCTTCGCGAGCATGATGACCCAGATTCTCACGGCGATCGAGGGCAACTACGAGGCTGCCGCCGCCCCGGTGGCGTCAGATCCCGGTACCACCGGCTTGCCGCTGACCGACGCCGTGCGATCCATGGGATTGAAACTCGAAGCACCCAGAGCTCCGGCCGAGCGGCTCGTCGTCGATCATGCGGAGAAGAAGCCGGCGGAGAACAGATGTGGCGCAGGCACTCCTGCCGACGCTTTTATGCCGGCCTGCAAAATCGAACCTCGACCAGCGGCAAGTGGTCGACACGACGCAATTGGCGCCGCCTCACTGCACCACGATATTCACCAGCTTGTCGGGTATGACGATCATCTTCTTCACCTGTTTCCCCGCCAGGAACGGCTGGACTCTCTCATCTGCCATGGCTCGGCGTTCCAACTCCTCCTTCGGAGTGCCGAAGGCCGCATAAATTTTGCTGCGGAGTTTCCCGTTGACCTGCACCGGGATCTCCGCCTCGTCTTCTTTGGCGAGTTCCGAATCGAATGACGGCCAGCACTGCCGGAACACCGGGCCGTCCTTGCCCAACTCCTCCCAGATCTCCTGAGAGAGATAGGGCGCGAATGGGGCGAGCAGCAGCGCCAGCTTCTCGACGATCTCCGGCTTGACGGCCGCCGAGAGATTGGCCTCTTCGGCATACAGCACGTTGACCAGTTCCATGATCGAGGCGATGCAGGTATTGAAATGCCAGCGCGTCTCGAAGTCCCCGGTGATCTTCTTAACGGTCTGATGCAGCTTGCGCAGCGCCTTGCGATCCGATGCGCCGGCCTCGGATCCCGCGCCGCCGATATTCCTGGTGGCAAACCGGTAGACGCGCCCCAGGAAGCGGTACAGGCCCTCGGCGCCCTCGTTCCGCCAATCGACTTCCTTCTCCGGAGGCGCGGCAAACAGGACGAACATGCGCGCGGTATCGGCGCCGAATTTCTCGGCCAGCATATCCGCGCCCACCACGTTGCCCCGCGACTTCGACATCTTGGCGCCTTCGGCAATCACCATCCCCTGCGTGAACATGCGGCGTACGGGCTCGCTGTTGCGCACCAGCCCGATGTCGCGCATCATCTTGGTGAAGAACCGCGAGTAGATCAGGTGCAGGATGGCGTGCTCCACGCCGCCGATATACTGGTCGATCTCGAACCAGTAGGCGATTTTCGCCGGATCGAAGGGCATCCCGCTGTTGTGGGGGTCGCAATAGCGGTAGAAATACCAGGAGCTGTCGATGAACGTGTCCATGGTATCGGTTTCGCGCTTCGCCGCGCCACCGCACCGCGGGCAATTCACGTTCACGAACTCCGGAACGTTCTCGAGCGGCGAGCGGCCGGTCCCGGTGATCTCGATGCGCTCCGGAAGAATCACAGGCAACTGGTCTTCGGGAACCGGAACCACGCCGCACTTCGGGCAGTGGATCGCCGGGATCGGCGTCCCCCAGTAACGCTGCCGCGAGATGCCCCAATCTTTGATGCGAAACGTGATCGCTGCCTTGCCGAACCCGTTCTGCCCGGCAAACGCAGACATGCGCGCGCGCGCCTCTTCGCTCGTCAGGCCCGACCACTGACCTGAATTCTCCACCACTCCATCGTCCGTAAACGCCGCACCCATGTCAGGCGCCGCCAGAGAGCCATCCGACGGGCGAATCACGGGGCGGATCGGGATGCCGTATTTGTGGCAGAACTCGAAATCGCGTTCATCGTGCGCCGGCACCGCCATGATGGCCCCGGTGCCGTATCCCATCAGCACGAAATTGCCGACCCAGACAGGAGCCTGCTCGCCGCTGTACGGATTGATGGCGTAGTGGCCGCTGAAGAAGCCCTCCTTTTCGATGTCGCCGGGGTCCTTGTTGGCGCGCGCATCCACCATGGCCTTCGCGCGGGACTTGCCGGCATCGTCCAGGAGACGCTCGATCAACGGGTGCTCCGGCGCCAGGATTACGCACGTGGCGCCGTAGATGGTGTCCACACGGGTGGTAAAGACGCGGATGGGCGTGCCGTCGCTGGCCAGGTGGAAATCCAGCTCTGCGCCTTCCGAGCGTCCGATCCAGTTGCGCTGCATGGTGAGCACGCGCTCCGGCCAGCCCTCCTCCAGTTGCTTCATGTCGTCGAGCAACTGGTCGGCGTAATCAGTAATCTTGAGGAACCACTGTTCGAGAGCGCGCTGCTCCACGGAAGTGTCTTCGTGGCGCCAGCAGCAGCCTTCCACCACCTGTTCGTTGGCCAGCACCGTGGCGCACTTCGGACACCAGTTGACCAGCGCCTTCTTCCGGTACGCCAGGCCGCGCTCCATCATCTTGAGGAAGAACCATTGGTTCCAGCGATAGTATTCGGGCTCGCAGGTGGAGACTTCACGGTCCCAGTCGTAGCTGAACGCGAAGCGGCGATGGGTCTTCTTCATCGCCCTGATATTCTGCAGCGTCCATTCGCGCGGAGGCCGCTTGTTGGCGATCGCGGCGTTCTCCGCCGGGAGGCCGAACGCGTCCCATCCCATGGGGTGGAGCACGTTGTATCCGCGCATCCACTTGTAACGCGCCAGCGCGTCGCCAATCGAATAGTTTCGGATGTGGCCGATGTGCAGAGTGCCGCTCGGGTACGGAAGCATCTCGAGCACGTAGAACTTCGGCTTGGCGGAGTTCTCTTCGGCCTGGTAGAACGTAGCGTCCTGCCAGCGCTCATGCCACTTCAATTCGATATGGTTGTGGTCGTACGGCTTTTCCGGCATAGGCTTGTAGCGGGATATTTCCATCGTAGCAAGCCCGAAAGACGTGGCGCTGACACACCTGTCTGCCGCGCCCCGATGACTCTCGGCGCTGCAGGCACGATTGCCAGGCACGATTGCCCGCGCCACCGGGCTGATGGGAGCACGCAAGAACGGGATGCTAAAACCTAACGTGCCATACCGGCCAACTTCAGTGCCGCTGCCAGGCCTCCGGCGCGCTGGATTCCAGGCACGAAGAAGCTGTCGATGAAGTCCTGGTCGGTGCCACGAAAGCCCGGCAGGCCGGCCTGGAGATCGACCGGCTGACGCGAGACCGCGGCGGCAAACACGCACCACACCGCCGCCTTACCCAATCCGATCAGCGTGGTCTTCGGCGTATTCAACCACGCCAAGGCGGTCAGAATGTCCTGGACGCGGTTGGCGTCATCGGATTGGTTGAACGTCAGGAACATCTTCACCTTTCGATCGCGCGGCGCCACCGCGCTGCCGGTCTGGAAAGCGTCGATCATCAGCACCGAGCGGCCGGACTTCAACAGGCTCGCCACCGCGCTGCTCTGGCGCGCGGACTCGGCCCCGTCCGGATCCACCACCACTGCCGGAGGATTCGAACCCTTCACCCAAATCCCGGGAATGCGGTCGCGCTTACCCGCACGACCCAGGAGGACGTGCTCGCCGTCCATTTCAACCCGGACATCGGTTGGCCAGTCGGCCGCCAACGCCGCGGTCAGACGCTCCCGTGGACTTTCGGTCTGCTCTTTGGAAAAACGAACCCATTCGTCGAAAAGCTGTTCGAACGTGATTGCATTGTCGGGTAGCTTTCGATTGAGAAGCGCCAGCATGTCCTGCAGCTTCTCAATGCGGATGGACTTCTCCTTGAACCTGGAGGCATCGGTTTCGCCCAGGACGTGCTTGCCGAAGAAAGCGTACATGGCTTCGCGGTTCGGCTGGTTGTAGTTGTGCGGCGCGTCGAGCAGCAGGGCCTCGACGTTGTCGGGCTTGCCGTAGAGATCGTAAATCGATCGGACCGCCGGATACTCCTCCTGCATCATGTTGCGCGTCCAATCACCCGTAGCCGCGGTCATCAGCATCGGCTTGGGCGCCAGCATGGATGCGAACTCCACATTATTGGTGTCGAGCCGGAGATTGGGCGCGTTCTCGCAGAGCCCGCCGCCTTGCATGAGCAACGACACCATGTTCGCGGGCGCCGAGAACTGAATGCGATCGTCTACCGCCGAGACGAGGAAGGTCTGCGTGCCTCCTCCGGACGCGCCTGTCGCTCCGATCTGTCGCGGGTTGACGCCCGGGAGCGACTGCAGGAAGTCGATCGCGCGGATGGAGTTCCACAACTGCAGGCCGAGTGGCCCGAAGCCCCAGAGCTGCTCCACCGGCTTATCGCCGAAATCGTGGGGCGTCTGAATGGTATCGTTGTAGCCCACCATGTCGTAGGCGAAGACCACGTAGCCCTGCCGTGCAAGGCTGATGGCGCGTGCCGGCACGGAGGCGATGTTGGTATGCTCCAGGCGTCCGTAGTTCCAGTGGCCGTGCGGACTGATCACGCCGGGGAACCCGCCGGGCGGTGCGGGACGCAGCGGGCGGTACAGGTTGCCGCCGAGGTAATATCCCGGCAGGGTTTCCAGCAGCACTTTCTCGATGGAGTAGTCGCGGTTCTCGATGCGGCCGAAAATCTGCGGGTGCAGATCGTTCTTCGGGAACATCGGGTACAGGCCGGCAGCGGAGAGGATCTGGGTGCGGAGGTGTTCCTTGCGCGCCTGCCACTCGGCCAGCGTCTTGTACACCTTGGGTGTGAAGTGCGTGTCCGTGTTGGGCAGGTCCACATTGCGGGCGTCCTGCGCGGGGATCTGGGCCGGCGCGTTGAGGCATCCGACGAACACCACGAGCGGGATGAGGAAGGAACGCATGGCTATCAGGGTAGTACGCCCTGCAGTTCGATACAATCACCAGAAACAGGAGATTTCAATGCCACAGACCCCATTTCGGGCGGTTCTCGCCGCGGCGGCCGCTGCAGCCGCCGGAGCCATCGCGCTCGTGTCGTTCCCGGCGCCTAGCCAGGCCGCCGACGTGAAGCCCGCGGAAGAGGTGTACAAGAACATCACCCAGCTCAAGGGAATGCCGGCCGACCAGCTGAACTCCGCGATGAACTTCATGTCGATTTCTCTCGGGGTGAATTGCCTTTTCTGCCACGTGGAAGGGAACAAGTTCGAGGCCGATGACAAGCCGGCGAAGAAGACCGCGCGCGAGATGATTGCGATGCAGGCCATGATCAACAAAGAGACCTTCCATGGCCAGCGCCAGGTAACCTGTTATTCGTGCCACCGCGGATCGGCCCGCCCGGTAAACATGCCGCCGATCGAAGGAACTCCTGCGACCGCGCAGGCCGCCCCGCCGCCGCGTCGCTCTGGCGACGGTCCAACGGTGGACTCAATCGTGCAGCGGTTCATCGATGTGGTAGGCGGTGCCGATGCCCTCCAAAAGGTGTCTACCCGCGTCATGA
>Ga0335077_10011594_pt1 | contig 11018 bp, 7 predicted proteins | sample Lox_Sample_31_FD_207151 | JGI IMG/M metagenome (GOLD analysis project Ga0335077, IMG submission 207151) | Soil microbial communities from Loxahatchee National Wildlife Refuge, Florida, United States - Lox_Sample_3.1 | ecosystem: Environmental > Terrestrial > Soil > Wetlands | place: USA: Florida...
TGCTCCATCCGCCGTAATTCCAGAATTGCCCGAACCCCGCGCGATCCACGATCGGATAGGAGTGGATCCCCCCGTTCACGTGCGTATTGTCCAGCCGCAGCGAGACCGTGCCGTCGCCGTCCATCTGTTCGTCAATAAAAAGTCCGGACTGGTACGCCTGGTTTGGATTGAATTCCACGTCCTTCAACCAGTTGGAACTCGCCTGTTCCGGCTCGAAATAAACCATCGGGTACGAATTGCCGGTGAAGCAGCTTAGCGCTTGCCCCATTTGGTAGAACGTCGACTGGCAGTTCGTTCCTCCGAAGAGGCCCTGGAGGTTGTTGCCCTTGCCCAACAGGATGGCCCCATCCAGCCAGGTCGTAGGGCCAAAGTCAAAAGTCGCGCTCCCCGGGCAATTCCGCGGATTCTGTCCATACGCTCCCGTCATATCGAAATTCGCGATGACGGGGAAAAATTGATAAATGGAGCCGGCCGCCGGAACAAGGATGTGTCCGGAATTCGATCCGGTGCTCGTCGCCGGCAGCGCCGCGCACGCCGCCAGCAGATTCGGCACATTGTCATGCCAGGCCTTCGCACTGCTCACCGTCGTCGAAGCCGGCGCCGCCAATGTCAGCGTCGTCGTGCCTCCCCCGCTCGTAATCGTCGTGTCCAGATACTCATTGAGCGCCGCGGTTGGCGCCGTCGCCGGAGCGTCCCCGGCATCCACGTTGGTTGCGGTCACCGCCCATCCCCGGTCGATGAAGTATCCGTCGTTCCCTTGTTCCACGCCCACCATCGCGTAATTCCCAGCGTTACCCGGAAGCGCGCACGAAGACCCGGTGCACTCGTAGACGAGATGATTCTTGACCGCTTTGCCGGGAACCAGTGACACTGTTCCGCCAGCCCCCACGTTCGTTACGCCGGAACAACTCCCCAGCGAATATTGCACCGTCGTCCAAACGCCGCCGTAATTGGCGATCGAAAATGTGCCGTTGTAATGCGAATCCGCCACGCCGGCGACGATCGCCTTGATATTCCACGGAATCACCCACGTGGACGCAGCCGTTCCGCCAGGACCAATGAGTTGCGGCGACACGGTGACCGTCGCGTTTCCGCCCGTGCAACTTGCCGATTGCACACTATACGTGTAGTGCGAATCCCACTTGAGCATCACCTCGGGCTGAATGCGTAGCGTTCCCCCCGAACAGTTCGGATTCGATGTCAGCTCATTTCGCTGGAATTGAAGCGTCGTGGACGAGGGCACCGCTGTCAGCGAGAACGCGCCTTCGCAGTACGGATTGCCGGTCGATCCTGCTTGAATTTCCACCTGCCCGTAGGGCTCGCTCACAATACCGGAAGCCGTCGTGGGCATGTTGTGAGCTCCCGAAGTGGTAATGGTCATCGTGTTCGTCGACGAATTCCAGCTCCAACTCGCGATGCTGTAACTCGTCAGCGACATCGAAGCCGGGGCCGTTGAGGTGCTCCCCGCTGGCCCGCAAGGCGTCAGCCCTCCCGCCCAATCTCGGTCCGCGATGCAATAATTTCGGGTCGTGGACCCCACCTGAAACAACGGCGTCACCGTAGGCGCCTGCGGCGTGGCGATCACCGGCGCGGGGCCCGCGCCCAGTATCAAGATCCCGTTGCCATTCACAAAATCCGATGCCGATGCGCACGAAGCGGTGGTCGAGGTCGCGCTGATCGAGCAGGTCGTCGCCGCGGCATTGTAATTCGGTCCGATATATCCCCCGTACCGCGTGATATCCAGCCACGGATTCGGCCCCTTGGTGTGAAAATCCGCGTCGATATTCTGCGGTGCCGTAAACGTATTCGGTTGGTTGGTCTGCGCCCCGCTCGCGGTCGCCAGCGGCCCGACTTCCGTCCCGGTCTCATCCTTGTAGTAAAGTCGCTTGTCTGCCGTCTTCGTGTACAGGTTGACGGTGCCCGCGCTCGCCGCTCCCGGCGGTGTCCCCTGGTTGGAGAGCGTCAACGTGCCGCTGGCCAGGTTCCCCACCACGGTTGTAGTGCCGTTGACCGTCAGGTTTCCTGTCAACGCCAGCGAAAACGCGCTGATTCCTCCCGTCGAACTGATACTGCTGAACGTCGGCGCAGACGGATCGCTTGGCAGAATCACGTTCGGTATCTGCTTTGTCGTGATGTTCGGCCCGCTGATCTCGATCTCATATCTCCCCGGGGCCGCATAGAAGGAATAATTTCCCAATCCGTCCGTGGTCGTCGGATTCGCCAGGGCCTGAGTTAATCCGGGGTCCGAATAAATCAAAGCCAGCGGCGTGCATGGCTGCCCCGTCGCCGGCATCGCGCATACCCGCACGGTTGCTCCGGCCAGCGGCACGCCACGCGTATTGAACACAATGTCGTCTTTGCGCGATCCCTGCCCGCGCACCGGCTTCAGCGCACCCGGCCACACATGCAGCGCCAACGCCAAAATCACCCAAAAAAATCCGCTCACAGCCCTAAATCGTATCATCGTCAGCCCTGTAGCGCAGGGCGAGTAGCTCTTCCTCGCCGTGCGGCTTGCGTGTTTTGAATGAGGAGTGCTTTTTTCCTTAGGTACCGGTCTCGGGCCAATGCCCTCGGGGTGCTCCGTTATTGTTGTACCCTTCCGAAATGTTAAACTGGCCCGGTCTTTATCATGAGCAATCTGCCCATCGTCCTCGAAGTCTCGCTAACGCCTGGAGATTTGTATTTTCCCTTTCATCGATCCGCGAGAAACATCTATAGCTGGTTTGTGGTTTGCCTCTTCATTTTCCTGGCCGTTGAGCTAGCTAACATTCCGGGAAAAGGGCTGCATCCGCTTTCTCAGCCCTGGTCGTTGCTTCTGCTTGTCGTGATCGCGATTCTGGCCGGACTCGCCTGGCCCGATCTGCGGATCGCGTATTTGTTTCGGCGTTCTAGGGCGCTCACGTCCCCTCGCCGGATTGAGATTACCCCGGAGGGCGTCCGTATCGAGTCGGAGAATGCCAGGGGAGAATATCGATGGCCATTGTTCTTTGAGATTGAAGAAACCCCAAGAACTTTCCTCTTGAAGCAAACCCCCGGGGCAGCGGTCTATCTCCCGAAACGATGCTTCACATCCGCGGACGAGATCGCACGATTTAGGGCCTTGCTTCGTGCACAGTACTCAGGCAGGCTCAGGCTTCGTTTTCGTTAGCAGTAAGTTCGCTAGAGAAGCTTCCGCGCCGTAATGCTCAACTGCACGATGTCCCCGGTCACCGTCCCCGGATACGCTCCCGCCGAAATCTCCGTCCCGCCGCCGAGAAACGCCTTCAACTTCCAATTGTTCAGCGCGGTGCCCTGGATCGGAATGTAATACCCGCTGTTTCCGTTCTGGCTTTCCGCAAACACCTGCACGATCGTATCCGACGGCAGCACGTTTGTGACTTGCGTGAAATCCAGCGTGTCTCCACCCGTCGGGTAATTCCCAGAAAACGCCAGCGTCCCCACCGCATAAATAAAATTGCTCGCGCTGCTGTCCACATTGTTCGGCAGCACCGTAATCGTAATTGCCATCTTTGCACTCCTCTTCCTCTGCGAAGCTCTACGCCATCTGTATCTCTGGGTTTTCCGCTCTTTCTGATTGCTGACTGCTGACGACTGGCATTAGCCACTTCAGAACGGCGTATATCCCGACCTCGCCGAAAACGGCCGTCTCCGCCGCGCACTCTGTTGCTCCCGTTTCACCGCGGCCACCACCAGGTCCTCGATCGCATCCGTTGCCGCGTCATCCCATTTTTCCGCCAGCGGGCTCCCGCGCGCCCATGCCGCCAGCGCCGCCGTCGCATACGCCAGCGCTTCTTGCGCGTTCCGCACCAGCACTGGCGAGGTCGAATCCGTGAAATCCGGGTACGACTTCATGTACCGCAGCCGGATCTGCGTATCCTGCGTCGCTCCCAAGAACCACAATCCGTCCGCGCGCCATTCCCAAACGCTCAGCGTCACATCCTGTTCCCGCGAAGGCAGCCCGCCATGCCGCGTCAAATCCACCATCTCGTCAAACTCTTGCGTCGAAAGGTTCGGCCGCTCCCAGATCTTCAGCGGCACCAGCAGATCCGTCGGCAACTGGTTCGGCGGTGCCGTCGCATCGCTGATGCACACCTGCAGCGATGCGTCCTGCTGCGCCACCGCGGTCACCACCAGCAGCACGTCATCCTGGATGAATCCCCCGCCGCCCGCGTTTCCGATCGCCCGCTGCACTTTCCGGTACGCCGAATTCAGATATGGCAGCAGCAGCGTGTCCGTGAACAAATTTCCCGCGGCATCGTTCAGCAGCGACCTCACCAGCGCCGTGATCTGCCCCGCCGTGTTATACGCGCTTGATCCAACAACTGGCATTCCCGCCTCGCTTCATGCGATCCGTGTAGGGGCGGCTTTACGCCGCCTTCTTGCCTTTGCCCGCCTCTGTAGGGCCCGCCTTCCGAAGTGGGCCGGTCTTCGCCATTATGGCCACCCATGTAGCACAGGCTTTAGCCTGTGTTTTTCTTTACCTCGTTACAATTTTCTTCGTTACGTCCTTACTTCCTCCCCCGGCAAAGGCGACTTCTGCAAATACGCCGCGACCCCAATCACCGCGTTAATCAGCGCCGCCGCCACCCCGATCCGCGCCGTCGCTCCCATCCCCGCCTGCAAATTAAAATGCCCCGGATCAATCCCCACCGCCGCCAAGCCCGTCATCACACCACCCGCCCCGCCGCTAACCCCCGCAGCCACCAACCCCTTCAACCAAATCTCAAGCTTCCTTGGGCTCATTCGTGTACCGTTCTAAAAAAGATACGTACTTGACCCAGTATCAAATCTGCGCATAATGGTCCCATCGTGAAGATCCGCGACAAACTCTGGTTCTCGGTTGGATGCCTATTCCTATTCGTCATCCTCGCTGATTTGATTCTGGGAGTTCCCTCTTTCAAGCAAGATCCGGTCTACTGGCCTGTCGTGCTCTGGGTACTGGTTATGGGAATGATTCAGGGAATCGCTGGAAAGCCTGAGTCGGGCAGTTCCACACACAAACTTCTGCAAACGCTGGGTTACTGCTTCATCGCATCAGCAATTGCCGCGGAGACTGTTGCATTGTTTCAAAGCCCCGGTTCTAAATCTGATATGTTTCGGCTGGCCATGTTCTTCCTTGGACTTTTAGTCCTGACGGGTTGGGGCATTTCTCGAAAGACCAAACAAATTCCTATCCCCAGGGGCTAAGTCTCCATTGGCCCCTTCCCTTTAGTCCCTCTACCTCATGCTGATAAACGGCCCTCCGTGCATCGCCGGCGCCGCATCATCCATCACCTCGTACGCCCACTCCTCATACGCCCGGTCTTTCCGTTCCGCGCTCTCATACAATTTCGCTCGCTGTTTCGCTCTTCCCTGCCCCCGCGACCACTCAATCGCCCGCGCCGCATACTCCGTAATCGTCGGCGTCAACTGCACAAACTCCCCGCGACGCCCCTGCAACGCAAAACAATGCTCATACTCGCCACGCTCCGGATACGGCCCCAGTGCCGCCACGCTCTTCCCGTCCGCGCGCTCGATCGTCTGCGCGTACCACGTCCGCGGTGAACCATACGCTTCCGGCGCCACCCACCGCTCCACATGCCACCGGTTCACCTGCGGATACTTTGGCTCCCAACGCAGCTCCACTACTTCCCGCACCAAATTCCCTGCCGCATCCCGGTCTTCAAACTTCCCGCCAATCCATCCCAGGCGGTTCCATCCCCACACCACCCGGTAGTTCGCCTCGCCGTACCGATTCTCTCCCCCAGCCAGGCACAATCGCCGCGCCACGCTCTCCGGCGTCTCATGCGTTTCGCGAGTAACCTCGATCATGCCGGTGAAGTGAGGTAAAGGAGATAAATGAAGTAGAGGAGGTAAAGGATGAAGTTCCAACGGAAACAGCTTGTTGTGGCTCCAATCCTTTACTTCCTTTCCCTCCTAAACCTCCTTTACCTCCCCGTCTCAGTACCCGCTCGGCCGCGCCAGCGTATCGATATACGCACCGCTTCTCGGCGAATCGCTCCAAACCTGGAACGCCGTATCGAAGTAAAAGATATACGACGCCGCAATCCCGCCGCTCGCCCCATAAATCGGAAACACCGTGTTTCCATTGACCTCGTAAAAATCAATGTCCTTCAACACGGCTCGCCCCCAGTGCGACAAATCCAGGAAGTCCACGCGCGTCTGATCCGCGTTCACGCTCGACTTGATCGGAATCCCGCTCATCGTCTTTCTTCCCGTGAACAACAAATCCAGATCGTTCCCGCCGCCGCTGCCGCCTTCCTTGATGATCTGGCTCACCGTGATGCCCAGGTTCTCCCACGCATGCTCCTGCTCCACGGCCATGTACGCGATCAGCTTCGCAAGGTGATTGATGCCCAGCGCTTTCCTCACCTTGTTGATCGCCAGTCGCACCGCCGCGGGGGTCAGCGCCGCATTCCCCGCATTCACGCGCGGCGTTTGCAGCAGCACGGGATACGAAGCACGGTTCAGGTTCAACCACGTGCCCGTGGTCGCGTTGTTCTGGTGATACTTGATCCCGAACAGGGAAACCGGCTGCGCCCCGGTCAACCCGTCGTGCACGATCACATCCGTGGCCACCGTTCCCGTCGGCACGTTGTCCACCGTGATCTGCTGCGTCGTAATCGGATCGGCCGTCTGTACCGTGGTCGTCACACTGGCCGCCACGTTCCGGTTGGTTGTCAGCGTCGTGTCGTAAATCTGGATCGTCTGTCCCGGATACACCAGCGCTGCGCCGCTCGGCACCGTCATCGTGAACGTGTTACCGGCAACCGAGCTGATCGTACCCAGCACGCCGTTCCCGGCGGTCTGCATCAGCTTGTCCAGGAACGCGCGGAACTGCCGCATCCCGTTGGCCACTTCCCGCTTCGCCGCGTTCTCCACCGCGCGTTCTTTCCCGTTCGTCGCGTATTCCACCAGCTTCGTGATCTCGATCGCGAACCGGAAGAAAATCGGCGACACCTGCGCCACGTCGTACTGCGTTCCCGAACCGCGCCCCAGGTCACCGCCGTCCGCGTTGTACGAGCCGGCCTTGCCTCCGGGATTCACCTGCAGCGGCAGCCGCATGTTCCGGCTGGAAACCTTCTCGATGTCTCCCCGCTGCTGGATCATCGTCAAAAGAATGTCGTCGCGCTCATAGAGCAGGGGCACTTTGTCGCGCACCTTCTCGAGCTGCAACGCGATGACATTCGCGTTCGCTTGTGCTGGCATATCCTCTTTCTCCTTTGAATGATTCCTTCAAAAACACCCGACTGCCCTCGACCTAAACCCTCGACGTACCGGCTGAACTTCCGATACCGGCCGTAGGGGCGGCTTCACGCCGCCTTCTTCTCTGTGTCCTCTGTGCTCTTTCTCTGTGATCTCTGTGTCGAATCCGCTCCAAAAAAAGAACGGCGCGAACCCAGGTCCGCGCCGCACTCCTTCTGTTCACTGATCCCCGTGTACTGATTACTCTCTTCCCTTACATCTCCAAAATCTGCTCATCGCTCCATTTCCCGTAATCGACTCTCCCCCGCCCTGGCTTCCGTCCATTTGCCGGAGTATCCGACTTGCTGTCGGGAGCACGCCTCTGTAATTCGCTCGCAGACCTCGTCAAAGCCATCGACTTTCTCTCTTCACCACCAGGATCGCGCTTCTTCGTTCCCAGTGTCGCCGCCGTCCAGCCTCCCACCACTTTCCTCACCGCACCCGGCACCAACTGTCGCGCCCGCGCATCAATTAACCGCACCACTTGTGTCCGTGCCGCTTCATCGAATCTCTTCCCGCTCAATATGCGCGCCACTTGTTCCCCCAATGCAGAATCGCTCCGCAAAGCGGCCTCTACCTCCTCTTTCACCGACGCCTGCAATCTCTCTTGCAGAGGAGGGGCTTGCCCCTCCCGTCCTGAGCCTTCACCGCTCATCGAATTCCCCGCCCACTTCAAATTCGGCAGCGCCTCATCGAGCGCTCGCCCAATCGCCCCGCCGACGCTCCGCTCCAACTCCGCATTCGCCGTCCTCTCAAATTCCTTGTACCGGCTCGCCACTTCCTCTTGCACAGGCACCGTCGCCCCATCGCGCGGAATCTGTCCTCTGTCATCCCGACCGGAGTGGCCGGCTTTTTCTTCCGCGCCGGAGTTTGGCGCGCTGGCCACGGAGTGGAGGGACCGTGGCACGTTTGTTGAGTCTTGGGCCATTCCGGGAGCGTCGACCCGTCGTCCACCATCACCACCCAACAACCTCACCCCCGCCTCCACCAACTCCCGAATTGCTCCCGGATCCTGCGCGTACAATCTTTCCACCAACTGCGCTCTTCCCGCCCGCAACTCCTCCGTTCCGCGCCCCGGCGCCCCGAAAATCGCCGCATCAATCTCCGCCAACTCTCGCGCCCGTTCTGCCGCGCTCCGCGCCTCCTCCACACCCCCCGGATAAATCTCCCTCAACGTCCGTGCGTCCTCCGGCGTCCCAATCACTTCCCGATAAGCCGCGGCCTCTTGCTGAGCCCGCTGCGCGTTCTCCCACAGCTCCCGCGCCTCATCCCCAGTCCACGGATCATTCATCTCCCGCGCCAGCCACTTCGGCGGCTCTTGTGGCACAGACTTGCCCTGAGCCTCGAAGGGCACTCTTGCCTGTGCAGCCTCCAACGAGTCCTCGGGCTTTGAGCGTGCCGACTGAGCGAAGGACTTGTCATCCCGAGCGGAGGCCGCCGCCGTTGCGGCCGCAGTCGAGGGACCGTGGCTAGAAGCCCTCAGTTCCTCAGTCGATGGGACGATTGCCTCCTCCCCCTCCATCCCCAAAATCTGCTCATCCGTCAGGACGTACGCCTCGCGCCCTTCGCTGGCGCCAACGCCATCCATCAAGGAGAGGCTTTCTCCACTCATTTCGGCCACCTCTGCCACCAGTCACTACTTACCAAGCGCTACTTCACTTCCCTGCCATCGCCCGCAGGTGCGCCTCTGCATGCGCCCGCACATTCGCAAACCCCGCCGGATTCGTCATCTTGGCGCTCTGTCCCGCCTCCGAGTTCGCCCACCGCTTGCACTCCTCAAACTCCACCGCGTGGTTATCCAGCAATACATCCACCGGCACCGTTGGTAGCACCACCGACGCACTCTGTGCCTCCCGCTCGGTGTTATCTGTTCCCTGCTCGCGATTCGCCGCCGGCGCCCGCACCACCATCGGACTCCCCGCAAGCAAAACTTGAATCTCCCGCAACTGCTTATTCCTCGAATCCTCTCCCGGCACCACCAGTTCCGTCAGCCCCAACACATTCTTTACATACCCAATATTCGCCGGCTCCGCCAAAGCCTCCTGAATCAACGGATCCTTCAGCCCAAACAACTGCTGCAACACTCCGCGCTGTTGCGACTTCAACCGCGGGAACGTCTCATCCGCCTCCGGATGCACAAAAATGTTCCCCTTCAAATCCGCCACGCGAATCGCCCGCGCATCCAACGCCCCGTCCGGACCCAGCAGCGGCACGTCCACGTCTTCCGGCCGATTCTTCCGGAAACATTCCACTCCCAGCAGCATCACTTCGCCATAGAACTGCTTCAGCCGCCGCCACACCAGTCCCAGCCGCCCCATCGCCTGGTCGCGTGCCAGCGCGTACCCGCTTGCCGTCTTCACATCTTCCATGTTCCCGCCAAAAATCGCGGGAAACATCCCCGTCAAAAACTGCGCCACTGGCCCGATCAAATCCTGCTGGTGCCGCACCATGTCCGGAGGCACCTGCGCCGGCGCCGGTTGAAAAAATCCCGCCGAAAGCGGCTGTCCCGGACGCGCCCGCGCCGGAAAATGTGCCGCCGGTTCCGCCACTTGGTTCGCCAGTGAATCAAAATCCAACACTTGCGGGTCCGCATAAATTGGCGGAATTCCGTATTCATACGTCTCCGCCTGCATGTTGCTCAGCGCGTTGTAGCGTTCCTGCACCTGCACCAGCGAATCGCCAACGCTCGGCCGGTTTTGCCCGTCGCCTGGCAGCGCATGCAGCACGCGCCAGTGATCGTCCATCCCCTCATTCCGCGCTTCGCAATACGCATCCCCCGCAAACGCCACGTAACAGCCATCCGGAAACAACGCCAGCAAATCGCGCCGTACTTCCTCGTCTTCCACGCTGTAAAACGCCCACGGCCGCAGCCAGGTGCGGTCAAACGTAATCAAATTCATCAGCGCATCGCCCGGATGGATCGATGGCAGCCCTTGCTCTACGCTGATCCGCGAAACGCGTGCGTACACGTCCTCCGCACCCATCGCCGGCGCCGATTCAATCTTTTCCGCCGCCAGCGGATACGCCGCCTTCAACTTCGCCCGGTGCACTTCCGTCTGCCACTGCAAGTAAGGAAACTCGTGCATCTCGTTCGCCCACACCGGCGTATTCAACTCCAGGCCGCCCAGAACGGAAATCACTTCTTGCCCGTTCGCCACTCGCCGCGTCTCCACCACCCGCGGCACCGTCACCCGCTCCGCCCTCCGCAACTCCATCGCCCCGCCACATTCCGGGCACGTTTCCGCCCCGTGTAGGGGCGGCTTTACGCCGCCTTCTTCGTCGTACGCATCCCCGGTCAATCCGTCATAAGCGCGGTCATCCCGAGCGGAGGTCTGCGCCTCTTGGACACCGGAGTCAATGGACCAGGGCGCTGACACCGCGTCTTGCTGTGCTGTGCTCGATGGGGCCGCCTCCTCGCTCGCCACTTCGTTCCGGCAAGCCGAACAAATCCACCGATCTTCCCCCAGCGCAATCTCTACCGGCGCGATCACATCCTGCTCGCGAAACCCAAACCTCGCCCCATCCTCCACATACCGCACATACGCGCCCAGTTTCCCGTCCGTCCACAAAAAATACCCGATCGCGGTCAGCAACTCTTCCACGCGGTTGTTCCGTTCAACCAACTCCGCCACATCGCTCGCCGCCTTCGCCGCCGCAATATCCACCAGCGACTGCGCGGATTGGGGGTAGAAGCGCACACTCGGGACGTCTTGCGAGATCACGGCCACAAACGACAACCCAAACCCCTGGTAGAAATTCGTCACAAACTGGTA
>Ga0335077_10011597_pt1 | contig 11016 bp, 8 predicted proteins | sample Lox_Sample_31_FD_207151 | JGI IMG/M metagenome (GOLD analysis project Ga0335077, IMG submission 207151) | Soil microbial communities from Loxahatchee National Wildlife Refuge, Florida, United States - Lox_Sample_3.1 | ecosystem: Environmental > Terrestrial > Soil > Wetlands | place: USA: Florida...
ATAAGAGGTGCTACGGCGAGTCCCCGGTGAGTCTCCGGGGAGGCTCCCGACCTGTCCGCGGCGGTGGGCGGAGCGGGCGGCAGCCGGTAAGGGACCAATGGCTCGCTTGGCCAGTTTCGAGTGCCGACCTGGGTCGGCGGTGTCAACAACTCGCTTGGAAGCAGCGGAGATGCTGTTGGATAGGCGAATGTCCCAGCGTCTCTCGCTCTGGTCCACGCGCAGGACGATGCTGGCGGGGCTGGTAGGGTGGTCGGCTATAATTGGTCAGGACTCGCCCAAATCCGAAGCGCGAAGGCCGAAGACCGAAGGAAACCCGAAATCCGAAGTCCGAATTGGGAGCGCTCCAGCCCTTCCTCTGTCCCGCCTTAGCCTGAAAACGAAGGCAGATTGATCTTGGCCGGGATAATGTCGCCTTGGCTGAGCACCTATTCGGCGAACCACACCCTCAACCCGTCCTTGCGCAACCGCTCCGCCAGCGGGCGCACCACCGCCTTGTGCTTCGAGCTATGGCTGAGGAAAACGTCGTATGGAAATTCGCTCGGCCTGGTCACGGATCAAAGCGGATTTTCAGCAATGCCGGCGGTCCAAGTGGCTCACGGAAGTTCGTTGAGGATGGTTTTGACCCGGTCCGGCGTCATAGGCGGCGCCCCCGGCGGGGCCACCAGAACCGGCCGGCCGAATTTGCCGCGAACCAGCCGGGCACGTTTTGGTTGCTCTCGCTGAAGGACCAGCTTGTCGCCCTCCAGCGAGAACGAGACTTTCTCACCGGCCTGGAGATGAAGGGCTTTCCGCAAGCGATTTGGGGATGACCAACTGGCCTTTCGTCGAGATGGTCGCGCTATTCATGGTCAAATTCTTCCCCGGCTTACCGACGAGGTCAAGGCAAGAGGAGCCATTGGGCAAAGGCTGAAGGGCGAATGCTGAAGGCTGAATTATCGGTTCAGCAGGAGGCTGGCGTGTCTCCCCGCGGTTTCGCCAGCGCCAGGACTTTGGGTTGGGCGGCACGGAAGGCGTCACGCAATTCCTGTATGTCGGGCACCCGGATACGGTCGAAAGCGCTCGCAACTCTGCGTCTGTCACGGGCTCCTGTGTCAAAAGGAACTCGATGTCGGAGAGGTCTTCAGGGTCGGCACCCCGCATCATCTTGGTGGGAATGAGGTCAGGGGCCGCCGGCCGAAGGAGCTTCAAGTGGGAAAAGGAGCCTGGAATGGGAACGCGGCGACTCAGCCAATCCGGCAGCAGGAACACGTCCGCCTCCGTGAAAAGATGGGTCATGTAGAGTCCGCGCTCGGCCAATTCCGCATTGGTGGCGTCGCGGGCGTCCCAGAACTGGGCATCGGCATGCAGTTGGTCAAGTTGGGCCAGCGGGATGATCGCGTCCACGTCCTGGGTCGTCTCGTGACGTGGCTCGTGGGAGGGGAACCCCAGGGCGAGTGCGGCACGTCCCTAGAGGGTCAACTCGACCGGATGATCGAGGTGACGGTCGAGGGTTTGCAGGATGAAGAGCGGGTTATTCACGACGAGTAAGCCACTGCGGCGGCGCGTATCCGTCGCGCGTCAGGCCCGGCAGGATGGCGAAGCGTGTCCAGTGTGGGAGGGCGTCGGTCCGGACGGTGCGGCGCGGATGCAGGAGGCTTCGCAAAGTCGCCCACGGCTCCAACGCTTTGTTCACGCGCTCCGCGGCAGCGGCGATGTGGAGAAAGACCGGTTCGACGCGTTCCATCTCCGCGAGGCGCGCCAGGCGTTGCGGTTCCACGTGGGGCGAGGAAAGCAACTGGGCCGCGGCGCGAATGAGCCACGGCTCGTGCGGCATCTGGCCTAGACAAAGAGCAACGCCGATTTCTTCATCAGGGATGCTTGGGTTGTCCGGCGGGAGAGACGGATCGAAGTCGCGCTGGTAATGTCTGGCGCCCCGTTCCACGGCGGTTTTCAAAAGCCATTCTGGCAGGCGATCGCCCGCCCCGCTCAGCCGCGCCAATCGGATGGCCAAGCCCGACACGTGGGCGGTGTCTCCCAACCTTCGGGCCAGCGTGGGAGCAGCGGGTTGGTCCTTTAGTTCCATCAGCAGCAATGTAACAGAATGAAACGTGAAACGTGAAGCTTGATTTAGCGCTTCACGCGATACGGCACGCTGCCTTCATGTGACAATTGATGCGGACGATCGGCCGCTGGGGCTTGCGACGCGCCACTTCCTTGAAGCCGGCCTTGTCGAACATGGACTTCGCCCCAAACCACATGTAGTCGTCCTTCGAACGGGTGGGCCTGTCCACGGGGTAGGCCTCGACCAGCGTGGCGCCTTGTTCCCTGGCGTACGCAACGGCCCCCTGGAGGAGCGCCCGCGCAACGCCCTGGCCGCGGTACTCGGCCGGCACCACAAAGCAGACCATGGACCAGACGGGTCGCTCATCTACCGCCTTCATGACGACCGAGCGCTTGAGCCTGGCGTATTCCTCACGTGGACCGATGGAGACCCAGCCGACCGGAACCTTTCCCCGATACCCGATGAGGCCGGGTGGATGACCCGCATCAACGAGCGCTTTGAGCGCAGCGCGATTCGCCTGGGCGCGGGTCATCCCCGCTGGCAATGGCTTGCTTGCGCCGCTGCGACGGTAGGCCATGCACCAGCAGCCGCGAGCGACCGAGCACCCCTTGCCCTGGAAGATCGCTTCGAGGTCCGGCCAGCGATCTGGCGTGAGTGGAGCGATTTTGAGTTTCATCGGCATAGCTTCAGGCGCCTGACAGCACGCGTCGTGGGCATGCCGGCGGCACTCGCTAACATACTATCACACCGCGTGTCACGTCGCCCGCATCCAAATTCATGCGCTCGCTCCACAAATATGGTCCTGCTCGCCGATCCGATATGCCTCTCGCCTAAGCTGACCGCCTGCTTGGACCGAACCTTAAAGGGCGCAGGCGGTCATGACCTGTTGAGTCTTGAATAACTGCTCTTGATTCAGCACTTTGCGTATCACCTATGGCACCGCATTTTCTGGTGACGAAATGGCCCCACGCACCCACGTGTTCCACCCGCTTCCTTCTTTTCCTGGCCTTGTCCTTCGGGTTGAATCCCGGCCTATCCACGAAAGCGGCCGACCCTGCCATTCCGGCGACGAGGCCGTTCCATCTCGGATTCACCCGCTGGCCGTCGGATCTAACCACGGATGGGGTCCGTCAGGCGCAGGATTTCGCCCATGCGCATGGTGACATCGTGTCCGTCATGTTCATCGGGGGCATTCCATGGCCGGAAGCGCACGACGGAAAACCCTTTTCCCGCGATGTCGAAGAGAATCTCGCTTACCGGCCCCCAGCCGGGAAGAAGTTGTTCCTGTCCATCTCCCCGTTGGATAAGGACCGCAAAAACCTGGCTCCTTACTGGGGCGAGAAAGACAACCAACCGCTGCCGGAGCTGTGGCGAAACCGGGCGCTGAATAGCCCCGAGGTACAGCGCTCCTTCCTTAACTTCGTCGTGCGGTCCGTCGATGCGATGAAACCGGACTACCTGGCGATCGGCATCGAGTCCAATGTATTGCTTTCGCACAGCCGTCAGAAATGGGAGCAATTAAAAGAGTTGCACCGGAAAACCTATGCCGCTCTGAAATCCCGGTATCCCACACTGCCGGTGTTCTTCACTACGGAGGTGCTGCACTACAAGAAACTGGCATCAGACGCGCGCGGGTCGGACCAGGAGAACGAGGTGGCCGACCTGATGCGGCATAGCGATCTGTTTGCGGCGAGTGTTTATCCGCACATGAGTTACGACGTGCCGCGCCCGATCCCCGCCGCTTTTCTTGACTTCGCCACACGCTTTGGAAAGCCCGTGGCCGTCGCGGAATCCGGCATGACCTCGCGCGACGTCGAACTGAAAGCATTCAAACTAACACTCCGCGGTTCGGAAGCCGACCAACGACAGTTCACGGAACTGCTGCTGCGGACAGCGACTCGCGACCAGTACGAGTTTGTGATCACGTTCGCGACCACTGATTTCGAGAGGCTCTGCGCGAAACTCCCGCCTCCGGTGGACGACCTCGCGCGCATCTGGGCTTACACCGGCCTTCAAACCAGCGATTCTAAACCTAAAGCAGCACTGGCGGTCTGGGACGCCTACCTAAAGGCGCCTTATCGACGCTGATCCCCGCAAGGGCGAATGCAGAATGCAGAATGTAGAATGGTGAAGGCCGAGCGAATTAGGTGGGCTCAGCGCAACTTTGCCGCCCGCGGCCAGATGGATTTCAGCTCATTGACCTCCAGGGAATCGCAGCGAATGGCGGCGTCGGTGGCCGTCAGCGTCAGGCTGTGGTCGTCGGGGATGAATTTCCCTGCCATCGGCATGTAGAGCAGGCCGTCGTTGCCAAAGATCTCCAGCGAGGTCCGATCCACCAGGAGCTGCAGCCGGACCTTGCCGTTCAGCGGGGGCAGTGTGTTGCGGCGGTCGTGGCAGGCTAGTTCCTGCTTCGCGGCATCATAGACCACCGGCACGCCCCGGATGACCAGGCGGACTTCGCCGGTGTGGCCAACGGTGAATTGGGCGCGCAGGTCGAAGAGGTCGCCATGAATGCCGGCCAGGGGGTTGGCGCCGGCCGCCAGGTCCGGCCGTGACCAGGCATGGCGGGCGGCGTGGAGCGACTTGAGTTCTTTGACGGGCTGGAAACAAAGACGCGGTCCGTCGGCTGTCGAGCGCAAGGTCAGCTCGCAGGGGAACATCATCATTTGGTTGAAGGGCATGCCGGGCGTGGCGACCTGGCCCCACCCAATCTGGATGCGCCGGCCATCCCGGGCAGGGATGTCACTGTAGGTTTGGGCGGCGTAGAAAGCGTTGCCGCGATGGCCCGGCAGCTTGGGGGTCTGGGGTGTAAACTGGTGGCCGTCGAAGGTCCCGAGCATGTACTCGCTGCTGCCGGCGGTCAGCACCCACAGCTTCCGGGCCGGCTTGCCGTCCACCGGCAGTTCGAAGAAATCCGGGCATTCGAAGAAGCCCTCGACGCGGCTCTCGAACTTCCACTGCTTCAAGTCGCTTGAAGTATAAAGGGCAATCCAGCGCTTGCCGTCCAGTTCGTCATAGACCGCCATGACCCAGCGTTTGGTTGGGCTGTGCCAGAGGAGTCGCGGGTCGCGGCCCTGGTGCCGAACCACCGGGTCGCCGCTGAAGTCCGTCCAGGTCCGCCCGCGATCATTGCTGTAGGCGATGCATTCCCCGCGGCCCGTGCTGGTATAGGCGGCCACCAACGGCGCTTCGCGCCCGGTCTTGAACCCGGCTGTATTGGCCCCGTCCACGACAGCGCTGCCGGAGAAGACCCAGTCATCGAACTGGCGCGGGTAGATCGCAATCGGCAGTTCCTGCCAGTGCACCAGATCCGCGCTGACCGCATGGCCCCAGTGCATGTTGCCCCAGTCCCAACCGTAGGGATTATGCTGGTAGAACAAGTGATATTCGCCCCGGTAATAGACCAGCCCGTTGGGATCGTTGTTCCAGCCGCGGCGTGACGAGAAGTGGAACTGAGGACGCAACGCCTCGCGATAAAGGTCCTCCCGCCCCTTGATCCGGTCAGACTGCTCGATGGCCGACAGCGAGGTGGAATCCGGAGCCAGCCCGTCCATCTGGATGACGGCGCGCTTTCCCTGGAACGGCGCCAGGTCGAGAAACACCCAGAAGTCGGGATCGCGCTCGGCCAGTTCGATCTCGAACTCGCGCGCCACCTGCCCGTCCACGAGCAGCTTCACCCGGTGTTTGGGAGCGTGGTTCTTGACCGGCAGATTGAGGAAGGGCTTTTCAACGACCAATTCGCGGGTGGCCGGGGTTGAAGCCGCCCGCAGCCCGGCGAGGCCGATCGATGCACAGAGGATAACAAGCGCTAGTCTTTTCATGGCCCAACAAGGAGCATTGAGGCCGCAGACTATGGCCTGACACCCTGTCTGGCAATGTATGGTTTCGGCGAGCAGTTATTTGCTGACTCACCTGTGGAATTGAGGCATGTTCTGAGCGTGGATTCCAAGCCACTGGAATTGCGGGAGAAGCTTGCGGCGGAATACCATGCCCGCTGGGAAGCGGTGGAAACCTTCAAGGCCCAGGAACTCGCCGCACTCACAGAGGAGCGAGCACGTGAAATAATCCTGTCCCTGGGTGCCGTGGAGGGCTGGCGTGATCGTCCCGACTGGTCTGGCCTGGTCGAGCAGCAGGCGATCTTTCAGCGAGGCGTAGCCAAGTCATTTCCCGACAAGCCTTGATGGGAGGGCTAGCGTCCCCCCGAGCCCTGACTCTTACTTCACTGCCTCGTAGGTGAGCAGCGCCGATTGCTCTGGTACAAGGACGAGGGCGCCGGGATTGGAGGGATTATGTACCTTAGGCGGGGGAGCACATCGGTCGCCATCGACAAGGGTGGCAAGGCGCGTCCGCAAAATGGAAGACCGTTTTTGATAACACCCGTTCGATTGGCCGAAGTACGCCTGAGCAAGTTGTGTCCAGAACAAGTTCTATTCTTGCGTCAAGCCTGTCCCTCTGCTTTTAAGCATTTTAAGAAGTGAATTTGCGTTTTTTCGGTAAATAACTCGATCAAAGTTTGACAGGATACACGCTGACAGTGTTGCGCAGCCGAGAGTTTGACCTCAGAAAAACGGAGCCAAAAGTGCTCCGATTTACTGCACTACTACTGCACTCGTTTGTAAGTCCTTGATTATTAATGGAGCGGGTGAAGGGAATCGAACCCTCATCTCTATCCCCGGAGCACGACCCCCCTGATTTGCTGGGGTTTTCACATGGGCGAACGCCCCTCAAGTCGACGAATGTTGTTACTCTTGTTGTTACTCTAGCCAATCCCGCGAGTTCCATCGGGTGAATCGAGCTTTTGGTCATCCAGTTCGTCGTGATCTCCATACCCCTTGGTGCTAAAGCTCGGCGGGCAAGGTTAATTTGCAGAACAGGTTGGTAAGCGTCATCTCGTCCAGGGAACCGGGGGTGGTGGCAGCGATCCGAGGATCGGCGACTACCACAGCAAGGCACTGGGCGCGAGATATCGCCACATTAACCCGATTTCGGTCGAGGATGAAAGCCAGACCGCGGGAGCCGTATTCGCCGTAGCTGGAACACAGCGAGAGGATGCAAACAGGGGCCTCCTGTCCTTGGAACTTGTCCACGCTGCCGACGCGGGCGCCTGTGGGGAGCGCGGCCTGCAAGGCGCGAACCTGGGCGTTGTAAGGTGTGATGAACAAGAAGTCCGCCAAGGCCAGCGGCCTCTGGGTGCCGTCCTTGGCGGTGAAACGGCGCCCGAGCAACTCCTGGTAAATCGCTCGAACACGTTCGACTTCCTCGTCGCTCTGCTGGATATCTCCATCGTGCTCGATGCCGCTGAAGACGATGCCGTTCTCGCGAGTAACCAAGCCGCTGGCCCCCGGCGGGACCGCAACCTCCTGCTTGGCGCAATCGGCGTGCGAACCGAGTCGTCCCTCGTAAATGCTCTCTGAGATAAAGCGGCAAACCGCCGGATGCATTCGGCGCGTTTGGCCGAGGAAGAGTCCGAAGTCACCCGCAATGACGGCGTGGAAGACCGGCGAATCGGGGCGGCTGGCGACCAGGTCTTTGAGTGCGTATTGCAACGCTGAGAGCCCTGCGTCGCCGGGATGCGAACCTTGCACTGGCTGTTCAAGCTGCATCTGATCGCCGAGAAGCACAAGGTTCCGTGAGCATCGTGCCATCGCCACGGCGTTGGCCAAGGACACTTGGCCGGCTTCGTCAATGAACAGGAAGTCCAGTGCGCCCTCCCACTCGGGCCTGGTGAAGAGCCAGGCCGTTCCCCCCACGACGCCACCGGCATAGGCATCGAAGGCTTTTCCATTATCTTCGACGTGTATCAGGGCAGGATTGGAGGAGAACAAAGGACCTTCCCCTTCACCGCCGACCTTGATCCCTCGAAGAACATTGCCACTTTCCCTGGCGGCGTCGCCGGTTGCCTCCAGCAGGTTCACCACGGCTTTATGGCTGTTTGACGCGACTCCCACCGTTTTCCCTGCAGCAAGCAGCGCCATAATGACCCTCGAGGCTGTGTAGGTCTTCCCAGTTCCAGGCGGGCCCTGGACTACGAGGCATCCGCCGGACATTGACGTGGTGACACGGATAGCGGCCTGGGTCGCAGACTCTCCCGTGCTTTGCATGGGTGCCGCGGGGGGAACCCGATTCAGAAGGGCGGATACGGGCGGGTGTAAGCTCTTCGACAAGTGCTTGGCGGAAACTTCGGTTAGTGCCGTCTGGATTACACCCGCCGGCACATATTCGTCTTGCAACAGCGAACCGTGCTGGGGGAAGACCCCGCTGAACTTCTCGTTCAAGCTCTTCTTGCTGATCTTAAGCTGAAGTGAACCCGCAGTGGCATCCAGTGCGGACAAAGTGAACTTCGCCTCCAGACTATGAGCGAACATGACCTTGGATTTGTCACCAGCGGCCAGCTTGCATTCCTGGGCGGGGTCGAAGCGATAAGTCTGGACTAGCGACTGTTTTTCGGGCGCCGGGGATCCGAGGGCCTGAACGCCTTGAATACACCCGGGGTCATCGCGGAGTTCTTCGGGAGTGGCCTTCGCACGGTCGAACATTCGCCACCACATCGGCTTTTCCTCCCGGCGGTGGAAGTCAATCAAGTCGGCGAGAACCAGCGAGGTCGGATCCCCCTGTGCGCGGAGTTTTGCTGCGGTATTCAGCCGCGAAACCACTTCTGGAGGCAGCTCTTTCGGGGGAGACGCAACTGACCCGGTCACAGGGCGGGGAACCGCCGTCGGCTGCTGGCAACCGAGCTTCCTCAGCCATTGCAACAATTCGGCGGTGGAATTGCAGTCGTCCTCGTTGTAGTCGCGGATGCCCTTCAGTATAGGGCTCCCCCGCCAGTCGCGGGGTTGCTTGCTCTCGATCCACCGTGAGTATTGGACGATGGACCCTACAGCCGTGGCCACCTCGGTTGTGCGCTTCGGCCGATAAAGGAGCTCGATGGCTTTGATCGAGTAACTATCTTCTCCAACGCGCAGCCCGTGGCGAACGACCTGGTAGAGGTCTACGAACACCTCGTTCCGCAGTAGCTCGTCCACTTCGTCCTGGCGCGTGTCATGGCGGGTGCTTAGTCGCCGCACTGCGCTGACCTCGTAGGCGGCATAGTGGAAAATGTGCATCCCCGGATTCTTTTGCCAGCGGGCGAATACCCAGTCCACGAAGCCCTCGAAGGCGAGCTTTTCTTCGTTCCGGTCGTGCGCCCACCAGTCGTTGAAGGCAAACGTCTCTTTGTTGCCGTCGCGCCAGCAGGCCCCGAACAAGTATTCGAGCCCTCCAGCAAATAACGGATAGCCCTCCATGTCGAAGAAGACGTCCGCTGGGTGGTCCGGAGGAAGTGTCGCCAGGCCGACGGGTTCGCCGTTAGCTCCCTCTTGAGGTAACACCTCGTAACGCGGCGGTGCCTCGGGCTTCTCTTTGCGGTCAGCGCGCGTCAGACACTGGAGCCGCGCCTGCGCGACGAGTTTCTCGAAGGTCTCATTGGCAAGCTTGGGAATGGTTCTCCCGGAAGCCGCCGCGAGAGCTTCGACGGTGGCAATGCCCGCTTTCTTGAGTTTCTTGATCTGGCCGACGCTGATACCCGCGACCTGCACAAGATGGTCAGTGTCTTTAAAAAACTGTTCCGCGTAGGAGGTCCAGCGGCCGTGGTCGGCGCCGGGAAGTGGCTCAGGGCGATCCGTCAGTTTTCCTGTAAAGCTGTTTTGCAAGGCGAGGAAACTCGCCTTGATACACCGGTAGTAATGAATGAAATCTTCGAGGCGGAATTCCACCTTGTCCTTGGTGCCGAGGATAATTCCGAATTTCTCCGGCAGGGGGGTGCCCGTCATGTCTGCGAGCATCTCCGAATAACAACAAAGCTGGACTGCATAATACGGCTTCGGCGAGCGAGCGAGTTTGGTGTCCCATACCTCATATCGGCCTGCAGGATCGAGGATCAGAAAGTCCGCATAGCCTGAGAACGGTCCGCTTGCCAGAGCAGCTTGGTAGATGATCGGAGCCTTTACTTTTAGGGCGGCACGGGTCGTTGTCTCGGCGACCACAGGATCCTCCTTTGAAACTTCGACCACCTTGGCCGTGGACGCCTTGAACTCCCCCAGCACAGTGTGTTCGTGCTGATCACCCGTCTGTGCGATGAGCTTTTCATCCTCGGTTTCCTCGTCGGGGTGGACCGCGCCTCGATTCTCTAAGCAATAACGCTCCATCCATGATGCGAACGGCGACGCGAGGTAGCGAATGAGGTCTGTCGGAGAGAATACTAATCGGTCAGGTAGCTTTTTCATTCTTGGTTTAGCGGTTGTCTGTATCCAAGCCTGCGAAGTATCGGAATCAAGTTTAGGGCGGCGAAGGCCGTGACTGTTGGCGCTTTGTGTCCGTCAGCAGCCTGCGGAGCTGGCGCTCGTCGGTGCGAGCGTCCCAGCCGAGCTTGCCCATCACCCAACTGCTTAAAGCGGCCCCTTTGCGCCCCGCTGCCCGTGCCTCGCGCCAAAGGCGCAGCGCCCTCTTCCCATCTTGGTAGCGGGCCAGTTGGTTCGCAGTAAGCTTCTCGCCCTGCCGGCGGACATCCCGCGAGCGATGCAGACTCGTGATAGCCTTCCATTTCAAGTCACGTTTGTTGTCGAAGCTCCAATAGCGCGGGATGAAGACCATGGTGCCCAACGGTGTGACGTTGACGCTCAGTTTCTGCAACAGAGGCTTTTCCCACTCCATGCCGTAAAGCACCCACTTATGGCAGAAGGCGTCGAAAACAACGCGGAAGCGGTTCTCTCTGGTCTTCCAGTTTAGCTCCCAGCCCTCGGGTCGAAAATTGCGTTCCAAGACCATCCGTCGGCGGATGATACCTTTTTCATCACGATATTTGTTGATGTCGAACCGCCCCTTCAACTGTGCCCAGTCGGCTCTGAACTCAGGTTTCTGCGACAGCATTTCCTCCTTCAGGTCGAACTTGTGCTGAGCGGAGATCAGGCCTTCGTAGTTCCCCACGCGAACTTGGAGCT
>Ga0335077_10011601_pt1 | contig 11012 bp, 5 predicted proteins | sample Lox_Sample_31_FD_207151 | JGI IMG/M metagenome (GOLD analysis project Ga0335077, IMG submission 207151) | Soil microbial communities from Loxahatchee National Wildlife Refuge, Florida, United States - Lox_Sample_3.1 | ecosystem: Environmental > Terrestrial > Soil > Wetlands | place: USA: Florida...
CCTCAGAGCGCTCGAAAGCAGCCCGAATTACGCGGAAGCGCATAGCAACTTAGGCGCGATGCTGGAGCTTCGTGGAAAGTCCGAGGAAGCCATCCAGCATTATCAAGCGGCCATCAATGACAAGCCAAATTATCGAATGGCGCACTATCAGCTTGGAAGCTTGCTTCTGACGAAGAAGCGAACCGGCGAAGCGATCGCGCAGTTGTCGCAGACTCTCGGGCCGGAGGATGGAGACACGCCGCGCTGCATGTACGCGCTCGGAATAGCTTACGCCGAATCGGGCGATTACACGAGCGCCGAGCGTTACCTCCGGGATGCGGATCAGCGAGCTACTTCCCTGGGACAAAACCAGCTTCTCGGACAAATTGAAACAGCTCTTCGCAAAGTGGCGGAGAGGGCTGGGCGGTGAAATCACGCGGTTGGTTGCCAGTATTGGCCATCAGTCTTTGTATATCGTGTTCGAAGCCGCCAGTCGAGCACAAGGGTGTAAGGTTCCGCGAGGCAGCAGCAGAGATAGGACTGCGATTCCAACATTTCACGGGAGCGACAGGCCAGTTTTATCTTCCGGAGATCATGGGCGGGGGCGTTGCTCTTCTGGATTACGACGGAGATGGAGACTTGGATGTTTTCTTGGTGCAGGGGACAGTTCTGGAACCGGGTAAGAGCACAAGCGACGCGCGGTTTCCACCACCCGCCGGTTGGAAGCCGGGGAACCGACTGTTCCGCAACATGCTCAAGGAAACTGGCAAGCTGCGATTCGTAGATGTGACCGATCAAGCCGGCTTGAGCCATGTCGGCTTCGGCATGGGCGTCGCGGTAGGCGACTACAACAATGACGGGTATCCGGACCTTTACGTCACAAACTTCGGGTCAAACCTGCTGTATCGAAATAACGGGAACGGGACCTTTACGGATGTCACGCGAGAAGCGGGGTTGGCAGATGGAGGATGGAGCGCCAGCGGGGCGTTCGTCGATTATGATCGGGACGGCTATCTTGACCTTTACGTCACGCACTATCTCGATTTCACGGTTCTTGGAAACAGGGAATGCTTCGATCCAACGGGCGAACGTGACTACTGCCCGCCGACTGCTTACAAGCCAGTGCTTCACCGGCTCTTCCGAAACTTGGGCAACGGCAAGTTCCAGGATGTGACGCACGCTGCGGGCATCGGCGCCGCTGTTGGCCCGGGCCTGGGAGTGATCTGCGCGGATTTCGATGGCGACGGTTGGCCAGATATTTATGCGGCGAATGACGGCGCGGCAAATTTGCTGTGGTTGAATAACGGCAACGGAACGTTTCGAGAAGCTGCGCTGCTCTCTGGGGCGGCATACTCCGAAGACGGTGTCGCGCGCGCTGGCATGGGTTTGGCTGCGGGCGACTTCGATAGTACGGGCAACGAAAGCATTTTTGTCACGAACCTGACCAGGGAAGGGGCGACGCTTTTCCGCAACAAGGGCCACGGCGAGTTCACGGATTCTACGAAAGAATTCGGCCTTTATCAGCCGACGTTTCCCTACACCGGATTCGGCGTCCAGTGGTTTGACTACGACAATGACGGGCGGCCGGATCTGTTCATTGCCAACGGCGCAGTGACGATTGTGGAGTCGTTACGGGGCACACGCTATCCGTTTCATCAAAGGAACTTGCTGCTCCACAACGAGGGGGCTCGTTTTCGAGAGACCAGCGCCGAGGCGGGGCCTCCCTTTCAGCTCTCAGAAGTCGGGCGCGGCGTGGCCTTTGGTGACATCGACAATGATGGCCGCATTGATATCGTCGTTGCGAACAACAACGGACCAGGGCGGCTGCTATTGAATGAAACGACGCCGGTAGGCCACTGGCTGGAAGTTCGGCTCCAGGGAGTAAAGTGCAGCCGCGATGGAATCGGCGCGAGAGTGGCCGTGCTCCGAGAAGGGCAAAAGCCTCTGTGGGGTCGCGCTCACACAGATGGGAGCTATCTGAGCGCCAGTGATATTCGTGTGCACTTCGGGCTCGGCGGTACGACAGAGGTTCAAGTGCTGGTAGAGTGGCCCAACGGAACAAAGGAAAAGTGGGAACAAGTGCGAGCGGATTCTTTCATCACACTCCGCCAGGGAACGGGAAAAGCTCCATAGGGGGCCATCCGCAGAAGACTCACCCAACATGATCACCCAAGGCCAACGGGCCTGCATCCAGAAGCCCGGCCACTGCTAAAGCCACATCCTCTCTCCATGGCCGTGCCGCGATCTGAACGCCGATGGGCAGGCCCTCCGAAGAGACTCCGCAACGGACTACGGCAGCGGGCCAACCGGTCAGATTATAGACCATGGTGTAGCTGAATCCGATGAAGTTGTCATCGCAGGTAGACGTGCCGTGAACCAACGCGGGTTGCGGGTAAACCGGCGACAGGATCACGTCGTAGTTCTGAAGAAATCTGTGCATGCCCGCTCGAAACGCGAACAGACTGTTCCAGTACTCCGCGAACCCGTCCAGCGTGGTGCGAAACGGCTCGAGTTTGGCGAGCCATTGATCCAGCAAAGGATGCGTGCGAGTACAGCCGCAACTTTGAATAAAATTCCGTAAACTGTCGCCGCCATCGGGTCCGATCATCTTCATCTCCAGGTCATAGCTCTGTTCGATGCCCGGCGGCCGGCGCTCCTCCACTCGAAGCCCTTCCGACGAGAGCGTCTGCGCCGCGGAGCGGACGACGGCGGCTGTTTCGGCATCCACTGGCGCGATGCCGTTATCGGTGTGGAATGCGACACGCAGATCGCGAACACCGACCTGAGCCGGATCCTGATACGGCACATCCACTACGGTGTGATCGCAACCATCGGCACCCACGAGGATCGGCATCAGGGCGCACAGATCGCCCGACCAACGCGCCATAGGTCCAATCTGCCAAACCATCTCGAGCCATCCGCCGGCTGGCGGCACATGCCCGGTACGCGGCAGACGGCTTGACGTGGGCTTGAGGCTGGCGATACCACAGAAGTGAGCCGGCAGGCGCACGCTGCCGGCTGCGTCGCTTCCCAGTCCAAACGATGACCCGCACGCAGCAATGAGCGCCGCTTCCCCACCGCTGCTGCCTCCGCAGGTGCGCGAGAGGTCGTATGGATTGTTCGTTCGGCCGTGGATCAGGTTATCGCTTTCATAGGCGAAGAGCAGATCCGGAAGATTGGTTCTGGCGATCGGAATGGCTCCGGAGGCTCGAAGCCGCGCGACCAAGGTCGCGTCGCCTAAAGAAGGCGCCGACTTCGCGAGGCCAAGATTTCCTGCCGTGCACACCGTGCCTTCCACCGCGATTGAATCCTTAACGCTGAACGGGACTCCGTGAAACCGGCCCAGCGTCTCGCCACGAGCCGAACGCTCGTCAGCAAGGCAGGCCGCGTGTAAAGCCGTTGCTTCAAGCGTTTCAACCACGGCGTTAAGCGACGGATTCACTCGAGCAATGCGATCCAAGTGCGCCTGCACCAATTCCCGCGAAGATACATCTCGATCGCGGACCAATCGCGCTTGATCGACGCTGGAGAGGGAAACGATATCGCTCACGGTTCCTTAATGACCAGTCGCTGGTCGGCCTTCACTCCGGCCATATGCTGCTTGGTCCCGCTGGGCCATTCGATGTCGATGGACGTTGCCGACGCGTCTTTGCCCAGCCCGAAAGTCAGCGCCAGGTCGCTGGCCGAGCAGTAGCTCGAACCGCTGTGCACGGTCTGCCATTGCGTGCCTCCTTGACTGGCAACTCGCGCCACAGCACCGATCCCGCTACGATTGCTTTTGGTTCCGACCAGTTTCAATTGCAACCAGTGATTGCGGTTCCCGCCATCGTTGCGGAAAAGATACGCCGGACCGCCGTTAGTGGTGAATAAGACATCCAGGTCGCCGTCATGATCGAAGTCACCATAGGCCGCACCACGCGCCACCATAGCTTCCTTGAAAGCATTCACCGCCTCAAATTGTCCGCGGCCTTGATTGCGAAACAAGAGCGGTAGCTCCTTGTATTGAACCTTCGGTTGAACCCGACCGATCTCCTCTTCGATGTGTCCGTTTGCGGCCAGGATATCCGGATAACCGTCCAGGTCGTAATCGAAGAAAAACAGGCCGAAGGTGAGCGTCAGAAGGCTGGCGCGGCCCACGCTAGAACGCGGCGCCTCATCCACAAACAGGCCGTTACCTTCGTTATGGTACAGCCCGAGCATCTGGTTCGAAAAGTTTCCCACAATCAGATGGGGCCTCCCTGAGCGGTCGTAATCGGCCGCATCTACCCCCATCGCGCCTCTCGCTACGCCATCCTCGCCGAAGGCCACTCCCGCGGACAAACCTTCCTCTCGAAACTGCCCGTTCCGAAGATTGCGATACAGCTTGTTCGGCTGCGTATCGTTCGCAACAAACAGATCCGGCCAGCTATCGTTGTTGTAATCCAGCACTGCTACACCCAACGACTTACTGGTGGCGTCGGCGAGCCCAGACTTTTCGGTGACATCTTCAAACTTGCCGCCGCCCAGGTTGTGGTAGAGCTTGGACGTGACGCCCTTGTACGATTCCGGCGTGCAGTAGGATTTGGCCGCGCCGTCGAGCGAACACCACAGGTCCCCTTGCGGCGTCCATTGGATGTAATTGGCGACGAAGAGGTCCAGTTTGCCGTCGCGATCGAAATCGAACCAGGCGGCACTCGAACTGAAGTTCGCGTTTTGGATGCCGGATTTGGGAGTGACATCCAGGAAGCGGGCGCCACCTTGGTTGTGAAAGAGGTGATCGCCGCCGAGGGCCGTGATGTAGACGTCGTCCAGGCCGTCATTGTCGTAATCGCCAATGGCGACGCCCAAGCCGTAAAACTCGATATCCAATCCACTGCCACGCGTGATGTCGGTGAACGTGCCGTCGTGGTTGTTGCGGTAGACCGCCGTGGTTGTGTGCCGGCCCCGCGGCGTCCAATCCTTCCCGTTCACCAGCAGGATATCGAGCCATCCATCACCATCGGCGTCGAAGAATGCGCAGCCCGAGCCCATGGTCTCCGGCAGCCACTTCTTGCCGGCGCGACCTGAATTGTGAAGGAAGTGAATACCGGCCGCAGCTGTGACATCGGTGAACCGTACGGGCTCATCTCCCGCCGGAAGCAGTAACGTCGATGAAGCCGCGAGCAGCAGGACCAGAAACGTGATCGTGAATGGGCTGCCTCTCATTGTTATCCTCCGGGCTCAACTGCCTCAGTTTGGCTGTCAAAGCCTGCGAGGCCTCATCCGCCTTGAATCGCCGAAAAAGCTTTTCCTCCCGCTCCGCTTCCTCGGCCCGGCTCAAACCTTTGTAGCAAAGCATCAGGTTGTAGTGCGCCTGCACATCTTCAGGATCTACATCCAGCGTTTTTTGGAACACGGCGATAGCTTCGGCGAACCGGCGCTGGAAAAACAAAATTCGCCCGATCTGATTTTGGGCAACACGATCCCGGGGATACTGTCTCACTGTTTCGTTCAGACTCCGCAGGGCCCCTTCGTAGTCTCCAGCGGCCTTTTGAATCATGGCCATGAAAAAATGACTGCGCGCCAGATTCGGCTGTAAGGCGAGCGCCTTTTCGACGAGAGGGCGCGCCGCTTCGGTTTCCCCTTCTTGAATCAGCGCGCGGCCCAGATTAAGCCATCCGTCGGCGTAGCCGGGCTCGGCTTCGGTCACACGCTGAAAAGCATACTCTCCGGCTTTCAGATCGCCCTGCAGCAGAAGCCCAATACCCCAGTCATTCCATCGCTCGCGGTCCTGCTTGCGCACGACCGGGACCCAGTTCGGCTGGCCCAATTCTACTTTCTTGGTTGCGCTGGCAATGGTCACAATCGGCAGAATAGGAACCTCAGCGGAGTCAAAGCTGTATTCGCGGCTGTCGTAATCGACAGTGGCAGGACCTGGTTTGGCAAGACCCGCGAACGCGAATTTGGTGTAGTAGTTCGCGAACTTTCGATAGTTTAGCTTCGTTTCCAGCGTGATCGGCCCGGTGGCATCGCTCGGAACAGACAATCGGAAATGAACGGTGTCGGCGGCGCCCGGAGGAATAAGCCGCACGTATAGAACGCTGCGCGTTTGCCAGGCGTTTCGCTTATTAATCGGATTCCCCTGGCCGTCGATCTGGAATGACCGATAGAAGTGAGCTCCTGGTTCCACCGGGCCACGGCCATCGCCCTCCACAGCGCCGCTCCATGCCAACACGCGTCCATTTGCGTCGACGGCCTTGAACTCGAGCCATACATCGTAGCCATCCACTGTTCCAGCCGGAAAGAAATGTCCGATCTTGCGCGTGCGGACGACGGCGTCTACTCGGACGGTGGTGCCCGGCTGGAACCGGACGCCGGGCACATCGAGAGGCGCAGCCATTTTTCCTACTTCTCGAATAACCACTGGCCCGGCCTGCTCCGCTTCATCGCCGACAGCAAAGGTAGATGCCAGCGAGGGTGCATCGCTCGTTCGCCGGCGCATCTCCACTTGCCCTTGCGACTGATCCACCGGAGCGGCCGCAAAGAGATCCACAGTAATGAATCCGGATTTGAGGAACTCCTCCGTAATGCGGAGCTGCTCGGTGTCATGATTCAAGGACGCAACCGCGGTATTCGCTGCCGCGAACCGATGTGAGTGTATCTGGCCATTGTGACTGCCGGGATCGCCGGAAGGGACCAGCGGCATGTGACAATCCGAGCAAGTGGAAGACTTGTCCGGATAGTAGAACGAGCGAGCTCCCTCGCCCGAGACGCCGCTCGCCTGCCAATTGTCGTATTCGTTGAATCCTCGCAGCCAGCGATAGTGATTCACCGGCTGGTCCAGATGGACCTTGTGACACGCGGCGCAGAACTCGGGCGAGTCCCGGCGCATGAAGGCCTTCATAAAAGTGCGACGATGCGGCTCCGGATTCAGATACGTCAAAAAGCGATCAAGGTTGCGAACCCACGGATTGTGGCTGGATGCGATGCGGTGCAAAGGCGGGTACTCAATGGTGAAATCGCCGTTGCCCATCGAACTTCCGACGTGCACGATGGAATGGCAGGAGACGCAGCCCAGACCGTTCTGCGCTTCTGGCGTATCCACCTGCTCCTTGATTGGGCGGTCGAAGCGGCCATTGAAGAACACGGCGTGGTCGTGGCATCCGGCGCACCATTTGCTGCCTTGGGTGCCGCTGAGTTCCTGCATGTGCTCAATCGTGCTGCGGTAGAAGCGATTGTTGAAGGATGCGAAATGATGCATCGATCCTTTCCACTGTTGGTAGATATCCTTATGGCATTCACCGCACAACTCGGAATCCATGAAGAAATCCGACGGGATCTTTCCGCCTGTATTTGTTCGAGCGGCGGAGGGCCAGAACGGTGAGTGGGGGCCGGCGCCTTCGTCCGTCATTGAGAGCGGAACCGACTTGGGATTGTGAATGCGATCCTGGGGCAGGCCGAAACGCAGCGCAGCAGCAACGATGCTAAGAACGATCAGTGAGGCACGCCACCGCGGCGCCAGAATAGCGAGTCCAACAACCGCCAGCGCGATATGTGATAGCAAGGCCCAACGATGATTCGTCGTCGCACCCGTGAAGATCAAGTAAACGCCCAGAAGTCCGGCCAAAGCCAAAGGCACTGCTCTCGGGCTGTTCCGTTTCGCATAGCAGAGCCACAAGACCACGCCGGCGCCGAGCGCCAGGTGAAGGACCATGTTTGCGATATAGAAAACGGTCGGAGACGGCAGCGCTGCGGTGTAGGCCGCGTTCAACAACATCAGTACGAAAAGCCAGGTCATTGTGTCTTCTCGCCGAGGGGTCGCAACAATCTCAGCGCGGGCCGCGTGTTGTAGTCACGTCGATACAGTTCGTGCCAAGCGTCACTCGGGTAATGTTCGTCGGCCGGATAAGGATAGCGGCTCATTTGGTGAAACGGAAGCGGTTCGACGGTGGTCGAGAACGCCGTATTTGGATCCCGGTCCTTCGCCCAGCCATCCACCTTCAATAGAAAATCGCGCGTCCAGCCGGTGGGAAGTTGCGGGAGCATCTTCGCGTCAAACCGGAGACTCAGCTCATCTCCGGAGCCCATGATCACCGGACGATCATCCACGTCCAGCAACAGGTCGCGCACAGTTCCGTAGCGAGTGTAAAAGCCAGGCGTGGGATTCCAAAATGAAGTGGGCGAAACGCTCCCGTATAGGAACGAGTCCGGCTGCTTTCGTTGCGGGTGGATTTTGGTTTCCGAGAATCCGCGGAAGTGCAGGTCTGCCAAGGCAAGCGGCGCTCCGCTCCGGCGCACTTCTGCCTCCGCAGCCGCTTGGCTCAGGAAAATTTCGTCCCAGTAAACACACATGCTGGTAACGATACGCACTTTGCGGCTGGCTGAAAGGAAGCGAAAATCCACGGCAATAGTCTTTGGCTTGCCGGACGGCATCCCCATATCCTCGTCAACGGTCTTCCATTGCCCGTTGGAGTCTTGCACCTGAAGATAGGGCATAACCACCCTGTCCTTGCTTTCTTGCGAGGCCGCGCGAAAGGTGCTTCCATCGGGCCAATCCACCCACCCATCGAGCAGTAGTACAGCTCGGCCGTCAGGCGCGGCTTTCCCAAAATCGAGTTCCAGCGTGTGCCGCTTCGCCAGCCCCAATTCGGAGCGAGAAAACTGATCGGGATACTTGTGATCTTTGGTGATGATTTGCGGCAGCACGTCCCGGCCCTCATCGTCTCTCGCGGCCAGCGGATAGATGCGCTGCGTTACACCAAACAGCCGGAACTCGGGATAGGGTGGCCCCTTGAACTTCTCGTTCGTGAAGATATCGGTTCCTGACGGGTGATCGATAGCGTACAACTGAACTTGATCTAAATAGGAGACCTCGCTGAGTTCCTCGGTGATACGGATATCGAACTGTCCCTCGGTGGCCACCAGCTTAGATCCCGGGATCTGAATCCATTCGGTGTGACTAACGGGGAAATAGCTGCCTTCGCCGTCGCTCGCACCGAGCGGAGCGACGCCCAGGACATCTGTGATGAACTGAATTTCACGTCCATCCCAGGTCCAGATCATTGGACACGAACCGGACAGGCGCTGAGCTTCCTTGTATGAGTACGCGTGATTGGTGGCCTGATTCACCTCATTCTGGATGAGGCCATTGGGCCAAGTGATGCGTACGACGTCCACCGACTGGTAGGCTTCCGTATCGAAGACCAGCGGCACGCCGGCATACATCTGCTTCTGATAGAGGGCCCCCGCTTTAATCTCAACTTCCGCATCCTGGGCAAGTTTCGGGCTCTTGATGCCTTCCAGACGCACTCGTATCCAATGTTGATCAGAGCGGCTCCGGTTCAACAACACATGCAACTTGCCGTCAGGCGCGATGCGTACCCGATCCAAGCGATCGTCGTTGTCAAAATTGCCCTCCACGAAAGTGGCATCCGGTGGCTTCGCGTTGTAAGGCGCAGCGAGATAGTGGCCGCCGAGTTGGTCGCGGTACAGCACCGCAGGTCGATCGCTGTAAAAGACAGCGAGATCGAAGGCCTTGCTATCGGGGATGGCGCGGAGCTTGAGGGCGCCCGTAGGGTGCCCCACGGCGAAGGGGAAATCCGACCTTCTTTCCGCAAAGCCCGCCATTCCCTCATTGCGTACGAGGGTGGATGAATCTCCGAGCAATACAAGGTCGAGATCGTAATCGTGGTCGTAGTCGATCCACACTGCGCGCTCAAAGCGGCGCTTCGGAAGAGAGGACGGGTAGGGCACGAACCGACCTTTCGCGTTGCGATAAAGCAACGGGCCCGCCTCCGTTAACACGCAGAGGTCCATTAGACCGTCATTGTCGAAGTCGCCCGGCGCCGCGAAGATCACGCCGGTAAGGTCATCCAGTCCGGAGTCTCGTGCGCGGTCCACGCCTCGCCGATAAAGTGATATGCCGCGTACAGACCACGCCAACACATCCACGTTGCCCTTGCCGGTTGAATCGATGGTCAGCAGCCCAGCATTCCGCGAATCGGCCAGATCCGCCAGGACCCGATCCTCATAGACGGGAGTCCTTGCGGCGGGCGCTGCCGTTGGGGAAACCGGGGGATCGTAGATTTCGGCGTAGTTGCACCACTCGACATCTTCGGGAACTGCGCTCCCTTCGTCCTGCTTCTTCAAGCGCTGAAAAAGTTCGAGAGAACGCTTGGCATCCCCCAGTCGGCCGGTCTGGCGATACAAGTTGTACAGCTGGAACTGTGCGGCTGCTAGACGCGGATTCAGTTGCGCCGCGCGCTCAAACTGAGCACGGGCGTCGTCCATGCGGCGCCGGATTTTGTATAGAGTGCCAAGCTGATAATGCACAATCGGTTCGTCTGGCACGAGCGCAGCGATTCGCTGGAATTGCGCGATCGCTTGTTGGTCATCGCCCATCTTCTTGTAGTAAATGCCAAGATTGAACCAGGTGTGCGGAAGTTTCGGGTCGCGCTGCTGTACATCTTTCAAGAGTGAGACGCCGTCAGCGGTCTTTCCTGCGCGCAGCAGCGCCAGACCGTAGTTGAGTTTCTCGCGATTGGACGAAGGAGCCAGATCCAGCGCCTGCTTGAACTCAGCCACAGCTTGAGCGTGTGTGGTCGGGTTCTCGTAGAAGGCCTTTCCTAGATTGCGGTGCTGCGCAAGGCGTTCTTCCCGGCTCGAACTGACCGCTCCCAGGAACAGGAGAGCCAAGAGAAAAGTGACCGCGCTAGTCTGGAAGCAGCGTTTTATGGTCGTACTTGACACAACAATTTTAGAATAGCCCCGTTGTTGTCAATTCTAGCCCGTACCGATGTGGCGCGGATGGTCGGCGTCCAACCAACTGCACAAATATCAGGCCTAATGAGAGGAGACTCAGTTGGTCCACAGGAACAATACTCGGGGTACGCCTTCAAGCGACCAAGACTGCTGTTCGATCACAGTTATCGAGCCACAATCAGGGCTTGCTCGTTTGTTTTCAGGCGCAAGCTCGCGTGCCCAGTGATTCATTCCGCTTGGTGAAGCGAAATTGGACAAGATGTCTCTGTCTGTTGGGATTTGTTTGGGACCTTACGAAATCATCCGCTCCGATC
>Ga0335077_10011603_pt1 | contig 11010 bp, 5 predicted proteins | sample Lox_Sample_31_FD_207151 | JGI IMG/M metagenome (GOLD analysis project Ga0335077, IMG submission 207151) | Soil microbial communities from Loxahatchee National Wildlife Refuge, Florida, United States - Lox_Sample_3.1 | ecosystem: Environmental > Terrestrial > Soil > Wetlands | place: USA: Florida...
ATTTTTTCCGCCTGGGCTTTCCGGCGCAATTCCAGGCTTTGCCTCACCTCGTCAAAGCCTTCGAGTCCAAACATGTTCCCGTCGGGGTCTTCGAAGCGCGTAAAGATTCCGCCCCACCCCGGGTTCTCCGGCGCCGACAGGAAATGAACCCCGCGCCCGCTCCATTCCCGGTATTTGGCCTCGACATCCTCTGTCATGAAAAGGACCCACCTGTTGCCGCCGATGAGTTGGTATTCGGGCCGGTCGGGACTGGGCGCAACCATGGTAAGATTCGCGCTGCCGTCGGGAGGAGCCACTTCGATCCAGCCTCCCAAGGGATGGCCACTGTCTGCTTCCCCGCGGGGAGGGCGATGGTCGGCGATCAGTTCGAAGCCCAGTTTGTCCACGTAGAATCGCAGGCTCGTTTCCAGGTCGCGGACGAAGACCATGACGTCCTGGATGCAAAGGTAGGGTTCTTCGCGGCCCGGGCGAAGCACACTTCGATTCGTCCACGCGAGAGTGGGGTCGCTGGCCATCGGCGTGATTATAATGCGAAGCCATACCGGCGGCCGTCCTGTCCCCTTCGACAGGATGCGTTTGATGCTCCAGGTGGGCGAACCCTTCCCCGGAGTCCTGAGTGCACGAGGGATGCCTCCGGCTTCCGCGCCGGAAGAGTGTGTTCTGATCTTGGAAGAGTTCATCACAGCATGGGAGGTCTCTGCCGCTTGAGAGATTTGGGCTGAAGATGGGAGTTCTGGCACCTGACAATTTTGCAAAAGAGAAGCCGCACTCGGAGTTATCCAGGTGCGGCTCCTCTCCATGCCTGGGAGAGGGTCACTCTTCTTCGCAGCCTACCGATTCCAGGAGTTGTGGATCGCGGATCAGGACCGCCTCGCGGCGAGGCGTAACTACGCCGGCTTCGGCCCACCTCGACAGGATGCGGCTGATAGTGCACAGCGTCGTACCCGTAAGCTGGGCCAGCTCCTCCCGGGAGAGAGAAATCTCGGTCCCGTCAGGAGTCTTCTTTCCGACTTGCTTCAGGAGGCGTCTTAGAGCGAGGGCCACTCGCTTTGCTACCTTCTCCGTGGCGATTTCTCGGAACCGCTCTTCCAGTTCCCGGAGGCGGTTGGCGAGAATCTGACTGATGTTCCTTCTTAATTGGGGATACTCGGCCAGCAGCATTTGCAGCCGGGTGTATTCCCAAACGAGTGCCTTGCACTGCTCCATGGCTCGCGCTGAGCAGGTGTGACTGCAGAATGGGGAATCGGCGTGCACACCCATGGCGTCGCCCGACCCGTTCATCCACAGAATGACTTCGTCTCCGTTGGCGCTCAGCTGCGTCAGCTTCACGCTTCCGCTTTGGATGAGCACGAGGCTGCGGACCGGCTGCCCCTGCATGAAGAGAAGCTCGTCACGTGCGTATGTTCGCACATGCGCGCACGAGGCAATCTCCCTGCATTCCCGTGGAGTGAGGCCGGTGAAAAGCGCAGAAGCACACATCAGCATGATGCGCTCTGCGGCGTTGGTTTCAATTGTGGATGGCTCCCCGGATGGCGGGCCATATACTCCCCGCGAACGAACTGTCGCCATGCACTTCCCCCATGACAACCAGGGCCAAACGCAAACGAAATCGCGCCCTTCGCTCTTGTCTGTCTGGAGCGCAGGATCCGAACCCTCGACAGAAGAGGCCAGAACCTCCCGAAGGTCTCAAAAAGTGAATCAACGCTAGGCTGAGGGTTCCGCCCCCGGTTTTGAAGTTGCCCACATTGTTCAGGCTCGCATTGCGCAGGGAAGGACCTGGCACAGGTGTGAGACTTCAGCGGAACCTAACTGGCCGTGAGTGTGACATCCGTTCCCCGATAAAGTCAACACTTTTTGGGGATTGCACACGGAAAGCTCCCCGCCTGCAAGACAGAAAGCTGTCGAAGATGACGGGTTCGCCCAACGCCAGTTCTTTATCCTGCAACGACCTACAGGGGGATGTTACCGTTGCGCAACCACCGATTACATGCGGTTGGTGGGGCGACTGCATCAGCTTAACGCTGTGGGCATGACCCTCGTTTGTCGAAGCGCAAGAAATCCGTAAATCGAACCCTGCGTTGGCATTCCCCCCCTTATTTTTGGTTCGCAAAGCTGCGCCCGGCTCTGCTCAACTTTGAAATTTGCAGTTCTGAAATTGTCACAGGTCAAACGAGTGGTTCTGGAGTTGAAGTAAATCTAGCAATGAGCGCTGGCGCTGGGGTAAATGCCGTGCAGCGCATAACTCGTCAGCTCTCGGGGAGATGAAAATGGATTGGGGGAGGCTTCCATATCACGTTGATCTGTACCGGGAGGGCGGCGCCTGGAAATTCCGGGTGAACGAGAACCTCTTCAACGTTCGTGGATTCAGAGAATACAGTTGGCGCGAGCCGGTGCAAATTGGTCCCGCCATCGGCCCGAAGCGGTTGACGCGGAAACAGGCGCAGAAGGTCGTGTGGGAGCGGCTTCCTCTTGGGCCGCAGCCCATGCGGGTGCCTCCCAATGCCGGGATGACGATCGCTGACTTCGTCGAGAAGGCATTCGTTCCGGAGCATGTTTCCATCAAGGGCCTTGCCGGCCGGACGCATTATCGCGCCATCCTCAAGCACGTTCTGAAGCCCGAAGAAGTCCAGCAGGTGTTCAAACTCGACACCGAACGGTCCAGAACCCGGTTGAAGGCCATTCCCGACTGGCCGTATCTTTCGCACCTCGAGCTCTCGAATACGCGGCCGGAACACATCGAAGGCCTGATGCTGGCGGCGCGGGCGCGCGGCTACTCGATGCAGACCGTCACCCATATCCGAAACGTGGTCAGCGCGATCTTTTCGCACGCAAAAAAGACCAACTACTTCCACGGTGCGAACCCTGCCGGCCAGGTAGCCGTTCCCGGCATGAGCCGCAAAGAGGCGCACATGCTTTCGCTTCCGCAACTCAAGGCGGTGTTGGAACGTATGCGCTATCCGGAAAGGGAAATGACCCTGTTGGCGATCGCAACGGGGATGAACGTTGCGGAGATCTGCGGCCTCCAATGGAAACATGTCAACCTTTCCGGCTTTGAAGTCGACGGCACCGGCGTGCGTATCCCCTCGCGGACGATTGCCGTGCGAAAGCAGTGGTACCGCGGCGAACTGAACAGCGTAAAGATCGGGCGCACGAGAAATGTTCCCATTCCCGACCTCATCCTCCCCGTCCTGACTGCCCTCAGCCAACGTGCCCGGTTCACGGGTCCGGAGGATTTTGTCTTGGTCTCGGAGGCGGGCACTCCGGTGAACGAGACGAATATAGCCTCACGGCGCCTGAAAATCGCCGGACATGAACTGGGCATGCCGTGGCTTTCCTGGCACGTTTTCCGCCGCACGCGCAAGGATTACCTTCACCGCTTCGGACTGCGCTTCGTGGAGCGCCTTGGACCGGTGCTGAATTCCTAGGGCCTGGGGTGGGAGACGAGGCCGAGCCTGAAGGCTTTGGTGGCTCCAAGGTCGAGGGCCAGGGCGGATCGCCTCAATAACGCCCGCCCAACCCAATCGGCGCCGAATGTTTGCGGGCGCGCAAAGAAGACGGCCGTGTGCTCCGCTAACTTGGAGCGAGCTATCTGTTACACACCTCTGGATTGCGGAGAATCATTGATGCGCAGGACTTGTCTTGAAATCGAGTTGGCCTGGTTTTTGTTTTCGGCGGCCTTGATCGTCTTTGCCTAGGGCAAGGATGCTCCTCATCACTCCGGCAACGCCGGCCCGTGGGAGGACACGCCAACCCTGACCTGGCGGAAGTCCCCCGTTCGCCCCACGGCGCCGGGCGGACCACCCGTGGGCGGGTCGCGCACCCCGTCGGTACCCTTACCCATGAGATGGCCGATGGAGGCGCACTGCTGCCGCAGTCGCCCGGCCAGTCGTAGCCAGAACAAAGTCGTCCGCTCAGGCCTGACGGAAACTGCCTCTCACCGGCAAGTCGATTCATCCAAGCTTGTCTACGTCAACGGCCAGGTCGAAATCTCTGGCCGTCAACCCACCGGCATCGTGCGTGACGAGGCCCAGGCGGACTTTATTGTAGCGAATGTCGATGTCCGGATGATGGCCTGCCTGTTCGGCGAGATCTCCAACCTTGTTGACGAACGCGAGCGCAAGGCGGAAATCCTTGTGAGTGAAAGTGCGCGTTAATTCACCCCCTTCGATCTTCCAGGCGGGGAGGGAACGAAGCCGGCCCTCGGCTTCGGATTGCGACAATGCGGGCATGGCGTACTCCTGGGGTTGGAGCGGCATTCGGCTTGCAGTACGAACGGCGTGCCTCGATTGTAAAGGCCACGCGCGGAGGAGGGACGAAGCTGTGCCTCGTCCCTCGTGTCGCGTAAGGTGTTGGGATTCATTCCGGCTTGGCCTGGCCTGCGACGCTTTCCTGCTTGGCCGGCTTCACGCGCGGTCTCCAGCTTGTGCTGCACCTTGGCGACATCGCCTGCCTGACACGGTGCAGTCGCGATCCTCGATTACCACTGTACACCGGGGTACATACTGGGGATGCGGAAGGCCCGGTAGAAGTTGGTATTGGTGACCGTCATACTCCAGACGGTCTGCGGATTAGCCTCCTGCGTCACCTCGTTCACCACTGACTGAGACGTCAAGCCGCATAGGTCGTACTCCACGTCGCCGTTCGCGAGTTGCTCTGCGTTGCCGCCCCAGAAGGCGTATAGATTGTCCGGCTGAATCTGATGGAACTTGATGGTTGCCGTTTTTGCGTTCTCATCGATCTCATAGGCGATCACGGTGGTGTAGTTACATGTTGGCGCGCCCGCCGTGCCGCAACTTACACCTTTGGCAAACAAGCGATTGTCGCCGTTATCCATCATGCCGACCGAGAAGACGCCGCTCGTGTTCTGGGTGAAGAATGACGGCGCATGCTGTGCGTATTGCCAGTCGGTGGGATCCGTACCTCCCTTGAGGGTAATATCCCCGGCTTGACCAAGGCGCCAGAGCACCTTGCCAGTGCCGCTCCCATTTGCATAGTCCACTTTGATGACCCAGTGCTGATGGCGAATCGAAACGAGGATGTTTCCGTCGTCAGGCGAGTAGACCACGGCGTTGGAGTGCGTCCAGTCGGGGAATTGCATGGGATGCCGATTCACATCCAGGTGATTGAATTGGTTCCATGCCCAGACGGGACGCAGGTTCTCGTCCAGGTCCACGATGACATCGCCGAGGACCGCCTGCGCCGGGGCGTTGGTCAGGGCGGGCGTGGTAGAACTCGACAGGTTCATGAGAGCATTCGCCAGCACCAGCCAGTGCCCGTTGGGCAGGGGCGTGATGTCGTGGTGGAAGGTCTGCAGTGTTACATGGCATTCGGCGCACGAGGCGGTCTTGAGTTCGTCATTCAGATCGTTGATCGTGATCTCGCGCACCGTATCTCCACCGAGATTGACTTCGCGAATCTCGACAAATGCATTCGATGACAATGGCCCATTCAGCGGAACATTAGAGCCCGGTCCAATGGCCATGAGAATGTCGCCGTTGTCGAGCATCTTGACTCCCTGGATGTAGTTGTACGTCGTGATTCCGGGATTTGCGTAGGTCCAGAGGGGATTCCCCTCAAGATCTGTGATCACAATTCCGGCCAGAGGGTTAAGTAATTCAAGACCGGGCTGCGGCGTAAGTCCGGCGGTGGCGGTCACTGTCAATGCGAGATTCAAGCCCTGATAACTGGGCGCTGCCCCGGTTGTAAAAGTGTGGTCGGCGTCGGTAACGGTGACGCCATTTGAGAATTGGATGGTCGCCGCCATGTGATAAGTGGTGCTGGCTTTCATGCCTGCCACAAAGATGCTGACCTGACCTCCGGCGCTATCGGTCGATCGTGACCACGTGCTCAGGCCGTAACTCGACGTAGTGCCGAATTTGACCGTCATGTTGCCGGAAAAAGGCAACGTCATCGTGTACAGCGCGACCTGCGGATTTTTAGTGGCCGTGACGGTTCCGGCCGACAAAGCGGCTGACGATCCGGTAACGGCCATGGTTTGCACGGTCGAGGCAGTTACTCCGCCGAAACCCATGTTCAGGATTGCATCCTGGCTCTTCGGCGCGGACGCCACCGTGGGGTTGTACTGCACAACCATGTTGCAGCTGGCGGAAGGATCGAGAGAAGCGCCGCAGGACTGGTCGGCGACAATGGTGTAGCTCGGATCGCCGGAAAGCACCGGGCTCATGGTGAGAGTGCTTGCCCCGGTATTGGTGACCACTGCGACGGTCTTGGTAACTGAGTTATTGACCAGGTTATCTCCGAAGTCAAAGAAGTAAGCACTTAACGTCGCCGTAGTCAGGGGGGGTGGTGGTGCGGTCACGGTGAGCGCCGAAGTAGCCGTCTTCGAGAGCGTGCCGGCGGTGCCGGTAACGGTGATGGTGGCGCTCCCCGCCTTTGCACTTGTGGAGGCCGAAATGGTTATCTGCCCAAGCGCACCCGGCGCGAGAGACAGTGTGGAAGGGGATGCGGTGACTCCGGAGGGAAGCGCGCTCAGCGTAACTGATACGGACTCAGCAAATCCATTCAGCGGCGATGAGGAAACAACCAGCGTCTGCGCCGGGCCTCCAGGAACGATTGAGATCGAAGATGGAACTACCTCGATTGTGAAGCTCTTATTTGTGGTGGCACCGCCACAACCAGCCAACGCGATGAAAGAAAGCAACCCTGCAAAAATGGCTAACTTCAGGGGCATGTTAGGGAGCTGAGCTGACAATGTTGTTCCGGATGTCTTACTGGCGCGGCTACAAGGAATTCGATAGTTATCGGGTGCACACTTACTTTGCATGACTGCTCCTGTTCACTCGGTTGTATTGCAAATTTCACAAGTCGGGGGAGTATATCTGCAGTGCGCACAGAGCTGTCGGGGTATGGGCGGGGAGTTCCCCGGAACCCAGATTTCAAATAGGTCACGCATGGAAAGGTTCTGGCGCGAATGACAGCATGACAATGGCCCCCGAGATTGTCAATCTGATTTGGCAAATTCAGAGGCATGGATCATTCGGCTTTGCTTCAAAAAAAGGACGAGGCTCAAAGCCACGTCCTTTTTGGTGAGCTCTATGCTGATGAGCGCTATTCCGGCTTGGCCTGGCCTGCGACGCTTTCCTGCTTGGCCAGCTTCACGCGCGCGGTCTCCAGCTTGTGCTGCACCTTGGCGACATCGCCAGGTTCATAGTCCGTAACCGGCGATTTGGAATACTGGTTGAGCGAAAGCTCCCATTGTGCAGCCGCGAGGCGAATGCGCCCCGTCTTCTCGTAGAGATCGCCCAGGTGGTCGTGCACGGTTGGATCGGTCTGGTCGCGTTCGACCGCCTGGCGCAGGTTCTGCTCCGCCAGTTCGTACTCGCCCAGCTTGAAGTAAGCCCATCCGAGAGAATCAAGATACGCGCCGTTCATGGGCTCAAGGTCAACTGCCTTGCGGATCAGCTTCAGCGCTTCCGGAAGCCGGATGCCTTTGTCCGCCAGCATGTAACCCAGATAGTTAAGGGTCATCGCGTTCTGCGGATCGAGTTCCAGGGCCTGCCGGAAGTAGGGCTCGGCCTGCTCGATGTGCTTCTCCCGGTCGGCAAGCGCCCCTCGCAGGAAGAACAGGTAGATCTTGTCTTCCTTCTTCGTGGTCACGGCCGCCGCCTTATTCAGGGCGTCGTCGGCTTCCTTGAAGCGATGCAGCCGCGTATACATGTTGCCGAGAGCTAGCCACACGGGGCGGTCCTGGTCGGAGTTGTCGAGCATGCTCTTGGCCAGATCAATTGCCTCACTGTTTTTGCCCTCATCCATCAGTTCGCTGGCCAGCATCAGCTTCAGGTCACGGTCTTTCGGGTTGGCCTCGACCGCCTTCTTCGCGGTCTCCACCGCCTTGTCGAACATCTTCGCGTCGCGGTACGTGTCCACCTGGCCCTGGTAGCCGCGGGTGGCCATGTCGCCGCCCATGTCGATCATCTTCTGGTAAGTGGCGATGGCCTGATCCACCTTGTTCTGCTCGTGGTAAATGGAACCAAGGCGCTCGAGAAAGATTCCGCGATTGTTCTTCTCTTCGGACGTGTATGCGCCGTTGGCGTGGGAGGTCTGATCGACCATCTTCTCGTAGGTGGTGGCGGCTTCGTCGTAGTGGCCCAGAACGTCGAGCAGCAGGCCCTCGTTGTACCCGGCTTCAAGGTTCTCGGGATCCTTCTTCCGCGCCTTGCGAATGGTCGTCAGCGCGTCCTCATACTTACCCTGCTGCCGCTGGATCTCCGCAATATGGACCAGCGCGCCCACATCCTCCGGATCGGCGGCGGCAATGTCCTTGTATTCCTTCAGAGCCGCATCGAACTGGTTGTCGTTCATGAGGGCCTGTCCCAGCGCGTTCATGGTCGGCACGTCGCCCGGTTCCAAATCGGCCGCGCGCTTGTAGGCGGCGATCGCGTCCCTGGTACGCTTCAACTGGTCGTAGGCCGCGCCCAGCGTGAATTCCATCCGTGCCGTGCGGTCAGACTGCGGTACAGCTTCAATCAACTTGGCCGCCCGATCGATGTCGCCGCTTTCCACGTAAACACGCGCCAGGTTCAGAACCACTTCCTCTGATTCCGGCTCGATACTCTGCGCGATCTTGTACTGCTCTTCGGCCTTGGTCGCCTGGTGCTTCACCGTATAGAGCGAGCCAAGGACCAAATGGTCTTCGACGCTTTTGGGCTGTAGCGCGACGATTCTTTCGAACTCCCCAATGGCCAGGTCGAGCGCGTTCCCGGAGCCCGATGCCGATGAGACCGCGTTCTGCTGCTCGCCAAGCTGGCGCAGGTAAATGCGGCCCAGCAGCTTGTGCGCGTCAATATCATTCGGTGAAGCTTTCAGCAGTTCCCGCGCCGTGGTCTCCGCTTCGCGCGCCCGCCCGGTGCGGAAGTAGAGCTCCGCCAAACCGTCATATAGCTGCGCCGAGTGCGGATCGGCATTGATGGCTGCCTTGTACTCCTCGATCGCATGTTGCACGAATTCCGGCCTGCCAGAATTGATCGCCTGTTCTTCGTACATGTCGGCAAGGGAGGCGTGGAAATAGGCGCCCGAGCGGTCCGCTCGGTCCGTGGAGTTGTTGTCCGAAGTCTTGGCCGCTTCCGGCGTCGAATCCGTCCTGGCCGAGGCCTGGGCGGGCGTACTCAGCGCCGGGAGCAATACCAGTGACGACGCGGCCAGAGACAGCCAGAGGGACGGCAAATAGTTGTATCTTCTCATGTTCTCCAGGGGTGAAGCGCATTCCAAGCCATGGGTCGGGAGATGGCACATTCCCGTCCGAATGTAGCCCAGACGTCTGCGAGCCAAACGCCTGCCGTTCAGGCAGCTTTTGGGCACAGCATACCTGTTTATAAAGACGATTCTACCCGCCAAACGGTGCGTCGGATCAAAGAACGGGAAGAATTTGGAGGGTTTCTGCCCGATATTGCCCCAGGACAGGGGCGAAGTGGGTGAAAAATCCTCCCGCGATGGCCCATACCTTGGCGTAATCGCCCTTCAATGCCGGAAGTGCCGGATGCCGGTAAACACCATGGCCATGCCCAGCCGGTCGGCGGCTGCGATTACGTCCTGGTCCTTGACAGACCCGCCGGGCTGAATGACGGCAGTTGCGCCAGCGGCCGCCACGGCCTCGAGGCCATCCGGGAACGGGAAGAACGCGTCGGAGGCGGCCACCGTGCCTTTTAGCGGCAGAACCGCCTTCATGGCGCCGAAGCGGGCGGCATCTACGCGGCTCATCTGACCGGCGCCGATCCCCACCGTCTGCCCGTCGCGCGCGTAAACGATGGCGTTCGACTTCACGTGCTTGCACACCCGCCACGCAAAGATCAGACTGCGCAGCTCTTCGGCTGTGGGAGGTCGCCAGGTCACCACGTCCAGCTCCGACTCATCCACCCGTCCGGCATCGGCGTCCTGCAGCAGCAGGCCGCCGGAAACATGCTTGACGACGGGCCGCGACGGGGCTGGCTTGATCTCGACCAGGCGCAGGTTCTTCTTCGCGGAAAATCGCTGGCGCGCCCTGGGTGTGAACTCCGGCGCGACGATCGCCTCCACAAACAGCTTGGCGATCTCCTCTGCCGCTTCGCCGTCCACTGGCTGGTTGATGCCGATCACTCCGCCGAATGCCGAGACCGGATCGCATTCCAGGGCTTTCTTGTAGGCCTCGAGGACCGTTGAGCCTGTCGCGGCGCCGCACGGATTCGTGTGCTTGATGATGGCCACCGCTGGCAGGTCGCCCTCGCCGGCGTGCAATTCCTGCGCCAGTTCCCAGCAGGCATCGAGATCGACGAGGTTATTGAAGCTGAGCTCCTTGCCCTGCAGCTGCGTTGCGCCCGCGATGCCCAGGCCGCTGCCGTCGGAGTAAAGCGCTGCGCGCTGGTGAGGGTTCTCGCCGTAACGCAGGGATTGGGCGAGGGGGAAGTTGATGCGCAGAGTCGAGGGGAATGCGTCTGTATCACGCGCGGTCCCCTGGTCCGGAGCGGGGGCTTGCTGGATCTGGTCCAGCGTATTGGCAATCGCGGTATCGTACGCCGCTGTCGTGGCGAACGCCTGTTTTGCCAGGCGCCAGCGGGTCTCGCGGCTGAGGCCGCCCGCGTTGGACTTCAGCTCCTCGATCAGCGCGGGGTAATCGGCCACGCTGGTGACGATGGCCACGTCTTCGAAGTTCTTGGCCGCCGAACGGACCATCGACGGCCCGCCGATATCGATGTTTTCGATCAGGTGACCGAATGGCACTGCGGGTTGGGCCGCAGTTTTCTGAAACGCATAGAGGTTCACGATCACCATATCGATGGGCTGGATGCCGTGCGCGGCGGCAGCAGCCTCATGCTGGGCGTTGCCGCGAACGAATAGCAGGCCGCCATGGACGCGGGGATGCAGCGTCTTCACGCGGCCGTCCAGCATCTCGGGGAAGCCGGTCAGATCGCTGATGTCGATCACCCCTAGGCCGGCTTCCCGCAGAGTTTTCGCGGTTCCACCCGTGGAGATCAGCTCCACACCAAAACCGGCAAGCACCTGCGCCAACTCCACTAG
>Ga0335077_10011604_pt1 | contig 11009 bp, 12 predicted proteins | sample Lox_Sample_31_FD_207151 | JGI IMG/M metagenome (GOLD analysis project Ga0335077, IMG submission 207151) | Soil microbial communities from Loxahatchee National Wildlife Refuge, Florida, United States - Lox_Sample_3.1 | ecosystem: Environmental > Terrestrial > Soil > Wetlands | place: USA...
CAACTTTGGAACTGGGTGGGCAGTTGGGTGGGCTGTTTGGTCGTCCAATCCCTGCAAGTTATTGAAGGAATTGGTCGGGGCGAGTGGATTCGAACCACCGACCTCCTGGTCCCGAACCAGGCGCTCTAGCCAGGCTGAGCCACGCCCCGAACAACTTCAGTGTAAACCGCCCCACCCCTCCGAGCAACTGTAGTCAGTAACCGGATCGTATCTTCTAGGATAGGCGTTCTATCCGAAAAGATAGTTGCCGTCGTCACCGGAAGCCGTGATGTGTGCACGCGCAACGACTTATCCGCAGTCTGGCAAGTGGCTGCCGGATTGCTCTCGCCGTTGTGTGGGCCCCATTTTTGAATCAGATCCTCACGACGAACTGCTGCGGCGCATCGCCGAAATCTCCACGATGTGCGAGGAGGTCGAGCGCGCCGTCAAATCGCTGATTGCGCTTCACGGGGAACACAGCGAGGCGCTGGACTCCGCCCGGGCTCTCGAGGCTACGGCCGCCGCCATGAAGCGGCAATTGCTGCAGCACTATCTGGAATGTCGCATTGGAGAGGCCGCCCAGGGAGCGGCGGCGCTTCAAAACTGATTTACAAATTGCGCATGTGAAAACCGCCGGCGACATCGAGGACTTGGCCGGTGGAGTAATCCAGCAGGCCGTCGGCGATGGCGCGAACCGCGCGGGCCACGTCTGCTGGTTCTCCCATGCGGCCTTGCGGTATCAGCCCACCTGCGATTCTCTCCTCATACGTCTTTTCCACGGCGGCAATCATGTCGGTCCGGATCACCCCCGGCCGGATTTCAAAAACCCGGACCCCTTCCTTGGCTAGCCGCTCCGCCCAAACCGCCGCCGACATGCTGAGCCCTGCCTTGGAGATGCAGTAGTCAGCCCGGTTGGACGAGGCCGTATAGGCGGAGATGGACGTGACGAAGACGATTCGTCCCGTGCGAGGCTCCGATTTCAGCATCCAGCGGGCGGCCTCGCGGGTCAGGAAATGAGGGCCTTTCAGGTTGGTGGCTATGAGTTCGTCGAAACTCTCTTCAGCCGCATCCAGGACATCACGACGCTCGCGTGGAGCCATCCCGGCATTATTTACCAGAAGATCCAGATGCGGGAACCTGGTTTGCGCAAACTGAAGGAGCTCCGTTCGATCGCCCGCCGACGAGATATCGCACGGGAAAATCTCGACGCCAGTTTCTGCCCGAAGGCTTTCCGCGGCGTCTCGGCGGGTTTTGTAGGTCGCGATTACGTCGTGCGTCCGGGCCAGTTCGACCGCGATGGCGCGTCCGATCCCCCGGCTCGCACCGGTTACGATGGCGCAGGGACGTGGCATTTAGCGGCCGTCGAGCGCGTCGTCAATGGCTTGCGAAATGTCTTCTGCAGAGAAGCTCTCGATGAATGCCTTCCCGCTCACGAATACCGTCGGAGTTTTCGCCACACCGCGCGCCACGCCGTCCTGGAAATCCCTCTCCACCAGCGCGGCCAAGCGCGGGTCGTTGAGCGCGGACACGGCCGGCTTCGGGTCGGTTCCGTTGTCTCGTGCGAATTGCGAGAGCCGTTCATTGAAATTGTCCAGCGTAGTCTGCGCAATAGCGGTCATTATGTACCTGCGGTACGCCAGACCCAATTCGGGCTTGATTCCCGCGAAGTAGCGGGCGGCAATGGCGGCTCTTCGGGCCCACGCATGCTTCGCCAGCGGGAAATCCCGATGTACGAAGGCAACCCTGCCTGCATAGCGCGGCAACAGGTTCTCGTCCATCATACGGCGGAAGGCCGCGCAATCCGAGCATTGCAGATCTTCGTAGATCAGGACGCGCACCTTGCTTTCCGTGGGTCCTTCAACCAGCGCCTGTTGCGCCGAAAGGCCGACGGCCGCAAGCGCCAGAAGCAGGTGCCCGCTCATATCCGAACTGGATATTCCAGCGTAAACGTAAGGCGCGTCTCCGAGGGGATGTGCACGCGCTGGCCTTTGGTGGCGACCTCGGCGGCGGTGCCCACTCCGGCGCCGCTCGCGGCCCCAATGGCCGCGCCCTTGCCTCCGCCCGCCAGCGCGCCGATGATGGTTCCCAGCACCGCGGTCCCGCCAATCACCTTTTCGCTGCGGCCTGTCCGTGAGCTGCTGGCGCGCGTCACCGCCTGTGTGTTGACATCGATGGTCCGCCCGTTCACCGTCACCGAAACCAGGTCGAGGGTTAATTCCGTTTTGCCTGTGATCTTGCCGGATTGCTTGTCGTCCACCAGTTTGACTACCACGTCGGAGCCGCGTGGAATCACACGGTCACTGCCCACCACCACCGGCTCATCAATGCTCGCGCGGAAGGTCTCACCCATGCGGTTGACTTGAGAATCTACCGGATCGATCATTCGCACGGTCAGCACGGTGCCCTGTGGAAGCTCGATGCCCGCTTGGGGGGCGGCCGCGTCGCTTGGAGTGTCGGGCCGGAAAACGTTGTCGCGGTCACGCCGAGGAGGCGGACCCGGTTCCCCCGCTGGAGCCGGCGAATTCGAACCGAACTGGATACTCGACACGCGATCGATTTCGAAGGTTTGAATGCTGTCGCCCACTTCCATGCGAATCTGCCGGGCGCTGCCACCGAGATAGGTTCCGTTCAATACCCGGCCATCCTTGAGCGTGAGCGTGTCGGCAAGGCAGATGCTCAGCAGGCCAGGTCCCAGAAGCACACACAGTACCAGGTTTCGGTAACGCATACAGTCCTCCTCACACTTCTTAAGATTATTTTACGATCGGTTGCGTTTCACTAAAAAGCGAAGACTTTTAGCGCCTCACGCGGCGTTGCCCTTCTTCATACCCTTCAACACCACCTCGACGATGCCTTTACCCTTTTCAAATGCTGCCTGATAGGAGTCGCGGCGCTCCGCGCTGGATAGTCCATATCCCAGGCGATGAAAGCGGTCAAGCCCCAGGCCCACCACGTACGTTCCAGCAAATGCGATGGCCCCTTTTGGAATGAGACCACCGCCGAATGGAATCTTCCCCACCAGCTCGCGCGCCAGCGCCCGCCATCCGAAAGCTCCCGTGATAATGGTCGCAATTTCCCCCTTCTGCAGCGAGTAGCCTACCGGTTTGTCGCTAGCGCCGGCAATCAGGAAGGCCATGCGAATCTGATTCATGGAGATGAAGGCCGTATCGCTGGCAAATTCGCCCAGCGACCACGGCAGTTCGAGGAGACTTGGAATGACGTCGGGCAGCGCGGTCACCAAGGCAAACAGCGCGTTGTCGCGCGCGATCGTGTGGATGACGCGATCGACCACCGGCTGGCGGAACGGTTGGAAATTGCGCGCTAGCGCCAGACCGAGTTCGTCCCGCTGCTTCAGAATCTCGTGGATCGTGCGCCGCGGATCGTCGGGGTAAAACGCGAATGCGTTTTCCGGAGGTTGGCGCCGGTCGGCGTAAAGAACCACGTCAAAGTGTTCGGGCAGCTCGGGATCTGTGGAACGGTGCAGCAGCGCCAACGTCTCCTCCCGCTTTTGCTCTGAAATCTTTTCCGCAGGCAGCAGGAAATCTTCCATAGCCTCGAATCCGGCATCGCTCGAAGCCACCAGGCCGATGGTTAACGGGCGGTCGGCGGACGCTTGCACTTCATGCGGATTGAGATTCGCCACCGCGGCTCGAATTTCCTTCAGCACCTGCAGGGACATACATCGTAATTCTAGCTGTCAACGCGCGTGAATGCACGAAGATTTGGGGACGGTGAGACCCAGTTCAGCCGGGCCGCTCGGCGCCTCGCAGTCTGAACATCACGTCCAAACTGCGGCGCCAATGGATTCCAAGGCCGATGCGCTCCACTTCAATTGCGGGTGCGAAGTAACTTAAGACGCCTTCCGTCGTCGGATGAAAATCGAGTGCGGGTGCGACCAGCAGCAGCCGCGGAGGCTCCTTCCGCAGCGCGACACCGGGGAAATATCCGTGCTGGGAGAATTCATCCCGCGTGAGGTGCCAGTGGACGCGCATCCAGTAATCGAGGGCTTGCAGAGGCAGGTGAAGGTCGGCCGACGCTTTTAGTTCGATCACCGCCAGCCGGCCGGCGCGGTCGACCGCCAGCAGGTCGATGATGCCGCGATCTCCGGCGGCAAATGCCGGCACCTGGCCGTAGACCGGTCGCGGGACGAGCGACGGATCGATCACTTCCAGGTTACGCCGCACTTGCGATTCGAGCCAGGCCTCGGGGTTGCGGAGATAGAGATCGCCTTGTTTCGCCTTTGGCTCGCGCAGACGTGCCAGCTCACGAGCCAGTTGCTCGCATTCCGGCAGATTTGCAGCTCGTAGAGGAACACGCGCGCCGAGGCCAAATAACATTTCGGGGCCGGCCGTTCGCGCGAACTCGAGGCCCCGAACGCGCAGACTGATCTCGCCATCGCCCGCTGTGATCTGTTCGACGCCGCTGACGGAGAGCAGGCTCTCCATCCCATCCAAGGGCGCAGTCGATCTTTGCCGGCAGATGTCCAATTTCGTATCGAGATTGCCTCGGTCGCGAAGGTCGATCCGCGCGGTTTGACCGGATTCGGAATAGGCGAATAGCTCAAATCGGGCCCGCGTGGTATTTAGGAAATTCAGACGCAGCGAGGTATTGCGTTCCTGATTGGCTGGCACGAACAGCACCAGGCCCTCAACCGGCGTGCGCCGCTCGCGCTTTCGCAGGTAATCGAGCCAGATCAGGCCGAAGCTAAGTACCCCTGAGGAATTGAGCCCATCTGGCGGGCTGCCGATGGCCGCGAGCGCGGTGCTGCCACGTTTAAGCAGAGCTCGCGGATAGGCGGGCGACAGGCTGTGCTCCAGGTCCCGCTCCGTCGAAACGTCGGCAATGCGCCAAGCCGGAAATTCACGGGAGACAAACTGACGGAATCGCTCGCGGAACACCAGACGCGTGCCGCGGCGTTCCCAATCGGGGCCGGCGGGTCGCGCCAGATCGATCAGGTAGAGCGCGCCACGCTTTCCCGCAAACCGCTCGGCTACCAATTCCAGACGCCCGCGTTTCTCTTCCTGAATGTCGACAATGCGCCGGACTACGTTGCGTTGGTCGTCCCATGCCTGCACGGTGAGGCGGGCGTTGCGCACTTCGAGTAATAAGTTCGTGCCGGTGATGGGAATGATGGGCTCGCCGGGTTCGAGCAATGCGGGTTTTGTGGAGGCCTTGAGAAAACGCTCAACTGCCGCCTGGAGCTCGTCGGCGCTGCGGCCGGGAGCCCGCCGGGTGGCGGTCTTGCTCAAGTTCTTATTGTAACTTGCGTACGGCAGTTCCGGCTGGTATTTTGACGGCATGCAACGCGTTGCTCTCTCCGTGTTGTTTTTGTCGATGCTGGCCCTCTGTGCTTTCGCCGAGGACGCCATTCGCGGTGATTTTGTCGGAAGCTGGAGCGGCTCTTCGGGCGCGGGCGGCAAGTTCAGACTCTCGGTTGCCGAACAGGACGGCAAAACTAAATGCACCGTGAGCTTCGACTACGCCGGCGAAGAGGTTAAAACCAATGTCACGCTCTGCAAGATCGACGGCGCCAAGATCGAAGCGCAGTATGATTACGACTTCAGCGGCAACCGGCTGCAATCCACGATTCGCGGAGAGCGCAAGGGGGCCGGCATGGAGGGTACGTACCACGCCATCGCGCTGGCCAACGGCGCGGCGGTGGATGATGGCGATTGGAAAGCCGCGCCGGCGCAGTGAGACCGTGTGAGCGTTCGCGAACGATTATCGGAGGTACGCGAGCGCATGGAGCGCGCCGCCGCCCGCGCCGGACGCGATCCCCACTCCATCACCCTCGTGGCGGTGACCAAAGTCTTTCCCGCCAGTGCAATTCGCGAGGCTTACGAGGCCGGCGTCCTGGATTTCGGGGAAAACTACGTGCAGGAGTTCGAATCCAAGGAGCCTGAGATCCGCGACCTCGCCGGCGCCCGCTTCCACCTGATCGGGCACCTGCAATCGAACAAAGCGAAAAAAGCATGCGAGTTGTTCCAGGTGATCGAAACCGTCGATTCCCCAAAGCTTGCCCGGCGCCTGGATGAAGCCGCACATCCGCTCGACATCATGCTCGAGGTGAAGCTTTCGCTCGAAGACGCCAAGAGCGGAGCCGATCCCGCGGAATTGCCGGCTCTGATCGATTCCGTGCAGGCGTCAAAGAATCTGCGCATGCTCGGTTTGATGACCGTGCCGCCATGGACGGAAGACGCCGAGCAGTCGCGGCCGTATTTCCGGCGCTTGCGCGAGCTCGGCTCGCAGCACGGGCTGCCGCATCTTTCCATGGGCATGTCGCACGATTTCGAAGTCGCGATTGAAGAGGGCGCGACCTTTATCCGCATTGGAACGGCGCTGTTCGGGAAGCGCAAAAAACCATGACGGTCGCATTCGATGCGCCGCTTCCCCCGGCGCGCACTGGCGTTGCCGATTACGCAGCCTCGCTCTTGACCGCGTTGCGCCGCCATGGAACCCTAGAAGTGAGCGCCAAGCGAGCCGATGTGTGGCTGTACCATCTGGGTAACAATCAGCTGCACCGTGAAACTTACCAGCGCGCGCTCACGCGCCCAGGCGTGGTCGTGCTCCACGATGCCGTTCTGCAGCACTTCTTTCTGGGTTCGCTCAACGAGGACGAATACGTCGAGGAATTCGTTTTCAATTACGGAGAATGGCATCGCGAGCTGGCGCGCGAGCTGTGGCGCAGCCGGGCAAGTTCGGCTTTGAGCCAACGCTATTATGCGTATCCCATGCTGCGGCGCATCGCGGAGACTGCACAGGCTGTGGTGGTGCACAATCCTGCGGCGGCGCGCATGGTGCGAGAGCACTTTCCGGCGGCGCGCATTGTCGAGATCCCGCACTTGTTTGCTCCGGTTGATTTGCCCTCCCAAGCGGAGGTTCAGAGGTATCGCCAGACGCTCGGACTTTCACCGCGCCAGTTCGTTTTCGGCGTGTTCGGGTACTTGCGGGAATCCAAACGCATCATGAACATCCTCCGCGCCTTCAGCGCGATTCACCGTGCTGCGCCGCACAGCGTTCTGCTATTCGCGGGAGACTTCGTATCGCAGGACCTGGCTCGCGCAGCGGAACCGTCGCTCCGCGCTCCCGGCGTGTTGCACCTCCACCGCTTGCCCGAGCGCGAGTTCTGGCTGGCTGCATCTGCTGTGGATGCCTGCATCAATCTGCGGTATCCCGGGGCAGGGGAGACCTCCGGCATTGCCGTGCGCCTGATGGGAATCGCGAAACCGGTGATGGTCACTTTGGGGGAAGAAACCTCGCGCTATGCCGAGACAGCCTGTTTCCGCATCCCGCCCGGTGTTGCCGAGAAGGACAGTTTGACGGAACATAGTATATTAGCTGCGTCGCTTCCGCAGACCGCGCTGGAAATCGGCAAACGGGGAGCCAGGCATATTCACTCCTTCCACTCTCTGGAGCGTGTCTCGGAGCTCTATTGGGAAACGCTGTGCGCTCATCGCTGCTAATTCTGTCTGCATGGGTCAGCCTCACCGTCTCTGCGTCTGCGCCCGAAATCGTCAAGCATCTCCACGTGAGGGTCCCTATGCGGGACGGCGTGCAACTGGCTGCCAATATTTTTCTGCCGTCCGAAGCGGGCCGCTTTCCCATCCTCCTGGTGCGTACGCCGTACAGTAAAGGCGGCGATCTGAATCCCACTTACCGCCTCTTCGTGGACAACGGTTACGGCATGGTGGTGGAAGACGTGCGCGGCCGCTATGAGTCGGAGGGCACTTTTGACCCGTTCACTCAGGAACCTAAAGACGGCGATGACACGCTGAACTGGATCGCTCGCCAGTCATGGTCGGACGGCAAGATTGGGATGTTGGGCGGATCTTATTTGGGGATCGTACAGTGGAAAGCCGCTCTCCTGCGCAACCCGCACCTGAAGGCGATCGCGCCGGTGGTTTCCGGCTACGATGACTACCGCGACCGTTTTTATTCGACTGGCGGCGCTTTCCAAGTGGGACACCGGCTGTTGTGGATGGCGGAGAACCTCCGTGCGCCGGATTTCCAGACGCCCAGCTTCGATCGCTACGTACGCGCGCTGCCCTTGCGCCAGGCAGACATGGCGGCTACCGGACAGCGCTGCGAGATTTTCCAGAAAGCGCTGAATCATCCCGCCGAAGACGCCTTCTGGCGTAACACCAGCACACGCGCGCACATCGATCAGGTTTCCGTGCCGGTTTTTTCCGTGGGCGGCTGGTACGACAACTACGTCGAAAGCGATCTGGCCGCTTACGCCGCGCTGCGCCGGAATTCCGGCGTGCATCGAATCGTAATCGGTCCGTGGGGGCACAACATGTCGATCAAGCTTTCCAACGCCGATTTCGGCAAGGACGCGAGCGCGCCGGTCCGCCGCCTGCAGCTCCAGTGGTTCGACCAGTGGCTGAGGGCGAGAGACACGCCCATCATGTCACAACCTCCAGTCCGCATCTTCGTGATGGGCGCCAATCGCTGGCGCGACGAACACGAATGGCCCCTGGCGCGCACCAGATTGACGCCAATGTATCTCGCCAGCAGAGGGCGGGCCAATACGCTCAATGGGGATGGTGCCCTGGTCGCCGGCGCGCCTCGCAAGGCCTCGCCCGACCGGTTTGAGTTCGATCCGCGAAACCCGGTGCCGACCGCGGGCGGAGCCGTGTGCTGCAACCCAAAAATCTTCCCCTGGGGACCGATGGACCAGAGGGCGGTCGAGCGGCGTCCGGATGTTCTCGTTTTCACTTCTCCGCCGCTCAAACAAGAATTCGAAGTGACGGGACCGGTGCGCGTGGAACTTTACGCCGCCACTTCGGCGCCGGACACGGACTTTACCGCTAAGCTCGTGGACGTGTTTCCCGGCGGCGAGGCGCGGAACCTGACGGATGGCATCTTGCGGATGCGCTACCGCAGTTCGCTCGAAAAAGCCGAGCTGGCAAAGCCCGGCCAGATTTATAAGCTCACTATCGACGCCGGCGTGACCAGCAACGTATTTCTGCCGGGCCATTGTGTGCGGGTCGAGATTTCAAGCAGCAACTTTCCGCGCTTCGACCGCAACCCGAATACCGGCCGCCCCGTGGCCGATGAAACCACACTGCGCAACGCCTTCCAAACCCTCTACCACGACAGGGCCCATCCGTCCCGCGTGTTATTGCCCGTGATTCCGAATTGACTTCGGGCGCTCTGGCGCGTTATGTTCCAAAGAGCAGGACTTCCACCAGGCGCGGTAGCCAAGTGGTAAGGCCAAGGTCTGCAAAACCTTTATTCGTCGGTTCGATTCCGACCCGCGCCTCCAACAAAACAAACGAAAAACCCACTAAATCAACCTTTCCGATCATGGCCCTTTTTTGCCGCTTGTTCGCCATCCCGCTGGCGCTCCGCTGTAGGGTGCACGGGCCGCAGGATGCCATGGTGCTGAACATTTTCTTGCTGCCGACTCTCTACGTTTGGGTCGCGGGCGAACACGATATGCTTCCGGCGGCCGAGGTCGAGTTCGATGAAGAGGAATGACGGAGGAAGCCGGATTATTGAAAAGGGCGGAGTTCGGCTCAAAACCTGCGCTCGCTATTCGACGGACGTAATCAGACGATAAAACCGGCAAATGTGTGCGAATCCGGCCAGCTGTGCTCATCTTGAACAGGGCCGATTTCATCCGTTTATCAAAATCAATTGCGCGTCGAATAATCGGGATTGACACAGTTAATCATTGGGAATATCATGCATTCGGATCTGCAATTCCCTGTGTGAGTGGGTGGGAATTCGGTCCACAAAAGGAGGCGTTTATGAGTCCAACTCCTAGGCACTACGGTGCCGCCATCGATCCGATGGCTCTGATACTGCATGGCGAACTGCTCGCTCTGTACTACTTGATTCACCACCCCAATGAGCCGTCCATGAAGGCCCTCGAAGAAGTCATGCGCAGGGCGACGCCAGAAGACCGCGGGGATATAGCGGTCCGCGCCAAACTCATGGTCGAATACGGGACCGCGGTCGAGAACATCGTGGCCAAGTCGACAGCCAAGTCCGCTATGGCGAAGTGACTCCGGTTTCGAGTGCCGTTAGAGCCCTTGCCGTTATATTCGGGGGCAACTTTACGTAGCCTAGCTGCGACGCGCTATTCTGGCCATCCGACAGGCACCAGCGAAAAAGCTCGCGAATAGCTTTCGCTTTTTTGGCGTCTGCGTAGTTTGTATAGAGAAGGATCCAACTGAAGGTGACCATCGGGTAGGCATCGGCCGCCGGCGGATCCGGCATAAACAATCGCAGGTTGTTTGGCAACTCGGCTGAGGCAAGTGCCGCCTCGCTACTTTGCCCGGTCAGCGTCACGAAATGTCCGGACCGGTTCTCGAGCGTCGCGAATTTCAGCTTCAGTTTACGCGCAAACTCATAGCTGACGTAACCGATCGAACCGACCGATTGGTTGATGCGCGCCGCGACACCCTCGTTGCCCGGCGCTCGCATCGCGTTCCCGGGCCAGTCAACCAATGTGGCGGCCCCATACCGGCTGCGCCAACGATCGCTGATGGCGTCCAGGTGTTTGGTGAACGCATATGTTGTCCCGCTGCCGTCCTGGCGAACGACGGTGGCCATGGTGAGCTTGGGCAATTTCCTGCCCGGATTGTCCTGAGCGATTTGCCGGTCGCTCCAATTCTTGATCTCGCCCAGAAAAATGCCCGTATACGCTTTGCGTGAGAGCCTGAGCTCGCCGTCGAAATCCGGAAGATTGTAAGCGAGCACCACCGCGCCGGCCGTCATGGGTAAGAGCAACACGCCTTTCGGAGATTGCGCGATTTCCTCATCCCGCATGGCAGCGTCGCTCGCGCCGAAGTCCACCAGTTCCTCTGGCTTGACGTTCTTGCCAAGAAAACGCCGGATACCCTCGCCGCTTCCCACGCTGTCGTAGGCGACGGCGGTGTCGGGATGCCCGCTCTGATAGGCCGCGAACCACTGCTTGTAGAGCGGGGAAGGCAGTGTCGCACCCGCGCCTCTCAGCAGCACGCCGCCCGTTGGGGCTTTGGCTTCGGCTACCTGATCCGGGGACGAACAGCCGGTCCCGG
>Ga0335077_10011606_pt1 | contig 11007 bp, 5 predicted proteins | sample Lox_Sample_31_FD_207151 | JGI IMG/M metagenome (GOLD analysis project Ga0335077, IMG submission 207151) | Soil microbial communities from Loxahatchee National Wildlife Refuge, Florida, United States - Lox_Sample_3.1 | ecosystem: Environmental > Terrestrial > Soil > Wetlands | place: USA: Florida...
TTCCCCTGCTGGCCTTGTTTTCGAAGGAGGAGTGATGGCCGCATTTTGTGTTCTTCCGTCAGTGCGTTCCCCTCCATAACTCCTTTCGCGCGACGGCCTCCCGCCGCGGCGTCTGTAACAAAATCGTAACTTGAGCCACTACCGGAATCCTTTTGCCATGTGCCCAATTAAGCTGAATGGCGGTGGTCGCGCAGTATTCAAAGGTGCTGTAAAAAAATGCATACTATGCAAATTACAAATCCCCCCTTGTGGATATTTTCATCGTTTGTTGACCGGGAATGTCGATGTCGCTGATCAAAACCGCCATGGAATTCCTTGCCCTGATGATCGCAGTCGGTGGCGTTGCCTACCTGTTGCTGGCCATCTGGCGCGTCAGGCAGTTTAAGGAGCGCCGCGTCGGTTCCCCCCATTTCTCCCCCGGAGTGACCGTGATGGTGCCCGTGCACGGCGCGCCGGCGCGTCTGTATGAGTGCCTGCGCTCCATCTGCGATCAGGATTATCCCGATTTCCAGGTGATCTTCGGGTTGCATCGCCATGACGACCCGGGCCGCACGGTGATAGAGCGTGTGCGGGCCGAATTTCCCCGGCGTGATCACGAAATAGTCATTGATGAGCGGCGGATCGGCGCCAATCCGAAGGTGTGCAATCTCGCCAATATGTATCACGCCGCGAAGCATGATGTGATTGTCACCGTGGACAGCGACGTTTTGGTCGACCCCCGATTTCTCAAGACGATAGTGGCGCCGCTGGCCGATCCGGCCGTCGGCGGCGTGACGTGCCTTTACAAAGGCACTCCCGCATTCGCAAACTTTTCTTCTGTCCTGGGGGCCCTGTATATCAACGACTGGTTCATCCCTTCGGCGCTCGTCGATCTGGGCCTGCGCGAAATGGATTTATGCTACGGGGCCGCCTGCGCCATGACCAGGAAATCACACGAGGCGACCGGCGGCTTTGCCGCCCGCGCCTCGGCGGTCGCCGAGGACGATGTGCTGGGGGAGCTGTTATACAAGGCCGGCTTCAAAATCCGTCTGGCGCCCTACGTCGTCACCACCATGGTGCTCGAGCCCGACTTCCGTTCACTCCTGCGCCATGAGTTGCGATGGATGAATTCCGTCAAGGCCTGCCGCCCCCGGGATCATCTGATGTCGGTGGTCATGCATGCCGTGCTGCCGACCGCCTTGCTGGCCGCCGCCAGGCCGGCCGCCCTGACAATCGGTCTGCTCGTCGCCATCGTTGCATTGCGCCAGGTCCTGCATTTGCTCCTTCGGGCGCGATTGCTGACGCAGGTTCCCCGGACGCCCTGGCTGGTGCCGTTGCGCGATGGCCTGAATTTCTTCGTCTGGACCATGAGCTTCCTGACCCGCTCGATGCGCTGGGGCGATATTCAACTGCGTCCGGCCGGCGCGCGGCAGATGGTTGCGGATTAGCGAAGGAATCGCATGGACAAGCCATGGGCGCGCCTGCGCCGCTGCGTTTGCAGGTTCATAAACGGATTGAGCGTCATGAATCTCCGCACGGTCTTTTTGCTGGCGCAAATCCTGCTGATCAGTCCGCTGTCGTTTGCCGATGATTCAACGGCAGCCGGTGCCGTGGTGACCCGGTTCTATGACAAATATCTCGAACGCCGATGGATTGGCCTGCCCAGCATCAAGGATCAGAAGGAAATCTCGCCCTACTTGAGCAGGGAACTCTCGAAGTTGCTGAATGACGCGCGCCGGTATGAACAGGATTACAAGAGAAAACGCCCGGATGAAAAACCGCCCTTCGTCGACGGCTGCCTGTTCGCAAGTCTGTTCGAAGGACCGCAGGCATTCAAAATCGCGCAAATCACGGCCATCCCCGGGGGAGGATGGCAGGTGACCGTCGCTTTCTCATACGAGGATCAGAAATGGCGGGATATCGTCGTGGTGAAACGCGAGGGAAAGCGATACGTCATTGATGACGTCCTGTTGTCCGGGGCGGGCCCCTTCAATCCACCAGGACGCCTGTCGGAAACGCTGAAATGGCGGGACAACGGCGGGTAAAGCGCCGCGACTACGCGACTGCGGCGGCCCGCCCCATCCAGCCCGTGCTCCAGCGCGGCACCTCCGTGGCAGGCATCGGCTTGCCGATGTAATAGCCCTGGGCGTGGGTGCAGCCGTAGCCGCGCAACAATTGCAGGGCGGCCTGGGATTCCACGCCCTCGGCGCAGACCTGCAATCCCAGATTGCGCGCCAGATCGATGCAGACGCGGATGATCGTCTTGGCCTCGTCATTGCGCTCGATTTCCTGCACGAAGGATTTATCAATCTTCAGTTCACTGAACGGCATGCGGTAGAGCTGCACCAGCGACGAGAAACCGGTGCCGAAATCGTCCATGGACAGGGCGAAATTCTTCAGGCGCAGCCGGGTCAGGATATCCATGGTCTTGGCGACGTTCTGCATCGCCCCGCTCTCGGTGATTTCCAGCTTGAGCGTGGCCGGATTCGCCCCCTGGCGACTGACCAGGCCGAGGAAACGATCGGGTAAATCGAGGCGATCGAGCAGCACGGGCGCGACGTTGACCGCGACCGTCAGTGCCAGCCCCTGGGCTTGCCATGCGGCGTGAGCCTGTAACGCCTGCTCCATCACGTATTCAGTCAGGGCATCGATGAGTCCGCTGCGCTCCGCCAGCGGTATGAATTCCATGGGCGGCACCAGTCCCACGCCCGGCCGCTGCCAGCGAACGAGGGCCTCCATGCCGACGAGCGTTCCCGGCTGGGTATCGAGGGCGATCTGCGGCTGGTAATGCACCGTGAATTGCCGTTGTTCCAGCGCCGCCTTCAGGTTCTCGGAACTGGGCAGATCGTGCCGGACGTTTTGCAGCAAGCCTTCCAGTTCCGCCAGGCGCACCGGTTTTTGCATGGTGCCCAGCATCTTGAGACGCAGTTCCTGGCCCAGACGCACGGCGGCATTTCGCACCCTGGCATCCGCGCCGCTGATGAGCAGGATGGCGGCCGTCATTTGACGCTCGGCGAGCCAGCGCAGGAATTCCACACCGTCCATCTCCGGCATTTGCAGATCGAGGATGATGACCTGCGGCGTATTGACCGCGAGGTAGGCCTCGCAGTCGGCGCGGCGCTGCACGGTGGTCACGCTGTAGCCGCTAAGGCAGGCCACCTCGGTCATGAAGTCGGCGACCTGCGAGTCGTCATCGATCACCAGCAATTGCGGCGTGTCCATTAACCAGTCCCCACGGTCAAACCTCCCCATGCGAGTATTGGGCAAGGGGCTGGGCTGGAAAATCAGGGAGAACCGAAGGATGACCTGCTAAAAACCTTAACCATCTCTAACTCGTTAATATTTCAGCATTAGTTTGAACGGCGTCATCATGGATCCGTCATCTTTCCTCGGTCACGCCCAAGGCCCGGCGCACTGCTTCCTGGAGCGCGTGGGCGCGGTAGGGTTTGGCCAGCCAGAAATCGTTTTCCGTCTTGGAGATATGATTGGCGGCGGCCTGCGGCGCATAACCCGAGGTATAGAGCACCCTCAGCTCCGGACGTTGCGTGCGCAGTTTGAGCGCCAATTCAACACCGGTCATGCCTCCCGGCATGACGACGTCGGTAAACAACAGGACAATGTCCGGATGTCGCGCGAAACATTCCAGTGCCGCCGGACCGTTTTCCGCCGAGATGACCTGACAGCCCATCTCGGTCAATGCCGAAGTCGTGATCGCGAGTACGGCCGGGTCGTCCTCCACCAGCAGAATCTTCTGGCCGCCCAGTTTGCCCCATGTAGAAGTGGTGGTGGTCGCAGATGTCTTGTCGGCGGAAGCGCCCTTGCGATGGCGCGGCAGATAGAGCTTGATGCTGGTGCCATGGCCCACTTCGGAATAAATCTCGATGTGGCCGCCGGATTGCTTGGCGAAGCCATAGGCCATGCTCAAACCCAGTCCCGTGCCTTTGCCGCGTTCCTTGGTGGTGAAAAAAGGCTCGAAGGCATGCCGCCGGACCTCCTCGGACATGCCGGTGCCCGTGTCGCTCACCGCCACCAGCACATACTCTCCCGCATCGGCCTGGGCGTGCCGGGTCACGTACGCCGAGTCGAGGGTGCAGTTGGTGGTCTCGATGGTGAGCACGCCGCCGCCGGGCATGGCGTCGCGGGCGTTGATGGCGAGGTTCAACAGGACATTTTCCATCATGCCGCGGTCGGTCCTGACCTGCCAGAGATCGGCCGCCGGCGCCACCTCAATCTTGATCGTTTCGCCCAGGGCGCGTTGCAATAGTTCCTGCGTCGATTGGATCAGATCGTTGATGTCGAACACCTGGGCCTCGAATACCTGCTTGCGCGAAAAGGCCAGCAGGCTGCGGGTCAGGGAGGCCCCCCCTTCCGCGGCCTTGAGCGCCGCATGGACATAGCGCAAAGCCGTGGCGTCATCCTTGAAACGGCGCTCCAGCAGTTCCAGGTTGCCGATTATCGCCGTCAGCCGGTTGTTGAAATCGTGCGCCACGCCACCGGTCAACTGTCCCACGGCGTCCATCTTCTGCGACTGCGCCAGTTGCTGTTCCATGTGTTTTCTCTGCGTAATATCGGCGCAAGCACCGATCCATCGGCCCTCCGCTTTATCGGCGCCCTTGATGACCATGCCTTGATCCAGCCAATGGCGGTAGCTGCCGTCCTTGCAGCGGACGCGATATTCCTCGGAAAATGGCTTGCTTGGATCTCGCAGATGCGCATCAACCGCGGTGATGACGCGCTCGCGATCTTCGGGATGGATGCTGTTTTCCCATCCGGCCAGGGTGCGATCAAATTCTCCCGGGCCATACCCCAATGCAGCCCCCACGTCTCCATGCCACGTAAGTTCATTGGTATGCGGATCCCATTCATAAATCATATCGTTGCTGGCAGCAGCAACCGTGCGGAATCGTTCCTCGCTTTTCTTGAGCGCCGCTTCTGCCTCCACGCGCTGAGTGACGTCCCGCGTGAGCTTGACAAAGCCCAACAGCTTGCCATTGGGGTCGCGCATCGCCGTAACGACCACGTTCGCGTAAAACTGTGAGCCGTTCCTGCGCACACGCCAACCCTCGGTTTCGCTGTGCCCCACCGCCTGTGCCCGCGCGATCATCTGCGCAGGTATTCCGGCGGCAATGTCCTCCGGTTTGTAAAAGCGCTCTATCGACCGCCCAATGATTTCCTCAGCAACATACCCTTTGAGCCGCCGCGCGCCATCGTTCCAGGTGATGACCCGTCCTTGCGGGTCAATCATGAAAATCGCATAGTCTCGGACGCCTTCGATCAGCAGGCGAAAGCGTTCCTCGCTCTCTTTGACTTTTAGCTCCGCTTCGTGGGAAGCGGTGATATCCGTCCATGACCCTATGATCTCTTTTCCGACCACGCGGAAGTTGTCGCGGATCCAGCGGTATTCGTCCCCCTTGCATAGGAAACGATATTCCACCGTACCGCTCTCCCCTCTCTCAAGAGCCTCCATCTCGGCAATGACACGCGGAAGATCCTCCGGATGTACATGACTGGGCCAGAAATCAGGATCGTTTTGCATGACCTCCGGTTCAATACCGACGATATCCCTGATGGTGTTGCTGACGAAGTTGCAACGATGCGGCTTGTCCCTGCTGGTTGCATAAATAACCGAGGGACTGGAGTTGATCAGATGGGCGAACCGCTGCTCCGCGCGGGCCAATAATTGTTCCTTCTCAAACCGCATCTGTGATTCGGCGAGGATGTTCGCGATGGCCCCGATGAAATGGACGTCGTTATCGGTGAATTTGCGTTTCCTCGTGCTGTGCACGCCGAGTATGCCCAGCGGGTTGCCGACATCCCCGATGATGATGCTGACGCCGCTGACGATGCCGTGTTCGACGAGCAGGGGGATGGCATTGAAGCGTTTTTCCTCGTTGATGTCCTCGACGATGACGGGGGTCTTGGATTTCAGCGTGTAACTGGCCTGCGTGCGCTTTTCGATCTCCATGATGGCATGCCCCACCAGTCCCTTGCGCCAGCCGTGTCCCGCGCTCAACAGCCACGCGTTGCGCTGGTCCGGGATTTTTCTCAACACATCGCAGTATTCAACACGGAGGGTGTGCGTGAGGATGGCGACGGCCTCGTTTTCCACCGTCGCCGGATTGCGCATAACCAGGGCGAATTGTCCCAGACGCGAAATGGCCGCCTGCTGATCGAGACGCTGTTGCAGTTCGTCGCTGGTCCGTTTGCGTTCGGTGATATCGACGGTGAATATCAGGATGCCGCCGATTCCGCCGTCTCCGCGCCGCCAGGGTCGCACCTCCCATCGTTCCCACTGTACACTCCCGTCGGCCCGATCAAAACGATCCTCTTCACACACCTCCGAGGCGCCGGCGAGGCAGCGTTGATGCACCTCGCGCCAGCGCTCCGGGATTTCCGGGAACACCTCGTAATGGGAGCGGCCGATGAGATTCTGGTCGCCCAGTTTGTAGTCGCTCAACCAGCGGCGGCTGACCGCAAGGTAACGCATATCCAGATCGAACATGGCAATGGCCGCGGGGGCGTGTTCGATGAACAGGCGCAGCAGCGCCTCGCTTTCGCGCAACGCGGCCTGCGTCTTTTCCCGCTCCTTGCGGGTGTGCAGAAATTCGATGCCGTGGGCGAACTCGTTGGCGAGCTGATTGAGCAGGATGATCTCGCGATCACCGAAGGCATCCGGCTCGGCCGCGTAGAAATTCAACGAACCATACATCTGCTCGGAGACTATCAAGGGCAGCGCCGCCACCGAGGCATAGCCCCGTTTTGACGCCTCCTCCCGCCACGGCGTAAAGGCTGGATCGGTGAAAATGTTCTGGATCGCGCAGTGCTTGCCGGTCCGGATGGCGGTGCCCACCGGCCCGTGCCCGAGCTCATTGTCCGCCCAGGTGACCTTGATGCGCTCAAGATAACCCTGTTCGAAACCCGCCTGCGCAAGCGGACGGACGGTGCGGGCCTCGTCTCTTTCCGCCCGGCCCACCCAGACCATTTTGAAGCCGATTTCATCCACCAGGATGTTGCAAAACTCGGAGAGGAACCGCTGCTCATTCACGCTCCTCACCAGTACCGCGTTGCATACGCTCAAGGCCTTCAATGCCCGGTTGATGTACTTGAGCTCGTCCTCCTGGCGCTTTCGACTGGTGATGTCGCTTGCGACCGTCACCACGCCGGTGATGTTTCCCGAGGCGTCGCGGAACGGGTGATAACTCAGATTCATGTATCGGCGGCCCATACCCGGATAATCGAGCCAGTGCTCGGCCTGCACGGTTTCGCCTTTGAGACAGCGTTCGGCGTAATCCTTGATCACCTGTCCAAATTGTTTGTCACGGAAGAACTCCGGGGAGGTGTGCCCGATGATTTGTTCGCGGGGGAGTTTGAAATATTTGCATACCTGGTCGTTGACCACCACGTATCGGTTGTCGGCGTCCTTGAATGCCAGCAGATCGGTGGTCGTGGCGACGATTTCACCGTAGCGCCGCAACTCCTGTTCGGATTTCACCAGTTTGAGGATGGTCTGCGACAGGGCGATGGTCTGGCCGATCTGCGAGGCCAGGCTGCGCCCGAAGGCGACCCAGTCCTCCTCCACCAGATTGAGGCTGGTGGAAAACAGTGCCAGCAGCCCGCGGCCGCCGTTGTTCTTGGGCACGGGGATGATCAATGCCGATTCGGATTCAACCTGGCGCAGCAGGACCTCGGCGGCCCCGGTCGGCAGGGCCGGTGAAGGAACCTGCACCGGATATTCAGCGCGCAGGAATTCGGTGAACAGTTCCTGCTGTCCGAACAGGTTCTGCGCCGCGGAAAGCAATTTGTCGCAACCGTATTGCACGTGCAATTGCAGCCGATCTTGATCATCGACTAGATAGAGCAGCCCCTTGGACAACCCGGCGCCATCCAGGCAATGCGCCAGAATTCCCTTCAACGCGGAGTCCGTGTCACGGCCTCGCGTCAGTGTTTCCGAAATGAGGCTCAATTCGTTCAAGATCGCCGCCTGCGCGTAACCGCGCTGCATCGCCCCCACGCGCAGGTTCAGTATGCGATCAAGCTGTGAGGTGACCCGCGCGTGCCGTTCCTTTTCAAATTCCTCGTCGCTGTGCAGGCGGTGCGTCGGCACCGGACTCGACAGACTTTGAACCACCGCATTCAATATTTCCTTCACGCCAACAGCGCGGGAGACATAAGCGCTGGCGCCGATGCGTTCCGCCAGATCGCGATCCGCCTGCTCCAGATAGTTGGCGCTCATCAGCACCACCGGGACCTTGCGCAGCCTGGGTTCGCGGCGCACGGCGTAGCACAATTCAAACCCGTCCATGCCGGGCATCAATACATCGCTGACGATGGCGTCGGGTGGTTGTTTCTGCGCCAAGTCCAGGGCCTCCTGGCCGCTGCGCACGGCGATGACTTCGAAGCCGGCGTTGGTGAATTGCAGGCGCGAGTATTTGAGCTGGGTCGGATCGTCATCCACGAGCAGCAGGCGCCGTCCATGCCCGGGTTTCTCATCAACCGTCTTCGAAGGCAGCAGGTAAGTACGGATGACGGCGAGCAACTGTGACGGTTCGACCGGTTTGATCAGAAAATCCGTGAAGCCGACATCGGCTATGATTCCCTGTTCAACCTTGGTCACGAATCCGGTGAAGGCGATGATGGGAACGCCTTCGCCGCCGGGCAGGGCGCGCAGTTTGCGGACCAGATCGGCGCCGTCGATGTCGGGCAGTTTCAGGTCCTGCAGAATCAATCGGGGCATCCGCCCGGTCGCATGTTCCAGCGCGGTCCTGCCATCACCCACCGCGATCACTTGATAGCCTTCCTTCTGCAGTGTGACCTGCACCAGCTTGAGCGTGATGGGGTTGTCCTCAACCACCATGATCGTTTCATGCGCGGGCGTGCCGCCGGAGGGTGGCGGCGCGGTTTTCTTCCGAATCATCTGGAACTCCCTGACTTGGACGACTCCATGTATCTGGCAATCTCGATGGGAAAACTGCGGACATCGATCGGCTTGGTGATGTAACCGCTGCAACCGCTGGCACGCGCCCGTTCATCATCGCCCTTCATGGCATAGGCCGTCAGCGCGACGACCGTGATATCGCGGGTCACCGGATTGGATTTCAGTTGCCGTGTCAGCGTCAACCCGTCCATGCCCGGGAGTTGGAGGTCCATGAGGATCAAACGCGGATGAAAGGTATCGAGCACCCCCAGCGCTTCCTCGGCGTTCGTGGCGACACGCACTTCATAGCCTTCCGTGGACAGCAGCACCTTGATGAGTTTTGAATTTACCGGATTGTCGTCGACAACCAGCAGTGGCTCCCCGCTCATAAGTCAGGCCTTAGTTTCGTTTATCCGCGCGCTGCGCCGGCGCCAATTGGTGCAGGGCCTCCAGCAGCGACATGTCCCCGCGGGGATCGCTTATTTTGACGACGGCATGCGCATGAGGTTGGAAACGCAACCACAGCTGCTGGGCCGGCGTGATGCTTCTGCTGATGGTCCAGACCACCACCGGTACATGTGGACAATCCTCCGATCGATGCGCCTGCTCCAGGAACTCAAACCCGCTCATCTCCGGCATCAAGAGATCCAGCAACACGGCATCCGGTTTCTCCTGCTTTAGCAACGTCAGGCCCTGTTCGCCTCCCGCCGCGACCAACACGCCATAACCGAGATCGGTCAGCAAGCTCTCCGCGAGCTTCAGGGCCTTGGGGTCATCGTCCACCACCAGGATGCGATTGCCGGTCCCGCCGCGGACGCCGGCCTGCTCCAGTGCCCGTACCAGCATCTCGCGGGTGACCGGTTTGGTCAGGAATGCCTTCACCTCCGTCCGCGCCTTCGCCTTGTCAGTCAATACCGAGACCATGATGACCGGAGTCGCGCTGTTGGGGCCTTTCTCCTGCACCGCCTTGAGCACCTGCCAGCCGCTGACGTCGGGCAGCAGGAGATTGAGCACGATGGCGTCGTAAGCCTTCTCGCGGCAGCAGGCGATGGCCTTCGCGCCGTTCATGACCGCCTCCGTCCGGTAACCGGCCTCGCCCAGCACGCGTGTCAACCAGGCCAGATCGTCGCTGTTGTCGTTGATCACGAGGAGCAGCGGCGCGTCCGCCGATGCCTGCCGCACCGGCAACGGCTCACCTTCGGCAGTCGCCATCGCCTGCCGTGGCAGCACGGCGTAAAATACGCTGCCTTCACCGAAGGTGCTGCGCACGCCGACTTCGCCGCCCTGTGCCTCCACCATCCGCTTGGTCAACGCCAGCCCCAGTCCCGTGCCCTGGTATTTTTTGGCGGTACTCGAGTCGATTTGCTGAAATTCCGAAAACAGCCGCGGGATATCCTCCGCGCGGATGCCGATGCCGTGGTCTTCGACTTCGATGCGGTAGTGACTCGAGCCCTGCGGCAATGCGCGGATAAGCACCCTGCCGCCCTCCGGCGAGAATTTGATCGCATTCGAGAGGTAGTTGTATAGAATCTGCTTGAATTTGGCCGGGTCCGCAGTGATACCCGTCAATTCGGCATCCACCGTGACTTCCGCCTTGATGCGCTTCTTCAGCATCAGCGTGCGCAGCACGGTGTGCACCTCGCCGATGAGATTGTCGAGATCGACGGGTTCGGGGTGAAACTCCATCTTGCCGGCCTCAACCTTCGCCAGGTCCAGCACGTCGTTGATGAGTTGCAGCAGGTGCAATCCGCTGGTCAGGATGTCGCCGAGATATTCCTTCTGTTCCTCCGAGACCTCCCCCACCTTGCCGTCGTGCATCAGTTCGGAGAAACCGATGATGGCGTTCAACGGCGTGCGCAGTTCGTGCGACATGTTGGCGAGAAATTCGCTCTTAAGGCGGCTCGCTTCCTGCAACTGATGGCCCTGTTTTTCCAGCTCCTCATTTTTCCGGTGCAACTCCTCTTCCCTCACCGTGAGTTTCTTATTGGCCGCTTCCAGTTCCAGATTGGTCCGGGCCAGTTGCTCGGCATACGCAGCGCGCGTTTCAGCCGCCTCCTGTTCGGCGCGGGCGCGCAGCAGTGCCATTTCCCGTTCCTTGAATTCCGCGATGATGC
>Ga0335077_10011607_pt1 | contig 11007 bp, 7 predicted proteins | sample Lox_Sample_31_FD_207151 | JGI IMG/M metagenome (GOLD analysis project Ga0335077, IMG submission 207151) | Soil microbial communities from Loxahatchee National Wildlife Refuge, Florida, United States - Lox_Sample_3.1 | ecosystem: Environmental > Terrestrial > Soil > Wetlands | place: USA: Florida...
TCGGTAACGCTGCGGATGCGTTGCAGCGTTCGCCGCAGCAAGGCCCCCAGTTCAGGGGCGGAGCCGCCCCGCAGGACGCTGCGCTCGAATGCCGATTCGTGGTTGCGGGGCAGGATCCAGGTTTCGTAGGGCACGCGCGGCGCGTAAGGACACACCGCGATGTAATCGCCGCGGCTCTCTACCACCCGCACTCCCTGCTGCTCCTCCTGCGCCAGGATGTCGCAGAATACGCAGCGTTCCTTCTGCGTAAAGTAATCCTTGCCGGAACGCAGCTCGTAGAGCACCCGCCGGGGAACAAAAGTCGTGGCCGTGATCTGCGAGGTGGGATGATCGGCTTCCTGGCCGGCCACCGAGCCGTGGTTCTTGAACACGGTGACGTACTTGAAGCGACGGTCCTTCTTCAGGTCCTGGATGCGCTGGCCGGTGAGCGCCAGGAACTGCGCCACCTCGGCGTCGGTGGCCACCCAGAGATGGCGATCATGGCGCGGGTTCTCCACCAGCATCTCGTGCGCGCCCACCGGACGCATCTTGTCGTACAGGCCATCGCCCTGGCGCAGCGGATCGCCTTCAATGTGATAGAGGGCGTGCGGGTGCACCACCGCCCGCGCCGACCACGGTCCGCCATCCACCGACGGCATGGAGGAGATCACATGAGGCGGATGGGGTGCATCCGGACAATAAGGGCAGGATTCCCGCCCTTCCGGTTCGCGATCGGAGTCGTCGCCGGTAATTACCCAGGAGCGCGTGATGGGATCTTTGCGTAGTTCCATAAGAGCAGTTGTCGGTCGCCAGTTGTCGGTTGCCAGTTACGGAACGCCGGGCTGGCAACTGCGAAGGGACTGATACTACAGCAAAACACCTTTGTGGCGGCGGCGTCAACTGGGTGCCTTGGTGCAGGTTTGGATTCGCTCGCAATTGGCAACTGACAACCGGCAACTGGGGTCTGGCAACTGCTTTGTTATAATCCGCCGAAAGCTGCGCGAATGAATGAGCCTTCCACGCCGCTGATGCGGCAATACGCCGCCATCAAGAAAGAACATCCCAATACCCTTCTGTTCTTCCGGCTGGGCGACTTCTACGAGCTGTTTTTCGAGGACGCGGTGGTAGCCGCGCGCGAACTGCAGATCCAGCTCACCTCGCGCAACAAGGAAAAGGGCGCGGCCATCCCCATGTGCGGCGTTCCCTATCACTCGGCGGAAAATTATCTGCTTAAGCTCATTCGCAAGGGATTCAAGGTCGCCGTCTGCGAGCAGATGGAAGACCCGCGCTTAGCCAAGAAGCTCGTCCGGCGCGAAGTCACCCGGGTGATGACGCCGGGCACCGTCGCCGACTCGATGCTCGGGTCGGAGGAGAACAACTTCCTCGCCGCCGTCGCTACGCGGGACGAGCGCGCTGGCTTCGCCGCGCTCGATCTCTCGACCGGCGACTTCCGCGCCACCGAATTTCACGGCGAAGATGCCGCTCGCCGGGTGTGGGAAGAGCTGCAGCAGCTCCGTCCGCGCGAGCTGCTCTTTGCTTCCTCGCTTCCGCTCTTCGACGCGAAGAAAGACCGTTCCGAGACCGGCTTCACCGAAACGCCGCTCGATGACTGGGTGTTCGCCCCCGACTACGCCATTCCGCTGGTCGAGAACCATTTTGGCGTGCTCTCGCTCGAAGGCTTTGGCCTGGCCAACCGCCCCGCGGCGGCAACCGCCGCCGGCGCCGTGCTGCACTATGTGCGCTCGACCCAGCGCGGCACGCTCGCGCACGTAGACCGCATCGGCTTCTACGAGCGCCAGGACTGCCTGGTGCTCGACGCCGTCACCGTGCGCAACCTGGAGCTGGTCGAGCCACTATTCGCCAACTCCGGCGCCGAGGTCACGCTCTTCCGCAGCATGGACACAACGCTCACCCCCATGGGCAAGCGCCTGTTGCGCTCCTGGATGCTGCGTCCCTCGATCGACCGCGGCGTGATCGAGCCGCGGCTCGACGCGGTCGAAGCGCAGGTGAAAGAGATGGTCGCGCGCGAAGAGCTGCGGCGCGCGCTCGATGGCATCCTCGACGTCGAGCGCCTGCTGAGCCGCGTGACGCTCGAAACCGCCAACCCGCGCGACCTGCTCGCGCTCTCAGCGTCGCTGGCTCGAATTCCTAAAGTTCGCGACGTGCTTGCCGGCTTCCAGGCCGAGCGCCTGCGATCGCTCGCCTCTTCGCTCGACGATCTACCCCAGCTGCGCGCGCGCGTGGACTCAACCATCGTTCCCGAGCCCCCGCTCACCTTCGCCGATGGCGGCGTGATCGCCTCGGGCGTCGACCCGACGCTCGACGAACTCCGCGACCTCAGCCGCAACAGCAAGCAGCAGCTGGCACGGATCGAAGAACGCGAGCGCCAGCGCACCGGCATCGGCTCGCTTAAGGTCAAGTTCAACTCGGTCTTCGGCTACTACATCGAGATCTCAAAACCCAACCTGCACCTCGCTCCCGCCGATTACGAGCGCAAGCAGACGCTGGTGAATGCCGAGCGCTTCACTACGCCCGAGCTTAAGGAGCACGAAACCAAGATTCTCGAAGCGCAGGAGAAGATCATCGAGATCGAGCGCCGCGTCTTCAGTGAGCTGCGCGCCGCTATCGCTGCCGAAGCCCGCCGCATGCGGCAATCGGCGCTGGCGCTCGCCGAAGTCGACGTGCTGGCCAACTTCGCGCACCTCGCCGCCAATCGCGCCTATTGCCGCCCGCGCTTCGACGAAACGGCCGACATTGAGATTCTCGCCGGGCGACATCCGGTCATCGAGCGGCAAGAACTGAGGTCGAATGATCGTTTCGTCCCGAATGATCTTTTCCTCAACTCGACCACCGAAAACATTCTGGTGCTCACCGGTCCGAACATGGGCGGCAAATCAACCTATTTGCGGCAGGCGGCGCTGATCGTGGTGCTCGGACAGATGGGATCGTTTGTGCCCGCGCGCACGGCGCGGCTGGGCATCGTGGACCGCATCTTCACCCGCATCGGCGCCAGCGACAACCTGGCGCGCGGCCGCTCGACCTTCATGGTCGAGATGACCGAGACCGCCGCCATCCTCAATACGGCCACGCCGCGCTCGCTTATCCTGCTCGACGAAATCGGCCGCGGCACCGCCACCTACGACGGGCTGGCGCTGGCCTGGGCGGTGATCGAGCACATTCACGCCCGGGTCCGCGCCAAAACGCTCTTCGCCACGCACTACCACGAGCTGACCGAGCTGGCCGACCGGTTGTCCGGGGTAAAGAACTTTCGCGTTTCGGTGAAGGAGAGCGCGGGCGGCATCGTCTTCCTGCGCAAGGTCGAATCTGGCGCGGCCGACCGCAGCTACGGCATCGAAGTCGCCAAGCTCGCGGGCCTGCCCAATGAAATAATCGCGCGAGCAAGAGAGGTGCTAACTGAGCACGAAGAGTCCGAGCACGCGGTGACGGCGCACCTGGCTTCGGACGAAATCGCGCCGCCGGCGGCGCAATTGACGATTTTCACGCCGCTCACGCAGAAGATCGTGGATCGCATCAAGCAGACGGACGTAAACGGGCTTACGCCGCTCGAGGCACTGAACCTGCTGGCGGAGCTGAAGAAGCAGATGGAATAATCGGGAGGGCACAGCTTTAGCTGTGCCGCAAACGAGTTTCTTAAGTATTGTCATCCTGAGCGAGCGCCTGACTTTGGCGCGCGAGTCGAAGGAGCCCTATCATCGCGGGAGAGTAGAGGTGCTTCGACTCGCCTCGGCAAAACCAGCCGAGGCTCGCTCAGCATGACAGGGCTTCTGTGAACGTGTGTGATGAAACAGTGAAATCCCCGCATCAACAAGTCGGCCAGCTTCTCATCATGGGCTTTGACGGCTCCGAGGTCTCGCCCGGGCTGCGCCAGATGCTCACGATGTTCCAGCCTGGAGGCATGATCCTGTTCGCGCGCAACATCCTCGAGGCGCGCCAGACCTGGGAGCTTCTGCGCGCCTGCTGTGAGATCGTCGAGACGCCCATGTTCCTGTGCGTCGACATGGAGGGCGGCACCGTCGATCGCCTGAAGAATGCCATCGCGCCCGCGCCTTCGGTCGAAGCTGTGGCCAAGACCAACGACAAGAAGATATTCCGCGCTCACGGCCGCCTGATCGGCGAAGAGGTCCGGGCGCTGGGCTTCAACACCGACTTCGCTCCCGTGCTCGACCTCGGCTTCGCCGCCTCGCGTTCGGTGCTCACCTCGCGCACCGTCTCCGACGATCCGAGACAAACGGTGGTCTATGCGCGCGAATTCCTCAAAGGATTGCGCGAAGCCAGGGTGCTGGGCTGCGGCAAGCATTTTCCCGGCCTCGGCGAAGCCAATCTCGATACCCACCAGATGCTGCCGGTGATCGCGAAATCCTGGAAGCCCCTGTGGGCCGAGGATCTCTACCCCTACCGAACGCTGCGCCGGGAGATGGCGTTCGTGATGGTGGCGCACGCGGCCTATCCGGCGGTCACCAAGAGCGGCATCCCCGCCTCGCTTTCGACCAAGTGGATGACGGAAATCCTGCGCCGCAAGATCGGCTACTCGGGCCTGGTGGTCTCCGACGATTTAGAGATGGGCGGCGTGCAGGCGGCCGCGCCCATCGACGAGGCGGCAGTTGAGACGCTACGTGCGGGGGCCGATATGTTCCTGGTCTGCCACAACGAGGCACACGTCTGGCGAACCTATGAGGCGGTGGTGCGCGAGGCCGAGAACGACTCGAAATTCGCCCGGCAGGTGGCCCGCGCCGCCCGGCGGGTGATGGCCTTCAAGAATAGGATGAGGAATTTGTTGAAGACCACCGCGTCGCGGCCTTCTGCGCAGACCGTGCGCAAGCTGAGCTTGCAGATGCAGAAGTTTGCGGACCGGGTGCAGAGGGCGGGGGCGGTGTTGTGATCGTTGCCGGGGTGATGAGCGGCACCTCCGCTGACGGCATCGATGTGGCTCTGGTCGATGTAAACGGTTCGGGGTTCGACACTCACTTCCAACTCATCGCGCATCACGAGTATCCCTACCCGCAGGCAGTGCGACGGGCCATCCTGGCCGCGATGAACGCTCAGCGCGCCAGCGTCGCCGATCTGGCACGGCTGAATTTTCTGTTGGGCGAACTCTACGGCTCAGCGGTGATTGCAACCCAGAAGAAAGCTGAAGTAAAGCTTGAACTCATCGGTTGCCACGGCCAGACGCTCTATCATCAGGGCGAAGCGGGGCTGTATCAGGGGGAAAAAATCACCGCGACGTGGCAGACGGGCGAAGGCGCGGTCATCGCCGCGCGGGTTGGCGTTCCTGTGGTCTCGGATTTTCGTCCTGCCGACATGGCGGCCGGCGGCAAAGGTGCGCCGCTGGTTCCCTTCCTTGATTATCTCGTCTATCGCGACGTTCAGGTCGGTCGCATTGTGCAGAACCTCGGCGGCATCGCCAACCTGACCGCCATCCCCCCAGGCGCATCGCCCGAAGACGTCATTGCCTTCGATACCGGCCCGGGAAACATGGTGGTGGACGCGGCGATGGAGCGTCTCTACGGCAAGCCGTACGACCGCGACGGGCGCGTAGCCGCCAAGGGCAAGTTACTCGAACCCGTTCTTGAAGTGATACTTCAACAGCCATTTTTCCGCCGCAAGCCTCCCAAAACCGCCGGCCGCGAGGAGTTTGGACGGGAATTCGTGAAGGATTTTCTGCGCCGCTGTGGGCGGGCCCGAAAAGAAGACGTGGTGGCGACGGCGACCGCGCTGACCGCCCGCTCGATTGGCGAGGCGATGAAGAAGTTCGTTGTTGCCTCAGGGGCTAAAGCCCAAAGTCAGGCTAGCTCTTTTGGCACGGCTGAAGCCGTAGCCCTTCACCTGTCCTCTGAAAGCGCAGGACGAAGCCCGTATTCCGAATACGTAATCTCTGGAGGCGGAGCCAGAAACCGGGCGCTTGTCGCCATGCTGCGAGCCGAACTCGAGCCGCTTGGACTCACGTTGCGCTCTTCCGACGATTTCGGCGTGCCCTCGGCCGCCAAAGAAGCCGTGGCCTTCGCGCTCCTGGCGTATGAGACCTGGCATCGCCGACCGTCGAATGTCCCGGCGGCAACCGGCGCCAGAAGGCCCGCCATTCTGGGGAAGATTTCGTATGTTTCGTAAAGAAGGACGCAGCAGGCCGGCGGCAGGACGCAGGTTTTCCTGCCTCCTGTCTACCGCATCCTGCTTGCTTTTTCTGGCATTGCTCGCCGGCTGCGCCAAGAAGCCCAGCCCCGACACGCTGGTGATGATCATCGAGTCGAGCCCGGCGAATCTTGACCCTCGCGTGGGCACCGACGCGCAGTCCGAGCGCATCGACGCGCTGCTCTTCGACGGCCTGGTCAACCGCGACGAGCACTTCAACCTCGTCCCCGGCCTAGCCGAGCGCTGGGACATTCCCGACCCGCTGACCTATATCTTCCACCTGCGGCGCGGAGTGCGCTTCAGCGACGGCCGCCCGCTCACCTCGCGCGACGTCAAGTGGACCCTCGATTCCATCCTGAGCGGCAGCGTGCTTACGCCGAAGGCTGGTTCCTACCGGCTGGTCGAGCGCGTGCTCGCGCCCGATGACGCCACGGTCATCTTCCACCTCAAGGAACCCTACTCGCCGCTCTTGTGGAATTTGTCGAACCCGGCCATCGGCATTGTGCCCGCCGGCAGCGGCGCCGATTTCAACCAGCACCTGATCGGTTCCGGACCGTTTCGCCTGCTGCGCCTGGAGCAGGACAAAGAAGTCGTGATCGAGCGCAATCCCGCTTATTGGGGCGCGCCGCCCAAGATTGAGCGTGTGCGCTTCGCCGTGGTGCCGGACACGACCACGCGTGCCCTCGAACTGCGCAAGGGCAGCGCCGATCTCGAGATCAACGCGCTTACCGCCGATATGGTGGTCACCATCGAGCAGCAGCGGCAGCTCGACGTGATGCACGCTCCGGGATCAACCTACGCTTACCTCGCCTTTAACCTGCGCGATCCCATTCTCAGAGACGTGCGCGTGCGGCAGGCAATTGCCTACGCGATCGATCGCCGACCGATGATCCACTATCTGTGGCGAGACATGGCGCGGCCCGCTACGAGCGTGCTTCCACCCGAGCACTGGGCTTATGATCCCGACGTACGCACTTACGCGCACGATCCCGCCCGCGCCCGTCAGTTGCTCGACACTGCCGGCTATCCCGAGCGCAATGGCGTGCGCTTCCACCTCACCATGAAGACTTCGACGGAAGAGTCCACGCGCCTGATGGCGGCGGTGCTGCAACAGCAACTGCGCGAGGCCGGCATCGCACTCGACATCCGCACCTTCGAGTTCGCCACGTTCTACTTCGACGTGCAGAAGGGCGCGTTCCAACTCTTCTCGCTGCGCTGGGTGGGCGCCAACGAGGACCCCGACATCTTCGAGCATGTCTTCTCGTCGAAGAGTTTCCCACCCAAGCGCGGCAATCGCGGCTATTACTCGAACCCGCGCGTGGATGAGCTGATCGACGACGCCCGCAGCACCGTCGATCGCGAGCGCCGCAAGCGCGACTATGACGAGATCCAGCGCATTGTGGCCGAGGATCTCCCCTATGTGAACCTGTGGTACTTCGACAACGTGCTGGTGCACACCGCGCGCGTGCGCAATCTCGAAGTCGGTTCGGCGGGAAATTACGATTTCCTGAAGACGGCGGAGCTGGCGCGGTGAGTTCCGCTGCGTTCCCTCTTTGAAGGGGCGCGGCTTCCAGCCGCGCCGTTAGGAACCAAAATAAGTTTGGCCTTCAGGCCCTGAGGAATGCCCCTCAGCGGCTAAAACCGTCAGCTTTTGCTTGCGATGTTCGGCACGCCTGGAAGGCGTGCCCCTTCAAAGAAACATGCGTGGTACCATCGCAAACGTGCGCATCCTCTTCGTCGGTGACATCTTTGGGCGGCCGGGGCGGGAAATCGTGCGCGACCATCTGGCCGACGTAGTGGCCACCCGCTCTATCGAGCTGGTAGTTGCCAATGGCGAGAACGCCGCCGCCGGCTTCGGGCTCACTCCCTCGCTCGCCGAAGAATTCCTCGGCCTGGGCGTCGACGTCATTACCAGCGGCAATCACGTCTGGGACAAGCGCGAGATCATGGACTACTTCCGCTCCGCCGACCGTAACGGCTCGAACGCCCGCCGCGTGCTCCGCCCAGCCAACTATCCCGCCGGCACGCCCGGCCAGGGCTGGTACGAGGGCCAGACCAAGAAGGGCACGCCCTTCGCCGTCATCAATCTGCAGGGACGCGTCTTCATGGTGGACAACGACGACCCCTTCCGCACCGCCGATGCGCTGCTCAAAAACATTCACGCCAAGGTCATTCTGGTGGACATCCACGCCGAAGCCACCAGCGAAAAGGTGGCCATGGGCTGGTATCTGGATGGTCGCGTGACCGCCGTTGTCGGCACGCACACGCACATTCCGACGGCCGACGAGCGGGTGCTGCCCAAAGGCACCGCCTATCTCACCGATGTGGGCATGACCGGTCCTTACGACGGCATCATCGGCGTAGAGAAAGAGCAGGTGCTGCAGCGCTTTCTCACCAACCTGCCGGCGCGCTTCGATCCGGCGACCGGCGACGTGCGTTTCTCGGCGGTGATCATTGATTGTGATCCCGCGAGCGGACGGGCGACCGCCATTGAACGTCTTGTGCTGCGCCAGTGAACTTGAGGCGCCTTCCGCGGCGTACGAGCCGCGGGCCGAAATCCCGAGCGAAGCGAGGGAACTAAATCCATTGGGCACGACAGGACTCAATGCCGCCTTCCGCTGGGAGGCCGCCGACGCTTACCTGTTCGACATCGATGGCACCTTGCTCAACAGCCGCGACGGCGTCCACTACAACGCCTTCCACAACGCGGTGCGGCAGTTCTTCGGAGTGCCATCCAAGATTGACCGCGTGCCCCTGCACGGCAACACCGACCTGGGGATCATCCGCGCCGTGCTGCGGCGGGAGGGCGTCAGCGATGCCGAGATCGACGCCAAGCTGCCGCTGATGACCGCTGCCATGTGCGAAGAAGTCGAGCGCAATGCCATCGGCATGCAGCCCGCGCTGTGCCCGTCGGTGGCAGAGCTGCTGAGCCGCCTCGATGGGGTCGGGAAGCTTCTGGCCATCGCGTCCGGAAACCTGGAGCAGATCGCGTGGAAGAAGCTGGAGGCCGCCGACCTGCGGCGGTACTTCGCCTTCGGTTCCTTCAGCGACCGGCGCGAGCAGCGCGCGGACATCATCCGCTGGGCCGTGGCCGAGGCGCGCCGCCGCCTCTCAGCCGCGGCTGTGGTGTACGTGGTCGGCGACACTCCGTCCGACATCCAGGCCGCCCACGCTGCCGGCGTGCCTGTCATCGCCGTGGCTACCGGCATTTTCAGCCTGGAACAGCTCCGGGAGCACGGCCCGGATCTATGCGTTTCTTGCTGCACTGAGCTGTTGACCTGATCAACCAGGACGCGCCTGATGCGATTCATCGACCGCGAGGAGGTTGCAAGACGCCTTACTTATGAAAGGTGCATTCCGATCGTGCGCCAGGCGATGATCGCGTTCTCCCGGGGGGAAACCAGGCAGCTTCTGCGCTCGATCATCCCGCTCTCCGAGGGCCGCTTATTTGGCATCATGCCCGGCGCCATGGGCGCGCATGCTCCATTTGGGGCGAAGTTGATCAGCGTCTTCTACGAGAACTTCGCTCGCGGAGTGCAGTCACACCAGGGCCTCGTCATCCTGTTCGATCCCCAAACCGGCGCGCCGGTTTGCGCCGCCCATGCCGGCGAGATCACGGCCATTCGCACCGCCGCGGCCAGCGCGGTGGCAACCGATGTACTGGCGCGCAAGAACTCCCGGCGTCTGGCTCTGCTCGGCTATGGCGAACAGGCCCAAACCCACGCGCGGGCGATACGGAAGGTTCGCGAGCTTGAATCCATCGTGGTCTGGGGACGGTCGCCCGAACGCGCCATTGCTTTTGCCCAGCGGATGCAGGCGGAACTCGGCGTGCCGGTCTCGACCGCAGCAGCCGTCCGGGAAGCCGTCGCCGAGGCCGACATCATCTGTACCGTCACCTCGGCGCCCGAACCGATCTTGCAGGGAGCCTGGGTGCGGCCCGGGACACACCTGAATCTGGTCGGCTCAAGCCATGCCGGGCCCTCGGAGGTGGACAGCGACCTCGTCGTCCGCTCGCGCTTCATTGCCGACAGCCGTGAGGGTGTTCTGCACCAGGGCGCGGAGTTTCTTCGAGCCAAAGCGGCTGGCCTGGTTGGGGATGAACACATCGTCGCCGAGATCGGCCAGGTGCTGGCGGGCGGGATTGAAGGACGCCGCTCGGCCGACGAGATTACCGTCTACAAGTCCCTCGGCCATGTTGTCCAGGACCTGGCGAGCGCGTGGGCGCTCTATTCCCAGGATGAATGACGGTGCTGTGTTATCCAGCGCGCGGGTGCCCTACCCCTGGCGACTAAGGGGCGATGAACCAGCAGACCCGCTTTGCTTGACGCGCTCATGCCTGCCGCAGGCTTCGCAGTAAGAAGATTGAGCTGATTGAAAACCTGAATCCCAAATGGAAGGACTTGAGCTTCGGTTGGTACACCCGGCAGTCGGACGAAAAGCTGCGGAAAGACTTTGCCTCCAGAAACCGCATGGGCACGAACCGCTCGCTCTAGGTTCTTCGCTTCGCTCAGAATGACAGAACTTGTAGTCCTGTCACGATGCGCGCACGCCTCTCGTTGCATCAATTAACAAGGAGGCGAACATGACTCCCCCAGCCTTATTCGGAATCAGCGTCCTGTTCAGCTTCGTTGCCTGGGTCCTGGTCACGCGGCTGTACATCTGGCCGGCGCTGCGCAGCCGGCCGCGTGCGGACGCCCTCCGGCCCATACTGCTCCTGCATAGCTTTCGTTTTGAAGGCTTGGCGTTCCTGGTGCCGGGCGTGGTCTCGCCGAATTTGCCGCTGGCGTTCGCCCGTCCCGCCGCTTACGGCGATCTGGCAGCCGCGGTGCTCGCCTTGCTCGCGCTGGCGACGCTCCGCAACCGGCTGGGAACCGTCCTGGT
>Ga0335077_10011608_pt1 | contig 11007 bp, 11 predicted proteins | sample Lox_Sample_31_FD_207151 | JGI IMG/M metagenome (GOLD analysis project Ga0335077, IMG submission 207151) | Soil microbial communities from Loxahatchee National Wildlife Refuge, Florida, United States - Lox_Sample_3.1 | ecosystem: Environmental > Terrestrial > Soil > Wetlands | place: USA...
GATCCGCGGCCAATGGTGTATGTACCCGTGGCGCAGGTCACCGATGGCATTACGGCTCTCATCCTGCGCGCCTCCACTATCGTCTGGGTCGTGCGCACGCGTGTGGCGCCATATGGCCTGCGCACGGCCATTGGGCGGGAACTGCGCGAAGCCAGCGGCGGCCTCCCCGTGGCGAGCGTGCGCTCCATGGAAGAGGTCGCGGCGCGTTCGACCGCGCGCCAGCGCTTCAATATGACGCTGCTCGCGATCTTCGGCTGCGCCGCGCTTCTGCTGGCCGCCATCGGCATTTACGGATTGATGGCCTGCGCGGTCCAGCAGCGCACCCGGGAACTGGGCATCCGCATGGCGCTGGGAGCGGCGCCGGGCGTCGTGCGCCGCGCCATCGTGGCGCAGGGCATGCGGCTGACACTGGCCGGCGTGGTGGCCGGCGAGGCCGCCGCCTTCGGCCTCACGCGCTTCCTGGCCGGCTTCCTGTTCGGAGTCGAAACGTGGGACCCGTTGGTGTTTACCGCCGTTCCCGTTTTGCTGATCACAGTGGCGCTGTTGGCCGTCTGGCTTCCCGCAGAGCGCGCGACGCGTATCGATCCAGCCGCGGCGTTGCGCTGCGAGTAAGCGCCGCGTTATAGCATAGGAGCATGCCATCGATGTCCCGCCGCTCGTTTTTGGCCACTACAGCCGCGGCCTCGGCCGCTTCCCTGCACGCCGCCGCGCTGCCCGTGGTGGGTGTGCAGCTCTACACCGTGCGACGTATCCTGCCGAAGAAGCCGCTCGAAACCTTGCGCGCGATCGAGCAGATCGGTTATCAAGAAGTGGAATGCACGGCGGACGGCCTGGATGCCATCTGGCCCAGCCTGAAGAAGACTTCGCTCAAAGCTCCCAGCGTGCACCTCGATCCACTGTTGTTCATCCGCCAGCAGGGCAAACTGCCCGCTGCGCTCGCCGAGGCCAAGCAGCACGGCTTTGAATACGTGGTCTGCCCCTGGATCGATCCGCGCTACCGCGGCGGCGTCGAGATGATTCGCAAACTGGGTACGACGCTCAACAAGGCTGGAGAGATGGCCCGCGAATCCGGCATGCAGCTCTGCTATCACAATCATGCATTCGAATATCAGAAGACGCCGGAAGGAAGGCTGCTTGACGTCCTGATGAAGAGCACTGACCCGAAGCTGGTGAGCCTCGAGCTGGATGTCATGTGGGCCCACGTGGCGGGCGTCGATCCGGTCAGTGTTCTGAAGGAATACGGCGATCGCATTCCGCTCGTGCATTTGAAGAATGTCGCGAAAGGCGTGCCTCCGCGCTTCAATGAGAATATTCCGCGCGCCGCATTTCACGATCTGAGCGATGGCGCCGTGGATATCGCGGCAGTCGTGGATGCCGCCAGGCAGGCCGGTGTCAAGCACTACTTCGTCGAGCAGGATGAAACGCCCGGCGATCCCATTGAGTCGTTGCGCAAGAGTTTCCAGTACCTGGCCGGTCTGAGTTAACACGTCTGGTCGCAACGCGATCGCGCCGGCAGCCGTCTGGTGCCTTTGGATCCCACGAGTGTATTCATCATCGGCGGCGGACCCGCGGGGTTGGCGGCCGCCATCGCCGCGCGGCGTAAGGGGCTGACTGTTACAGTCGCAGACGGCGCGCGTCCCCCTATCGATAAAGCCTGCGGTGAAGGGCTGATGCCCGATGGCCTGGCGGCCTTGCGCCGTCTGGGCGTCCGGCTGGAGCCGGCCGAGGCGCAGCCGTTCCGCGGCATTCGATTTATCGATGGCAGCGTGTCGGCCGCATCGCCATTTCCCGGCGGATGTGCGCTGGGCGTGCGCCGGACCGTCCTGCATTCCAGGATGGTCGAAGCGGCCGCCGCGACGGGCGTCCGCCTGCTGTGGGAGGCGCCCGTCAGCGGCATCTGTCCGGCCGGTGTGTGCGTCGCGGGCGGGACGATCCCGGCCCGTTGGATCGTGGGCGCCGATGGCTTTCATTCCCGTGTTCGCCGCTGGGCCGGACTCGCTGCCGCCTCGCCGCTTCGCCCGCGCTTCGGATTCCGGGTTCACTACCGCGTGGCGCCGTGGAGTGACTATATGGAACTGCACTGGGGCGAGGATTGCCAGATCTATATCACGCCGGTGGGTCCAAGGGAAGTTTGCGCGGCGCTCATTTCCCGCAATCCGCACATGCGTCTGGGCGCGGCGCTGGCTGAGTTTCCGCAACTCGAGGCGCGGCTGGCCCGGGCGCCGCACGCGGCCACGGAACGCGGAGCCATCACGGCCAATCGCAGCCTTCCCCGCGTCTGGCGCGGCAATGTTGCGCTCATTGGCGACGCATCGGGATCGGTCGATGCGATCACGGGCGAAGGCTTGTGCCTGGCGTTCCACCAGGCGATCGCGCTGGCCGACAGCCTCGTTTCGGGGGACCTCGCACGCTACCAGGCCGCGCACCGGCGGCTGGCCCGCCGCCCCACGCTGATGTCGAACCTGATGCTGGCGATGGGCCGGCAAACGTGGCTGCGAAAGCCGGCGTTCTTTACCATGGCCTTCGAACCGCGCATTTTTCAAAAGCTGCTCGCCTTCCACTTATGCGTGCCAAACTGCTCCTGACCGCGCTGGCCGTGGGCGCCGCCGCCTGGGGCCAGGAAATCGTCCTGACACCCGACCCGGCGCACACCACCGTGCAATTCAAGCTGTCCGCCACGCTACACACGGTGCACGGCAGCTTTCAGCTCAAGGGCGGTACCGTCCGCTTCGATCCGGCCGCCGGCAGGATTTCCGGCGAACTCGTGGTGGATGCCGCCAGCGGCAACAGCGGCGACGCGGCCAGGGACCGCCGCATGCACAAGGACGTGCTCGAAAGCGCGAAATATCCGGAGATTTCGTTCGCGCCGGACCGTGTCGATGGCGCGATCGCACCGGAAGGCGCGTCGCAGATTCAGGTGCATGGCATGTTTCGCATCCACGGCGCCGCGCATGAGATCACCATTCCGGTGCAAGTGCGCATGAACCACGGCCAGGTGTCGGTCAAAACAGCCTTCACCGTCCCTTACGCGAAGTGGGGAATGAAGAACCCCAGCACGTTCTTCCTGCGCGTTAGCGACAAGGTGGAAATCGAAGCCGCCACCGGTGCGCTACCCTAGGACCATGTCCCAACCCGAAACCACTACGCTCGCCGGAGGATGCTTCTGGTGTCTGGAGGCGGTCTACGACGATATGGAAGGCGTGCTGTCCGTGGAGTCCGGATACATGGGCGGCCGCCAGCCCAATCCAACTTATCGCGACGTCTGCACGGGCCGCACCGGCCATGCCGAGGCCGTGCGAATCACTTTCGATCCGGACGTGGTTTCCTTCCGCGACATCCTGGAGGTCTTCTTTGCCATTCACGACCCCACCACGGTGAACCGGCAGGGCAACGATGTGGGGACGCAATACCGCTCCGCGATCTTCTATCACTCGGAGACGCAGCGTGCGATCGCCGAACAGGTCATGCGCGAACTGGCCGCGGCCAAAGCCTTCCCCGATCCCATCGTGACCGAACTCGTGCCCGCGTCCGCGTTCTACAAGGCCGAAGACTACCATCAGGAATACTTCGCCAACAATCCGCAGCAACCGTATTGTGCATACGTGGTGGCGCCCAAGGTACAGAAATTCCGGCACAAATTCGCGCGGAAGGTCAAGGCCGGCGCCGGCGCTTGACTTGCCGCGGGCCAGCCAGCTATTCGGTCTTCGAATAGTAATAGGTGTACTTGCTGTACAGCTCTGAAGCGCGCGCGCCATTGGCCACGATGCCGAGCACGTTGTTCTCGCACAAGGACTGCATGGCGCGGGTCACATTGTCGAACGTCGTGGAGCCGATTTTGACCACGAGAATCGTGCCATCGGCCAGTGTCGACAGCAGGTTCGCATCCGCGGAAAACAGGAGCGGCGGCGTGTCGAAAATGGCCCACGAAAACACCTTGGGCAGTTCTTCGAACAGGGTTTTGGCCTGCCGGGTATTCAGCAACTCCAGCGGATTTTTCACGGGGGAACCGGCCGGCAGCACATACAGATTCATGCCGGCCACTTTGCGCAGCGCGCCGGAAATCGGCACCTGGCCCTGCAGGTAATCCGTGAGTCCAGGGGCGCGATCCACCTGGAACAGATTGTGGATCAGCGGCCGCCGCAAGTCGAAATCACCGAGCAACACGCGGTTCTCGGTCAGATGCGATTCGGCCAGAGCCAGGTTCACGGCGGTGAAAGTCTTGCCCTCCGCGGGCGATGGGCTGCTGACGACGACCGTGTGGAGCGGTTGCAGCGTCTGCAGGTGATTCAGGCGGGTGCGCAGCGTGCGGAATTCCTCCGCCGGGGTCTCATGCGAACGTTGCAGATCGAGCAGGTGCGACTCCGGCGCGGGCTGGAACGGGACCTCCGTCACGTTCTCCAGGATCGCCGGGTGCAGTCCGCCGGCCGCGATGTCTTCGACATGCACCCGCGCCGTCCCGTTCTCGGGCACCGGCGGCCCCCCCTGGTGGCTGGGGACGGGTTCGAGAGAGGCCGGCGCGGCGGCGTTCTCCAGATTCAGGACATCGGCCTGTTCGGCGCGGCGCAAAGCGTCGTGTACTCGGCTCATCTTGTTCCTAGCTCTTCCCGAAATAGTAGTAATACATGGAGCTGCTCATCGCAATGGTGCCTATGATGATCGCGGTGGACCAGCCCAGCCAGAACAGGCGGCGCTTGCGGCGTACCAGCAACGCGTTCTCCAGCAGCGGGATGCTGCTAAGCACCGGCAGATTGGTGTAGGCGCGTACGTCTTTCAAATTCTTCAGGGAGGTGTCCTTCATCTCCTTGACGCCCGCCATGAGCACACCGAAAAACAGGCCCAGCCCGGTGCCGGCGCCGGCGATCAGCAGGCGGTTGGGCTCGGCGGCCTGTTCGGGCAGAGAAGCCGGGTCCAGCGTCTCCAGGTTCTCGCCGGCCTTGCGCTCCTCCAGGTTGCTGGAAGTTTGCGAAATCTCCATCTTATGGGCCTTGTCGTCGTAGTCGGCCTTCGCAAGATTATAATCGCGCACCAACGCTTCGTACTTCTGCTCGTTCACCGGAATGGTCTCGACGTTCGCCCGGTAGGCGCTGATTTGCGCCTGTAATTGCTTGAGCTGTTTGGCGCGCTCTTCCATCTCCATGTTGCGCGCCTGGATCTGGGCGTTCACATTGGCGGTCTGCAGCGTCAGGCGTTCGAGCGACTGAGCCACCTGCGGATTCGTCTCTTTCTGAGGCGGTCCGGCCTTGGCCGCCGCATTGGACTCTTCTTTCTCGAGATCGTCCCGCTGCTTCTTGAGCACCTTGAGTTGGGCCTCCATGCTGCGCACGTCGGGATGGTCTTCCTGATACCGCTGCTGCAGCGCCGAAAGCTGCGTCTGGAAATCCAGAATCTTGTTGTTCAGTTGGATGAGCCGCTCGTTCTTCACGGCCTGCCGGCTGGCCGCCTGTTCCAGGTTGGACCCAATGAAAGTGGACTCATGCTGCAGGTTCTGGAGCTGCGTCTCCAGCATCATCTTGTCCTGTGCGTCCCGATTGATGCTCTCGTTGAGGCTCTGCTGCTGCAGTTCGAGCGCGTTGACGGCCTGCAGGTTCGACTGCAACTGGTCCGGCAGGCGGCCGGCGTTCTCCATCTTGAACTTGGCCATCTCCGCGTCCAGTTGGTCGATGCGGTCCTTGGCGCCCTTGAGTTGATCGTTCAAGAACTGGGTCGTCGTGTTGGCCTGCTGGCGAAGCTGATTATTGGTCTCTTCGGTGAATTTCGACACCAATTCCCGCACTACTGCCTGCGCCTTGTACCGGTCGGTGTAAGAAAAACTGATCTCGAAAGCGGAAGCGAACCTTTGCTGCGGCTGCGCGCCTGTGTCGAGAATGCTGATCTTGATCGCCTTACGCATCTCCTCGATGACGTCTTCCATGGGCTTGCGCTGGCGTTCCTTGGGATACAGATTGAGAGAGGGCCGCTGGATCAGTTCCTGCAGCGAAGTGCGGCTCTCGATCTGTTGCTGCATGGCCAGCAGCCGCTCGGCCATCTGCGTGCTGATGTTGCTGGGCACCAGGCGTTCGGAAATCTGCTGCGGCGTAATGCGCATGACGGCCGTGGAAATGAAGGTATCCGGCCACAGAAACGCCGCTACCACGGCGATGACCAGCCCGGCGAACGTCGGTCCCACGATCCAGGAGCGATACCGCCGCAGAATATCGATGTAGTCTTCGATATCCGGCGGGCGGCGGGAAACACTGACGTATCCTTGCTGCGGTACCATATAACCCCAGTAACCCTCTTCGTAGAATCGCGGCTGGCTTGGATCCCTGAACGGCGCGCGTTACGGCACGATAATCTGGTCGCCTGGCTTCAACAGGACGTTCTGTTCCATCTTCTTGCCGTGGGTGACCTCCTTGTAATTGAACTTCAGACGTGTCGTGCCGCGCAAGATGACGATCTTCTTGGTGTTGGCGAACTCGCGAAAGCCGCCCGCATTGACCAGCGCTTCCAAAACCGTGGTGTCGATGACCAGAGGGTAAGCGCCAGGCCGGTTCACTTCGCCTTGAATGTAGTATTTTTTGCTGTTGACTTTTTCCACTCCGACGGTGACCTCGGGGTGGACCATGACCTTTTCCAGGCCTTCCGCGATGCTGGCGCTCAATTTCTCCGGAGTGAGACCCGCGGCCTGCACCTCGCCGATCAGGGGCACTGAAATCTTCCCGTCCGGCCGCACTGTAAACTGGCCCGAGTTCTCGGGTTCGCGCCATACGCGGATAGAAATGACATCTTCCGCACCGATGATATAGGCCTTAGGATCCACAGGTGCTGCGCCAACCGGCTTGGTGTTCGGTTCCGTTTCACCGGCTGTCCTGGCCGGCTCGGGTTTGGCTGCTGCCGCAGGGTGGTCGGTGGCCGCCTCCTGACTGGCCAGCGCACCACAGAATACCAAGGCCAGCAAGGCAGGCACACTTACGACTTTACGCATCCTTATTAGTTTACAGCAATCCGCGCCGCGCCTGACCCTCCTTCCCTTGGAAACAAGAAACGCTGCATGCCGCCACGTGCCAGGCAGTAATGGTACGATGCGGGAAATGTTCCCATGAGCTACTTCCTGGCCAAAACCGATCCTGAAACGTACTCGATTGAAGATCTCGCGCGCGAACGCCGGACCGTCTGGGATGGCGTACGCAACCCGCAGGCGCTCCGCGCCATTCGGGAGATGCGGCCGGGCGACCGGGTTTTCATCTATCACAGCATGGGCGACGCCTGCATCGTCGGGCTCGCGAAGGTGGTCTCCGAGCCCCGTCCCGATCCGAAAGACGCCAAGCTCACCGTCGTGGATCTCGAGTTTCTGAGCCTGCTCGAACCGCCCACCACTTTGCGCGAAATCAAAGAGAGCGGACTTTTCTCCGGCTGGGCCCTGGTCCGCCAGGGCCGCTTGTCGACCATGAGTGCTCCCGCCGAATTCGTCGACTGGATGCGCAGGCGCTACGGGAAAACCAAAATCTGACCCGCCGCGCGGCCGAGCCTCGGGAGCGTCCGGATTGTGATACCGTCGAGTCATGCAAAATCCGGACGGCATTTCCCGCAGGAGCCTCCTGAAGCAGTCGAGCCTTTTAGGCGCGGGGGCTTCCGCCTTCTCTATCCTGCGGCCGCGCGCGGCGCGCGCCGCTGGAAGCGAACGGCTGAAGGCCGGCCTGGTGGGCTGCGGCGGACGCGGCACGCAGGCGGTCGTGGATCTCCTCACAGGCAACGAGCAAGTAGAACTTACCGGCATGGCGGATGTCTTCGAAGACCACCTGGAACAGTCGCTCGTCCGCCTGCGCGACCCCAAGTTCATGGGCCGCTATGCCGGCATCACCGTGGAGCGCAATGGCCAGCCCCAGGAGATGACAGCCACCGACCTGGTGGCCTCCATTCAGCCGCGCATCCGCGTCGAGCCGGACCATCACTTCACCGGCTTCGACGCTTACAAGAAGCTGCTCGCTTCCGATATCGACATCGTGATGCTGTGTACGCCGCCGGGCTTCCGCCCCATGCACTTCGAAGCGGCGGTGAACGCCGGGAAGCACGTTTTCACGGAAAAGCCCATCGCCACCGACCCGGTTGGCGCGCGGCGCTTCATCGCCGCCGGCAAACTGGCCGCCGAGCGCAAACTGACGGTGGTCTCCGGCGCGCAGCGGCACGCGCACCGCGAGTACGTGGAGACCGTGCAGAAGATCCACGACGGCGCCATCGGTGAGATCAACGCGCTATACGCCTATTACCTGAGCGGTCCGGTCTTTCACGCCGACCGCCGCGAGCCGCAATGGAGCGACATGGAATGGCAGCTCCGCAACTGGTATTCGTTCATCTGGATCTGCGGCGACCAGATCGTCGAGCAGCACTTCCACAACATCGACTTCATGAACTGGCTGATGGGCGCCCATCCCGAGCGGGTGGTCGCTTCCGGCGGCGCGGCCTGGCGTCCGCGCGAGCCCCTCTACGGCAACATATACGACCACATGAGCTCCGATTTCGTCTATCCCAACGGCGTGCATCTGAGCAGTCACTGCCGCCAATATCCCAAGGGCGTCTACCACAATGTGAGCGATCTGATCGTGGGCGCCAAGGGGCGCAGCAATGGCATGGATATGGGCGCCAAGGGAATCAATCCCTATGTGCAGGAACATATCAACATGATCCGCAGCATACGCGGCGACGGACCATACCTGAATTACTCGCTGCCGGTCGCCGAGAGCACCCTCACCGCGATCATGGGCCGCGAATCGGCCTACTCGGGCCAGGAAGTCACCTGGGACCAGATCATGCAGTCCCAGTTGGACCTGATGCCGAAGGAGTTCGGTTACGACGTGAAGATGGAGCCGGCGCCTTTGCCGGTGCCAGGCACTTACAAGTTCGCCTAACCCGGTCTCTGGCAGGCCTTTGTTCAGCCCTCTTTCCGCATCGAGTACTTATCCAGCTCCGAGATGAGGTTCTTGGCGGCCGCGGGCGGCTCCCTGCGCGTCATCAGGACCTGCCGGCTGTCCAACTTCTCGCCGTATAGTTCCCTGTTGCTGTCCCTGTCCGGACGCAGCGTCGCACCGCTCAACGCCACGCCCGCAAACAGACCCTTTGTGCGCGACCACGAGAGAATCTCCGCGCTCATATATGCATCGGTGTTGGCGGTCGCCGTACGCCCCACGGGCCCCGCCGCTATGCTGGCATCGCCGCCCAGAGTGAACTTGTCTTTATCGAGTTCCCGCATGCCGTGCTTGTTCATGATGAGCATCACGACGTCAGTCGCGGAGCCGCCGATCTGAAACCCGAAGCTGCCGCCCTCCACTTTGATCGCCGCCGGTGCACCCCATCCCATTCCTTCGCCCTTGCGGCAAATCACGAAACCCTTTCCGTATTCCCCGCCAACCACAAATGCGCCTTTCTTCAGTGACGGAACGATCGCCACGCAATACGCCTTATTCATCAGATTCTGCGGAATCCCCTGGTCGGGTGTCTCCATGATCTCGTGCAGAATCCTGCCCGATTCCTCCAAGCGCTCCGCGGCGGTATCCGCAAAGAGCCCGCAAGCCGAGCAACCCAGAATCGAGGCTAGAATCAACAATTTTTTCATCTCTTATCCCTCCACAGCCATTATCGCGCGCGAGGGCGCGCGGAGTCTTTTTGCGTCAGTGGGGATTCGTACAACGTTCCTGACAGTCCTCCGCTGTGTAGAATTGGGTGAGATGCAACGCTCCGGTTTCGCCGACTTGCCGTTACATGGCGGGCGCGTGCCAGCCTGGCTCGCCGAGCGCATGACCCGGCTGGGCACGGCGATCGCGGAAAGCATCCTTCTGCAATACGGCGCGCCGGAGTTGCTTTCGCGCCTGAGCGATCCGTTCTGGTTTCAAGCGCTCGGTTGTGTGATGGGCATGGACTGGCATTCCTCCGGCATCACCACGTCTGTGCTGGGAGCGCTCAAGCGCGGCTTGTCACCGCGCGCGGACGAACTCGGCATCTACATTTGCGGCGGCCGCGGCCGGCACTCGCGCCAGACGCCGGATGAGCTGCGCGCGGCCGCCGGGCGCCGCGGCCTGGACGGAGAAGCCCTGGTGCGCACCAGCCGCCTCGCCGCACGCGTCGATAATAACGCCGTGGGCGACGGCTTCCAGATCTACCTGCACACGTTCATCGTGAGCGCCGCCGGAGAATGGGCCGTCGTGCAGCAGGGCATGCAGGAGGCCAGCGGTCTCGCCCGCCGCTACCACTGGCATTCGGCTGCGATCCGCGATTTCACCTGCGAGCCGCATGCGGCGGTCGTGGGCGAGCACCAGGGCGAGATCCTGAACCTCGTGGACCGCCACGCCCGTCCCGCGCAGGATGCGTTGCTCTCGATCGCCCGCCAGCATCCGGAAGCGACGTTGCGGGAAGCGCGCCGCCTGATCGTTCCGCGGCACCACGACGTCCGCGCGGAGAACATCGATCTCCGGCGCCTCGGCGCGGTTCTGGCGGTGGCGTACGAGCGGGAGTTTCGCGACTTTGCCTCGCTCCTGCTGCTCGAGAATTTGGGTCCGCGCACTCTGGAATCGCTGGCGCTGATCGCCGAGGTCGTGCATGGCGCGCCCACGCGCTTCTCCGATCCGGCGCGTTTCTCGTTCGCTTTGGGCGGCAAGGACGGCCACCCGTTTCCCGTGCCGCTGAAGACTTACGACGAATCGATCGGCGTGCTGCGCCGGGCGCTCGATGCGGCCCGGCTCGGCGGCCCGGAAAAGCTGGAGGGCTTCGCGCGGCTCGACCGCTTCGTGCGCGCGGTCGAGAAGCATTGCGGCCCAGCGGCAGATTTCGATGCCCTGGTCGCGCACGAGCGCGCCATCTCGCCCTCTCTCGACGGCCGCATCGCCTTCGGCAAGCGCAAGAAAGCGGCCACGGGCGCGGGCGCCGCGCAGCTATCGCTCTTTACTCCCGGCGGCAGTTAGGGTACGCTCGCCGGCGCGGGTGCCAGTGCTATCCTCAGAACAAGGCATTCCTATGGGCTTCCGGAAGGCACTGTGC
>Ga0335077_10011609_pt1 | contig 11007 bp, 9 predicted proteins | sample Lox_Sample_31_FD_207151 | JGI IMG/M metagenome (GOLD analysis project Ga0335077, IMG submission 207151) | Soil microbial communities from Loxahatchee National Wildlife Refuge, Florida, United States - Lox_Sample_3.1 | ecosystem: Environmental > Terrestrial > Soil > Wetlands | place: USA: Florida...
CGTCTAGACCTCGTCGGCGGCGTTCCGGAAGCGGGCGCGCCATTGTCCGGGGTCGAACTGCGCCGGCCCGGTCTGCTCGAGGAATCGCTCGAGCGTTGCGACGAAGCGGGCCGGCGCTTCGAGCTGCGGCAGGTGGCCGACCCCGTCGAAGATCTCCAGGCGGCTGCCGGGAATGGCCTGGTGGGCGTGCTCGGCGTGGCGGACGGGGATGATCGTGTCGCGCGCGCCCCAGATGATGAGGATGGGTATGCCCTCGGTGAGGTAGAGCCGGTCACCGGCGTAGACGCGCTGGCCGCTCACGCTGATGACCGCGCGCAGGGTGGCGAGGAAGGCGGCCCGGCGGTCGGGGTCGGCGAGCGACGCGTAGCCGCGGGCGACCTCGGCGAGGTCCGTGTTGGGCCGGAGCCTGGCCGCCGCCAGCCCGCGTCCGAGCGCGGCTCCCGCGGTGCGTCCCGCCGCGGCGGTGGCGGCGATGAACAGATCCGCGCCCGGGAGCGCCGCGGCACGCAGGATCGGGCTGACCTCCGGGCCCAGGCCGCCGCTGGAGACCAGCACCAGGCGCTCGGTGATCTCGGGGAACTGGTAGGCGAACTGCATGGCGACCCCGCCGCCGAGGGAATGCCCGACGAGCGTCGCGCGTTCGTGGCCGAGCACGAGGAGCAGGTCGCGCAGGCCAGCGGCGTGCGCCCCGAGCGAGTAATCGCCCGCACTGGGCGCCGAGGCACCGTGGCCCGGAAGATCAGGGGCAATGACGGTGTGGTGCCGCGCCAGCGGCCCGATCACCTCTTGCCAGTTCCCGAAGTTGCCCGCCATCCCATGGATCAGGAGCAGCACAGGGCCGCTGCCCGCCTCGACGCAGTTCACCGACCGGCCATGGACCAGCACACTCTTGGGCTTCATCAGGTCACCACCGATCTTGGCACCTGTTTGAAACATCCCGTTCCAGCCAGGCGCCTCCCCACGGCCGAAGGCCCACTGGGGACAGGACCATCGTCCTTAACCAGCATGGCAGCTTTGCGGCGGCCAAGCAGTACCGGGTCAGCGCCCGGCCAGTAGCGCGGGCAGGGACGTGGAAACGGAGAAGACCGTGCATGCTCATCATCCCGAACGTGCACGGCGGCCGCCAGCGAATGATGGTGCATCACGCCTGGCAGCCGGGATTCGCTCCTACCAGGCTGCCGGCTTTCGCCCCCGGCGTACCGCCACCCGTGGTGCCCGCCATGATCAGCAACCCGGTGTCGTCGTAGACGGCCGCCCCGGCGGCTCGCAGGCTGGCCTGGCTGACCCTGAAATGATGACCGCACAGGAACAGGTCAACGGGGTTCGGGCGGCTGGCGGTCGGCGGCATCACCACCGTGACCACCGGCCTGGCCGGACAGCAGCACGCCCGTGCGGCCACGTCAAGCGGCACAGCTCGCTCCAGGTCGGCGACGAGCTCCTGGCACCCGGCGACCGTCCGGTGAGGCCACAACTTCTTCACGTGGTGACTATCAGGCCGGCCAGGATGCGGCGCCAGGGCCGTTGTACCCTCGCGGCACGGCCATGAGTCCTATTCCGGGCGCGGCCAGCGTGGCCGGCACGCCGCTGATGAGCGCCGGGACCCTGCATGCGCCCGGTCTTCGGCATGCACCCGGCGTGGCGGCCTCGGTCAGGCCGGCTAGGGGCTGAGCCGGGAGTTCCGGCTCTGCGCATGGTGATCAGAAGGGTCCGGAGAGTTCGCCGAGGGTGTCGGTGAGCCGGAGGTTCTCGGAGTAGTCGACCGGGCAGGCGATCACCGAGAGCGTGTCAGCGGCGAGGGCCTCGGTGAGCATGGACAGCAGGTCACCAGCGGAATTGACCTGGTAGCCCCGGGCCCCGAAGCTTTCGGCGTAGGCCGCGAAGTCGGGGTTGGAGTACCCGGTGGCGACGTCGCGGCCGAGTTCGAGGTCCATCTTCCATCTGATCAGCCCGTAGGCGTCGTCTTGCCAGATCAGGACGGTCAGGGGGATGTGCTCGCGCAAGGCGGTCTCGATCTCCTGGGAGTTCATCAGGAATGCGCCGTCGCCGGAGGCGGCCAGTACCCGGCGGCCGGGCTCGGCCAGCTTGGCGCCGACGGCGCCCGGCAGGGCGAAGGACATGGCGGACAGGCCGTTGGATGTCAGGCAGGTGTTCGGCTCGTAGGTGGGATACAGCCGGGCCATCCACATCTTCACCGCCCCGGTGTCGGCCAGGACGATGTCGGCGCGTCCCAGGGCGGCCCGGGTGTCGGATACGATCCGCTGGGGCTTGAGAGGGAAGCTGTCATCGGCAGCGCCGCGGGCCAGCTCGCTTGCCAGCAGCGCGCGGATCTTCTTGCCGCTGGCCCCGGGCCGCCATCGGCGGGTGGTGGCGGCGGCCAGGGCATCCAAGGTTGCGCTGAGGTCGGCCTGGATGCCGACCTCGACGTCATAGCTGGCATCTACCTCGGCCGGGAAGCGGCTCAGGTGCAAGATCTGCTTGTTCCGGCCTGGGTTGATCCGGGCCGGGTCGAACTCCTGCAGCTCGTAGCCGACGCTGATGATCACGTCCGCCTCGTCGAATCCGAAGTTGACGTAGTCGTGCCGCATGAACCCCACCGCGCCCAGAGCATGCGGGTGGTCGTCGGGGAATACACCCTTGCCGTGGAAGGTGGTCGCCACCGGCAGGCCTAGCTGTTCGGAGAAGCGCCGCAAAGCGCCGGCCGCCCCGGCGCGGGCGGCCCCGTGGCCAGCTAGCACGATCGGCTGCCGGGCGCCATCTAGCACCGCCGCGGCCCGCTCGATCTGCGAGGCTGACGGCTCGTCAGGCCGGGGGATGTTGAGGTTGAGGGGAGTGAGCCCGTCCGGCACGCCCATGGCCTCCACGTCCTCGGGCACGGCCAGGTAGACCGCACCGGGACGTTCGGTCTGCGCCAGCTTGAATGCCTTACGGATCATCTCAGGGACCGCGCCAGGGGTCAGGATCACGTCTGCCCACTTGGTCACCGGCGAGAACATCGACACCAGATCGACGCTCTGGTGCGACTCCTTGTAGATCCGGTTCAGGCCGACCTGCGCCGACAAGGCCACCACTGGCGAACTGTTCGTCGTGGCGTCTGCCGTACCGAGCAGCAGGTTGATCGCGCCCGGGCCCAGGGTCGCCGAGCACACCCCGGCGCGGCCGGTGAGCCGGCCGTAGATCTCCGCCATGAACGACGCGGCCTGCTCATGGCGCACCAGCACGTAGCGGATCGACGACCGGGCCAGGGCATCGACCAACCCGATGTTCTCCTCACCCGGAATGCCGAAAACGACGGTGACGCCCTCCCGCTCCAGGCAGTGCACTAGCAGGTCCGCGACACCAAGCTGCTGGGCCACCACCGGAGCCTACCGCCGCTCCCGGGATCGCGGCCGAGTTGACACCCCGGCGCGCCACCGCCCGCCGCTCAGCCGGCAGCTCCTTGGGCAGGACGGTGTTCCACCACGGTGTCCGAGGATGGCGTGAACACACTATCGTGACCGTTCGCCCACCGGACCAGGTACGGCGGCGCTCCGCCTGCCCCGTGAACCTCGATGATCACGCCCTTACGGTCCTCGTCGCCAACGTGGCGGCCCCTGACCACGATCTCGTCGCCCACCTCAGCGTGCATCCCGATCTCCTCCCTTCCAGAACCTGAGAATCAGCGCGGCGGCTGGCTTCCGGCCAGGGGCGAAAGTCCTGCCTGCATAAAGCACTCCGGCCGCGATGGGCGGCTTCGCCGGATCCCGGCCCGCTGCTGGGACCTTTGCCCTGGCCACGAGCATGCCTGACCCGGGAGCTGTCACCGCGATACGTCCGGGATGGAAATTGATGTCATCTCCCGCCGGCAGATTTCACTAGTCGGGACCATGGTCCCTGGTACGTCGATCACCCGCCCGATGGAATTAGAGCGCTGCGGTCGAGGGCGCCGTCAAGGCCGTCGGGTGGGGTCTCCGGATCTCGATGGTGGGTAGCGGGCGATCGTGTCGAGGTGCGCGTTATGTCACAGCCTGTACCGGTCACACCAGGCTCTCCGGCGGCCCTTATCAACCGCGAGCTGGGCTGGCTCAGCTTCGCCCGCCGGGTGCTGGCCCTGGCCGAGGACCCGGAGCAGCCTCTTCTGGAGCGGGTCAAGTTCGCCGGGATCATGGGCACGCTCTACGACGAGTTCGCGATGAAACGGATCGGCGGCCTGTTCCAGCAGGTGCAGAGGGGCAGAAACAGACACGGACCTGACGGCCTGACCCCGGCCGAGGTGCTCGAAGCCTGCCGCGCGGAGCTGCGGTCCCAGCAGGGGCTGGTGGCCAGGCTCGTCGAGGAGCAGTTGCGCCCGGCGCTGCGTGACCTGGGGGCCCCGATCCTGGATGTCGGGGATCTCGGCCCGTCCCAGCGGGACTTCCTCGCCCGGTACTTCGCGGACTCGGTGGAACCGATCCTCGTCCCGCTGGCCGCGGACGCCGCGCATCCGTTCCCGTTCATCAGCAACCTCGGCCTCAGCCTGGCGGTGCTGGTCACCGAACCGGGCCGCCGGAACCCCCGTTTCGTGCGGATCAAGGTGCCGGCCAACCGGCCGCGCTGGGTACCGCTGCCCGACCATGCGGGCTGGGTGCCCCTGGAGCAGGTGATCGCCGACAACCTGAGCGCGCTGTTCCCGCGGGCGGTGGAGTCGGCCTGCTCCTTCTTCCGGGTCACCCGGGGGGCGAAGGACGATCCGTGGACCGACCAGGCGGGGGACGAGGACGTGGACCTCTCGCCCGGTGCGATCATCGGGATGGTCACGGCTGAGCTGACCGCCCGGAAGTACGCGGGTGTGGTGCGGCTGGAGGTCAGCGCCGACATGCCTGTGGACCTCCGGCGCTGGCTCGCGGCTCAGGTCGGCGCCGACCCGGCCGACATCATCGCGACTCCCGGGCTGCTGAGCCTCGGGGACCTCATGGAGCTGCCGGTGGACGGCCATGCCGAGCAGCGCGACCCTCCGCACGAGCCGGTGACCCATCCGCGGCTGCGGAATCTGGACCCCGCCGACCCGGCCGCGATGTTCGACGAGATCCGTCGCGGGGACATCCTGGTGCACCTGCCGTACCACAGCTTCGACACCTCGATCCTGCGGTTCCTGCAGAGCGCCGCCGTGGATCCCGCCGTCCTGGCGATCAAGCTCACGATCTACCGCACCGGCCGCCACTCCCCGATCGTCCAGGCGCTCGAAGAGGCGGCCCATCGCGGCAAGCAGGTAGCGGTCCTGGTCGAGATCACCGCGCGTTTCGACGAGGTGCCCAACATCGGCTGGGGCCAGCAGCTCGAACAGGCGGGAGCTCATGTCGCCTACGGCGTGGAGCGGGTCAAGACGCACGTCAAGCTGGCGCTGGTGGTACGCGAGGAGCCGGGGGGCATCCGCCGGTACGTCCACGTCGGCACGGGGAATTACCACGAGGGGACGGCCCGGCTGTACGAGGACCTCGGGCTGCTCAGCGCGGATCCCGGGCTGGCCGCTCACGCCGCGGCGGTCTTCAACGAGCTGACCGCCGGCATCCCGGCCCCGGCCCCGGGCAGGCTCCTGGTGGCGCCGCACGACCTGCGCGAGCGGTTCACCGCACTGATCCGGCGCGAGGCCGAGCACGCCCGGGCCGGACGGCCCTGCGGCATCTGGGCCAAGATGAACCAGCTCCAGGACCCGCCGATGATCCGGGAACTCTACGAGGCCAGCCTGGCCGGCGTCCCCATCGTCCTCAATATCCGCGGCTTGTGCTGCCTGCGGGCCGGGGTGCCGGGGCTGTCACCGACGATCCGGGTCTACAGCACTCTCGGCCGGTTCCTCGAGCACAGCCGGATCTACCGTTTCGGGAACGGCGGCGCGCCCGAGTTCTTCATCGGCTCGGCCGACTGGATGACCCGCAACCTCTCCCGGCGGATGGAGGCTGTCGCTCCCGTCTGCAATCCGGCCATCAAGGCCGAGCTCGAGACCATCCTGCGCACGTACGAGGAGGACAACTGCTCGGCATGGGACATGCAGCCCGACGGCCAGTACGTCCTCCGGCACCCGGCCACGGGCGAGGCCCGGCGCGGTGCCCAGCAGGCGTTCATCGAGCGCTCCGCGTGCGGGTAATTTCCGGGCCTTGATGGTGACGCGTTCGCCGAGGTCCGGCACGGCCGCTGTCCAGCCCAGTTCATGGTCGAGCCGGTCGCGCAGGGCCGCTGCCGCGGAAGCCTCGCCGTGAACGACGTAGGTTGCCGCTGGTTCGGGTGCGCCGGCGAGCCAGGACAGCACGTCATCGGCGTCGGCGTGTGCCGAGAACGCGTCGGCCTGGATGATTTCCGCCCGGACTGGCACGTACTCACCGTGGATCTTGATGGTCCGCGCTCCTTCGGCCAGGTCGCGGGCGCGGGTTCCCTCCGCGGCGAAGCCGACGATCAGGACGGTGTTACGGCGGTCAGGGAGCAGATGCCGCAGATGGTGGAGCACCCGGCCGCCCGTGGCCATGCCGGAGGCTGACACGATAAGCGACGGGCGCACGGGCCGGTTCGCCGTCATGGACTCCGCCGCGGTGCGCAACTCGTGCAGCCAGCCGGGATCGAGAGCCTCGGTACCGTCCGCGATGATCTCGGGGCGGAGCTCGCTGGAATGAGCGGCGATGGCTTTCTGGTAGACGCCAAGCGCCGCCAGGGCCATCGGGCTGTCGACGAGCACCGGTGACCGCGGGATCTGGCCGACCTGGCGTAGTTCACGCAGTGTGCGCAAGATAACCTCGGTCCGGTCCACGGCGAACGCGGGGATGATCACTGAGCCGCCCCGCGCGAGGGTGCGGGTGATGGCCTCGGCGAATACCTGCCGGGCCTGGACGTCGGCATGCTGGCGGTTCCCGTATGTCGATTCGACAATCAGCACGTCGGCCCCGGTGAAGGGGTCAGGCGGGCGCAGCAGCCGGTGCGCGGGGCGCCCGAGGTCGCCGCTGCAGGCCAGGGTGCAGGAGCGAGGGCTCCCGGTGAGTTCCAGCCGGGCCCAGGCGGAGCCGAGGATGTGCCCGGCGTGGTGCAGCGTCAGCGCGGTGTGCGGTGCGATGATGGCCGGCTGGCCCGGGTCGAGCGGGGCGATCAGGCGCACCGCGCGGTCGACGTCCTCTTCGGAATACAGCGGCAGCGCCGGATGGTGCTTCGACCAGCCGCAGGAATTCGCCTGCTCGGCTTCCTCCGCCAGCAGCTTGGCGCTGTCGCGGAGCACGATCTCGGCCAGTTCTGCCGTGTAGCGCGTGGCGTAAACCTGGCCGGCGAAGCCCTGGCGCGCCAGCGCGGGCAGGTATCCGCAGTGATCGAGATGGGCGTGGGTGAGGACCACCGCATCGATCTCCCGGGCCGGCAGCGGGAACGGCTCCCAGTTACGCCGCCTCAGCTCCCGCGCCCCCTGGAACAGCCCGCAGTCGAGCAGGACCCGCGCCCCTCGTGCCTCCACCAGGAATTTACTGCCGGTCACCGTGCCCGCTCCGCCCAGGAAGGTCAGTGCCGGGCGCGTATCCTGGCCCTTCGCTGTTGCTCTTGTGGCACCCATGTCCGCAGCGTGGCCCAAGAACATCGGCCGGGCAAGGACCCTACGCCCCGGCCCAAGGCCGGGAAGACCTCAGGTCCGGGGGACCTTCGTCCAGGGCTACCAGCAGGGCGGCTCGACGAGTCCGGTGTGCTACGCGGCGCGGTTCGGCGCCGGCATCGCCGCGCTCTACCGGGCCGCGGCCGCCGGCTCCTGGGTCCGGAGTTCTCAGCGATGGGCTGGTCGCAGCCGAACCGCCGGGCCGCGAGCACCACGCTTCGTTCTGAAAAAAAATTCTTTCGAGTCGAACGGTCCGTGGTTTACGGTCCAGGTCCAGGATCTGCCTCGGCCGAGGTTTAGCCGCCCGTCGGCCAGGTACGCGCACAAGGTCGCTGGCTGACAAGAAGGGAGACACTCATGCTGGTGCTGACCGAAGCGGCCGCCGAGGTCGTCAAGTCCCTCACCTCGACTGCGCAGGCTCCCGAAGGGGCGGGCCTGCGGATCTCATCGGCCGCCCCGCAACCCGGGGAGGCGGGAGCGCTCCAGGTCTCGGCCGCGCCCGGTCCGAGCGAGAACGACCAGGTCATCGAAGCCGACGGGGCGCACCTCTACCTCGAGCCGCAGGCCGCTGCCTACCTGGCGGACAAGGTGCTCGACGCACAGGTCGACGGGGAGGGCAATCCCCGCTTCTCCCTGGGCGTGCAGCGCCCCGGCGAGGTCTAGCGGCCGCGGAGCCCGCCGCGCGCCCGGGCCCGGAGGCCGGCCTGACCGGCTGGCCGCCGCCCGGGCGGCGCGCGGTCAGCCGGCGCCCTCGCCTTCCTCGTGGTCCGGGCCGGATTCGACGAAGCCGGGCGCCTCGTAGGCAGGACCGGGATAGCGGTAGAAACCCTGACCGCTCTTGACCCCGAGGCGGCCTCGGTCGAGGTAGGTGCGGATGAACTCGGCGTTGATCCGCAGCTGCGGGTCGCCCGTCTGCCGGGCCCAGTAGTCGGTGATGTCCCAGACGGTGTCCAGGCCGACGCCGTCGAGCATCCCGAACGGGCCGACGGGCATCTTCATGATCCCCATCCAGGCGCGGTCGACGTCCTCCACCGACGCGATCCCGTTCGCGACGAGCGTGAGCGCCTCGCGGTTGATCGCGCTGTACAGCGCGTTGAAGACGTAGCCGATATTCTCCCGGCGCAGGCGGACCGGGATCTGCCCGATCCACCGGGCGAAGCCCACCAGGCACTCGGTGGTCTCCGCTGACGTGCCGGGGTGCGGCATCACGTCCACCACGTTGGACAGCCACACCGGGGTGTGGAAGTGCAGCGCCGCGAACCGGTCGGGCCGCCCGGTAGCCTCGGCGAACATCGACGGGAGCAGCGTCGAGGTGTTCGTGGTGAAGAGCGCCCGCTCCGGGCACAGCCCGTTGAACTGCCCGAGAACACGTCCCTTGAGCACGGGATCCTCGGGCACCGACTCGCTGACGAGGTCGACCCCGGCCGCGGCCACCACCGGGTCGGTGACGCGCTCGATCCTGGCCAGCGCACGCTCCATCGCCTCGGCGCTGATGCTTCCCGCCGCCACGGGCGCCGCACCGTAGCCGCGAAGGCGCTGCTCCGCCCCGTCCAGTGCCGCCTGGTCGGCATCGTGCAGCACCACCTCGAAGCCGTGCATCGCGGCCTGCAGCCCGATCTGCAGGCCCATCGTCCCGCTGCCGATCACCAGGACCCGGCGGATCTCATCGGCGCGCATGCCGCCCCCAGTCAGTGCTCCGGGAAACTACGGACCGGGCCACAGTACCGCCGCGCACCGGATCACTGGCGCACGGCCAGGTACCGCGTGAGGTGATCGATCACCTCACGCGCGTCGTCCTCGATGCCGTGGATGAACGTGGACTTGCGCCGGCGCAGCACGGGCAGGCCCAGCGCGTAAAGTCCCGGGCTGGCGACCACACCGCCCTTGTGGTCCAGCTGGCCCTTCGCGTCGAGGGCGGGCACGTCGAGCCACCGGTAGTCAGGCCGGAAACCCGTCGCCCACACGACCGCGCGGACCTCGCCGCTTCCCAGGTCGAGCTGCAGCCGCGTCGAGGGGGGCACGCGTGTCGGTGCGGGGCGCTCGGCCGGCCCGGCTTCGGCGTCCTGGCCGTCCGTGCGGGCCCACTCGTCGAACGTGTCCAGCAGGCGTCCCATCTTGAGGTCCGCGAGCGAGAACGTGTTGCGCACGCCGCCGGAGAACAGCGCACGGCCATCGCGTACCGCCGCCCAGCGGCCCACCAGCTCGACGCCCATCGAGGTGAGCGCGTTGAGATCGAGCGTCGTCCGCTCGGGGGTCCCGGCGAGCTGGGGTGAGGGCAGCCGCCGGGCGCGGGTCAGATCGTCGATCTCGTCGTACCGCTGATCCCACACGCCCGACGCGTCCATCCACCACAGCACATCGCGGCCGCGGTACGTGCGCGGCAACCGCACGTGCTCCCCCACCGAGAGAGTCACCGGCCGGCCCGACCGCTGCAGCTCGGCCGCCAGCTGCACGCCGGTCGCGGACGCTCCCACGACCAGCACGCCGCCGTCGGGGAGCTTGGCCGGGGCGCGATAGTCGAACGTCGTCAGCTGCTCGACGGACGCCGGCACCGCGTCGGTGAACCGCGGCACCGCGGGCTGGTTGCAGGCGCCGCTCGCGATGACCACGGTCCGGCAGCGGATCTCACCGCGGCTCGTGGTCACGTGGTATCCGCCGTCGGTGCGCCGCACCGATGTGACCTGGGTGCCGGTGCGGACCGGAGCGCGGGAGGCCGTGGCGAAGCGCTCGATGAACTCGGTCACTTCCCCCATCGTCATGTAGCCGTCGGGATCCGGGCCTTCGTAGCGAAGGCCGGGCAGGCGGCTCTGCCAGTTGGGGGTGAGCAGCCGCAGGGAGTCCCAGCGCTCGCGCCGCCAGGAATTCGCCACCTCGCCGCGCTCCAGCACGAGGTGGTCGATCGAGCGGTCGCCGAGAAAGTGGCTGGCGGCCAGGCCCGCGTGCCCCGCCCCGACGACGACCGTGGTTACCTGCTCGATGGTGCGATCCCTCAAGCGACCTCGACGGTGACGTCCGTCGGGTTCGTCAGGGCGTCGAACACGGCGGAGCGCTTCTGGGACTGGGCCACCAGCGCTTCGATGTCCTCCCTGGAGGCGTCCGCGTCGATGTGGAACGTCACCTTGATGTCGTTGTAGCCGTTGCGGACGTCGCTGTCGGCCCCGAGGATCCCGCGGATGTCGTGCGCGCCCTCGACCGTTGCCTCGACCGAGTGCAGCTGGATGCCGCGGTTCTGCGCGACGGACGCCACGCCTGCCGTCAGGCAGCTGGCCAGGCCGACGATGAGGTACTCGATCGGCGTGATGCCGTTATCCGTCGCGGCGAAGACGTCGGGGTGGTCGGCCTCGAACACCGACTGTTCCTTGTGGCTGTGCTCCTCACCGAGGCCGAAGAAGCTCTGCACCTTGATCTGGCTGTGCACGCCGTTCTGCCACCTGGCG
>Ga0335077_10011614_pt1 | contig 11005 bp, 8 predicted proteins | sample Lox_Sample_31_FD_207151 | JGI IMG/M metagenome (GOLD analysis project Ga0335077, IMG submission 207151) | Soil microbial communities from Loxahatchee National Wildlife Refuge, Florida, United States - Lox_Sample_3.1 | ecosystem: Environmental > Terrestrial > Soil > Wetlands | place: USA: Florida...
GTTAGATACGGAGGCAACTACCAAAGCATCTCTGCAGCATGGCAATACGGCTGGCTCAGCCAGCCGTGATTTGCTTGATCTACCGTCGGCCGATGCTTCGATGATCGCGCCGTTGCGAGATCGGCTAGCGGCTAGGATATTCGAGCTGCCGATCGGCGGTTCATCGGAGAGCAACGCTCCGCCGGGTCCATTTGCCCCCGCGTTACGCGCGCCGCACAGTATTCGCGCACGCCATCACCCCTAGGATTGATGTTCGCTCGAGGCTTCCGTGAAGCCTTCCGTCAGGATCCAAGCTCCGACAACGGCAGGATCGCGTTTTGCGTAAACCCCTGATACGGCTATCGCGCGGCAAGTGCTAATAATCTCGCTCGACTAGCAGGAGGGCAGGCAATGAAGTCCAACCAGAGAGCGGGGACGGATTACGCACAGACCGCCGAGCAGAAACGCCTCAATGACGCCCGCGAGGCGGGTGTTCCCTGGAAGAAGTGGGGACCCTATCTCAGTGAAAGACAGTGGGGAACGGTGCGAGAGGACTATAGCCAGGACGGCAATGCCTGGGATTACTTCAGTCACGACCAGGCGCGTTCGCGAGCCTACCGTTGGGGAGAAGATGGACTGGCCGGGGTCTCCGATGACAAGCAGCGGCTGTGTTTCGCACTCGCGCTGTGGAATGGCCGTGATCCCATCCTCAAGGAACGCCTGTTCGGCCTGACCAACAGCGAGGGCAACCATGGCGAGGATGTGAAGGAATACTACTTCTACATCGATAGTACGCCGACGCACTCCTACATGAAGTACCTCTACAAGTACCCCCAACAGGAGTACCCGTATCGCGAGCTGGTGGAGAAGAACCGCAAGCGCTCACGCGAGGATCTGGAGTATGAGCTGCTCGATACCGGAGTATTCGAGCAGAACCGTTATTTCGATGTCTTCGTCGAGTACGCGAAGGCCGATCCCGAGGACCTGCTGATCCGCATTTCCGTTCATAACCGAGGCCCCGAGGAGGCGACGCTGCAGCTGCTGCCGACGCTCTGGTTCCGCAACACCTGGTCGTGGGGTAAAGGCGCGACGCGTCCGTCCCTCCGGCAGGTGCAGGATGGGGTGGTCCTCGCGTCCCATCCCGAGCTCGGCGAGAGCACGCTCTGCTGCGAGGGAAAGCCAGAGCTACTCTTCACAGAGAATGATTCTAACGCCAGCCGGCTGTGGGGGCGTGAGAATGAATCCGCGTATGTGAAGGACGCCTTCCATGAGTACGTGGTGTCGGGCAAGCGGAATGCCGTGAATCCTACGCGGACCGGGACGAAAGCGGCGGCACTCTATCGCCTGCCAGTGCCGGCGGGGGACAGCAAGGTCGTGCGGCTGCGATTGAGCGCCAAACCGCCGAGTGAGCCGTTCGCAAGCTTTGAGAAGAGCTTCGCAAGCCGCCTCGCCGACGCAGATGAGTTCTACGCGCGCATCACCCCACGCAAGCTGGGCGAAGACGAGCGTCGCGTCCACCGGCAGGCGCTCGCCGGGATGCTTTGGAGCAAGCAGTACTACTATTTCGATCTCGATCGCTGGCTGATCGAGCATGAAAGCCATCCCCTGGTGGGCGATGTTCACCGAAACATGCGCAACACCGAATGGTTCCACATGCTGAACAACGACATCATCTCCATGCCGGACAAGTGGGAGTACCCCTGGTACGCCGCCTGGGATCTGGCATTTCACACCGTCGCCCTGTCGCTGGTGGATTTTGACTTTGCCAAGGATCAGCTGCTCTTGATGCTGCGCACGCTGTATTCGCATCCGAACGGGCAGATCCCGGCATACGAATGGAATTTCAGCGACGTGAACCCACCCGTGCACGCGTGGGCCACGCTGTTCCTATATAACATCGAGCAGGAATTGGGCCGGGCAGACGTGCGCTTCCTCGAGCGCTCCTTCCAGGGTCTGATGCTGAATTTCAGCTGGTGGCTGAACCGCAAGGATCCCGAAGGGAAGAACGTTTTTGCCGGCGGGTTTCTTGGCCTCGACAATATCGGCGTCTTCGATCGCAGCGCCACGCTACCGACCGGTGGTCACCTCGAGCAGGCGGACGGTACGGCGTGGATGGCGTTCTATTGCCAGACCATGCTCGAGATCGCGCTCATTCTCACCGAGCATGACCCCGTGTATGAGGACATCGCGTTTCGCTTCCTTGAGCATTTCCTGTGGATCACCTACGCGATGGATCGCACTGGAGCGCACCAGGATGACATGTGGGATCAGCAGGACGGGTTCTTCTACGACCTGCTGCGTCTACCGAACGGCGATTCGATGCGGCTCAAGGTCCGTTCGATGGTAGGCCTGCTGCCATTATGCGCGGCGACGGTAATCGAACCGACGGGTATCCTGGCCCGGCATCCGCGGCTGCGGGAGCTGATGGAAGTGTTCAAGAGGCGCCATCCCGAGCTGCTCGCGCACATCGCCCCCGCCGACGAGAAGTTCGTCGGCTACGGCGGGCGGCTGCTGCTGGCGGTCTGCAATAAGGACAAGTTGCAGCGGATTCTTGCCCGTATGCTGGATGAGAACGAATTCCTCGGTCCCTGTGGCATCCGTTCCTTGTCCCGCTATCACCTGGAACATCCGTTCACATTCCACCTGCAGGGGCAGGAGTACCGCGTCCAGTACCTGCCGGCCGAATCGAACACGGGGATGTTCGGTGGCAATTCCAACTGGCGAGGACCCGTGTGGATGCCGGTGAACGGCCTGCTGATCCGCGCGCTGCTGAACCTGTACCAGTTCTACGGCGATGACTTCAAGGTTGAATGCCCGACGGGCTCCGGAAAACGCATGACCCTGTACGAGGTCGCGCAGGAGCTGACACGTCGACTGACCAGTGTCTTCCTCCGCGGCGCGAACGGTCAGCGTCCCGTATACGGCGGCACGCGCAAGTTTCAGGAAGATCCCCACTGGAGGGACTACATCCTCTTCTACGAGTACTTCCATGGTGACAACGGCGCCGGTCTCGGAGCCAGTCACCAAACCGGCTGGACCGGGATAATTGCCCGCCTCATGGACATGTTTGCTCGTGCAAGCGCAGCTGACTGGCTGCAGTACTCCCGCAGTGAGCTTGCGGCAAAGACGACTCGGCAACAGGTGGGGGGTTAGACCTTGGGGGCTGTCGATCCTGGACGGCTTCCAGGGGACTTTCTTATCGCTGCCTGCGACGCTGACAGGGGGAGATTTCTCGCCAGCAGCGGTCCTGCGGTTCTCGAGGCCGTCGTAGATCCGGCGGAGAAGCCTGCCAAGCCGGAGGAACTGCGTCCCTAGGGAAGGCGCGAGTAGGGCGTACCACGCTGCGCGGTCAGCGCCGCAGCCTGCGGCACGCCAAACTCCTGCAGTAGTTTCTGGATGGCGGGCCGCTGCGCCAGCAGTGCCGCATTGATCTGCTCGAGCAGGCCGGGCTCGTCACGCCGTATACCGACCGAGATATCAAAGACCATCGGCCAGCCTTGGTCGTTTTCCGGGATCACGGGCTCCAGGTGCAGCGGCTGCGGCGCACGCGTCGAGAAGTACCCGGCGAGCGGGCCCCACACGAGGGCCACGTCGACCTCACGGCGCTCGACCGCGTCCACGATGGAGGCGGCCGGATTGGGGCGATGGTAATCACCATAGAGCATGTAGCCGCGCACATTCTGGGTCAGGCCGCGCCGCGCCAGGGCGTGAGCGGGCGGGGTATTCATCGCGTCATCGCCGATCATCTGCACCCCGATCACCAGAGTGCGCAGCCGCGGATCATCCAGTGTCAGGCCGTCAAGGCGCTTAACCGGCAAGCTCAGGAAGACATAGGTGGAGCGATAGTAGGGATGCGTGGTGAGCATGGACTGGATGCCGGACACCACGCCCGGCCAGATGTCGCATTTGGACTGTCCGAGCGTGTGGCGGGCAAACCCGCGCCGTTGCGCCCACCACTCGTAGCGCAGCTCGCTCCTGAGCTCGCGCGCCAGCAAGCTCGCGAGCCGGTTCTCGAGTCCCTGCTGCGCGCGGTTCGAGAAGGGCAGGTTGTTCGGGTCCGCACATACCGTGAGCGCGCTCGCTGGCAAGGGTGCTGCGCTGAGTGCGAGCAGCGCGAGCAGAAAGCCGCCGGACCTAGGGGCCCTTGGTGAGCGAGGTGTAGTCATTGGTGGTGCCGGGCGGGGGTGACCAGCCGGAATCCTGGTCCACCGCTCGCGGCACCGGCGCCGGGGTCTGCGAGGGCGTCGCTCCGTTCTGGGCCGCCAGAGTCTGCGGCAGCGACATCGAGCGTACATACGCGGCGATCTCCCACAGCTGCTCGTCAGGCACCTTGCCGCCCCATGAGGGCATGCCATTGGGACGCCCCTCGACCAGGGTGTGGTGAATCTGCTCGAGCCGGCTGCCGTAGATCCACTCATCGTCCATGAGGGAAGGGCCCATGCCACCACCGCCGTTGGAATGGCAACCCGAGCAGTTGTACTGCCCGAACAGACGCATGCCCTCGTTGACCGCGGCGGCGTTGTCGTAGTACTTGGCGGCACGCGGGTCAATGGTCGACACGCTGTGGTCCAGCCCAGGGGTGAACGCGGAGGTCACGACCGCGGCGTCTGCACCCAGGACGGGCGCCGCGCCGACCCCGCGATGCGACGCGTGACAGGCCGTGAGGCAGACGACGGCGACGACCACCGCCTCAGTGCGGCAGGGCGAATACATACAGTGTCCCTCCGGCAGTGGTGTATTTTGGCAGGTCCGACATGACGTTGATCATCCCGAGCGCTGCGGAGCCATCACGCGCATCGACCGGACCGGAGACGATGGCGCCGGACCAGCCACCGACCCCGGACAGCACGGCCACGTACTGATGGCCGTCTGGCCCGCGATAGCTCACCGGCTGGCTGATGACACCGCTGTCCACCTTGTACTGCCACAGTGACTTGCCGGTACGCGCGTCGACCGCCTTGAACCAGCCGTCCATGCTGCCGTAGAAGACCAGGTCGCCGGCGGTGGCCATCGTGCCCGACCAGATCGGGAAGTTCTCCTTTACGATCCAGGCCGCCTTGCGGTTCACGGGATCCCAGGCCGTGAGCTCGCCGCGATGGCCACCGGGGCCGGGTTTCATGTGCACGTTGGCGCCGACGTAAGGGGTGCCGACGATGTAGCTCACCTGCATGTTGGTCCAGTCCATGCACATGTTCTCGTGCGGGATATAGAGCAGGCCGGTCTCGGGGCTGAAGCTGGTCGGGTTCCAGTCCTTGGCTCCGGAAGCCGTCGGGCAGATGTCGTTCACCTCGCGACCGACCTTGGTCTCCTTGGCCGGGTTTACGAGCAGTCTCCCGGTCTGAAGGTCCACTCCGCGGGACGTGTTGACCGGGCCGAAGGGATCGGCCGAGAGCACCTGGCCGTTGGTACGGTCGATCACGTAGACGTAGCCGTTGCGGTCCATGTGGATGAGGACCTTGTGCATCCGACCGCCGAAGGGCAGGTCGAGTAACAGCTGCTCGTTGACACCGTCGTAGTCGTGCTCATCGTGCGGGTTCATCTGGTAATACCAGCGGGCATCACCGGTCGCCGGATCACGGGCGAATATCCCCGTGGTCCACTTGTTGTCACCCGGACGCTGCTCGGCGTTCCAGGGCCCCGGGTTGCCGCTGCCGTAGTAGAGGGTGTCGAGCTCATTGTCGTAGGTGACCCAGCCCCACACGTTACCGCCACCGATCTTCCAGGCATCCGCCGGCCAGCTCTTGACACCAAGATCAGTGCCGCGATCGGAGGGGTAGAAGGGCTTGAAATGCGGGCCGATCTTGACGTCGGCGTCCGGGCCAGTGTTGTACGCCTTCCACAACAGCTTGCCGGTATTCTCGTCGAGCGCGGCGATCCACCCGCGCACACCGAGCTCGCCTCCGGAATTACCCACGTAGACGCGACCGCGGGCGACCGTCGGCGCCATAGTGATGGTCTCGCCAATGTTGATGTTGCCCAGCCGGGTGCGCCATACGGGCGAGCCGCTCTTGGCGTCCAGCGCGATGGTCTGACCGTCGAGCGTGTTGAAGATGTACTTGCCGTCGCTCACGGTGCCACCGCGGTTGACGACGTCGCAGCAGGCCATACCCTGGCTGGCCGGCAGGGGCTTCGGAGCGAACTTCCACTTCAGCGGTGCGCCGGGCTTGGTGAGGTCCAGTGCGTAGACGTAGTTCGGGTATGCGGTGACCACGTACATGACGTTGTCGGCCACGATCGGGGCGGCCTCCTGACCCTTGTTCACTGCCAGCGAGAAAGAGAACACGGGGGCGAGGCCCTTGACGTTTGCGGGCGTGATTTCGGTCAGACTCGAGAACCGGGTGGACGCGTAGTTCTTGGCGGGCATGGTCCATTGCCCGTCGTCCTTGGGCGCATTGGCCTCACTCGGTGCGGTATGTCCCACCTGGGGCGTCGGCGCGGACAGCGCGTGGCCGATCTGTTCGGGCGGAAACACCTCGCTGGCCGCCACCGGAGGCGGAACCGTCTGGGCCAGCGCGTTCGGCATCGGCGCGAGCGCGATGAGCCAGAGCGTTGTGTTCTTCAGCATGGCTTGCCTCTCATCTAGCTCAGCCCATACAGCGCGGCAGCAGGATCAGGCCGACCGCCGTAACGAGCGTGGCAATGCAGAATCCCCCGCCCAGCACGGCGCCCCAAACGGCCGCAAAGCGGTGTCGGGAACCAGATGCGGCCTCGGCGGAGGTGCCGCCGCGAACTTCGCGCCATGAGATCCAGAAGGCCGCGAAGGCGACGAGCGTGCAGACGATCAGGAGCAGGACCAGCACCGGGCTGGACCACGCGAACTGCGGCAGCGGCGCCGCGAGCCGTTGCGGGCCGGGAAAGCAGGGGCCGCTGGAGAGCGCATAGCCGATGTTCAGCGCCGCGAACCAGGCTACCGGACCGCCAAGGATGGCAAAGACCCCGGCGGCCGAGACGGGCGGAGCAACGGGGCGCGGTTCGGATGAGGAAGCGGTGTCCATCGCTAGCGTCCAAATCCCAGATAGGGGGTGATGTAGTAGGTAGCGAACACGAACAGCCACACGACATCGACGAAGTGCCAGTACAGGACACCGGCAGAGACCGAGAGGCGCCGGCGGGGACTGAAATAATCGAGCGCGGTCCACAGGAACAGGCTGGCGAGCACCAGGATCCCGACCGCGACGTGGGCCTCGTGCGTGCCGGTGGTGAGAAAGTACAGGGAGCTGAAGCTCGAGGTGCCGAGGCTGAATGGCTTGCTGTGCCACTCATACAGCTGCACCAGAGCGAAGACGGTGCCCATGAGAAACGCAAGGCCGAATCCCCAGAGCGCCTGGGGGCGCCGCCGTAGCAGCACGCCGCGCTCGCCCCACCAAGCCACGAAGCTGGACGCCACCAGCAGGACCGTGTTCGGCAGGGCGACCTTGAGGGTCGGCTGTGCCTCCAGCACCCAGCCCGCTCCGGCGGTGGCTCCGGTGTAGTAGTAGGAGAACAGCAGGTAGGTGAAGAGTGCCGCCTCGGTGATCACTAGCGTGCCGACGCCGTACCAGCCCAGTCCGCGTCTCCCGACCGGTCCGACCGGGATGACGCTCGTGCTCGCAAGTGCCGGCTCAGCCATGCAGGGGCTCCCGCTCCCGCAGCGCCCGCCGCGGCCAAAGCCATCCGAGCAGCGCGGCTGCGCCGACCAGCGCACCCAGGACCAGTACCCACCAGACCTGCAGAATGAGGCCGACAAAGCAGGCGGAGACCCCAAGCGTAAGCAGCAGCGGTATCAGCGTGTCCTCGGGCATCTCCAGAATCATGTCCGGGACTGCATCGAGTGCGGTGGTGCCGATCATCTCCTTGCCGTGATCGAGCAGCAGGCCCTGGTCGACCGTGGAACGCGACTCCGATCCCTCCAGACGCCCCTCCCACAGCGGGTGGCGCGAGGCGACTGTCGGGATGACCGCGAAGTTATAGACAGGCGGCGGGGAGGCGATCGACCACTCCAGGGTGGGCGCATCCCAGGGATTGGCGCCGGCTAACGCGCCGCGACGCAGGCTGCGCCAGACATTCACCATCAGTAGCAGTATGCCCAGCGCAAACACGAAGCTGCCGATGCTGGTGATCAGGTTCAGGGTGTTCCATCCCATGTCCGGCGCATAGGTATACACACGACGCGGCATGCCCCAAAGTCCGGTCAGATGCATAGGAAGGAAGGCGAGGTTGAAGCCGATGAACATCGTCCAGAAGTTCCAGCGTCCCAGCCGCTCATCCAGCAGGCGGCCTGTCATCTTCGGGAACCAGAAGTAGACGGCGCCCACCACCGGGAAGACGTTGATGCCAATCAGTACGTAATGCAGGTGGGCCACCACGAAATAGGTGTCGGTGAGCTGCCAGTCGACCGGCACGCTCGCGGTCATGAATCCGGACACGCCGCCGATGACAAACAGCAGGATCATGGAAGCGAAGAACAGGAACGCTGTGGTGATTACCGGCCGTCCGTACCAGATGGTGGCGAGCCAGGCAAAGACCGCCACCGCCGAGGGCAGCGTGATCACGATTGATGCCGCCGAGAAGAACGACATGCCAAGACCCGGCAGCCCGGTGGCGAACATATGGTGTACCCACACGCCGAACCCCAGGATCATCGTGGCCACCGTGGCCACGGCGACCAGCGAGTATCCGACGAGCGGTCGCCGGCAGAAGACCGGGAGGCCATCGGAAACCATGCCCATGGCGGGCAGCACGATGGCGTAGACCCACGGATGACCAAAGAGCCAGAACAGGTGCTGCCAGAGCAGCGGTTGCCCGCCGTTGCTGTTGTCAAAGAAGTGCGTACCGAACTGGCGGTCCATCCACAGCATGAGGAAGGCCAGGCTGACCGCCGGCACGACGATGAGGTTCGCGGCGTTCGCCGTCAGGGTGCCCCAGACCAGGATTGGCAACCGGTCGATGGACATGCCCGGCGCCCGGGTTCGCAGGGCGGTGACCATGAAGTTCGCCGCGCCGATGGTCGTGGCGATTCCGAGGAACACCATGCCCAGCGAGTAGAAGTCCTGGTTGAGCCCGGGGTTGTAAGGCTTCAGTGCATAGGGGACGTAATTGAACCAGCCGTCATTGGCGCCGTGGCCGCTCAGGAAGCCGACGTACAGAAAGATACCGCTCGCCAGGTAGATCCAGTAGCCCAGCGCATTGGCACGCGGGAAGGCCATGTCCCGGCTGCCGAGCAGCAGCGGCCAGAGGTAGTTGGAGAACCCCGAAAGCACCGGCGATGCGTACAGAAAGATCATCGTGATGCCATGGGTTGAGAACAGCTCGTCGTACTGCTCCGGGGTCAGTAGCGTGTGATTGGGTCCGGCGAGCTGCAGGCGCATGAGGAGCGCTTCCAGCCCGCCCACGAGCAGGAAGATGAAGGCTGTGACGATGTAGCGAATGCCGATCCTCTTGTGGTCGACAGTACCGAGAAAGCCACGCAGGCCTCCCGGGCCTTCCCACAGATCCAGCAGCCGCATGCTGTGCTGCGGACTGTCTGGCCCGAATCGCGGCGCGCGCGCGTCGGCGACCCTCACCGCAGTGTCTCCAGGTAAGCCACGACGTCGCTGAGCTGCTGGCCGGTAAGGCCCTGGTTGGGCATCAGCGTGCCCGGCTTGAAGCCCTGCGGATTCTCGATCCATCCGCTCAGGGTTCCGGGGTTATTCGGCAACAGGCCGGCAGCGAGCGTGCGCCGTCCCGCGACGTGCGTGAGATCCGGAGCGCTGCGCGCACCTGCGCTCGTGCCACGCACCTGATGGCACAGGCCGCAGCGGAACTCGACCAGCTCGCGTCCGCGGCTCTGCGCCGCGCTGGTCGGCTCGTTCGCGGGGTGCAGCTGCAACTGCCGCCAGTGTTCGAAGTCGCCGGGCGATTCGGCCACGACCTCAAGCCCCATGTGCGCGTGCTGCGCGCCGCAGTACTCCGTGCACTGTCCCCGATAACGTCCGGCAGCGGTCGCTTCAAACCATGCGAGGTTCGTCTGCCCGGGAATGGTATCGGTCTTGCCGGTCAGCTTTGGAACCCAGAAGCTGTGGATGACATCTGCGCCGTGCAGTCTTACCAGCACACGCGCCCTGGTGGGGACGTGGATCTCGTTCGCTGTGCTGAATGTCTGCGACGGCTCGGCTCCCGAATACGTCACCTCCCACCACCACTGGTGCCCGGTGACGTCGAGCACCAGTTGTGCCCCTTGCGGCGGCCCGGATACAGCCGCCAGCGTCGCCATCGTCCATACGAGCGCGATCAGCAGCGGCAGTGCGGAGCACAGCAGGCCCACGCGGATCCAGCGGATGCCCGGCGCGCCGTGTGTGATCTGGACGGCCCGCGTTTCGACGTCACTTGCGTGCGCCCGTCCGCGCCGCACCCCTCGCCAGAGCAATACACCGATGATCAGACAGACGAGGATCGACACCACCAACGTGAACCAGGTCAGCGGAACGATTGCGCCCGCCCGCGGACCTGCAGCCGACAGGTAGGCCAGCGGGGTCGCGGTGCTCATGCGCGCGTGGATCCCTCGACACGCGCGCGCAGCGACGCCAGGCCGCGCAGGGTCGCCCACAGGAACAGTGCAATCCCGGCAACCCACATGATCACGCCACCGAGTTGTTGATCTTCCAAGGGTGTCAGGCCCCAGACCTGGGTGGTGGTGAGGTGACTGAAGAACAGTGGCCGTGAAGCGAGCGCCAGCACCGCCCCGAGCAAGCCCATCTGCATCGAGGTCAGCAACGCGACCGCGAGCGCATCGGGCGTGTGCGGGCGCCCGGCCGTGAGCAGGGCGTGCCACAGCAGCAGGCCGCTGCCGAAGAGCGTGACATGCATGAGCCAATAGACGAGCGTGGAGTCGAACGTCGCCTGGTAAGGCGTGGGCATGTGCCAGTACCAGAGCGCGAGCAGGAAGGCGAGGGCCGAGAGCCAGATATGCGCCCGCTGGCGCTCAATGCGCGGCGCGGGCAGGCTCAGCGCCAGCAGGGGAGCGGCGGTCAAGAGCAAAACCATGTGCTGGGCGATGCGGGCGGAGAAC
>Ga0335077_10011615_pt1 | contig 11003 bp, 12 predicted proteins | sample Lox_Sample_31_FD_207151 | JGI IMG/M metagenome (GOLD analysis project Ga0335077, IMG submission 207151) | Soil microbial communities from Loxahatchee National Wildlife Refuge, Florida, United States - Lox_Sample_3.1 | ecosystem: Environmental > Terrestrial > Soil > Wetlands | place: USA...
AGTCTGGTAGCGCACCCGGCTGGGGGCCGGGCGGTCGCAGGTTCAAATCCTGTCTCCCCGACTACAAATTCCCTGCTAATCGGCATCTGCCGAAAAGCGGGCAGTGCGGCAAAAGGGCTCTCAGGGCGACAAGGGGCGACAAACGCAAGCGCTCGTGCGAGACGATTCGCCGGGCTTCGCAACCCTCGAGGGGAAAGACGCCGCTTCGGCGGATGGGTGCCAGGTCGAAATGCGGCTCACTCAACCGAGTAGCACGTTGTACGCAGAGCAGGTCCCTAACCGCCGGCCGGGCCGCGTCCAAAGGTTGATGTAAATACGCGTCGGTGCTGTCGGGGCTCGCTGCACGCCTTCACCAATCAGGGCCGCCGCGAGACCGGCGGGCACACGTACCGAACAGGCGAGTTGACGCTGACGAGGTAGCCCGCGGAAGAGAGCACGGTTCGCGATCGGTGTATTGGAGCTAAGCCGGCGTGCGCGATCCCACCGCTGGGGCCTTGAAAAACGCCTCGCTCGGCTGTCGTCCATGTCTGCTTCGGAGCAGGCGCCGGGCGAATCATCCCAATTGGCCGATGCGCTCAGAGGGGCAAGAGGGTTGTATTGCCGGGATACCTGCGTAACGGACGTCCGTCCGTCGGTCCAGCCAGTGGCGGTGGGACCACAGCGCAAGCACGCGAGAAAGGAGGCGGCGATGGATACCGTTGACATGGGCTGTCCCGCGAGACCTCGATGCTCCCCGTGAACCGGCATGGCGGTGCGCCGAGCGACGGCTCGCAGGTCCGACCGTCCGAGCGCGGCGCCGTCGGTGCCCGGCGGCAGCAACTACTTCCCCGCGAGCGAGACGCTCGAGTTCGGCCCGTGGTGTGTGAGATCAGCATCCGATCCTCGCCCATGGGCGATGAGAGCTTGGCCGACCGAGGACAACGAATGAGCGTTCCACGACGCGGAACACCATGTCGTGGCGGCGCCGCCAGAGCGGGGTGCGTGCGGGCGTGTGGACGCGGGCCGCGGTGAAAGGGGTGACGGTTGTGAGATTCGCTGCTCGCCTGCCGCTGGTCGTTACTTTGCTGGCGCTCGGCATGGCCACTGCAGAGGTCAGCGGCTGTGGATCTGGATCCGCGAGCAGTGCCGCGTCGAGCGCCGCGAAGGCGGCAACGGGCGCGGTTTCAAGTGCGACCGGCGAACTAACGAAGACCCAGTCAGCGAGCGGGACGGCAGGGACGCAGACGGGGACGAAACCGGCCGTGACGGCATCGGTCACGAACTCGACGTCGGTGAATGCGCAGGTGACGCAGACGGCTCCCGGAACGACCGGCTCCGGCGGCGGTCTGTCGTGGTGGGTCTGGGTTCTGATCGGACTGGGAGCGGTTGGAGTGTTGGTCGCGATCTTCACTGCCGGCCAACGCCGCGGAAAGTCGAAGAGTGTCGGTTCGCCACCAGCCCCAGACAACACAGGGGAGAACACACCGACCGCATCTCGATGAGCTGCGCGAGCTTGATGGCGCGAACCGCGTCAATCTTTCAGGACGCCGTGACCGTGGCCCGGCGTCCGGGACAATCCTTGAATTAACGCGGACGGCGTACGACGGCACCGAGGAGTAGCTCGCGACGCCACCGCCACCCTTTCCAGCAAGCTAACCCGGGACGTCGAGCTGCGAACCCTGTCCTCCAGCGCTGACGCTATGGAGCGTCGCGGTCACCGCGGGTCGGGCACAGCGCCTGGAGAGCCCGCGCGGTGACGGCCGAATGCGTGCACGGTCAGGGTGACCCTCTGGATTGCTTCCGGACTGGCCCGTTCCAGGCCGTGATAGTCAGCGGACGCCAGCCGTCGCATCGCGTCGTCGAGCCCTGAGTGGGCACTCGGGCCCCGGTAGGCGGTCGGACTCCGTGATCTCGCGCAGCCAACCGCCGGCCAACGCGGTCAGGCATTGCCGCGTGCCCGCTCGCCCTCACCGCATCATGTTGCTCTGCGGCGGCTGGGTCCGAAGGTTCCCGACGATGACCGAGACGACGGTGACGAGGTCACCAGGAGCATGTTGGCAATCCGCCGAAGCCTCGTCTCGATCGCGGGGCCATCGCCGCGGGATGCTCGTCGTCGCGGCCATGACCGGTCCTTCCTCATGCGCGAATGGATGCCGGTCGGATGCCCACACCGAGCGGTCGTGCGTGCATCAGCCGAGGTGGCCGATCCGGAGTCGGTTGGCCGCTGGGCCAACACCGGCCCACGGCGCCTAGAGCCTAATCACCAGGAAGTCGTCGTGTGCCGGCTCCAGTCGCCACAAGGGCCGACGCCCATCGCGGCGGGCAAGCAAGCGAGGGCGAGTCATGTGAGCTGCGATTCGCTCTCGGCCTCGCGGAACAGCCCGATCACGACGAAGACCGTCTGCTCGACGATATTGATGGAGTTCTCGGCGATGCGCTCCAGGCAACGGGCGACGAGGATCATGGACATCGCCCACTCGCGAGCCTCAAGATCTTGTCCGGCCTCGAGCGCGCGATTGAAGAGCTCACGGTCGAGCCTGCTGATGTCACCGGCCCGGCGAACGAGGTCCCGAGCCAGCACGGCGTCGCGAGTGTCAAACGCCTCTTCGGCCTGCGCCACCTGCGAGCGCACAAGTTCACCCATCCGCTCGATCGTCGCGAGGATTTGCGTCTCCGTCGTTGCCTCGGAGCCCGACAGCGGCACCAGCTTGGCGATGTTCGCGCACTGATCGCCCATCCGCTCAATGCAGCGGCCGATGTCCAACAGCGCCGCGACGAGCCGTAGGTCGCCCGCGACCGGTGTCTGCCGTGCGAGCAGCGATAGCGCGTCCTCGTGTATCTCCCGGTAGCGCCGGTTGATCCGCTCATCGTCAGCGACCACCGTGGCGGCTAGCTCGACGTCCCGGGAGCGAACGGATTGGAGCGCTTTGTCCAGCTGCTCGATCACCAGCTCGAAGCCGTCGAGCGTCTTCTGCTCGAGTTCCGTCAGGGCTGCGTGGAACCGATGGCGCGTCTCCTCCATCTCGGCTAGGCCCCTACTACTCTCTCATCGCTCGACTGCACTGAGCCCTGCGTAGGGTTCTGCGTATGCCGAACTGCATTGCAAACGGTCCGCCGCCATGCAGCATGCCGAGAACCGACGGGCTCAGCGGACCAAGCGGGGCGGCCCCAAAGGGCTAGGCAGGCGGCAACGCGGGTGTCACCAGCCGCGGGCTGCACACGAGGGGACGGGCCCCGACGAATAGTCGTGTTGCCGAGTTGGGTTCCGGTGGCAGTGAGCGTTCGATAGGTGAGGTGGAGCGACACGACGTGGCTCTCGGCCGACGTCAGAGGAACCGTTGTGCGGGACTCTGTCGTGCTGTCGGTGTTTGGCTCGCTGGTGATTGTGTTGTGACCGTACGTCATGCGCCCCGGGTCAGTCATCGGCCCAAATGGCTGATATCTCCGTGCGAGGCTTTTCTCCCAACTCGACCCCGGCGAGCGGCGATAACCGCGGTGATAGACAAGGATGCGAGCGCTCGGTGCAGGAGTCAGCCGGTGCGCGCCGCGCCGTGGCAGTGTTTCCACTTGCGGCCGCTTCCGCAGGTGCAGGGTTCGTTGCGCCCGCGCCGGGCGTCTTCGGCGGCGTAGATTTCCATCAGCTCTGCCGGTGGGCGACCGGCGGCCAGCAAGCTGGCCATCGTACCCATCGGTCGGTCGACGTGGTGAAAGAACTCCTTGTAGCCGGGACACAGGTAATGCTGCCCGGACTCGCCTTACGGTGAGGTAGCAAAGCGGTCTTTCGGGCAGCCGCCGTTGCAGGCAAACCGCACGTCGCAGTTAAGGCGTCATCGACGTCGCCGGCGACCCCTGGGTCGACCTCGAGAAAGACGTCGCGGCCGACCGAAGAATCGATGTTCGTGCAGACCGCGCAGGGTGCCGGCTCCGATACCGGCGGCAAGGCCCCAGCCGCTCGGCCATATTCCGGACGACGGCGGACGTGACGCCGCTCGACCACGGGAATCATGCGGACGAGTGTCAGGCCTCACCACGGTGATGATGACCATCCTGATGAGCGTCTTCCTGCACGGCTTGTCGTCGGTGCCACTGGTGTCCGCCTATAGCCGCTGGTACAAGGCGCACGTGGCGAAACACCCGAGCGCTTCGGAGGCCAAGCCGACGATCATGTCCCGGCTGCGGCGTCACCCGATGCCGGAAGACACTGAACCGGTGGCCACCGATCACCATCCGTCGACAACACCGCCGCCCGCCAAGCCCTCCCCGATGCGAACCGGCGTCGGTGGGCCGTCGTGAGCATGAAGAACGACTTCAGCCCCTTGCGACAGCTCTTCTGCGTCCATATCACGAAGGAGCCGGCTGCGACCCACGAGGCGTCGCTCCTGCTGGCGTCCAACTCGACAGTGATGTTAAGGGAGCGCCGCGCCACCGCAGTCCCAGTGCGAACAGAAGGTGAGCGGCCTGGTCCTGGCGATCGTGAGTGGTTGGGGCAGCATGACAAAGCCGATGGTCCCGGGCGCTCTCCTGGTGGCGTGGTGGAGAGCCACGGAGATCGTGAACGCCCGGCCTGCATGCTGTCGCCGCCGATAGCGTCGGTTGGAGGCGGAGGTGCACGACTGAGCGCCGGCCGCTCAGAGCGCTCCAGCCGCCTTGAGCGCCGCGGCCAACAACTCATCGCCGTGGGTGTGTAGCTCGTCCCGGCGCATGCGGAGATAGTGCGCAAGGATGCGCAGTTGCGGGTCGGACGCGTCGAGCATGCGCTCTGAAAACTCACCGGCGGGCTCGTCGCCTAAGGCCAAGAGCGCGTCCGCGGCCGTCACGATCAGCCGGTCGTCGGGATCTGGGAAGTGAGGCTCTGACGCAGGATTGCGGAGGAGTTGCTCGCTCGGGCCAGGCCCCGGGATGTTCGCCAGATGCTCGAGCAGCGCATGGGGGGCCTCTGTGTAGGAATAAACTTCGAACCAGTCACCGTCGAACTGCTCCGCCATGAATGCGCTGTCGTTCGCGCCCGGATGCTGGTGGCGGCTCTCCGGTTTCAGAACGCCGATGACCCGCACCCCTTCCCTATGCGCCGCGCGTACTGCGTCAGCGCATCGTGCGGTGTCGTTCGCTGGAGCGTCCGTGACCACAACCACCAGCTTGTGCTGGGCAGGCGATGGCTCCAGCATCCGGGCGGCGTACGCGATCGCCTCAGCAGTCGGGGTGCCCCCCCCGCCACAGTCGGCCAACAACAGCAAGGCCCGGTCTGCTCTGTTCAGCGGCGTCTTGAACTCGAACAGATTGACGTAGTCGCCGAAACCACTGAAGCCAAGAATCCCGATCCGGTCACGCTCTGAATCGAAACTCGCGAAATGCCACGCGAGGCGGACCTGCTGGAGCTCGTCACGGTCAAACAGCACAGAACCTGAGCGGTCGACCAGCAGCCAGCACTCAAGGGTGTCATCCTCACCGACTCCGAGCGCCACCCGCAGCTCACCGACTCCCGGTCTGAAGCGCTCCTCGGGAATTTGCCCGCCGGCATCGGCGGCCAGAACGCTGAGCTCGGCGTGCGAATGCAGGGTCACGCGCGGAGGCCGGTCTTCCGAAATCGTGCTGTAACCCATACGTTCAAAACTTCCCGGCGCGCGAGGCGCGTTCAGATTGCGACTACCACGCGTCAATCATGACGCTCGATCACGCGTCGACCGCTCCGGTTTACGGACCCTGATGCTTCCAGCTCATGGGTGCGACGGCATCCGAACTAGGCCCCTGTCGCAGTCCGCAAGAAGCTGCAACTTTGCCGAGGATCCACCTGGATTGATCCGAACCGGCGGATACGCGCCCAGAAGCAACCGCAGGCCGCCCTCGAGCCAACGCCGCTACTTTGCCCGAACGAGGTGGAGGTCGAACGGCCGCATCCGACACCCACCCGGTTGATCGAGTCCGCCTGTCTGACGACCCCGATAGCGTGCTCGCCACGACCTCCGCCGCATCGGCGGGACGGCCCAAACGGTCGTCGCCTCGATCGTCCCCTCAGACGGCCAGCTTCCCACGCGCGGTGCCGGCCCCGGGGTTCCCAATTCCCCGACCCGTGCGCCGCCGTGCTCGCGCGCGCTGCCGAACGCCGCGAATGGCTATCGCGCCGTCCCTGATCCTGCGCTTCGCGCTGCTGCTCCAGGAGGCCCCCGAGATCGCCGAAGCCGACCTCAACCCCGTCCGGTGCACAACCCACGGCTGCGTCGTGCTCGACACGACTGCGAGTCGAGCCCCATCACCAGGTCGAGCGCGCCAAACCGACAGGACTCCAGAGGTCCGGCGTCAAAGGTTCGGTCGGCCCGCTCACGACGCGAACCGCTCAGGGCGAGGTGAGGCTGGGATGATGCCCTTGGGATGATCGATCGACGTGCGCAACCTCAGAGCTGGAGTGATGGTCTCCGCCGCCGTGAGTTGAGCTAGGCGACGGACGAGGCCGTCGATTCCGGCGATGTCGTGTAGGGCGCGCTGGAGCCCGGCTCCGCCGCCGCGTTCGACCAGGTCAGGCAGCAGAGCAAGCAGATCGGTGTAACCAAGCTGGTGGGCATGCGGCTGCACGCGGACGAGCGTTTCGTCGAGGATCTCAGCGACGGCGCGCGGCCGTCCGCCGGCATCGGGAAGCTGACCGTGGACGCCGAAGCGAGCGGCGCGGAAGATGCCCTCCTCGATCAGCTCGGAGGGCGGGTCGACGCCGGGCTCCGCTTCGGCGGCATCCCGAGCCAGGCAGTGCACCAACGCAACCAGTGCAGCAGTGCTGGACAGCGAGGTCTGCGTGTCGAGCGCCCGGATCTCCACGGTGCCAAGCCGCGGGTGGGGCCGGAGCATCCACCAGAAATACGTATAGTCGGGGACGCCGGCCGCCCGCGTCAGCAATTCGCTCAGCCGGCAGAAGTCGTCGAAGTCGCGCATCGCTCTGGGAACGCCCGAGCGTGGCCACTCCCGCAGTGACACCTCGCGGGCCGAGGCGAGGCCAGTATCGCGCCCGTGGCGAAACGGCGAGTTGGCGGCCAGCGCTAGCAGCAGGGGCAGGTCGCGGCGCAGCCCGTTGAACGTGCGGATCGCCGTCGCCGGGTCTGGCATCCCAACATGGACATGGAGGGCCCCGACCGGTGTGACGGCAGCGTCTCCGAGCAGGTAGTGAATCTGCTCATACCGCTCCTTGTGGGTGATCAGGGCGTCATCCTCACTCGCCAAGGGATGGGTGCCGGAGGCGAGTATCCCCGTTCCCGCGTCGAGGACCGCGCGACGCATTTGCGCCAGGGCCAGAGCGGCGTCGCGCGCCCCGGCGCAGACGTCAGTGATCAGCTCGACCTGGCAGGCATGGAGTTCCTGCTTGACCGTTCCGTGGACCTCGCCCAGCCGCCGCAGCACTGCCGCCGACGTATTCGTGGGGCGCACGGTGACGGGGTCGACAAGGAATAGCTCCTCCTCGACACCGATCGAGAACGGCTCGCTCGACCCGAAGCGATGATCATCCTCGAGCGAGGAGGAAACCACACGGATCGGCCGCGAGCCAATCAAGCGCCGTTCTCCCTCCCATTGAGGACGGCGCAGGCGTCTAGATCAGCGACGACATCAAACGCACGTTCGCGGTCGCGCACCGCCACCTGGAACGCCCCGCAATTTCGCTGACCGAAGACCGAGACCCGCAGCCCGCCGTCCACCGGCGACCAGAGCAGCCGGACATGGATACCGCTCATAAAGCGGCTATTCAGCTGGCAAGTCCTGGTCTCAGCCGAGATATCGGCCCGCCGTCTGCGCATGTCCACTGCAGCATGCCGGTGCCGTCGAGCGTCGCCATCGAGAGAAACGTGTACGCGCGCGGGCGGAAAGCCCGGAGCCGAGCGCGGTTTTCCCGCAGCCCGCCAGCTCCTGGCGGCGGGACGCTCGGCCCCCGGCAACGCAGATGGTGTCAAAGGAGGTCTCCGACACAGGTGACCGGACACTTCGCGCCGGCGGCGCGCAACCAGCGGTCACCGCCAGACCATTGCCCGACACCCATGCCGTCTCTGGTGTCCTCCCGGGGATTGTGGTGTGTCGCGGCTCTCATCTAGGCCCGCCGGCGGCCATTTTGTGCTCCTCCGGTGATCTCCGCGACTCGCTCGGCGAGGACGAGCCGCGAGGCGGCCTCGATCGCTGCGAGGTGCGAGAACGCCTGCGGGAAGTTGCCGAGGTCCCGGCCGGTGTCGGCATCGAACTCCTCGGCATATAGTCCGAGGGGGGAGGCGATGTTCACGAGGCGCTCCATCATGTCGCGTGCTCGCTGCATCTCGCCGATGATCGCGAGCGCCGACACCAGCCAGAAGGAGCAGATCACGAAGCTGCCCTCCTTGCCTGACATTCCGTCGTCTGTCTGGTCGGTTCGGTAGCGGAGCACGAACCCGTTGTCGGTCAGCTCGTCGGCGATCGCGAGCACCGTGGCCCGCAGGCGTTTGTCATCGCCGGGCAGGAAACCGAAGATCGCGGCCAGCAGCGCTGATGCGTCGAGCGCGTCGGTGCCGTAGTGCTGGCATAGCACCCCGCGCTTGTCGACCCCATGCTCGAGGATGTCGGACTTGATCTCGGCGGCGGTCTCCGCCCAGCCAATCGAAAGCGCGTTGTCGCCTCGTATGTCCGCGAGCTGGGAGGCACGGTCCATCGCGACCCAGCACATAAGCTTCGAAGAGACGTATTGCTGCGGCTTGCCGCGGGCTTCCCAGATGCCCTGGTCCGGTTGCCGCCATACGGCTGTGGCGCACTCGGCTTGTGACTGGACGAGCGGCCACAGCCTCCGGGGCAGACGCTGGCTGCGCCGCGTGTGCAGGAGGATCGAGTCGAGCGCGGCGCCGAACACGTCGTTCTGGCGCTGATTGAACGCGCCGTTGCCGATCCGCACGGGGCTCGCGTCCGCGTAGCCGCTGAGATCCTCACGCAGCGTCTCGGTCAGATCCCTGCGGCCATCGATCCCGTACATGATCTGGAGCGCGCCGTCGTCGTTTCGCTCGAGGTCGGCGATGAACTGCATGAACTCGTCGGCCTCCCAATCGAGGTCGAGGTAGTGCAGCGCCTGGAGCGTGAACGTCGAGTCGCGCATCCAGGTGTAGCGGTAGTCCCAATTGCGCTCGCCGCCGGGCGTCTCCGGTAGTGAGGTTGTCAGCGCCGCCACAATCGCACCGGTCGGCATGTAGGTGAGGCCTTTGATCGCGAGCGCCGAGCGCTGGATCAGCGGTCCCAGATCGTGGTCTGGGACGCCCGCCTGCGCAAGCCAGTTGCGCCAGAAACGCCTCGTTGCCGTGAGCTGCGCGTTGGCCTCCTCGACGTCGGTGGGCACGGGGGGGTTCTCGCCCCATCCCAGCGCGCAATAGAGCTGCTCCCCCGCTTCGAGGACGTGGCGGGCGCGGGCGCGATGTGCCTCGATCCCGATCAGCATGTCGGTCTGCAGCACGATCGTCTGACCAGCTCCGGTCGACTCGGCTCTGTGGCGATCTTCGCTGAGCGACCAGTCGCCCGGTACGCGCCCGTAATCAAACCCAGGCTCGCAGACGAGTTCTACCTCGACCCTCCCCTCGACGCATTCGACGGTCCGTACGAGCACGTGCTCGGCATCCTCGTCGGCCGGCGGCCGGGTGTGCGGGGTGGTCGTATCCTCGCCTCGACGCGGCCCCATCGTGAGGGCATCGCGTACCACCGCCCAACCCGTCCGGGTCTTCCAGGACGTGATGATCGTGTTCGTTCCGGGCTCGTAGGCTCGATCGCTCGGCACGTCGATCCCGAACGGCCCCAGGCGGAAGCCGCCCGCGCCGCGGTCGAGAAGCGATCCAAACACACTCGGCGAGTCGAACCGGGGAACGCACAGCCAGTCGATGGTTCCGTCCGGCGCAACGAGCGCACCCGTATGGCAATTGGACAGAAACCCGTATTTGGCAATCGGGGTGAACGGCGACGGCGCCGCCGCGCTCTGCGACATTGTCGCGGCCTTCCTCTTCGTCTCCGCGGCGCCATGGTCGCCATTGGGAGACTTGCTCGAGGTGCGCTTGCCACGTGGGTGACTTGCAATTTCAGTGGACATGTTCTTCCTTCCGCGTGGCGCCGGTGGACGGTGGGACTCCGAGCGCAGTCTTGTGGCCAAGGCCGACCCGCATCTCGACATCTTGAGCAAAGGCTGGGCTGGTTAGCATCGGCCAAATAGGCTGAATCGCGTCTTAGCGGAAGGCACCTGGAATCGATACGTAGCGGTACCAGTTGGCGTGACAGTCGTAGGACTCGTACCGCCGGTCGTGTACCCGCGGCCCGACGACTGGAGACCCGGCGGTCGGAGCGCGTCTGATCGACTAGTGATGTCACGGGAGCCGAGTCGCATCACGTGGACCGGCTTGTTAGAGATGTGGACGTTGTCTTGTCCTCTGGCGAGCGGTTCGAGCCATCGACGGCGGACGGCAGCGCGCCAGAGCGAGACGGTGCTCCCGGGCTTCCCGCTGCAAGCGGTCGCGGACTGGTTGGGCGTGCACTGACCGTACGTCGCGCCCACCGGTCGTCATCACCCGAACCGGCCCATTCTCCGCACCAGGCTTTCGTTCGAGTCGAACACCGCACTACGGCAACCGGGGCGCGCGCTCCCCCCGCTCGGCCTCCGCGTGTTAGTGAGAGCTGGGCCGTCGGACCACCTAACGCTGGGGCCGTGACGGTGCGCTCGACGCGCCGGCGCCTGCCCTCCCCGGTAGCGATCGACTCTGCCGCTCACGCCCACGGTCAAGACCCAGGTCGCGTCGATCTACGACAGGCTTGGCGTCCCGGGTCGATCCGCCGCGGTCGACATCATCGAGCGGCGCGGCCTCGAACCTGCGCAGAGGGAACCGTCACCCTGTCGTGGCAGGAAGGACCTGAGCGCCCGACGATCATGAATGACAACGATTCTCTTCCCAGCTGTTGCGAGGGCGGAGCGACCACTGCGATTCTCGACTTCATCGACGGTCACGAAATCCGTCATTCCATGTCGGGCAGAACAAACACCGCCTCCCCAAGCGTGACACGAGGCT
>Ga0335077_10011616_pt1 | contig 11003 bp, 13 predicted proteins | sample Lox_Sample_31_FD_207151 | JGI IMG/M metagenome (GOLD analysis project Ga0335077, IMG submission 207151) | Soil microbial communities from Loxahatchee National Wildlife Refuge, Florida, United States - Lox_Sample_3.1 | ecosystem: Environmental > Terrestrial > Soil > Wetlands | place: USA...
GGCGTGCCAGTTCAGGCGCCGCTTGACCGCGTCGGTGGGGCAATTGGCTTCGAATGCGGAATCTTCTGAGACGGGATAGCGCGTCGTTTCGTGAGAATGAGGAGGATGGCGTGAGAAAAGGGATCATATTGGCGATCGTGGGATTGACTCTACTGGCAGGATGCGACACGGGGAACAAGGCTGCTCCCAAGGCTCCGCCCAAACCCAAATGGCAGTATCAGATCGCATTTGACACGCCGCCAGGCAAGCCGAACCCGACGGGTGTGACGATTCCCGCCGTCAAGTACACGGCAACGAATCCTAACGAGCTGGAGACCAGGGCAACACTAGTGGTTCGGTTCGATGCGTCGGAGCTTACGAAAAAGAAGGGCGATACGAGCGAAGGGCCGATGTTGAACAAGCTCATCATGGGGCCGGTGGATATTCGTAGCGCGTCAGGAACGCTCCCCGCCGACTATATGGAAGCGGCGAGCAAAGGGCTGTCACAGTTTCTCGGGGCCTACTGCCTGAACGGGAAGACCAAGATAACGGTGGCGCTCGCACGATCGTCGCTTACCAACCGGGCCGGAGACGCCGAGGTTGACAACAAGCGTCTGTCAGACTGGCTCTCGACCGAAGTGGAGTTCAAGGGTCCGCATCCGAAGTGCTAGGGCTGTCCGGCTAATTGCTCGGGTTTCTGTGTTGGGCGGCTTTCTCCAAAACGAGAGACAGCCGTCTGCCGCTCCGTTTCGCATCTCCACATCCAGACGCGCCGGTGCTTCGGCAATGACTGACCTCGGCGTCTGATTCCAGACCGGAGGCCGATCGATGCATCCCCTTGCGTTTCAAGGGAAAACGTGAGACGATCCCCCTTGAAATACAAGGGGGCGCAATGGATGCTTCCAAGCTCGAGTTCCTTCGGGGAACGCTGGACGTGCTGATTTTGAAGGCGGTGGTCTGGGGCCCCCTGCATGGATACGCGATCACCGACTTTATTCGACGGCAGAGTGATGATGCCTTGTTGCTGGAAGAGGGCACCTTGTATCCGGCGCTGTGGAGATTGGAGAGCAAGGATCTGCTGCAATCGGAGTGGGGGCTTTCGGAAAACAATCGCAAGGCGAAGTTTTACCGGCTGACGGCAAAGGGTCGACGCCAGCTGCAGCAGGAGACGACGACATGGCAGGCATACGCCGCTGCGGTGTCGAAGGTGCTGGCCGCAACGCAGCCTGACAAGCCGCTGACGGAGGAGATGGGATGAGCCCCGACCGCATGTGGCACCGCGATGATCGCATTCTCGGTTCTGACACCAGATCGGATATCAACGAGGAACTTCGTTTCCACATTGAAGAGCAGATCGACGATGTGATGCGTGAGGAGTGAGACTCGGCGCGATGGACAATCGTTGAGCGATCAGGTGGCGAGAGCGCGGACGGCGCTGACCCCGGCGCCGAGTAGGGCAGTGGCGTCATCGTTGGGCAGAATTTCGAGCGAGTAGCTTAACAGAGGGCTCATCTTGACCATGGTTTCAAGATGACGACGCAACACCCCGAGATCGAGGAATCCCACGTTGTGCCCGGTGAAGTAGAAGCGGCCGGGGCCAGCGAGATGGATGAACGAAGCTGTCGCTGCTGCAAGAGCGCGGTGCCAGAGGTCGACGAATTCGCGGCATCGTTCGTCACCCTTCTTAGCCTGGGCGAAAACTTCTTCGGGCTCCAGATCGAGGAAACGCATGCGCATGGCGCGATAACCCATTATGCCTTCGAGGTGTCCGACGCCGCCGCATCCACAGTAGCGTTCCTTGGGATCGAGACTAACGGTGATGTGTCCACCCTCCCAGACGCCTTCGACGTAGGGCCAGCGGCCGTAGCCGATGCCGTTGCCGACGGTCCAGACGCGAGTGAGCTTGTTGAGCTGCCCGTGAGTGGCGGCGACGCCGGCGGCGATGGCGTCGGCGTCATTGGCGATGTGTACGGGGGCGTTGAGGCCTCTTTCGGCAAGAACACGCGTAAGCTCATCGGCGAGGCGCACGCCCTTGAGCTGGGTGAGATTGGGTGAGTCCTCAACAACGCCATGACGAATGACTCCCGGGACGGCGACACCGATGGCGTCGATCTGGGCGTTGTCGACGACTGAGACAATTTCACCAGCCAGGATGTCGAGGATGTCGCCGACGGGAAGCGCATTGAGGGTTTCAACCTCGTCGACATTTTGCGGGTAGCGGACGGTTGCACCGGCGAGGCGCATGTCTTCCAGTCTTCCGGCAACAATGTGTTCAGTCACTACGACGCCGATTGCTGTAGTCATCTTGGCCTCCGTTGGGCCGTCTTCAGGGGCCGGAGCCCGGTTGGCCTTTTGATTCGATTTTCGGCACGACTGAGGATGTGCCTTGACGCTTCGCGCCATTGGGACATATTTGCTCTCTCGGCCTTTCTCTGCGCCACGGGCCGCCGGGTGCTGCAGCTTTTCGCATATGTGACATGCGATCTCATTGGCTATTCCACCTGGTAGCGGTGCAGGCGCCCAAGGCCGTTGAAGGCAGCAGCTTTGTAGCACTCGGCGAGAGTTGGATAGTTGAAGACGGTTTCGACGAAGTAGTCGACGGTGCCGCCCATGATCATGATTGCCTGGCCGATGTGCACCAGCTCACTGGCGCCTTCGCCGATGATGTGCACTCCGAGAACCTTGCGCGTGTCGCGATGAAAGATCAGCTTGAGTCGGCCGGTGGTGTCTCCGCGGATCTGTCCGCGTGCGGTTTCGCGATAGAATGCCATGCCGACTTCGTACGGGACGTCCTCGTCGGTGAGTTGTTCTTCTGTTTTGCCGATGAAGCTGATCTCGGGAATGGTGTAGATGCCGTAGGGATAAAAGCTCGGATTGGACGAAGTGTGCGCGTCGTTGAAGGCGCGAGCGGCGGCGATACGGCCCTGCTCCATGGAGACGGAGGCAAGGGAGGGGAATCCAACGACATCGCCAACTGCATAGATGTGCTCGACCTTGGTCTGGTAGTTTTCGTCGACGGGAATGCGGCCCCGGTTGTCAGGTTCGATGCCCGCGGCGGCAAGGTTGAGGTCTTCGATGGCGCCCTGGCGCCCCACGGCATAGAGGAGTGCGTCCCCGGAGACGCGTTTTTTGCTTTCGAGATTGGCGACGACGGTGCCGTCAGGCAGTTCTTCAACGCTCTGGACTTCTTCGCCGAGACGCATGGTGACCCGGCTGTCGCGGAGATGATAACTGAGAGATTCAATGATCTCCTGGTCGGCGAATTCGAGGAGTTTGGGGCGCTTTTCAATGAGTGTGGCGCGCACGCCGAGGGTGGCGAACATGCAGGTGTATTCAACGCCGATGACGCCGCCACCGACGACGATCAGCGACTTGGGCAGTGCGGGGAGGTCGAGAACCTGGTCGCTGTTGATGATGCTGCGGCCATTGATGGGGACTTTGGGCGAGGAGGCGGGCTTGGTGCCGACAGCGATGATGACGCGATCGGCCTCGAGGGTGGTGTCGCCGGAGAGGCCTTCCACGCGGATCTGGTGCGGGTCAACGAAATGGGCAATGCCATGCACGATGTCGATGCCGTTGCGGGAGAGCTGGGCCTCGGTAACGTCAACCTCGGTTTTGATCACAGCCTGCACGCGGAAGGCGAGGTCGGCCATGGTGATGCGCTCTTTTACGCGGTAGTTGATTCCGTAGACGGAGCGGTAGTTGTAGCCGGAGAGGTGGAGGACCGCTTCGCGCATGGTCTTGGAAGGGATGGTACCGGTGTTGACACAGACCCCGCCCACAACAGAGCGGGACTCGACCACGGCTACACGTTTCTTCATCTTGGAGGCGGCGACGGCGGCGCGCTGGCCGGAAGGGCCGGAACCGATGACGATGAGATCGTATTTGGCGGCACTCATGAGCGTGTCTCCAGGGTTTTAAGGGTATCGCTTCGGAATGCTGCTCCGAAAGAGATTGTCTCAACCGGGGGGCGATTTCATCAACGCTGAGTGCAGTGTAAGGGCCAATGATGTTGGTGATGTAAAACATTGCTGAATCTGAGTGAGATCGATATAAAGCAGGGTTCGGTGGCACAGTGTGTCTGACTTCGGCTTGCTCGTCCGGGGGTGAGTCGATATTCTTGGGCCGCTGGGCGGTTAACGAGGAATCCATGATTTCCGGCTTCACCTCCTTTCGTACGTTGATTCTCGTGTTGGCTGCAACAAGCCTGTCTGGAGCTCAAACCCGGCCTGCCGCGAAGACTGAGCAGGCGCAACAGGGACACGCGTCCATGATGGATCAGACGGCACCGCCGCAGACGACGGCGGCGCAGGATCGAGCTCGGCTGCTCGCGTTGCTGGGGCTGAAGGAATCGGAGATGCGGCCGGCGCCAGTGCCCGACGCGAAGGCGCCAAATGCGGCGAACTATGACGAGACGAAGGCGAATCAATTTCCGAAGCTGCCGGATCCCCTGGTATTCAAGGATGGAACGCCGGTCACGACGCCGAATGAATGGTGGTTCAAGCGACGAAAAGAGATCTTGGAGGATTTCGATCGGGAGGTCCTGGGAAGGATGCCAGGCTCGCAGCCGACGGTGGAGTGGCATGTCGTCAGCACGATACACGAGAGGTATGGCGGGGTGGATGTCGTGACGAAGCGGCTGCAGGGTCGCACCGGACCATGGATGAACACGGCCATCAAGGCCAATATCGATCTGCTGCTGACAGTTCCGGAACACGCTGCGGGACCGGTGCCAGTGGTGATGGAGCTGGCGTTTGCGAAGGACTTCGAGATGGCGACGAGCGGTCCGCTGGACAGCTACGTTCAAACGCCGTGGGGAGTGGATGGAAAGCCGGTCGTGCAGCGCGGATGGGGATTCGCGATTTTGAATCCAGCGAGTTATCAGAAGGACGATGGATCAGGGTTGAACGAAGGAATTATTGGGCTGTTAAACCGTGGTCAGCCGCGAAAATCCGACGACTGGGGAGTCTTGAAGGCGTGGGCCTGGGGCGCACACGAGGCGCTCGGCTACTTCGAGACCGACAAGGCGGTGGATGCAAAGCAGGTGGCGCTTGAGGGACATTCGCGCTTTGGCAAAACCGTGCTGGTGACGATGGCGTATTATCCCGAATTCGCGATCGGGTACTCGAGTTCGTCGGGCGAGGGCGGGGCGAAGCTGTACCGGCACATCTATGGAGAGACGATCCCGAACCTCACGAGCGTTTCGCTCTACCACTGGTTCGACGGGAATTTCCTGCGTTATGGAGGGCCGCTAAATGGGGGCGATCTGCCGGTCGACAATCACGAACTGATTGCGCTGTGCGCGCCACGGCCGCTGTTTATTGGTGGAGGCTCGGATGCAGGGGACGGATACGCGAACCCGAAAGGGGATGCGTGGGCCGATCCGAAGGGGATGTTCCTGGCCGAAGTCGCAGCGGGGCCAGTGTACCGGCTGTTGGGAAAAAAGGACCTGGGGACGGCCGGGTTTCCGAAGATGGGAACGGCGCTCATGACCGGCGACCTGGCATTTCGACAATTTGACGGTGGGCACACGCCGCAACTGGATTGGCCTTACTTCCTCGAGTTCGCAAGCCGGTATCTGCATGCACCCGGTGCGACCGCAGCACGATAATGCAGGAGAGTCAGTGTGCTGGCGGAGTTTCGATCGTGCGAAACAGATCGATGATCCTTGGGGCCGCGATGCTCTTGTAGTCCGGAGAGAGCAGGCCGAAGGTCTCGACAGTGTCGTATTTTCGCGACCTGCCGCTGGACTGCGTGCCGTTGAGGGCCCAATAGCTCCACGACAATTGGCCGTTGTCTTGCAATAGCCGGATGAACAAGCGGAACCAGTCGGAGTTGGCGCCGCAGTTCAAGTCCTGGCAGGTGCCGAATTCACCGACCCAGAGGGGGACCGCCGGCTCGGTGTGCATCAAGAAACCGACACGCGCTTCGTAGGCCTGCTTCATCTCTTCGTACGTGGCGAAGGTGTGGCCCTGGTCGTAGTAGGCGTGCGGCGAGTAGACCAGACGATTGGGCACAGGCAGTTTTACCGGGAGCTTGTCGAAGCCGGTGAAGTTGGTGGAGTATTCGGGACTCTCGACCATGATGAGCAAGCGAGGGTTGCCGGCGAGGACGGCTTTCGCCCCTCGTTCGGCGGCCGCGTGCCAATCGTGTTTCGGATCGGGACCGCCCCAGGTTGCACCACTGCGAAGTTCGTTTCGGAGATCGGCACCGATGACCCAGGACTGGCGGCGATAGCGATGTGCGATGGCTTTCCAGTCAGCAAGCCAGTGCGCTTCAGGATACTCGGCGTTGTACCAGAGGCCGTTTCCATCGTCTTCGCTGCAGCACCAGTCAGCGAGGCTGACGTGGTTGTCGAGGATGACCATGATGTGCGCATGGGCCAGGGCAGCGATGACCGCGTCCATGATCTCCATGGCTCGTTTGCCTTTGAACTGCGGATTGGCGCTGATGGCGTAGGCGGGCGGGACGGGATTCTGTTCGAGCGTCTCGTTGGCCCAGGGAAGGCGCACAGAGTTCACGCCGATCTGACGGATTTCATCGATGATCTGCGCCAGGGGAGCGTGGTCGAGCCCGCCGGCAACGTATTCCTTTTGATCGAAGCCGTACCAGTTCACGGAGGTTAGGCGAACGGGATGGCCGCCGGAATCAACAATACGGTGTCCCTCAGTGTGGAGAGGCGGAGCGACTGTCGGCTGCTGCGCCGGGGTTGCCGAAACCGTGAAGCAAACGGACGCAAGCAGAAGGACGTGCATTCGACTGATCGATTGCATGGGGAGAAGTATAAGGGAGGGCCAAGGGGCCGGGACGTGACGATGCAAGGGCTCCATGGCAGATGACCGGCTGAGTGAGCCCACGACATTGATCGCGGTAACGGGAAGTTTCGATAGAAGGTTTCGATAGCGAAAGTGGCGATGAGAACAATGAGGCGCGGGCGATCGGCGCGTGTGGCTAGGCCGGATATCCTATCGCGCTTTCCGAACAGGAATTTGCTTGTTGCTTTCCCACCCATTCGGCAAGAGCAGCCGAATGGATGGGGCACCCAGCTTGATCAGCTTTGGAGGATTCCACGTTCGCGGACGATTTGCATGAGGTCCTGGTGGGCGAGGTAGAGGAGGATTTTGAAATCTGCCGGATCGGTTTCGGGCAGGCCGGTGTCGATGAGGAATGTGGAATCGACATTGAGTGTCTGCGCGAGGCCGTCGTCGCGGAGGAAGGACATCCGCCAGGTGGTTCGGGCGAAGACATAGCGGGAGTCGAGCGACGTTTCGCTGACGGCAATGAGCTGGGTTGGCTGGGAGCGAAGGCGATCGAAGAGGGCTTTCTTCTTGGGGAGGGCGGCAGCAAAGTCGGCGACGCGAACGGATTGAGTTCCAGAGGGGCCGGCGGAAAGGAAAGGATCGGTGAAGTGAGAGACGACGGCGGGAATGTCGTCGCGCGCGGTTTCCCTGGCGTAAAGGTTGAGGAAGCGGCTGACCGGTGTATCGGTTTGGATCATGGATGGTCTCCTTTTTTGGGCGGTCTGGAGGTGAGATTCGGTGCGCAAGAGCCCTTTAGCATTATACCAGATCCAGATACGTAAGTCAAGTAGATACTTATATTTATAGTCAAGAGCTAGATTTTTGATGAAATTCTATGGTCGCGAATCCAGAGGACGAAGTCCATCGGAGCGGGGGAGCCCCCGAGAGCGCGGAGGCGGGTTGCGCATTGGGAGCGATGGCCCTGGCTATGCAAAGCGACTTGGGTCGCAGCTTGAGCGACGGAGAGGGTGATATCGGGAAGAGCGCGGGGCTGGAGCGGACGGTCGAGTTCGGCTGGGGCGAGCTTGGAGAGCCATTCCATCTCGAGGCTCTCGGTGTGGATGAATTGCTGGGTGAGAGCGATATGGGATTCAGGGATATGCTTTTCTTTTTCGTCGATGAAGGTCTGGCCAAGGGTAAGGAGGAGCCAATAGCGATTTGCGACGAGAATGTGGTGAAGGAGCTTGCGGAGATCCGGATCTTGAGCGGCCGGCTGGTGATCTTGGATCGAGCGAAGGAGGTTTGAGTTAGCCCACCACTTGTGGCGGATCAGTTGTTCAATGAAGGTCAGCATGGGAGGAATGTAGCACGGGGAAGGGAACTCCAATGCTCCTCGTTCGGGATCAACCGAGGTTCACACGGGGAGTGAGCCAGTACTGGAGGAGAACGAGGTTCAGATAGCGGTCGAATTTGTAGCCGACCTCGGGTAAGTAGCCGACGCGCTGAAATCCGGAGCGCTCGAGGAAACGAAGTGAGACGGTGTTTTCGGCGTCGACTCCCGCAATGATCGAGTGTTTACCGGCGAGTTTTGCTTTCTCAATCAGAGCCTTGAGAAGCAGCGAACCTGCTCCTTTAGCTCGATAAGTGGACGCGACGTGAACCGTGCCTTCGACGGTGAAGCGATAGCCGGACCCGGGTCGGAAGTCGGCGAAGCTGCCGAAGCCGCAGACGTGCTCGCGGTCGGTGGCGACCAGAACGGGGTAATGCTGGTCGAGGCGCGCTCGCCACCAGGCGATACGATCGGCCGCAGTTGCGGGTTTGTCATTGTAGATGGCGGTGGAGTGGATGAGCACGTCGTTGTAGATGGCGGTGATTTCTTCAAAGTCGGCCTGGATAGCGTCGCGGATCAGCATGCTCTTCCTCGCTGTTGACGGGGATGACGGTCCGCGACCAGAATAGCTGCTTCGGCGTTAAGGATTGGTCAGGATGGACGGGACAGAGCGGGCGAGATTTCTTCGTGAACTGCAGGCAGGACGTGATGCCCTGGGCGCCGCAATCAATGGCGTCGACGATGAGCTTGCCAGGCGAAAGCCAACCCATGAGTCGTGGTCGGTTCTCGAATGCGTGGAGCACATGATTGAGTCGGAGCGCTACCTGCTGACAAGACTGCACGCTGCCGAATTGGCTGACGAGCCCTTCGAGAAATCCCGGCGTGAAGAAAAGATTGCCAGGCTGGCGGCAGATCGTACGCGACGCATTGATGCGCCGGAGCAGGCCCATCCGAAAGGGAAGTTCGAGTCGCTGAGCCAGGCGTTGGCAGCTTTTGATGCGACACGAGCGGAGGTTGTGCGGTGGGTGGAGAATTGCCCGGGCGACCCGAGGCGGATGATGACGGACCACCCGCTGATTGTGGGGCCAGTGACGTGCGCGGAGACGCTGGTCATGATTGCGGCGCATCCCGCACGGCACGCGAAGCAGATCGAGGAGATCCTGAATGTCCAGATGCAGAGGCGATCTACTTACAGGCCATGAGGGGTTGGGCACTCTCCGTCGGCATCGTCGGGGGTTGTTCGCTGTCGTAGATGCGTTCGAGGGCGGCAGTTCCCACGCCACGACGGCTGCCGAATCACCGTGTAAGGAAGTCGCTCGACTGAAAAACAGTATATGTAGATTCCGGAATTCAGCCGGGATTTTGCTTGCGCGTTATTGAGGACGATCGTCGGCAGCGGATTTTGCACGTCTAAAGTACATGGAACCAATGCACGCATTGACGCCCCCCGGTCACAGCCGTAGGCTGAACGTTATGGAATTCAAAGTAAGTGAACTCGAGAAGGAACCTATCGAGTTCAACGTCGCAGTCCCTGCCGGTCGCGTCGATCTCGGCGATGAAGCAAAGCAGGAAGGAAACCTTCAGACATCAGGCCTGGCAGAGGTCATTCATGAACACCGGGGACCGAAGGACATCATTGCAGACATCCGGCTACGCGGGAGGTTCGCGGGGAAGTTCCAGGTGCCTTGTGCGCGATGTGTTGAGCCCGTTGAGGTTCCCCTGACGGGGGACTTTGATCTGATCTTCCGGCCCCTGGGGGCCGATGCGGGCGCTTCGGAGCGGTCGATAACGGCGCCGGAGACGGAAATCGGTTATTATCAAGGAGACAGTCTTTTGCTTGAGGATGTGCTGCGGGAGCAGGTGCTATTGTCCCTGCCGGTCAGGACGCTGTGCAAGCCTGACTGCAAAGGACTTTGCCCACGCTGCGGACAGAACCGCAACAGCCAGGATTGCTCCTGCGAAGAGGGTCAGGCCGACCCCCGCTGGGAGGCGCTTTCAGGGCTGCGCAGCCGGATAGAGTCCGCGAAACATTGAATTTAATGCGTCTCACTCTGCCGAGGGGCGGTCTGGAGTTTCTGGTCCGTTCGAGGGCGAGAACGCGAAAGGAACTGCATCATGCCGAATCCGAAAAGGCGCCACTCTTCGCGCCGTACCGCCAACCGCCGTGCCCACGACTTCCTCACTTCAAGCGGCCTTTCGGAGTGCCCGAACTGCCACGAGAAAAAGCTTCCCCATCGCGCCTGCCCGAAGTGCGGAGAGTACAAGGGCCGGGAGGTTCTCGAAACCAAGGAAGCCGCTAAGTAAACCATTCGTTTACCGCATAACGCGCTGGAATATGCCATTATGCAATTGATTATGAGGTGGGGTCGTCCTGCGAACCCAGATCCGAGCGACAGGTGAATGGTCGACGGGATGGGTGGCATCGGCCCGTCGCTATTTAGGCATTGCGGCACTCATGAAAAGCTGTTTCTGGCCGCCTTGGTGACACAGGATGCTTATCGATATCGTTCTCGATGCAGTCGGATCCGATAAAGCCCCCGAGCCCGAGATTAAGGGCGCAATCCTCGCAGCCCGTGAACTTCCTGTACGCGTCCACCTGATTGGACCGTCGGGAGAGTTGCGCGACTTGCTGGACGAACACCTCGAAAACGAAGAGCTGCCGATTGTGATCCACCATGCTTCGGAGCGGATCGGCATGGACGAGAAAGCCGCGCACGCGGTGCGCACGAAGAAAGACAGCTCGATGCGCGTGGGGCTGAAACTGGTGCGGGAGGGCAAGGCGAAGGGGTTTGTAACCGCGGGAAATACCGGTGCCGCGATGGCCACGGCGAAGATGGTGCTGGGTGCGCTGCCGGGAGTAGACCGGCCGGCGCTGGCGACTCCAATGCCAAGTTCGACGGGAAATCCGTGCGTCCTGTTGGACGTGGGAGCGAACGTAGATTGCAAGGCGCACA
>Ga0335077_10011620_pt1 | contig 11002 bp, 10 predicted proteins | sample Lox_Sample_31_FD_207151 | JGI IMG/M metagenome (GOLD analysis project Ga0335077, IMG submission 207151) | Soil microbial communities from Loxahatchee National Wildlife Refuge, Florida, United States - Lox_Sample_3.1 | ecosystem: Environmental > Terrestrial > Soil > Wetlands | place: USA...
GTAACCCTCGACGCCGGAGATCTGTCCCGCGAAGAGCACGTTGGGATGCTGCTTCATCTGCAAGGTCTCGCGCAGCAGCGTGGGTCCATTGATGTAGGTGTTGCGATGAATCTGTCCATAGCGGAGAAATTTTGCGTTCTCCAGCCCGGGGATCATGCGCAGGATTCGCGCCTGCTCGCCGAACTTCAGGTGGTTCTGGAAGCCGACCAGGTTATAGGAATCAGCGCGCAGGTTCTCCTGGCGGAGCTGTACCACAGCGTAGGGCATCTGCCCAGTCTTAGGATCGCGCAGGCCGACGGGCTTCATCGGCCCGAAGCGCAGTGTGTCGCGCCCGCGGCGCGCGATCTCTTCAATCGGCAGGCAGCTTTCGAAGTAGTTCAGGTTCTCCCAATCTTTGGCGTCGACCGACTGCGCCTCGAGCAGCGCATCGAGAAAGCGGTCGTACTCTTCCTTTGTCAGCGGGCAGTTGATGTAGTCGGCGCTGCCCTTGTCGTAGCGCGCGGCCATGTAGACGCGCGACATATCGATCGAGTCGGCCTCGACGATGGGGCTGATCGAGTCGTAGAAATAAAGCTGCTCGCCAGCGACGCTATGTGCCCCGGGTTCGCCCTTCGCTTGGGCTAACCCGGGTCCAACGCTCAGGCGCAGAATCTCGTGCGAGACCGCGTCGGACGTAAGCGGCCCGGTGGCGATGATGGTGATGCCATCGTTCTCGTCGATGCGCGTGACCTCTTCGCGCACGATGCGAATCAGCGGCTCGCGCCGGATCGCGTCGGTGACAGCTTCGGCAAACTTCTCGCGATCGACGGCCAGCGCGTGTCCGGCGGGAACTGCGGTCTGGCGCGCGATTTCCATCAGCAGCGAGCCTGCGCGGCGCATCTCTTCTTTCAGCAGCCACGGCGCGGTGTTCTCGCTGTCGGACTTCAGCGAGTTCGAGCACACCAGCTCAGCGAAGTTCGCGGTCTGATGCGCGGGCGTCGAGCGCACAGGCCGCATCTCATAAAGCTCAACCTGCAAGCCGCGGCGCGCGCATTGCCACGCCGTTTCCGATCCGGCAAGTCCGGCGCCAACAATGCGAATTGATGACTTTTGTGTGACACTCACGGCAGGCACTGAATCTAGTATAGGGGTATTGAAAGGAGTGAAGGATGGCAAGAGTTCCTTATATCGAAACTACGAATGCCGGGCCTGAGGTGCGCGAGGTTTATGAAGGTCCGCTTCGCGGCAAGCCGGTCAGCTTCCACAAGCTGATCGCTCATCGTCCCGAGGTGCTGAAGACCTTGGTGCCCTTCTACGGCAGCGTGGGAAAGTCGCTGGACCGGCGCACCTATGAATTGGTTTACCTGCGCGTGTCGCTCATCAATGGATGCAATTACTGTAGCCAGCATCATATCGCGGGCTCCAAGCGGGCGGGCGTGACTCCCGAAGAGTCGAGCAAGCTCAACGCCGGCGATTACAGCGCGTTCTCCGACAAAGAGCAGGCGGCGTTACGCCTTGCCGAGAAGCTCACCGTCAATCCGCGCGGCGTTGGCGACGCGGAGGTCGCTACGCTCCGAAAGCACTTCTCCGATGACCAGATTGTCGATCTCTATTTGCTGGTGGGACTCGCGAATTTGACGAACCGCTTCACCGATCCGCTGGGCGCGGACCTGGAGTTCGCGGCAGAGAAACTTCCCGGCGCGGTGGGCGTGGGGGCGAAGTAGAGCGTCGGTGCGCGCGTGTCATCCTGAGTCAGGACGCCGGGCGAAGCTCATGTCTCCTCATTCCGCTCAGGATGACAATTCCCAAACGGCTCGGCCGACAAGAAACGCGGCTGAGCAACAATGGGCGTCAGGGCACGACTTCAGTCGTGCCGAAAGTACTCTCTATTCTTTGTCATCCCGAGCGAGCTTCAGCTCGCGAGGGGCCTGCTTCTCTTCGATGAACATTTGCGGCACGGTGGGCAAGAGCAGGTCCTTCGCTTCGCTCAGGATGACAGACAATAAATGTGTTCGCATATTCCTCGCGCATGGCGTCCAACGATAAGGCGCTCTACATCCTCATCGCCACCGTCACTCCATCGCGCAGCGGGATGATCGTCGTGTACCACTCGGGCGATTCGTACAGCATGCGGTTCAGCTCGGCGACGGCCATCGTGTTTGCGTCGGTTGGGTTGGGCTTGAGCTCAGGATTGCCCGCCATGTACGCCAGCTTGCCCTTCCACAGGGTGTTGTCGGTGATGAACAGCCCGCCCTTGCGAATGCGCGGCATGGCCAAACGCGCGGCGCGCGGATAATCGTGCTTATCGACATCGCAGAAGACGATGTCGAACTGCTCCTTGCGGCCTTGGAGGAACTCGAGCGCGTCGCCAATGTGGATTTCGATCCCTCCGGCAACTCCGGCGCGCTCGAAATATCCGCGTGCTTCGTTGGCGTTCTTCTCGCTCCCGTCGGTGTAGTACACCTTGCCGCTTTCGCCGGCCGCGCGGGCCCACCAGATGGTCGAGTAGCCAATCGCCGAGCCCATCTCGCACACACTGCGCGCGTTGATGAGCCGTGCATATTGATAGAGCAAGCGCCCAACCGCAGGTCCGACGATAGGAATCTTGCGCTCCGCGGCCTGGCGCTCCATCTCCTGCAGCACAGCATCGCGCGGCGGCAGCACAGCGTAGAGATAGTTCTCGACGCGCGGATCGGTAATGGTGATCGCATCCATCATTGCAGTGTCTGCCCCGGCTTCATCTCGACGATCTCCGGCCCGCCCGCGCCCAGCAGCTCTCTTAACCGCGATGGGCGGCCAACCAGCACGGGAAATGTACCAAAGTGCATGGGGATGACGTACTTCGGTTTCAAAAGTCCGCAAGCGTAGGCCGCCTCGCGCGGGTCCATGGTGAAGTGATCGCCGATGGGCAGCATGGCAATCTCAGGCGCGTACAGCTCGCGGATGATCGCCATGTCGCCGAAGACGCAGGTATCGCCGGCGTGATAGAGCTTCACTCCGCCGGGCAGCTCGAGCACGTAACCGCAAGCTTCGCCGCCATACACGATGCTGCCGTCGTCTTCGGAGATTCCGCAGGAATGTTCGGCGTGAACCATGGTCGCCTTAATCCCGGCGACGGTTTGGGTGCCGCCCTTGTTCATGGGATTGATGTTCTTGGCGCCTTTCTTCTGCATCCACGCGCATAGCTCGAAGATGCCGACGATCTGCGGCTGGTGCTGCTTCACGATCGCCATGGCGTCGCCAATGTGGTCGAAGTGGCCGTGCGTGCAGATGAGCACGTCGGCCTTCTTCACGTTCTTCTCGCTGTCGGGGCACATAGGATTGCCCATCACCCACGGATCGACATACGCGGTCACGCCTTCCGTGGTCTCGATCCTGAACGTAGCGTGTCCCAGCCAGGTGAGCTTGTTGCCGTGCAAATTCATTGTGCCCTCGGGAATGAGATGCGTTTGGACAACACGGCATTGTACGACGGGGGGAGGCTGTCAGCTGTCAGCTATCAGCTATCAGTGAAAACTAACAACCGCCTCGGCGTTGAAGGATTGAACTGAAACTTTAACTGAATACGAAATCGCCAAAATGACGGGTGAGAGCTAACGGCTGCCGGCTCATTAACAACCCAAACGGATGGCTGAGAGCTGACGGCTGACGGCTTATTAACAACTTACTCTTGCTATGATTGACAGTCTGCGCATGAGTGCCGCACCCAATCCGCTGCTTCCCGACACGCTCGACAACTTCCTGCTGGAAGTTGCCGACGCGGTGAACACCACGCTCGATCTCAACACGCTGCTGCAGCGCGTGGCCGAGATGCTGAAGCGGGTGATGGAGTACGAGGTGTTCGCCATCCTGCTGCTGAACGAGAAGACGCAGGAGCTGCGGGTGCGGTTTCAAGTTGGCCATCCCCCCGACGTCGCCGAGCGCATGCGTATCAAGGTCGGACATGGGGTGACCGGCAAGGCGGTGGAGCTGCGCGAGCCGATGCTGGTGAACGACGTTCGCTCAGAGCAGAACTTCATCACCTCCGCGCCGGGCGTGCGCTCGGAGCTGGCCGTGCCGCTCATCGCCAAGAACAAAATCATCGGCGTGCTCGACGTCGAGGCTGGGCATCCCAATGCGTTCAACGAAGAGCATGTGCGGCTGCTGACGCTGTTCGCGTCCCGCATCGCCATCGGCGTCGAGAACGCGCGTCTGTACACGCGGGTGTCGCGGCAGGCGCGGCAGCTCATGCTGCTTACCGAAATCAGCCGCGAGCTCACCTCCATCCTGAACGTCGATGAGCTGCTGAAGCGCATTGCCGATCTGCTGACGCGCATCATCGACTACCAGATGTTCTCGATCCTGCTGCTCGATGCCACGAGCAGCGTGCTGACCCACCGCTTTTCGTTGCGATTTAAAGAGAGTGTGCAACTGAAGCACGAAATTCCTCTGGGCCGGGGGCTGGTGGGTTATGCCGCCCAGCATGGCGTGCCGGTGCTGGCGCCCGATGTGACCAAGGACGCGCGCTATATCGAGGCCAATCCCGAGACGCGCTCGGAGCTGGCGATTCCCCTTATCTACAAGGACAAGGTCATCGGCGTGCTCGACATCGAGCACACGCGGCGCAACTACTTCAACGACGATCACGTTCGCACCATGACCACGCTGGCGGCGCAGCTCGCCATCGCCATCGAGAATGCCACGCTGTATGAGCGCATCGCGCGCCAGGAGAGGCGGCTGGAGCAGGACCTGGCGCTGGCGCGCGAGTTGCAGTTTCGCCTGCTGCCGCCCAAGCTGCCGCACTTCACCAATGCCGAAGTGGCGACGCGCTTTGCTCCCGCGCGGCAGATCGGCGGCGATCTCTACGACTTCCTGAAATATTCCGGCGAAGGCCGTGTCGCTATCGCCGTGGGCGACGTCAGCGGCAAAGGCGCGCCCGCCGCCATCTACGCGGCGCTGGTCTCGGGCATTCTGCGCTCGCATTCGCTGGAAGAACCCGGCGCCGCCGCCATGCTGGAAGCGGTCAACCTTTCGCTCTCTGAGCGCCCTATCGATGGCCAGTATGTGTCGATGATTTACGCCATCTGGGACGATCACGAGCGAGCGCTGCACATTGCGAACTCGGGGTTGCCCCGGCCGATTCATTGCCGCAAGAGCCATTCCTCGCTGATCAACGTGACCGGACTGCCGATGGGGCTGTTCAATCACGCTGAATATGATGAGACGATGTTGCGCGGCGAGCCGGGCGATGCCTTCATCTTCTTCAGCGACGGCATTCTCGATGCGACCAGTTCAAAGGGCGAGATGTTCGGCCGCGAGCGCCTGGAGCGAGTTGCCGACCACAACCTGCACCTCAGCGCCGAGGGCCTTGTCGACAAGCTCTTCACCGCAGTTTCGGCGCACGCGGTGGGCGTCGACCGCTTCGACGATCAGACGATCGTGGTGCTGAAAGTGAAAGAGGCGCCGCGCGCCAAGTGAAAGCTCGTTTGCCAGCCCAACGCCCTCCAGGGTTCACCTACAAGTCGCGGGGGATGTTTCGCGCGCGTGAATTGTTCGCCGAAGGCGTTGCGCTTTCGGCGCTGGCGCGGAAGTACGGCACCCCGCTGTACGTCTACTCGGGCGAGACGATCCGCCGCCGCTACGAAGCCTTCGACAAAGCTTTTGCCCGGCAGGAGCACACGGTCTGCTATTCGCTGAAGGCGAACTCGAATCTTTCCTTGCTGAAGATGCTGGCAAAGATGGGCGCGGGGTTCGATGTGGTCTCCGGCGGCGAGCTGCATCGGGTGCTGGCGGCGAATCGCAAGTCAGCGCAGAAGGTTGTCTTTTCCGGCGTCGGGAAGCGGGTGGACGAAATCGATCTGGCGCTGCACTCGAAGATTCTGCTGTTCAACGTCGAAAGCGCCAGCGAATTGAAGCTGCTGGCAGCGCGCGCTGCACACTCTCGCAAGTCAGCGCGATTCGCGGTGCGCGTCAATCCCGACGTCAATGCGCAGACGCATCCCTATATTTCAACCGGCTTGCACGAGCACAAGTTCGGCGTGCCGCTGCGCGATGCGCGCGAGTTGTACCGGCTTCCGGCGGTTGACAAGCATTTGGAGGCCGCAGGCGTGAGCGCGCATATCGGCTCGCAGATTACCGATCTCTCCACCTTTCGCGAGAGCACAGAGAAGCTGGCCGAGTTTGTCGTGGCGTTGCGGGCCGGCGGACACGACATTCGTTATCTCGATGCCGGCGGCGGGCTCGGAATCAATTATGAGTCGCTCGGAGGCGGCGACTTCGAAACCGAAGGTCGAGCCTATGCCCGCGAGCTGGTTGCCGGCTTGAATGAGCTGGAGATTCACCTGCTGCTTGAGCCTGGGCGATCGATTGTCGGGCCGGCGGGAATTCTGGTCACGCGCATTGTTTATAAAAAGCGCAACGATGGAAAGCGGTTCCTGGTGACCGACGCCGCCATGAATGACCTGCTGCGTCCGGCGCTGTATGACGCCTACCACGAGATCGTTCCGGTGACGGCGCCGAAGGCCGGCCTGACGATCACCGCTGACGTCGTCGGCCCGGTCTGCGAGAGCTCCGATTTCTTCGCCCGGAATCGCGAGCTGCCCGAGGTGGAGGAAGGCGACCTGCTGGCGGTGCTCGATGCCGGCGCGTACGGAATGGCGCTGGCTTCGAACTACAACACGCGCCCTCGCGCTGCGGAAGTCTTGGTTGAGGATAAGCGCGCGCGCCTCATTCGCCGCCGCGAAACCTTGGATGACCTGCTCGGCCCGGAACGGGGGCAGAAACGCTCTTCGCTATTCGCCATTCGCTCTTCGCCAGATCATCCAATCGAGAGCCGTGACGCGACGCGAACGCCGGATCCGCAAGACTAAAATGCACGGAGGCCAACGGTCCCCCTATCTTTGTCCCCACTTTAATTTATTGCGCAGGACATCGAAGAAGGTGCGCCGCACGCGGATGAGCTTCACCGTGTGCTCAGCCTTTTCGCAGATCACGCGATCGCCCTGCAACACGGGCATGCCCACCTGGCCGTCGATGGAGAGGAAGGCTTCTTCGGGGCCGGTTTCGACCACCAATTCAAGCCTCGCCGAATCCGTCACCACCAGCGGGCGATGGGTCAGCGAATGCGGGCACACCGGCGTGACGACGAAGGCGTCCACCGAAGGCATCAGAATCGGCCCGCCCGCCGCGAGAGAATATGCGGTGGACCCGGTTGGGGTCGAGACGATGACGCCATCGGCCCTGTAGGCGAAGACAACATTGCCGTCGATGAGCAGATCGAACTCGACCAGGCGCGAGATGGCGCTCTTGTTGAGGACAACGTCATTCAAAGCGAAGTGCTCGGTCACGCATTCCTCATTGCGCATCAGGCGGCAATGGATGACCGAGCGCTCTTCCATCGGGCAGTATCCCTGGTTGACCGCCTCCAGCGTGGAATACATTTCCGCCAGCGGAACTTCGGTGAGAAAGCCGAGCGAGCCCAGATTGACGGCGAGAATCGGCACACCAGCGTGCGCGACCGCGCGCGCCGCCGAGAGCAGCGTGCCGTCGCCGCCCAGCACCAGCACAAAGTCGGGATGCTTATCGCCGATCTGAGCGCGGCTCAGGACCTCGGCGCCATCGGTGGTGTAGCTTGCCGTCTCGCGGTCGAGATAAAGCTCGTATCCGTTCTTACGGAACCAGGCAAGCAGGTCAGGCAGGACTGTAGCCAGCTCCGGCTTCGACGGCTTGGAGATGATGGCGGCAGACTTCATCTTGGCGAAGCAATCAGTGTACAGCAGGCGATTCCACGGGACTGCCAAAGCGTGCATGCAGCAGAAATTCGCGATTGCCTTCGGCGCCGAGAATAGGCGAGTCGATGTGCTCGAGGGCGCAGCCGCCCAGCTCCTCGACCGCCTGCGCCACCTTGCGAACGGCAGCCTGCTGCGCCTCGGGATCGCGCACGATTCCGCCCTTGCCAACCTGCTCGCGCCCGGCTTCAAACTGCGGCTTCACCAAAACGACGAGCTCAAATTGCGCAGTTCCCGACGCACGCACGCATGCGATGACAGCGGGCAGCACAAGCGTGGCCGAGATGAACGATACGTCCATCGCGATGAACGCGATCGGCTCGCGGGCCGCGTCGTCAGGCCACAGCTGATCGGGCGTGAGATAGCGTGCGTTGGTTTTTTCCAGCAGGCGAACCCGCACGTCATTTCGCAGCTTGGCATCGATTTGGCCGTATCCGGTATCCACGGCGATCACCCGGCGCGCACCGTTTTGCAGCAGGCAATCGGTGAAGCCTCCCGTCGACGCGCCAATATCCAGGCAGATTCGATCGCGCACATCGATGTGCCAATGCGCCAGCGCTGCGGCCAGCTTCAGCCCGCCGCGACTGACATAGGGAAGATCATCGCCGAGAATGCGAACCGCAGCATCGCTGGCGACGGCCGCTCCGGCCTTGTCGACCTTCTGCTCATCGACCAGCACGCGCCCGGCGAGAATCAGCGCTTGCCCTCGTTCACGCGACGGCACTAATCCACGTTCGACCAGCAGGCGATCGAGTCGCAGCCTCACCGCGCCAGCGTACCATGCGCGATTGTCATCGCGAGCGAGCCTCTCTTGCGAAGTGCGGGACGTCGAATGGCCACACTTCCCAATCACCTGCACCGCAGGTGCGGCAGATTGCTACTCACACTGATAAATTCTGCCGTTCACGCGATGGCTTCCGCCCTTTTCCACAACCTATTCACATTTGCGTTGGAAAACTGAGAAGCTGCTTCGATTCGGGAAAGGTCGCGAAAATTACCCGCCTTCCGTTCACGCGTGTCTCACATCGTTCCCGTACAATACCAAGACGATTGTCGAGACCATGCATGTCAGTAACGTTCAGTAATCTGAAATCTTCCGAAGAACCGCAAGCGCCCGTCCAACCGCAGCCCGCAGCGGAAGTCATGCGCGGGCCGGAAGTTTCGGCGTCGCCATCGGACCCCGCGATGCTGCGCAAGCTGTACGCCGCCATGTTGCAAACCCGCATGGTGGAAGAACGCGCGCAGGAATTGGCACATGCGCACAAGTTGAAGTCTCCGCTCGCCATCTCGCCCGGGCTGGAAGCCAGCACTATCGGCAGCCTCATCGAGCTGCGCGCCGGAGACGCCGTCGCATCGCATCTCGGCTATGCGCCGCGGATGTTTGCCGGCCAGCCGCTGGGGCTGTACTTCGCCGAGCTGTACGCGGTGCGCGCGGAATATTTCGCGTTCGCGCCTCGAGCGGCGAACACCGCGATCCACGTTCTTCCTACTACCAGTACCGTGGCGGCACAGTTGAATGCTGCCGCGGCCTGCGCGCTGGCCATCAAGAAATCGCAACGGCCGAATGTCGTGCTCGTCCACCTGCCCAACGCCGCCGATGCGCTGGGCTACTGGCATGAGGCGGCAACCCTCGCCAGCGCGGAACGCCTGCCGATGGTGTTGGTCGGCATCGATGGTTCTATGAATCCAGGTTCGTTCGGCAGCAGCGATATTCGTGAGCGGGCTTCGAGCTACGGCATTCCGGGCATTACCGTCGATGGCGGCGATGTGGTCGGGATGTGGCGTGTCACGCAGGAGTCGATCTATCGCGCGCGAGGCGGAGCAGGGCCGACGCTGATCGATAGCCAGGTAGTGGCGGCGGCCAATTCAAAGACGCACCCCGGCGAGTACGATCCGCTTGCCCGTATGCAGCGCTATCTGAAGAAGCGCAACGTGTGGGATGAATCGTGGAGCAACGAGCTGGCGCAGAAGTTCGCAGCGGAGATTGCTGAGGCGCAAGCGTTCTTCCCGCGGGCGGGAGAGACGCAGTAGCTAAGACTTGAGGGTCCCGCTCAGAGATTGAAGGGGCGCAACTTTAGTTCGCCGTTCTGCCTCGATGTTTGATATGCGCGGGAATCAATTCCGCGCGGAATTGATTCCCGCACACCCTCAACCTGATTCCCGGCGGCGCGCCTGAAGGCGCGCCCCTTCCAAGCGTAACCAAAAGATCTTATATCCCTACCGCCTCATAGCCGCCGGCATCCGGTAATGGATGCTGAAACTTTCGCGATTCGTATGGACTGCGATAGGTTCCCAGGCGCTTGCGGCGCAGCGCCAGTCCTCCCCAGGCGCCGAGCCCAAGCACCAGCACGGCAGCCAGGATTCCCGCCGCAGTCTTCCCGGGATTTTCCACGATTGGACCGGCAAAGCGGCTGCTGATCAGGATGACGCGCCCGGGCAGCCCCATTTCGCGGCGGAAGTTCGCAAGGCTCTTCTTGCCGCCGCGCTCCAGCGCGCGATGCGCCCGCCACAACAGTTGCGGCGAGGGCAGCGACAAGTCCTGACCGCCGCAAACCACCGCGTGGTCCTTGCCTTCTTCGCGCTGAATCTCCAGCAGCTCATCCAGCGCCGCGTTGATGACCGAGGCGCGCGTGCCCAGCGACCGAAACGCGATACGCCCGCTCTTGTCGATGAGGAACGTCGGATTCGGCAGATTGCCATATTTGCGATGAATGCTGCCATTCAGCTCGTCCACAAGGATGGGGATGTCGATGCCTTCGGACTCGCGCAGCAACTCGGCGGCTTTGACCTTGTCTTCGTACGACCGGTGCGCCGGAAGCTGTTCTCCGGGATGCGCCTCGCGCGCATAGACAAAGAAGAACTCCACGTTGGGATCGCGCTCCTGGTACAGGTCGTTCAGGCCAGGCAGCGATCCGGCGGTCTGCGGACACGTCGCCGAGCCGAAGGTGAGCACGACATTCTTGCGCCCGCGGAAGTCTTTCAGGCGTACCTGGTCGCCGCCGAGAGTACGCGCTTCGAAGTCGGGCGCACGATCACCGGCGCGCGGCCCGCCGAACTGGCTGGTCGCCAGCTCGCGCAAGAGCCGGTTGCGTTGAAACTTTTCGTAGTTATAGTTGCCGCCGAACATAGCAAGCCTCAGTCATTCGAGGTGAAAACCCTCCATATTATTACGTTCCGCATGAGCCCGGGCCACCGCCGGCCTCCCCACCTTTACGATGCCTGGCGGGGCGCGCCTGTTTGCTTTGTTGCACTTGTGT
>Ga0335077_10011621_pt1 | contig 11001 bp, 12 predicted proteins | sample Lox_Sample_31_FD_207151 | JGI IMG/M metagenome (GOLD analysis project Ga0335077, IMG submission 207151) | Soil microbial communities from Loxahatchee National Wildlife Refuge, Florida, United States - Lox_Sample_3.1 | ecosystem: Environmental > Terrestrial > Soil > Wetlands | place: USA...
GGCGCATCGGTCGGCCCTTGTCCCTGGCGTCGTGCGTCGTGCGCTATCGTTCTTTGCGAGTCCACTCCTTCAGGCGGCTGCGCAGGCGCGCCACCGCCTGAGCATGGAGCTGGCATACGCGCGATTCGGACACGCCGAGCACCTCGCCGATCTCCTTGAGGTTCATTTCCTGCTCGTAGTACAGGCCCATCACGATCTTCTCGCGCTCGGGCAACGCGCCGATGGCGTGTACGAGTTGTAGCCGGAAGCGCGCGTCCTCCAGCACGTCGAGCGGCCCGCTCTGGTGGTCCGCCACGTAAACATCGAAGAAATCGCTGTCCTCGGACTCCTGAAAGTCCTCATAGTGGAGCAACTGGTACCCACGCGACTCCAACAGCATGGTCTGGTACTCCTCCAGCGACACGCCCAGCACATCCGCCAACTCCTGCTCGCGCGGCGGGCGCCCGAGCCGCTGCTCGAGCGTGCTGATCGCGGCCTCGATCCGGCGCAGGTTCTTGCGAACGTTGCGTGGCAGCCAGTCGGCTTGCCGCAACTCGTCCAACATGGAACCGCGGATGCGCTGGATCGCGTAGGTCTCGAACTGTGCCCCCTGGGTGTCGTCGAAGTTCTTGGCGGCATCCTGCAGACCGAGCAGTCCCGCCTGGATCAGGTCGTCGACCTGCACGCTGGCCGGCAGCCGAACCATGAAGTGATAGGCGATCCGCTTCACCAGCGGCGCCATGTGCTCCACGAGCTTGTTTTGATCCGCTGTCAGGACGGAACCTGCCATGCTCTGGCGTTGCTTGCTCATTTTCTGGGCCTGCATATGGACCAGCGCTGGACGAATTCCGCGGGACCGCCTTTGGTTGAATCGGACAACGCGTCGGCTGGACCACGCAACAGCAACGCGGAGCCCGCTTGCCGGAAGGCCTTCATCACCGTCTGTCGCAATGTCGAGGTGCGCGGCGGCCGAACATCATAGGGGACGTTGGCATCAGCTCGTGAGGCGGGATCGCGGATAGCCACGATGTGGATGAGAGGTTACCAAAAATCCCGCCCGCGTGGGCTGGCCGAGCGGGATCGTGGGTTGCGGCCCTGCAGTGCCGGCGACCCAACAGGCGTCTGGCCTTCGGCTTCTGTTTCTCAGAGGCGGGCGGGCGAAGCGGATCGGTTCTCGGAGGACGTTGCGGACCAATCGGTGGCCTGCCGGGGTGGCGCCGAAAAAAGCCAATCGGAATGCGCAGCCTAGTGGGATCCCTCCCATTCCCGTTGACGGCGAATGGGCAGATGCCCGTGCGGTTGCAACCGAATTCCCACTCGTGCGTGGAATTTGCGACTTGACTGTCAACCGACCCCATGCTGGAATGAGTTCAACCTTATTTGCAGTCTCAGGGTCGCGTTCGAACGGCCCCGAAGTTGTAAAAACGGCAGTTTCGCGGCGTTACCTGGCATCTCGATCGCCGCCCTCTTGGCGTCATTCTTGGGCGCCACCGGTGTGATCGCTGGCACCGCAACAACCAGTGCCCGTCGGGCATCTGCCTTCGGGCTCAGGGCGGCGTCTAGAGCAGTTCGAGGCCGCCCCCTCGGCGCAGCCTTCTCGCGCCAGCAATGTAGCATGGCACAGGGCAGTGGGAAGTTCGTGCCCCGTGGCCGTGCCGCCTTGATTCGCATTCAACGAACCGGGAGGATGTAGAAGTGAAGAACTCTTTGAAGCTGCTCTCGATCTCCCTGGGGCTGGCGGCGGCCGCGACTGGGCCCGCGCTAGCCAACCAGGAACTGGCGCAATTGAGCGCCAACCCCAACAACTGGGCGATGCAGGCAGGTGATTTCTCGAACCATCGCTACAGTCCACTGCAACAGGTCAACGCTACCAACGTCAACAAGCTGCAAGTCGCTTGGATGTTCTCGACCGGCGTGCTGCGGGGCCACGAGGGCTCGCCGCTCGTCATCGGCGACACGATGTACTTGCATACGCCGTTCCCCAACAACGTCTTCGCACTCGATTTGGAGACACAGAAGATCAAATGGAAATACGCGCCCAAGCAGGACCCGGCGGTGATCCCGCAGATGTGCTGCGACACGGTCAACCGGGGTCTCGCTTACGCCGACGGGAAGGTCTTCCTGCAGCAGGCCGACAGCACCTTGGTTGCGCTCGATGCCAAGTCCGGCAAGCCGGTGTGGAGCGTGAAAAACGGTGACCCGAAGGTCGGTGCCGTGAATACCAACGCGCCGCACATTTTCAAGGATAAAGTCATAACCGGCATCAGCGGCGGCGAGTGGGGCGTGCGTGGCTACCTCTCGGCGTACGACATCAAGACCGGAAACATGGTGTGGCGCGGCTACAGTACCGGGCCGGACAGCGAAATGCTGATCGACCCCAGCGCCACGACAACGTGGGCCAATGGCGCCGTCGTGCCGGTAGGTCCCGACTCCAGCCTGAGCACTTGGCAGGGAGATCAGTGGAAGATCGGCGGGGGCACCACGTGGGGCTGGTATAGCTACGACCCGCAGTTGAATCTGCTGTACTACGGCACGGGCAACCCCAGCACCTGGAACCCGGCCCAGCGCCCCGGCGACAACAAGTGGTCCATGAGCATCTGGGCGCGCGACGTCGACAGCGGCAAGGTGAAGTGGGTGTACCAGATGACGCCCTACGACGAGTGGGATTTCGACGGGATCAACGAGATGATTCTGGCGGACATCAACGTGAAGGGGAAGGACCGTAAGGTACTGGTCCACTTCGATCGCAATGGGTTCGGCTACACGCTGGATCGCGTGACTGGCGAGTTGCTGGTCGCGCAGAAGTATGACCCGGCGGTGAACTGGGCCACGAACGTGGACATGAAGACCGGTCGGCCGCAGGTGGTCTCCAAGTACAGCACGGCACAGAACGGGCCGGAGGTGAACAGCAAGGGCATCTGCCCAGCCGCGCTTGGCTCCAAGGACCAACAGCCGGCAGCGTTTAACCCCAAGACAAAACTGTTCTATGTGCCCACCAACCACGTTTGCATGGACTACGAACCGTTCGCGGTCGAATACGTGGCCGGGCAGCCGTATGTGGGCGCCACCCTGTCGATGTTTCCGGCGCCGGGCGGCAACAACATGGGCAACTTCATTGCGTGGGATGCGAGCAGCGGCAAGATCGTATGGTCCAAGCCGGAGAAATTCTCCGTCTGGAGCGGCGCACTGGCCACCGCGGGTGATGTGGTGTTTTACGGCACGCTCGAAGGCTATCTGAAAGCCGTCGATCTGAACGGCAAGGAACTGTGGAAGTTCAAGACGCCGTCCGGGATCATCGGCAACGTGTTCACGTACATGTACAAGGGCAAGCAGTACGTAGGCGTGTTCTCCGGGATCGGCGGTTGGGCGGGCATCGGTATGGCCGCAGGGCTCGAGAAGGATCAGGACGGTCTGGGGGCGGTCGGCGGCTACAAGGAACTCAATCAATACACCGACTTGGGCGGTCAATTGACCGTGTTTGCGCTTCCGAACTGAAGCTCGGCACTCGCAGTCAAACAGGTCTGGCATCCCGGTGCTCCCGGGATGCCAGTTTTTTTCGGTCCTATGACTTGAGAGAACGACGGACAATGAGACGTGCATGGTTCATGGGAATGATGCTGGTGGCCTCAGGTACGCTCGCCTGGGCGGAGGACCGGGTCCAGACCGAGCTGTACACGGTCGTGGACGGCTACAAAGTCGACCCCGGCACGATGCAGGGATTTCGCACTTGGCGCGCGGCGGCGTGCGACCGCTGCCATGGCGCCAACCAACAGGGGCTCGTCGGCCCGTCCCTGATCGACAGCTTGAAGACGCTGTCGCGTGCGGATTTTGACCAGACCATTCTCGAGGGGCGGATGGAGAAGGGCATGCCCAGATGGAAGGAGAGCAAGCTGGTCGTGGACAACCTCGACCATCTGTACGCCTACCTCAAAGGTCGCTCCGACGGCGCGATCACGCGGTCCAAAGTGGAACCGCTCAAGTGACGATGCCCTTATCCCGGCGGGGTGTCCAATCGCTTCGACCAGCGTCTCTTGGATTGGGGGTACTTCTGCTTGCGGCATCCTTCCATTTGTTTGGGCAGGACGATGTGCTACGCGTTTGCCAGGATCCCAACAATCTGCCCTTCTCGAACGAGGCGGGGCAAGGGTTCGAGAACAAGATCGCGGAACTATTTGCACAAAAGCTCGGCTGGAAGCTGGAGTACTTTTCCTTCCCTCAGCGCATGGGCTTCATCCGTAACACCCTGCGATTCAAGCTGCCCGGAGAGCAGTATCGGTGCGATTTGGTGATCGGCGTTCCTGCGGGCTACGACCAGGTGTCGCCGACCCGCCCCTACTACCGCTCCACCTATGTCCTGGTGTATCCGCAGGGCGGCAAGCTGGAGGGGACGCACAGCGCGCTAGACTTGGAGGCACTCGCGCCGGACAAGCTGAAGGGCCTGAGCATCGGCGTCTTCGATCGTTCACCCGCGTCCCACTGGCTGGTGAGGCACGGCTTACTGGATAACGCCGTGCCCTATCGCATGCTCAATGCGGACCCTGATTACTACCCCGGCGAGATCATCGAGAACGACCTCGCGTCCGGCAAACTCGACGCGGCTATCGTGTGGGGTCCGATCGCGGGCTTCTTCGCCAAGCGCGTGTCGCACCCGCAACTGGTCCTGGTGCCGCTGCCGTCGGAGCCCGCGCTACGGCTGGACTACGAGATCGCCATGGGCGTGCGCTTTGGCGAGCGTGAATGGAGGGCAAACGTGGACCGCCTGATCGCGGAGAATCAAAAGGATATCGAGAAGATTCTGCGCGAGTACAGCGTCCCGCTGCTGGACGCCGACGGGGCGCTGAAACCGTGAACAGGCAGGCCGCTTGTGGGCTCGATCGGATGATTCAGCCCTCAATGCCTGCTCGGCGCCACAGCCGTCTGCCGATCCTGCTCGGCGCAGCACTGGTCGCGTGCGGTACCTGCGTAAACGCCGACCAGCCCATCTCGGTCGCCGAGAGTCGGCTGTTCCTCTCGAACCATCTTGACAACCTTCCCGACACTGCAGCGTTGCAATACGCATACACCAGGGCAGGAAGCCTCGAGGCACCGAGCGAGGATCGCGTGCGGGTCACGATCTCGCCTGCCGCGAACGGGAGCGGGCGTCAGGTCCAGGTCGACTACCTGACGGGCGCACAGCACTTCGAGCTCCCGGCGATCGGTGCAGCTCACGGAAACCCGGTGATTCTGTTTTTCCTCGAGCGCGACGTGCGGGAAATGCAGCGCTTGACCGGAGGCCAGGCGTCCTACTTCCGCAGGCGCGTGCGGACTGCGCTCGCGGATGCCGCCGAGGTCCGGCCCGTTACACTGCAATTCGCTGGACGCAGCGTCGCCGGTGAGCAGATCACGGTTCAGCCCTACCGCGACGATCCGCTGCGCGAGCGCTTCGAGCGACTGGCGGACAAGGTCTATACCTTCACCCTGTCCGACCAGATTCCCGGTGCCGTGTACCGAGTGCAGACCCTGGTCAGCGCGCCCGGCGCGGGTGTCGACACGCCCCCGCTGATCGCCGAGACCCTTACCCTAGTAGGAGCGGAACCATGAGTACGCCGCTTACCAGCGTTGCCGCTGCGATGCTCTTGCTCGCCCCGGCCTTGACCTCTTGGGCTGTTCCGACCAACGATTTTCCCACCATCGAGCGCGTGCTGTTCGTGGAGAGCTGCGTGCGCGAACACCCGGATCGTCCCCGCCAAGAGATGCTCTACAAATGCTCGTGCGCGCTGGACGCGATCGCCGGTGAGCTCGAGTACCAGGAGTACGTGGAGCTCTCGACTGCGGTCGACGCAGGCCAGATCGCAGGAGAGCGCGGTGCCGCGGTGCGCGAGAGCACCGAAGGCAAGAGCATGAGCAAACGGTTCAAGGCCGTCCGCGCTAAAGCCCTGAGCGGCTGCTTCATTCAGTAGCCGTGCAATGGCTGGTCGCCGTGCGGTCGCCGGCCGAGCGAAGAGGAACCGACCCAGTGGCAACCAGTGGCTGAGCGCTCTTCCTGTCAACCCCAGCGCTCGTCGCGCACCTGGACCTCGCCATTACGGATGCGCACCGGGAATACGGCAGTGGGCTCGAACGCCGGCGGCGCAAGTGCCTCCCCTGTGCGGATGCAGAAGCGCGCACCGTGGCGTGGGCACACGATCTGATCTCCTTCGACGGGCCCGCCGGTGAGAATGCCGCCGTCGTGGGTGCAGATGTCCTCGATCGCGTAGTACCGACCGTCCAGGTTGAAGACGGCAATCTGCACGCCCTGCGCATCTACCACGCGATGGTTGCCGGGCAGCAGATCCTCGGCCCGACAGACGGTGATCCAGTCACTCACGTCGTTCGTGGTTCGCAGCTCGTGTGTCGCGTGTCGCGGACTGACGAGCCACCGAATATGACCTACAACGAACAGGGATGGGGGCGCGCTACACAGCGACCACTTCAATCTCGGGGTCGACCTGCCGCACTAGGCCTTCAATGCCCGCCAGCGTGCCGGAAATCGAGCTGGGGCAGCTGCCGCATGCACCCTGGTAGTGCACCTTCAGTACGTTTTGCTCCAGACCCAGCACGTACAGGTCGCCTCCGTCGCCTTGAAGATAGGGGCGCACCTGTTCGTCCAGGAGCTGCCGGATCGTGTCCAGCTTCTCGCGCTCGGCGGGCGAAAGTTTTGATTCATCGAAGGTCTCGCCGTCGGGGCGCTCGGAACCCTTGCCGATCAGCTCCGCCGATCTCTCCTGAGCCGACGGCGCATCCCGGATCGGAACGGCCAGCTGCCGCAGCAGCTCGGGCCAATGTGCCTTGCCGTCCTGTGTGACCGTGATCCAGTGATCGACGTAGAACACGTTGGTCACGTGCGGGATGGCGAATAGCGCCTCGGCCAGAGGATCGCCTGTAGCCTGCTCCGCGTTCTCGTAGGACCGGGTCACGCCATAGGACAGCGGCTCGCGCAGGATGAACTTCCTGGCGTTCGGGTTGGGCGTGAACTCGATTTCGGCGATACGGGGCATAGACGAACCGCTTAGAGGCTAGGAGCCGGTACGCAAGAGAAGACCCGGCTCACTCATGCCGACTCGTTCGCAGCAGACAGCCCCATCGGGTCGGCATCGCCTTCCGTCGACGTAGTGCGCCTGTTGCAGAATGCGGCATGCAGCGTGTGCCAGGGCAGGATGGCGCACTTGACTCGCGAAGGCAGATCCTTGACTCCCGCGAACACCGCCAGGCGACCTAGATGGTTGGCCTGCGCGACAACGTCCAGGCGGCCGGTGGCCATCTCGCGGAACTCCCGCACCAGCTGTTCGGCCTGTTCCACCCGCTTGCCCTTCACGTTGGCGGTCATCATGGACGCCGAAGCCTTGCAAATAGCGCAACTCTCGCCTTCGAAGGCGACCTTCTCGATCGACCCGTCCTGTATCTTCAGGGCGATCCAGATGTGGTCGCCGCACAGCGGATTTAGGCCTTCCGCGCGATGCGTCGCGTCCGCCAGGTTGCCCCAGTTGCGCGGCTTCTTGTTGTGGTCGAGGATAACCTCCTGATAGAGCTGCTTGCTGTCCATGATCGTGCTCTTCAGGCAAAGATCTTCTGTACGCGTCGGATGCCGGCCACCAGCTGGTCGACCTCCTGAAAGGTGTTGTAGAAGGCGAACGACGCGCGGGCCGTGGCCGGGATCCCGAAGCGCTGCATAACCGGCTGCGCGCAATGATGCCCAGTGCGCACCGCCACGCCGTCTTCGTTGAGAAGCGTTCCTATATCGTGCGGGTGTACGCCCGCGATCGTGAAAGACAGCACGGACGCCTTGTCCGTCGCCGTCCCGACGATGCGCACGCCCGGCAACGCCTTCACTTGTGCGGTAGCATAAGTGAGCAACTCGTGTTCCCAGTCGGCGATCTCCCGCATGCCGACCTCGGTCAAGTAATCCACAGCGGCGCCCAAGCCGATCGCAGCCGCGATCGGCGGCGTGCCGGCTTCGAACTTGTGCGGAATGACGTTGTAGACGGTCTGCTCGAACGTCACCGACAGGATCATGTCCCCACCGCCCTGATAGGGCTGCATTTTCTCGAGCCACTGCGCCTTGCCGAACAGGACCCCGATGCCGGTGGGACCGAACATCTTGTGGCCCGAGAAGCAGTAAAAGTCGCAATCCAGGTCCTGCACGTCGACGGGAAGGTGCGGGACCGCCTGAGCCCCGTCCAGCAGCACCGGCACGCCCCGCGCGTGCGCACACGCGATCATCCGCTTGACCGGGTTCACTGTGCCCAGCGCATTGGACACATGGGTTACCGCGACGAGCTTGGTGCTGTCGTTGAACAGCGCCTCGTACTCGTCCAGCAGCAACTCACCGGCGTCGTTGCACGGAATGACGCGCAGCTTGCAGCCCTTCTCGTCGCGCAGCATCTGCCACGGGACGATGTTGGAGTGGTGCTCCAGTTGGGACACGATGATCTCGTCACCGCGCTTGAGCAAAGCGCGCCCGAACCCATGCATCACCAGGTTGACCGCGTCGGTGGTGCCGCGGGTGAAGATCACTTCGCGCTCGTGGCGGGCGTTGATGAACTTCTGGACCTTGCGCCGCGCCCCTTCGTAGGCGGCGGTGGCCGTCTCGGACAGGTAGTGCACCGCGCGGTGGATGTTGGAGTGCTCCTGGATCTGATAGCGGATGAGCCGATCCAAGACGGGTTGCGGCATCTGGCTGCTGGCCGCGTTGTCCAGGTAAGCCAGAGGCTTGCCGTTGACCTTGAGCCGCAGTATCGGGAAGTCCGAACGCACGCGCTGCAGGTCGAGCCCTGGAGTCGGCGCGCTTTGTTCGTGTAAGGCCACGGCTCGGGTGCTCATCGGCTTTCCTTGCTCTCCTTAGGGCGGACGACGTCTTCCAAGCGCTTCACCACCGAGGGCAACGCGATCCGTTCCACGATCTGGGCAGCGAAAGCAAAGGTCAGCAAGTCGCGGGCAGAGGAGTCGGACAGTCCGCGGCTCCTGAGATAGAAGACCTGCTCGGCATCCAGCTGACCGACGGTGGCCCCGTGAGCGCACTTCACATCGTCGGCGAAGATCTCGAGCTGGGGCTTGGTGTCCACGTGGGCCCGTTCGGTAAGCAGGAGATTGCGGCTCTCCTGGGCCGAGTCGGTGCGTTGCGCTCCGCGCCGGACGAGAACTTTGCCGTTGAACACGGCGTGGCCGGCGCCGCCGGCGACGCATTTGTGCAATTGGCGGCTGCGCCCGTGTGGCAGCGCATGGTCGAGGAAGCTGTGCGTGTCAGCGAGCTGCCGTCCCGAGACCAGCGCCAGTCCGTCGATCTGGAAGTCGGTTCCTTCTCCGGCCTGCACGACTTGCAAGTTATAGCGCGAGATGCGCGCACCGAGCGAGACGCTCACGCCTGAATAGCGCCCGTCCCGCGCTACGCGCACGCCACAGGTCGCGATGTGGAAGGCGGCCGCGCTCTCGCGCTGCAAACGGATGTGGCGCACGCTGGCGTTCTCGCCCACATGAATCTCCGTGACGCCGTTGGTCAAGCCCGCCCCCTGGTGTATCGAGACGAAGTCTTCGATCACCATGCAACGGCTGCCGCGCCCGACGACCACCAACGCTCGCGGATACACGGCAGCGCCGGCGCGAGCGCTGACAAACATCAGGTGGATGGGGCGGCGCGCATCGCGCTCGCCGTCCACCAGCACAGCCGCGCCGTCACGCAACCAAGCGGTGTTCACCGCGCTGAACGCGTCGTCCACGCCAGGGACCAGACGCCCCAGCTCTGCCTGTACGCGGTCACCATGCCGCTTCAACGCGGAGGCCAGGGGCGCGATCACGACGCCGGTCTCGGGGCGCAGCGCCGACAGATCGGCGGCGAACGCGCCGTCGACGAACACCAAACGGTTGTCGGCCTCGGGGATCAGCCAAGGCTCGATCGCGGCCGCGTCGACTGGGACCGCTTGGGAGGACGGCTCGAGCATGGCCTTATACAGCGGCGATAGATCGGTAAAGCGCCAATCTTCATCGCGTGTGGTGGGGACAGTCAGCGCATTGGCGCGCTCCAGCGCCTGCGCCCTCAGTCCGTTCAACCAGGACAGCGGGCTCGCGGGGAGCTGCCCCTGCCCCTGCAGCAAGCGTTCCACGTAGCCGTTGGTGACCGCGTCCATGACACTCACGCGACCTGTCGCGCCCGGTACTCGTCCGCCACCCAGTCGTAGCCCCGCCCCTCCAACTCGAGAGCCAGCTCGCGGTCCCCGGTCTTGATGATCCGGCCCTGATCCATGACGTGCACGTAATCTGGCGTGATGTAATTGAGCAGGCGCTGGTAATGCGTCACCAGTACCACGGCGTTGTCGGGCGTACGCAGTTGGCTCACGCCGTTCGCAACGATGCGCAACGCGTCGATGTCAAGACCCGAGTCCGCCTCGTCGAGAATGGCGAGTCGCGGCTCCAGAACCGCCATTTGCAAGATCTCGTTGCGCTTCTTCTCGCCGCCGGAGAAACCTTCGTTGACGCTGCGCTCCAATAGGGCCGGGTCGATATCCAGCAGCTTCAGCTTGTCTTGCACATAGTCATCGAATTCCAGCGGATCGAGCTCGTCCCGGCCGCGCCCGCCCTGAACTGTGTTGTAAGCCAGGCGCAGGAACGAGGAGTTTGTGACGCCCGGTACCTCCACGGGATATTGAAACGCCAGGAAAAGGCCAGCGCGGGCACGCTCTTCGGGCACCATTCCGAGCAAATCCCTGCCCTCGAACAGTGCGTCGCCGCCCGTAACCTCGTAGGCTGGATGCCCTGCAAGGACCTTGGCGAAGGTGCTCTTTCCCGACCCGTTCGGTCCCATGATCGCGTGCACCTCGCCGGCTTGGATCGTCAAGTCGATGCCCTTGAGGATCTCGACGCCAGCGACGGTGGCGGTGAGGCCGCGAACCTGCAACAGGCTGCTTCGATCCATCACCCGACGCTTCCTTCTAGCTTCAGACCCAGCAGCTTGGTGGCCTCCACCGCGAATTCCATGGGCAGCTGGGTGAAAACGTCACGGCAGAAGCCGTT
>Ga0335077_10011622_pt1 | contig 11000 bp, 7 predicted proteins | sample Lox_Sample_31_FD_207151 | JGI IMG/M metagenome (GOLD analysis project Ga0335077, IMG submission 207151) | Soil microbial communities from Loxahatchee National Wildlife Refuge, Florida, United States - Lox_Sample_3.1 | ecosystem: Environmental > Terrestrial > Soil > Wetlands | place: USA: Florida...
CTTTCCTGATCGTCTCAGCGGTGTGAACCGCACCTCGACGCTGCCTTGCATTGCGGCTATAGCGATGGTGTAATTGAACCCCAAAGGAGTCCCTATGCGAGCCCTCGCGGGAAGTCTCTTATTATTGCCGATCATGGCCATCACGGCCGGTAAGCTGTCATCCCAAGCAGCCACACCGGCACACAACCACGAAGTGACTGAGGCGCAGTACGAGCGCTGGAAGAAGGGCCTGTCCAATTGGGGCCGCTGGGGGAAGGACGATGAGATCGGCGCACTAAACCTGATCACGGCCGCTAAAAGAAAGCAAGCCGCCAGTCTCGTGAAAGAAGGCTTCTCCGTCTCGATGGCGGGCGACGCCGACACCGTCAAAGCGGTCGACAATGCTAATCCGTACGAGATCAAGATGCTCTCGATCGGAATGGACCAGATCAGCGTCGCTTACCACGGAATCACTCACACGCACCTGGATTCGCTCGCGCATATCAACGACAACGGCACCTTCTTCAATGGCTACAAACCGGACGCCGACAGTGTAATGAAGCAAGGCCACGCCAAGAATTCGATCCATAACGTCAAGAATGGAATTTTCACGCGCGGCGTTCTCATCGATATTCCGAGGCTCAAGGGCGTTCCGTATCTTGAGCCGGGCACGCCCATCTATGTAGAGGATCTCGAGGCCTGGGAAAAAAGGCTGGAGTCAAGGTCGGGGCTGGCGACGCGCTCTTTGTGCGCACCGGCGTTTGGGCGCGAAGGAAGGCGATGGGACCGTGGTTGCGCGGGCGGGCCGAAGGAGGAAGATCGGCTGGGCTCGATCCTTCCGTCATCCCATGGCTAAAACAGCGCGACATCGCTATTCTCGGCAGCGACCACCCGCAATACGTAGCTCCTTCCCCACTTCGCGGCGCCGTGCATGACTTCGCGCTGCTGTACCTGGGGGTGCATCTATTCGATAACTGCGATCTGGAAGCGCTCGCGGATGCCGCAGCGGCACGAAAGCGCTGGGATTTTTTGTTAACGGCAGCGCCATTGGCGATTCGCGGCGGTGCCGGCTCGCCGATCAATCCCATTGCAACTTTTTGAAGTTTATTCTCCCAGCCGGTTAATGAGAAACGTCGCCGTCGACTCGAAGAAGTTCCGCAACGTAGGCTCCACTTCGGACGGCAGCTTCGCTTCATGAAGCGCCGCATTCATTAACTGCACCCACCGGTCGCGCGCAGCTGTCCCGATCGCGAAAGGAGCATGCCGCATGCGCAGCCGCGGATGGCCGCGCTCCTCGATGTATCGAGGCGAGCCTCCAAAGCGATAGATAAGAAAATCCCGCAGGCGTTGCTCGGCCGCCTCCAGGTCGTGAGCCGGATACATTCGCCCGAGTATTTCGTCGCGCGGAACCTGCCGATAGAAGGCGGCAACCAGACGCCGGAATCCTTCGTCGCCGATAACGCCGTGAATATCGGTGTCTTCCACTATCGGGAAGCCTGGTTGCGGCTCTGCTCCACGATCGGATTAGGCACCCACGCGGGCGTCCCTTGTTCCCACTTGTCGTCCGTGATTGGCCGCTGTCCGGAGCCATCCGCATTCATGACGAATAGCTCCGAGTAAGGCTGCGGGGCGCCGTCGTAAAGAGGCGCTTCATCGCGGAAGCCCAGGCGCGAACTGCTGAACAGAATATATCTGCCGTCGGGCGACCAGGCGGAATGCGCGTCGTTGCCGGGAGCGTCGGTGAGTTGTCTTACGTCGGTACCGTCCGGCTTGACTGTGAATATATCGAACGCGTTCTTGCCGGCCCGCGTGAAACCAATGCGATCCCCTTTCGGCGACCACATCGGAAAATTATCGTTATCGGTGGTGAGCTTGGTCACCGAGTCGTCTTCCATGTTGAGGATACGGAGGCCGCGCTCATCCCGCGACCAAACACGATACGCGATGCGCTTGCCGTCCGGCGACCAGCTCGGAAAACCGCTGTTCAGCGGGCCGCTGGTTAAATCGCGCCTGCCCGAACCATCGCCGCGTATCATGATCAAGTGTGCGGGCCTGCTTTCGCGATCGGTGAAGAACGCGCCCAGTCCAAATGCGATCCACTGACCGTCGGGTGACCATGCGGGCGCAAACGCGCCACCTGATTTGTCGGAAAAGATCTTCTTCCCGTTGCGGCCGTCCAAGTCCATCACCGACAGCGCAATTCCTTCGAGGTTAGGGCCGGCGGTGATCTCACCGAATGGGCTGAGTGCCACTCTCCCGCTGGGCGAAACCGTTGGGAACTCACCCGAAAACCGCAAATCGAACTCCGAATCCTTGGCGAACATCGGCTGATACTGCCGCGAAGCATAAATGAATTTCTCATACACTACCCGCTTGCCGTCCAGAGACCAGGCCGGGTTGCGTATCCAGGCGTCAGGCCCGTGCTCTCCGGAGGTGAACGCCAGCCCGCCATGCTGCGCCGTACCGGTCTTGGCGATGTAGCCGATTCGATCAGCGGACAGGAATTGCGGCGATATCTTGAGCCCGGGTCCCGATGTGTGCTCTTTTCTCGCGCCTGTCGCGACGTCGACCGAGACGATCTGCGATGCCGGAGCTCCGAAGCCGCGGGCCGCGAAAGTATCCTCGACCGGCAGTTCGTAGAAGACGATCTGTTTCCCATCCGGCGACCATTTGGGCGACCCGGCGAATTTCCCCGCGGGCGTTACGCGGCGCAGCCCTTTGCCATCTGGCTGAATGACGTACACGCTTGCCGCCAGAAGATGCTCCCAGCGTCCCTTCGCGTGATCGAGCTTGGTATTCCGGTCTGCTTCGGTATTCCGGTCGGATGAAAACGCGATCCATTTCCCATCGGGAGACCAGCTGGGCCGGAAGTTGCCGCTAGGCCCGCTCGTGTTTGTGAGGTTGCGCAGCTTTCGGGTCTTCACGTCGAGAATCCATATGTTGGTGGATCCCGAATCGCGCGTCGAGACGAACGCCAGCTGTGTGCCGTCGGGCGAAAGCGCCCCCGCGTCATTGAACCCGGAGTTGTTGGTGAGCTGATCGAGTCCCGATCCGTCCGGGTGAACACGAAAGATATCAGCGGAGCGATTGCGCTCTGACGTAAACACAATCCACTTCCCGTCGGCGGAAAACGATGCATCATAGTCGAAGCCGGTAACGGGAAATAGCTTTCGCTCACCCGTGCCATCACCGTTTGCGATGTATAGTTCGGAAGCCGAAGGACCGATACGGTTTACCAAGACTGTGTTCTTAGCCGAAAGTGAAAGCACATCCAGCAACAGCGCCAGAAAGATCAAGATCTTCATCGAACACCTCCAAACGGATCTAATTTTAACGCCCGCTTCGGGCGGCTTCTGGTTGCTCCAAGCCCAGGCTTTTCAGCCGCGGATAGACACGGCGGGCATTGCCTTCGTAGATTTTTCCTCGATCTGCGTCGCTGAGCTGGGAAGCAGCGTCGATATAGCGCTTCGTGTCGTCGAAATGGAAACCGGTCTCCGGATCGATTCCCTTTACCGCCCCCACCATCTCGGAAGCGAACAGAATGTTCTCCACCGGAATCACTTTTAACAGCAAGTCGATTCCCGGCTGATGATAAACGCACGTATCGAAGAAGACATTGTTCATCAGCAGTTCGCTCAGAGGCGGCCGCTTCAAGTCCTGAGCCAACCCGCGATAACGGCCCCAATGGTATGGAACCGCGCCCCCGCCGTGCGGGATGACAAACTTCAGCGCCGGAAAATCGCGGAACAGATCCGACGTCAGGAACTGCATGAACGCGGTCGTGTCGGCATTGATGTAGTGCGCGCCCGTCGCGTGGAAGTTCGGATTGCAGGACGAGCTGACGTGAACCATGGCCGGCACATCCAGGTCCACCATTTTTTCGTACAGCGGGTACCACCAGCGATCGGTCAACGGCGGCGAAGTCCAATGGCCTCCCGATGGGTCCGGATTCAAATTGCATCCCACGAAGCCAAACTGCTTGACGCAGCGTTCCAGTTCTCCGATGCAGTTGTCTGGCGGCACACCCGGCGATTGCGGGAGCTGGCAGACGCCGACGAAATTATCCGGATACAGTGTGCACACCCGATGAATGAGCTCGTTGCACACTTCCGACCAGAGCGCGCTGGTGTTCGCATCGCCGATGTGGTGCGCCATGGCCGAAGCGCGCGGCGAAAAGATCGTGACATCGGTCCCGCGCTCGCGTTGAAATTTGAGCTGCGCCTTCTCGAGACTTTCGCGAATCTGGTCGTCGCTGATCTTCAGCGACGCCTTTGAAGGAGCCTGCGATGGATCGTTTAACGCGGCGATCTGCCTTTGCCGAAACGCTTCCAATTCCTTGGGCGCGGTCGTATAGTGCCCGTGACAATCGATAATCATTCAGCCTCGGTACGCTACTACTTTAATACGCCGATCAGGTGCCAATAGGCGACCGCGATTACCAAGCATATGACCGTGATCACGGCATACGCATTAGCGAGACGGATGCGTTGGCCCGCGCCGAACGCCTGATTCGCGGTAATGCCTTCGCCCATGGCGACCCAGAAATTCTGGTAAGAAACCCAGAACGGCACCGACGCCATGATGATGGGCGCCATCAGGACCAGGGGCGGCAGACCAGCAGCCGTGGTCATGTCTACGACCGACAGAAAGAGCACCGAGACGGCGATAAAGCTGGACGGATCGATGAAGCGTAGAACATACATTGCCAACGCCATCACGATCATGACAACAACCGTGCTGGAAACCATCTGACGCGCGACGGGCACGAACAATCCCGCAAACCAGTCCGCCACCTTGTAATCCTGCATCACGTTGGCGAGCCCAAAAATGCCTCCCAGATAGAGGAGCAGGCTCCACGATACCCCGGTTCCGATGTCCTCATCGCGTACGATACCGGTCAAGGCAAACACCGCCATTCCGACGGTTCCGATTACGAAGGCCGGCAGATGATGGATGCGGTCGGTAGCCCAGAAAACGATGGAGACTGCGACGACGACGGCCGTAATCGCTTCCGGGCGCTTGAAGGAACCGAGCGCTCGCAATCGCTCCTTGGCGAAAGACGACGAAGTGTTGAGGGGTGCCTCCGGACGCAGCACGATCTGGTTCCCCACCAGAATCAGAGCGCATAAAAGCAGAGTCGGCAACGTGATTACCTGCGCGTAGCCGAGCCACGTCAAAGGAATCTGCTTCACCTGGAATGACGCGGCGACAATCGGGCCCGTGAGCGATCCAAACAGAAAAGCGATTCCCGGCACGACAGCCATTTCGACCGTGGTTAATACAATCAGCGCTGCGCCACGGCTCCGATTCGGAAGTCCGAGCGATTGCACCAACGCCCAGGCGATCGGCGTCATGATTGCGGTTCGAACCGTCATCGAGGGAATCCCCAGCGCCAGCAAGAATCCAATGATGAAGAACGATGTCAGAATGCCCCAGTAGGTAGCTGGGAAGAGCGACAGAATGTAATAGGAAAGCCGCTCCGCCAGTCCCGTCTTCTTCATCGCGAAGCCGTAGAACAGCACCGTGACCAAAATCCAATAGGGTGGCTGACCGAAGCCACTCAACACCAGCGGCGGACGGATTCCGGCCACAATCAACAGGCCCATCATCAGAACCGACGCCACGCCGTTGTTCATCACCTGGAACGCCCAAAGCACCACGCTAAAGGCGGTGATCGCGAGTACCAGATGCGCCGGCCGCGTGAGTCCGTGTGGTGTTGGCAGAGCTGCGATGCCGATGGCGACAGCGATCGCCACGGCGACCCAGATCCATTTGGGGCGTGTGGCCGCCTTCGCTTGCGGAGCCGCGACCGTGGCGCTCATTTCGTTAGTCTGACTCCGCTAGAACACAAATTTCAAGGCGCCCTGCAAAATTCGTGGATCGTCGGAAGAAAGAATCCTTCCGAAGTTCGGGCTGTTGAAGGCGGCGGTAGAAGTGATGAAGCCGGCGGTGGAAACCGCTGTGCCGTTCCCGGATAATCCGTTCGGAGGTCCCAGGTTCACGTGATTCGGAATATTGAATCCTTCAAAACGGAACTGAATGCTTTGCCGCTCCTTAATTCGAAACGTTCGCGTGACGCCGGCATTGATGTAGACGGCCCCCGGCGACAGGATATTGCCCTCGCCAATGTTCCCGTACGTCCCCAGCGCCGGCTGCGCGAACGATTTCGGATTCAGGTAACTGCTCGCGGTCTTGTCCGGCTGATATATGTCGCCATTCACCTGATTGACTCGTTCGTAAGTGGTCTGTCCGCTCAATGCCTGATCGAGTCCGCTGGTCACCGTGATATAAGGACCCGTCTCTACCCGGATGATGGTCGAAATCTGCCATCCGCTGGCGAGCAGCCTGGTCATCGAATTAGAAAACTTCGGCGTCTCATATACGGCAGACAAATTGAAAAGATGCCGCCGATCGCCGAAAATGCAGTTGGAACGATCGAACTCGCGATTGCCCGGAATCTCGAAGTTCAAGCCCGCCACCGAAAGCTCAGGATTCGCCAGATCCGCGATGCAGTGCGACCAGGTATAGTTGCCTTGCACCGTAAAGCCTTTCGCGGTCCGGTGTTGGATCGAGAGCATCAGCCCATTGTAGTTGGCTGTCCCGCCCGCGTCTAATTGGGAAATGCTGCCATACTTGATCCCTTGCGTTGGGTTTTGTAGATACAGGAGACGGCGTACATTGACGTTTGTCGCGCAGTTCACGGCCTGAGTCGTCCCATTACACCTTGAATCGTTGCTGGCGACTGAAGGCACAGTCGAAATCAACGCACCCGGGTTCGCCTGGTCGCCGCCCCACACATGCATGGTGCTGGACCCGATATAGTTTGCCGATACCAGCCAATCCGCGCCTAGCTGCCTCTGGATACTGAGGTTCCACTGCTGCGAGTAGGTCGTCTTGGGATTCAGGAGGAAATTTTCTTGGGAGCCGAAATTGATGAACGGAGCCGTCTTGCTGATCGTCAGCGGATAAGGATTGCCTCCTGGTACTCCCTGCCACGGGTTCTGAAAACTGGCCGGGAAGTTGACCGTAGTATTGTTACCAAACGGCGGGCTTTGTGAAAAACCGATGTAGTTGTTGAAGGATGCCAGATCGAAGAACCTCCCGTAGGCTGCCCGGATGGACGTGTGCCCGTCCCCGCGCGGATCCCACGCGATTCCCAGCCGCGGCGCAAAATTGTTCAGCCGATGATTCGCCACGCTGTCGCCGGGGTAATTAGTGTCACCGGGAAATTCAAGCCCCGCCGGTCCATTCGTGAACACGGAGCTGGTCACGCCCTGCGCGAACAGCGTGGGATCGAAATGCGCGGTCCAGCCATACTTGCCTTGCAGGGGAAGGTACGGATCCCATCGTAAACCTGCGCTGATGGTAAGACGCGAGGTGGCCCGCCAGGAGTCCTGCACATACAGTCCCACGTAGTTCATGCGATCGTAAGCCAGCGTCGTCGTGGCTTGCGTGAAGGCCGATGGCTTGCCGATCAGGAAGTCGGCCAAGGACAGTCCGGTCACCTGGCCACTAAACGTAAACGGCCCGGACGCATTGAGTCCTGAGGAAGCGTTGAGATAACCGCGAATGAAATCACCGCCGAATCCGATTTGATGCGCCCCGCGCACTAGGCTGATATCCTCGGAGAACTCAAAATCAGCCGTGTTGTATATGCTCGGCGTCTCATTATTGGACGCGAGATTGAAGCCATTCGTCATGGCGATGCGAGTCAGCCCCGGTACGCCGACCCAAATGTTAATTCCTACGTCGGTTGGAGAGAAAACTTGCGGACTGATTTTCGGCACGGCCGAACGATTAAACGTGCCGCGGAAGGAGCTGACCGTACCCGCGCCAAACAGGTACGTGTCGCCTAAGACAAACGACTGGGTCCGGAAATTGAGATTCGCAGTCGATCCCGATAGCAAGTTGCTCGGATTTGCATCCGACGGCTGATCTAGGCGCGCCTGCAGATAGCGCGCGAACAGCGAGTGCTTATCGCTCTTCTGATAATCCACGCGCGCCAGCGAATCGTACTGGTTGCTATTGGCCGTCCGGCCGAACTGCACCTGACCGCAGGGATTCGTTGTGGTGGGAAATCCCTTGAGATTAATTATGTTGACGGCGGGAACGGAAAATTGCGACGGATCGATGCGGTTGTTAACGAAAGGCGCCGGAAGCGTGATTCCTTTTCCCGAAGTGTTGCAGGCAGCGGATGTGATCTGGGTAAAGTCTCCGCCGAGCATCTGTGCCGTGGGGATGAACGCGATATTGGTCGTCGGCGCCGTCCGCTGTAACGTGCTCTGTTCTCCGACAAAGAAGAATAGCTTGTTCTTGAGAATCGGTCCGCCGAACGTGCCGCCGAATTGATTGCGCTTCAACTGATCCACTGTAGTCGCGAACGCATTCCGCGCGTTTACCGCGCCGTTGCGGATGAATTCAAAGGCGTCGCCGTGAAATTCGTTCGTTCCCGATTTGGTCACACCGTTTACCGCGGCCGAGGAATGATGCCCGTATTGCGCGGGCAAAGCGCTGGTCTCCACTTTGAATTCTTGAAGCGCATCCGGGAAAGGCAGCGGCAGGTTCAAGTTGTTATAGGGATCGTTATGCGTGCCGCCATCCAGCCGGTAAGTGAGACCGTTCGATAAGCCGCCAGCGACGGAAATGTCGACCGTCGGAAAATTACGGACTCCCGAATTCAGACCCGCGCCGTTCACGATGGTAGCCGTCCCCGAAAGAAAAATGAGCTCGGTCGCCTGCCTCCCGTTCAACGGCAGTTCCAGAACGCGCTGGTTGTCGATCACTCCCCCGACGCCCGAATTCCGCGTCTCCACCAGGCTGGCGTTTGCCTCCACCTGGACCTGCTCGGCGACAGAGCCGACCTTCAAGGAAACGTCCACGGTGGGATTGCTGCCAACCTGCAAAACGATTCCCGACTGCAGGTATTTCGCGAAGCCCTCTTTGCTGACCTCCAACTGATACGGACCAACGGGCAAGTTCGTCAGAACGTAGAGGCCGTCTGTGCCCGTAACGGCCGTTCGCACCAGCCCGGTGGCGGTTTGCGTCGCTTTGACTTCCGCGCCTGGCACCGCGAGACCGCTCGCGTCCTGCACCGTACCGTTAATTTGCGAGGTGGAAATCGCTTGTGCCCAGACAGTGGCAGAAGCGAGAAAAAGACCAAAGACGAGAATCACGAGCTTCATGGCAGGAATCCCCCTTCGAGAATTGGAGCGTTGTGGAAGTATATTTCACTGCATTAACGGAGTCAAGGATCGACACGTTTTCAAAACTGATAGGGCGGTATGGGGTATATTTTCTTACGGAGAAATAATGCCAATACGACTGAAACCCGGAGTGGCCGGCGTTCTATTCGCTTTTGCCGCGAGTGCAAGTGTTCTTGCGGCTGCCGAGGAGTGTGACCGCGCCTGCCTGAAGAATACTCTCGATCAATATCTGAGTGCGGTGATAAAGCACGATCCAGCGGCAGCGCCGTTATTCGCTGGCTATCGCGAGACCGAAAACGCGCTGGTAGTGAAACGAGGAGAAGGCGTATGGAAAACCATGAGTGCTCTCGGCAAGGTCCAACGGCGATACATGGATCCGGTAAACGGCTCGGCCGGTTATTTTGGGACGTTCGAGGAAGGAAGCGGCACCGCCATAACAACACTCCGTCTCCGTGTTGTCAATCGCAAAATCACCGAAGCCGAATGGACCATTGCGCGGCTAGATGTCGGAGGTCCCACTCCGGGGCAAGGCGGATTGATAAACCCGGAAGGGCTGGCCGCAAGTCCTCCGCCAGAGCGCGTTGTTCCTAAGAACGTACGCTCATCGCGAGACGCCATGATCGCAGCGGCGAACAGCTATTTCGATGGGCTCCAGGCTCACGACGGCTCCGTCGTTCTCGCCCATCCCGGCTGCATCCGGATCGAAAACGGCGTCACGGTCACCGGACGCGGCGGAGTCGCGCCCCCGCCGATTCCCAGCGTTGGCGGAGCGGCCGCGGCGCCGGGAAGCCAATCTCCTGGAGCAATTCCCGTGAGCGGTGACTGCACTTCGGGCTTGAGCGGCATGACCATGATCGCCGTAACCGCTCGCCGCTTTCCGATTGTCGACGAGGAGGCCGGCGTAGTCTTGGGTATGGTCGTGTTCCTCAGAGCGCCCGGGAGTCCTCAACGGCGGAATCTGCTCACCGAGTGGTTCACCATCGACAGCGACAAGATTCGCGGTATCTACGCCGCTATGTTCTATCCCGACTCGCTCACTCCCGTCCCCAATTGGCCGCCCTACGACGGCAACTGGCCCCTGGCTCCCGGTTTGGCTCCGAACCCCGGTGGTGGCGGTGCGCGCGGCGGGCGCTAACGAACTATAATCATCACTAATGCGATCCCTTGTTGGCGTTTCCTTTTTGTGCTCGAGCTCTTTGCTTTTTGCCCAGGCGGCTAAAACCGCCGGAGCGCAGCAAACTCCCAAGAACCTGAAGCTCCTGACCGCCGATGCAGGTCTGATGGACACCATGCGAGCCTTCAACGACGCGCTCGGGGTTCAGTGCGATTATTGCCACGTGGCTGGTGATTTATCCAGCGATGCAAATCCGCGCAAGGAGACCGCGCGGAAGATGATCGCCATGGTACGGCAGATCGAGCCCTATTTCGCTACCACCAATGGAGTCTTTCCACGCGGCTACCATGAGGTGGATTGCAGCACCTGCCATCGCGGCAATGCCAAAGTAGAAACCCAGGCGCCCCAACTGTTCCAAAACCGCGGCGATGCCGAAGGACACATTCCTCCCAAGGACAAGGCGACCAATCTCAAGGTCCTGCCCATGACGACGGAGGTCCACGGCAAGGGAACCATCATGGAAGATTTTCGCGATGCATTAATGGTCGACTGCGCCTATTGCCATTCAGGCGGTGGCGAAAATTTCGCCAAGGACGATAATCCAAGGAAGGAACTCGCCCGCCAGATGATACTAATGACCAAGCAGATCAATGCAAACTTTCCTGGCACCGGAGTCTATCCCGCCGGTCCGCAGGCCGTCTCCT
>Ga0335077_10011623_pt1 | contig 10999 bp, 9 predicted proteins | sample Lox_Sample_31_FD_207151 | JGI IMG/M metagenome (GOLD analysis project Ga0335077, IMG submission 207151) | Soil microbial communities from Loxahatchee National Wildlife Refuge, Florida, United States - Lox_Sample_3.1 | ecosystem: Environmental > Terrestrial > Soil > Wetlands | place: USA: Florida...
TCCTTTTCGCGCCTGCAACTGCTCACCGCCAGAATTTCCATCGAACCTCAAGATATACTTGTGCTGCGTAGCGTGCTTCGCGTATGTATTCCAATGAAGAAGCTGAACTGCGACCGGATCACTACCACTATCGAACGCGAGTGGCTGGCGCAGATCATCGCTGGGACGAAGAAGATCGAGTACCGCGAGATCAAGCCTTATTGGACTGAGCGCTTCGCCAAAGTGTCGGTGCCATTTGAGCTACGCCTGCTCAACGGGATGAATCGACCCGTGCCGGAAGTGACCGTGCTGATCCACAGGATCACGAAAGGATAGGCATGCAGAACTTCGCAGAGAATGTCGCCCGTCATGCCTTCGTCCCAGCCCTGCCCCGTGCGGAGCCTCGTTGCCGCAGCCTCTAGGACGCCTGCAAGCTGCAAGCGGTGTTCCTAGCGTGGTGCCTGCGGTCTAGCGGATGAGATACCCTTCGAAGCGGAGTTGAACTTGAGGCATCCGCGTCCTGACCGCCCCACTCGGTTTAATATTAAGCAGGCGGAATTTCTTGCGCGCCCGTGCAAGCTGTGCCCCAGCCTGGACGTTTAGAGCGGAGGATAAGCCGAAAGCGGCGTTAAACCGATACTCCGAGCTAAATTTTCGTGTCTGGCAAAAAGCCTAGCGTAGTTGCGCCGACAAGTTGATGCCGAATAGTTGGGATAAGCGCTAGGATACGCCCCCATGCGGGCCCAGCGCCGGAGCTTGGTGATAAGAAGATACGTCTTCAACTGGGGCTTCGCTCGCATGTTCTTCGACTTCCGCGGGCATACGTTAGGAGGTCGAGGTCTTGCATTTGAGAATTTTATAGCAACTAAACATAACGTGCCTTGCTGAGCCGCGTTTGAGGTAAGGTCCGGTAAAGTTCGAACTGGAACCGCGAGTTTAATTTTTTCTGAGTCAGTGCTGAGACTTTTGCAGTCGTCTGAGCGGTGGGGAGGGGGTGTTCCACCGGAGGAGCCTTGGCGGGCCCCTCGATTTTACTGTGCCCAGTTTTGTGCCCGCCTTGGATCAAATGCCATAGTTGATGGTAGTAGTCAGGCAGGAGATGGAGTCGCTTGTACTGGCGCGGAAATTCAACACGATAGCGAATCATCGCACCCCATCAGAAATGGCTTGCCACCAATTTGCAAGCAGGGGGTCAGGGGTTCGAATCCCCTCACGTCCACCAACTTCACGCAAAACTAATGAGACATCCGAGTGCCGCAGTCTGCCGGGGCGGACGGGTGCGCGCATTTGGCGAAGATCTGGGAAACAGAATATTGCTTTGAGTGAGGAGGAGTGGTGTACTGGCGGTCCCATCAGGGAGTCACAGGGCTGGAAGCCCGGAGTTGCAGGAGAGAAAAATGGGGAAAGGCGCAGCCGGAAACGTGCGGATCGGAATTTCGGGGTGGACCTATCCGCCGTGGCGAAAGACCTTTTATCCGGACAAGCTGGCGCAGCACAAAGAGCTGGCGCATGCGTCGAGCATCTTCCGATCCATTGAGATCAATGGGACGTTTTATTCGCTGCAGAAGCCCGAGAGTTTTGAGAAATGGGCGAACGAAACGCCCGCAAATTTCGTGTTTTCGGTGAAAGCGCCGCGGTACATCACGCACATTCAAAGACTGAAAGAGGCCGAAGCGCCGCTGGCAAACTTTCTGGCGTCGGGCATTCTGAAGCTTGGGCCAAAACTGGGGCCGATCTTCTGGCAACTGCCGCCAAACTTCAAATTTGACGCGGAACGCATGGAAGCGTTTTTGAAACTGCTGCCGCACGACACGGGGGCGGCGGCGAAGCTGGCAAAGAAGCACGATACGTGGATGAGCAAACGGGCGTGGGTCAAAACCGACGAGAGGCGGCCACTACGGCACAGCATGGAAGTGCGGCACGAAAGTTTTCGGGTGCCGGAGTTTGTCGAGTTGCTGAGGAAGTACGACGTGGCAATGGTGTGCGCAGACACCGTGGAATGGCCGCGGATGATGGACGTGACCTCGGATTTCATGTATTGCCGGATGCACGGGCCGGAGTCGCTGTACAAAGACGGCTACGACCCGAAAGCGCTGGACCAATGGGCCGGGCGGGTGGCCGAGTGGGCCCGCGGCAAGGAGCCGGAAAATGCGGAGCGAGTGATCGGGAAACCGGCTGCAAAGAGCAGGGCCCGCGACGTTTACGTGTACTTCGACAACGACAAAAAAGTGCTGTCGCCCGCGAACGCCCGGGAACTGATGAAGCGCGTGGACAAAGTGCTGGCCACTGTTTAGTCCTCAATCGATGCGCACCGCTGCTGAGCGGGGTTGGGGAAAACAGCGGGAAGCGAAGTATGATGGAGCGGTATGCTATCGGTTTCCCACGCGCCGACGTATTCCCTTCCGCCTGAAACTGATCCACCTGATTTCGATTCGCATTGGAAGATGCCGCTGAAAAAGCTAACCGCGGCGCGAAGGTAGCCCTGTGAAATTTCAAAGGTCGAGCGGGATTCTGCTGCACCTCACTTCCCTTCCCGGTGGATTTGGGATCGGTGACCTGGGACCGGAGAGCCGGTGGTTTGCGGATGTGCTGGCGGAGGCCAAGCAAAAGTTGTGGTGTTTTCTGCCGCTGGGGACCACGGGAAAAGAAAATTCGCCGTACCAGTCGCGGTCGGCGTTTGCCGGAAACCCGTTACTGATCAGCCCGGCTGAATTGGTGGACGAAGGATATTTGCGCCAGCGGGATCTGCGCGGAGCCCCGGTGCGAAATACTTCGTTGGTGGATTACCCGGCGGTACGGGAATTCAAAGAGGAGTTGCTGCGCAAAGCGTTCCGGGAATTTGCCGAAGGGAAGAAATATTCCCACTTTGAAGAAAAAAACGCACGGTGGCTGGAGAAATTCGCCGAGTTCATGGCGCTGCGGGAAGCGAACCGGGGCGCGAAGTGGCCGCAGTTTGGTCCAAGGATCAAGGCAAAGGCAGAAGCGATTCGTTTCCACAAATTTGTGCAGTATGAGTTTTACCGGCAGTGGAACGCGCTGCGGAAATATTGCGGCGAGCGGAAGATTTCGCTGATGGGCGATATGCCGTTTTATATCGAGCACGACAGCGCGGACGTCTGGAGCCACCCGGAATTTTTCGACCTGGAGCGCGGAGGGACGTCACGCACGGTAGGCGGAGTACCGCCCGACTATTTTGCGCGGAACGGCCAGCTTTGGGGCACACCGACGTACCGCTGGGACAAGCTGGAGGAAGCAGGCTACCAGTGGTGGGTGGACCGTCTGCGCATGGCAATGGCGATGACCGATGTACTGCGGCTCGACCATTTTCGGGGCTTCGAAGCCTATTGGAGCGTGCCCGCGGGACATCCGACCGCACGGCGCGGGCGATGGGTCAAAGGTCCGGGAGCGAAGTTCTTCAAGGCGCTACAGAAAAAACTGGGGGAGCTGCCGTTTGTGGCCGAGAATCTGGGTATCGTGACGCCCGAAGTGGAAGAGTTGCGCACCAAATTTAGAATGCCAGGGATGGCGGTGCTGCAATTCGGATTTGATGACAACAACACGCACCGGCCCAGCAATTATCACCAGGATGTGGTGGCGTTCACTGGAACGCATGACAACAACACGACGAAGGGGTGGTGGAGCGAACTGTGGCAGGCAGCGCGAAATCGAAGAAATCGCGTGGCTCGTACGAAAGTGGAGAGCATTCAATCGTTTCTGCAGATTGGTAAAGAAAAAGATGTGGAATGGTCATTCATCCAGGCGGTGCACGCGTCGGTAGCGGCGCTGGCGATTGTGCCGATGCAAGACGTGCTGGGGCTGGGGTGCGAGGCGCGTATGAATATGCCGGGACACGCGAAAGGAAACTGGCGGTGGAGATTGCAGAAAGACCAGGTGGGCGACGAACTCGTGAAGAGGCTCGGCGATCTGACGGAAGCGACGGGGCGCTGATCCGGAGAATTCCCACAGTGCCGCGATGGAGTGCGCTGGAGTAAGCTTGCAGGGGAGGTGCCGAGATGCCGAGGTATGAACTGTGGGTCAACGGGCAAACACACTCGGTGGACGCGGAACCCGAGACCAGCCTCTTATTCATCCTGCGCGAACAACTGGGGTTAACCGGAACAAAATACGGATGCGGGGAGGCTCAATGCGGCGCGTGTACCGTGTTGATCAGCGGACACGCCAAGCGGTCGTGTCGCGCCCAAATCTCGCTAGTGGCGGGAAAAGAGATCACTACCATCGAGGGATTGGCTCAGGGAGAGAAGTTGCACCCGGTGCAGCAGGCGTTTCTGGAAGAAGGCGCGATGCAATGCGCGTTCTGTACCTCGGGAATGATCATGTCAACGGTGTCGCTGCTGAATGAAAAACCGCATCCTGCGGAGCAGGACATCTTGGAGTCGATGGATGGAAATATTTGCCGGTGCGGCACGTATCCACGGATTATGGCGGCCATACGGCGAGCCAGCGGCCTGGTCAAGGAGCAACGGCCATGACGCAGCGGACATTGCTGAAACAAACCGTGGAGCCAGAACGGTACGAGTTGCTGAAAGAACCGCCGGTGCTTTTTGAGAGCGACCGACGGGGATTCTTCAGATTTCTAGGAACAGGATTGGTGGTGATCTGCTCGGCGAAGACAGTGGCCTGGCAGGAATCGGGCGCAGGGCGACGGCGAGGCGGACAGGAGTTGCCGCAAGAGATCGACGCGTGGCTGCATATCGGAGAGAAGGGCGAGATTACGGCGTTCACGGGAAAGGTGGAGGTAGGCCAGAACATTCGAACGTCGTTGACGCAAGCGATCGCGGAAGAATTGCGCGTGCCGGTGGAGTCGATTGAACTGGTGATGGGCGATACGAAGCTGGTGCCGTATGACATAGGGACGTTCGGGAGTTTGACTACACCGGTGATGAATTTGCAGCTGCGGCGGGTGTCGGGCGCGGCGCGAGACGTGCTGATCGCCATGGCGGCAAAGCAATGGAGCGTGGATGCGGCGCGATTGACGGCGACGGACGGCAAGGTGGAGGACACGCAGGGAAAGCGGTCCGCAATGTATTCCGAATTGGTAAAGGGGCAACAGATCACGCAGGTTTTGCCCGCGGAGGATCCGTTGATTCCACCGTCGAAATGGACGGTGGCCGGGAAAACGATACCCAAGGTGGATGGACGCGACTTTGTCACCGGGCGACACCAGTATCCTTCGGACATCACGCGGCCCGGGATGTTGTACGGGAAGATTGTGCGGCCCGGCGCTTTCAATGCGACGCTGATTTCCGCGGACACGAAGGCAGCCGAAGCAATGCCGGGCGTGACCATCGTGAGGGACGGAAACTTTCTTGGCGTAGCCGCGGCAAGCTCCGCCGAAGCAGAGAAGGCTGCGGCAGCGATTCATGCGGATTGGAAAGCCGAGCCACAGACTACGAGCAAAGAGTTGTTCGAATACCTGAAGAATCATCAGGAAAAACCGGAAGAAGGCGACAACTACCGATTCGGGAGCGGCGACGTGGTGCCGGCATTCGCGGCAGCAACACACAAGGTGAGTGCAACCTACAACATAAATTACATCGCGCACGCACCGCTGGAACCGCGCGCAGCCGTGGCGGAATGGACCGGGGACCAGTTGACGGTATGGACAGGAACGCAACGGCCTTTCGGCGTGAGGAGCGAGTTGGGGTCGGCATTCAAAATGCCGGAGGACAAAGTACGTGTGCTAATGCCAGATACAGGATCGGGTTACGGCGGAAAGCATGCCGGTGACGCGGCGCTGGAAGCGGCGCGCCTGGCGCGAGCGGCGAAGAAGCCGGTGAAGGTGGTGTGGACACGCGAAGAAGAGTTCACGTGGGCCTACTTCCGGCCGGCCGGAGTGATCGAGATTACCAGCGCCGTGAACGCAGATGGCAGCGTGACAGCCTGGGAATTTCACAATTACAATTCCGGGACCGCGGGATTCCGAACCTACTACGACGTGCCGAATCAGAAAATCGAATTTCATGCGGTAAATTCGCCGCTACGGCAGGGATCGTATCGCGGACTGGCGGCCACGGCGAATCACTTTGCGCGCGAAGTGCACATGGATGAGATGGCCGGGGCGGTGAAGATGGACCCGCTGGAATTTCGCCTGAAGAACTTGAAGGAAGATCGTCTGCGTGCGGTGTTTGAGCAGGGCGGGAAGCAGTTCGGCTGGAGCAAGCCGCGGGCGGCAAACCACGGGTCCGGGGTGGGCGGCGGATTCGAGAAGCGCGGATACGTGGCGACGTTTGTCGAGGTGGCGTTGAAGCCGGGGACCGGAGAGATCAAAATTCAGCGCGTGCTGACGGCGTTTGATTGCGGAGCGGTGGTGAATCCGGATGGTCTGCGCAACCAGATCATCGGCGCGAACATTATGGGATTGGGCGGTGCGCTGTTTGAGGCGATCGAATTCTCGAACGGGCGGATCCTAAACAATGTGTTTTCGAAATATCGAGTGCCGCGCTTCCAGGACGTGCCAGCAATGGAAGCACTGCTGATCGACCGGAAGGACAAAGAACCGGTGGGCGCGGGCGAAGCTCCGATTGTGGGAATCGCTCCGGCCATCGCGAATGCCATCTATGCGGTGACGGGCGAGCGGTTGCGGACGCTGCCGATGGGGCCGCAATTGGCAGCCAAGGGATTCCTGGTGTGCTGATGTGGCGGCATTAGCGCTCGATGCGCGCGCCAGCACCTTTCATTAGTTTCAGAACTTCATCGCGGGTGACCATGGTGGTGTCGCCCGGAGTGGTCATGGCAAGAGCCCCATGCGCGGCGCCACATTCGACGGCCCATTTGGGGTCCTTGCCGGCGAGAAAACCATAGATCAAACCGGAAGCGAAGGAATCGCCGCCGCCGACGCGATCAAGGATTTCGACGCCTTCGCGATCGGTGGCCTGGAAAAACTGTCCATCGTGGTAACAGATGGCGCTCCAATCGTTGCGCGTGGCGGTTTTGGCCTTGCGCAAAGTGGTGGCAACTACCTTGAACGGAAATTCCTGAACCACTTTCCGAATCATTTGCTGGAAACCGCCGACTTCGAAGGCGGTGAGGTGTTGATCCATGCCGGGCACTTCGAAACCGAGAGCGGCGGAAAAATCTTCTTCGTTGCCGAGCATAACGTCGACGTAGGGAGCGAGCAGGCGATTCACTTCCTGGGCGCGGGCTTTGCCGCCAATGGATTTCCAGAGCGAGTCGCGGTAGTTCAGGTCGTAAGAAACGATGGTGCCGTGTTTGCGCGCGGCCTGCATGGCTTCGGCAGCGACTTCCGGAGTGGTGGCAGAAAGAGCGCAGAAGATACCGCCGGTGTGAAGCCAGCGCGCGCCGAGTTTGCCGAAGATATTTTCCCAATCGATGTCGCCGGGTTTCAGTTGAGAGATCGCAGTGTGGCCGCGATCGGAGCAGCCAAGAGCGGGGCGGACGCCGAAGCCTCGCTCAGTAAAGTTGAGGCCGTTGCGGACGGTGCGGCCGACGCCATCGTAAGGGACCCAGCGGACCAAGGACTGATCGACGCCGCCCTGATAGATGAGGTCCTGCGCGAGACGGCCGACGGGATTATCGGCGAACACGGTGACGATGGCAGTATCGAGACCAAAACAGCGTTTGAGGCCGCGAGCGACATTATATTCGCCGCCACCTTCATAAACATCAAAGCTGCGCGTGGTCCAGATCCGTTTTTCGCCGGGGTCGAAGCGGAGCATGACTTCGCCGAGACTGACGAGGTCCCAGCGGCAATTCTGTTTCGGGCGAATCGTGAGGGGCATAGTAGTGTCCGTTAGAAAGCGCCTTGTGTCTGTTTTGGAGGAGGTTCTTTTTTGGCCGATTCCTCAACACGCTGAAGGATCTTCTGCAGATCGGCCTTGGAGAAGTATCGCCCGTTCAGGATGACGGCGGCAACTTTTTGTGTGTTGCGAATATCGTCGAGGGGATTGGCGTCGAGGAAAACGAGGTCGGCATATCTCCCTTTTTCGATGGTGCCGAACTGGTCTTCCATGTGGAAGAAGCGCGCGGGATTCAGGGTAGCGGTTTGCAGGGCCTCGAGAGGAGTGAAACCGGCAGCAACGAAGCGCTGCAATTCCTCATGAAGACTGAAGCCCGGGAAAATGTAGACGCCGGGAGGCGTGTCGGTGCCGGCGAGAAAGGGGACGCCGGCTTTGTGAAGCAACTGGACGACCTCGAGTTCCTTGTCGAGGAATTTCTTGCGGGTTTCGAGGGAGTCGGCGTTGAATTCGGCCTCCACTTGTTGCGTGAAGTCCTTCCAGGTGTGCTCTTTCCAGTAAGCGGGAACATATTTGGCGCGCGCGTCTTTGGAGAAGTCCGTGACATCGAGGAGATTGCCTGCACGCTCCCAAACGAGCGTGGGGCATTGCCAGGTTTGGTTTTTGGCCAGGAGAGCGGCGAGCGCTGCGGCGCGCTGGGAATCGTAGGACGCCAGGAAGCTGGTTTCAGATCTGTCGCCCGTGAGGAATTCGTCTTCGAGCGGCGAACTGCCCTCGAAGATGCCGATGAGGTGCTCAAAGCTGTGCATTCCGGCGTTGGACATTTCGCTGGCACGAACGGAATCGGGCACGTGGCCTTCGAAGGGGATTTCCTGTTTTTTAGCCTCGTCGGCGATGGAAAAGACGGCATCGCGCGGAATTAGGGACTGCAGTTTGATGAAGTCGGCGCCGGAATGCTTGAGATTGTCGACGGCGCGGCGGCCGTCTTCGGGCGTGACAATGGCGATGGAACTGGGAAAGCGCGGCTTGGGGCCATCAAGCATCGGCCCGGAAGTCATGATGCGGGGGCCGATGAGGCGCTGGCCTTCGATTTCATTGCGCCAGGTCTGGACGGTGGAGAGTTCGCTGCCCATGTCGCGGACGCCGGTAACACCGTTGGCGACGAATAGAGGAAGAGAGATCTCCTGAGCGAGGGGAAACCAGTCGCCGAACACGAGGTGGACATGCATGTCCCAGAGGCCGGGGATGAGATAGAAACCTTTGCCGTTGATGATGACGGGAGCGTTACGGGGATAGCGAGTGTCTTTGCGCGAGCCGACAGCAATGATGCGGCTCTTGTCGATGACCACGGTCTGATCGGGGCGGACTTCACCGGTGCGCACGTCGATGATGTTGACGTCGGTGATGACCACGGTGTCTTCGAGCGACCAGTTTTGCGCGCGAAGGGATTGCGCCGCAAATGCAAAGGCAACGAAAAGAATAAGAAACAGAAGAACGCGGGGACGAGCCACCATATTCAGAATTGTAGGGTGAGGCTGCGGAGGAAACCACCACAGATCGGCGGAAGTGGGCGAGAAAGTGACGAATCGCCGGGGCCCCGTGGCACACAACTACTCCGATCACGCGTCGACCGTGAAGTTCATCGAGCGGAAGCGGAACTGACTAGGTTGGTGGTGAAAATACTCGACGGCGTGCATTTGAATGAAATCAAAAAAACCAATGTAGAAAGCAGGAATCAAGAGAAGAAATGCTTGCAGGTTGCCCGGCGGCGGTGCGTTAAAAAAAAACAAGCCTCCGCCGATACAGAATACCGCGACAGCTATTGCAACATATCCTCCGACTGCTATGCCAACCAGGTAGCCTTTGGACAAGGGGCGTGTGTTCTCAGCGAAAAAGGGCACTGCTTGCATTTTAGTCAATTTGACTCCGGCAAGGGCGCGGTTGTGCCCAACGCATACCCAGATTTGGAAAGGCGATCTTGGCTTGCCGGTCATGGCTCCCCAGCCTGGGGCTGTGTGCCAAGTGTACTTGACAGTTAGATTACTATACTATTACGCTGGCTAGGTGGAGCCCGAAGCTTCCCTCTCGTGGCTGGCGTTGACGATGACGCCGGGCATCGCGGCCCGGTTGTCCGCGCGATTGCTGCGGGAATTTGGGAGTCCGGAAGGGATTTTCCGGGCCAGCCTGACGGGGCTTGAAGCATGCAATCTGCCCGCGCCGGCAGCGCAGGCGATCTTCAAAAAGCAGACATTCTGGCGGGCGGAAAAAGAAGTGGACGCGATCCGGCGGATCGGGTGCCGGCTGGTGAACTGGAAAGAGCCGGAATATCCGCAGTCGCTATTGCAGATTTACGATCCGCCGGTGCTGCTGTATGTGCGGGGAGACGCTTCGATTCTGAACCAGCCGAGCTTGGGAATTGTAGGGACGCGGCGGCCGACGATCTACGGCACACAGATGGCGGAGCTGATGGGCCGCGACTTGGCGAAGCGTGGACTGGTGGTGGTGAGCGGATTGGCGCGGGGCGTGGACGCTATCGCGCACCGGGGAGCAACCGAACCCGGGGGGCGAGCGATTGGAGTTTTGGGAACGGGCGTGGATGTCTGCTATCCCAAGGAAAATAAAAAGCTGTTCGAGAAGGTTCTGGAGCGGGGAGCGATCATCAGCGAACTACCGACGGGGTCGCATCCCGCTCCGGAAAATTTCCCAGTGCGCAACCGGATTATCGCGGGCATGCCGCTGGGAGTGGTGATCGTGGAGGGAAAACAATACAGCGGATCGCTGATCACAGCGCGGCTGGCCATGGAATTTGGCCGGGAAGTTTTCGGAGTGCCTGGGCAAGTGACGCAAGAAGTGAGCTTCGCACCGAACCAGTCAATCAAGCAGGGGGCAAAACTGGTGACAAATGCTGAAGACGTGATCGAAGAGCTGCCAACGCCAATCCGTGCGGTATTGGTGCAGGCCGAGGCGGTGGCCAGCGAGCAGCGGAATTTGCTGGTCGAGGACGGGTTAAGTCCAATAGAAAAAACAATTTACGCGCTGCTCAGCCACGAGGAAACACGGCATATTGACGAGCTGGTCGAAATCTCCGGGTTGAATTCCAGCGAAGTTCTGGCTACGCTTTTTGAAATGGAGATGAAAGGCATCATACGGCAATTGCCGGGAAAGCAGTTCAGTAAGGTGTTGTTGTAAGGGGAAGAGGCACCGTCGCAGACAGGAAATGCATCTGATGGAAGCCAGATGGCAGGAAACCGCGCAGACTTGGGAAGCGACAACCTGGAACTAAGGTAGCGAGAAGGACACACGCC
>Ga0335077_10011624_pt1 | contig 10998 bp, 7 predicted proteins | sample Lox_Sample_31_FD_207151 | JGI IMG/M metagenome (GOLD analysis project Ga0335077, IMG submission 207151) | Soil microbial communities from Loxahatchee National Wildlife Refuge, Florida, United States - Lox_Sample_3.1 | ecosystem: Environmental > Terrestrial > Soil > Wetlands | place: USA: Florida...
CCGTCGCACACCTGCACCATGACGGCCAGCTTGTCCTCGAGAGCCAGTGGCGCGCGGTCGGCAATGAGGCGGTGCAGCTCGACGCCGTCCAGGAGCTCCATGACGATGAACATCCGCCCGGCGTCCTCGCCCATGTCGTACACGGTGACGATGTTCGGATGGCTCAGGCGGGCGCACGCTTGTGCCTCGCGGAAGAAGCGGGTGCGGATCTCGTCGGTGACGTCGATGTCGGTGGAGATCACCTTGAGCGCCACCGCGCGGTTCAGGATCGGGTCATGGGCCTTGAAGATCGTGCCCATTCCTCCTCGCCCGATTCGTTCGAGGATCTGGTACTTCCCGATCTTTCCGGGGTCAGCCATGTGCTTTGTCCGTCGCGCGGCTATCGCTGGAAGCGAGCGTCAGCGAATCCGTGGCGGCGTATGAGCAACCTCTTCGTATGCGTCGTACACCCGCCTGAGGGCGGCGAGAGACCTCACCGGCGGTGACGGGCGCACGGTTCAAAACGACGGTCCGTATGTGACCGATGAGGCCACTGTGCGGGTCCCATGAGCGACGCGATGCCTCAGGGTCGACCCCTTCGAACTCAGGCAAAACCAGCCCATGGACCGGATCTCGGGCCACATTGTAAGGTAAGCGTCACGCCGAGGGAGGACAAACACGTCATTGGCGTCCGTGGATCTCGCCTCCGCCCCGGAGGGCCGGCAAGTTGCGTTATGCTGTCGTCATCTCGCCGACGGCGTCGGCACTAGTCCGATGGACCGGTGCCGCGGGTTCATTGCGGGCTGTGTGGCGCCCTGGGTTCGTGATCTACTGGCGCGGGAGTCTCGCTGAGGATGCCAACGCGCGACTACGACCTCGTCTGCATCGGTAGCGGCCCGGCCGGGCAACGCGCGGCCGTTCAGGCCGCGAAGCTCGGGAAACGAGCAGCGGTCGTCGAGAAGCTCCAGTGCGTGGGCGGCGTTTGCCTGGGTACTGGCACGATCCCGAGCAAGACCCTGCGGGAGGCCGTACTCACCCTCGCTCGTATCCCCGGCCGAAACGATCTCGGCCGTGTCGCGCCCCCAGGGGCTCGGCCCACCGCCGAGCAACTCCTCGCGCGGGTGCAGTCGGTGCTCGCCCGCGAGCAGGAGGTCATCGAGGATCAACTCCGCCGCAACGATGTGACGACGATCCGCGGCACCGCGTCGTTCGCCGACCCGCATACGCTGACGGTGCGCGGCGAGGATGGATGGCGTCAGATCTCCGCCGACAACATCGTGATTGCCGTCGGTACCCAGCCAGCCCCGCCGCCCGGCGTCGCCGCGGATGGCGAGGTGGTGGTCACGAGCGACGACATCGTCCAGCTCAGGCAGATCCCGAGAGCCATGGCCGTCGTTGGAGCCAGCGTCGTCGGCATCGAATACGCATCGATGTTCTCGGCGCTCGGCATTCCCGTGACGCTCATCGAGAAGCGCCAGAGGCCGCTCGAGTTCCTGGACCGCGAGATCGTGGACGAGCTGCTGCACCAAATGCGCCATCGCAACGTGACATTTCGATTCGGTGAGACCGTCGAGTCCATCGAGATGGCCGACGGACCTCCTCGGCGGGCCATCATCCACCTCGATTCCGGCAAGCGGCTCATCTCGGACGTCGTCCTGTTCTCGGCTGGGCGCATCTCTGCCACGGGGGCGTTGAATCTGGCCGCGGCCGGCCTGGATGCCGACGAACGCGGCCGGATCCGTGTGAACGAAGCCTTCCGGACGTCCGTGCCTCATATCTTTGCGGCCGGTGACGTGATCGGCTATCCGAGCCTCGCCGCGACCTCTTCCGAACAAGGGCGGCTGGCGGCCTGCCACGCCTTCGGGTTCGAAGCCGGCCCCATGGCCGCTCATTTCCCGGTTGGCATCTACGCCATTCCCGAGATCTCGATGGTCGGGGCGCCGGAGCACGAACTGACCGAGCGGAAGGTTCCGTACGAGACCGGAGTGGCGCGCTATCGAGAAATTGCCCGGGGGCAGATCCTGGGAGACGACAGTGGCCTCTTCAAGATGCTCTTCCACCGGGACGACCGGCGGCTCCTTGGGGTTCACGCCATCGGCACCGGCGCGACCGAGTTGATTCACATCGGGCAGGCCGTGTTGGGCCTGGGCGGCGGGATGGACTACTTCCTGCAGACCGTCTTCAACTACCCGACGCTCGCCGAGTGCTACAAGGTCGCGGCCCTCGATGCGTTCAACCGGCTGCGCGGGTGATGCCATCATCGGGCGCTTTTCCTACGCGTGTGGTACACGAGTCCCCGCGCCGGGGAGACTGCGGGCGTGCCTGAGCCCCGACGTGAGCGGATCGGGCGCTACGAGATCCTCGGCGAGCTAGGCCACGGCGCCATGGGAGTGGTGTACGAGGCGAGGGACCCGAACCTCGACAGGGTCGTCGCCGTCAAGGCCTTGCGCGTCGATCCTGGCCTTCCCAGTGAGCAACATGCGGAACTGGAGAGACGATTCTTCCGAGAGGCCATCGCGGCCGGAAGGCTCAGCCACCCGAACATCGTCGCGGTGTACGACGTGGTGGAGGTGGACGGCGTTCCCTACATCGTCATGGAGTGCGTCGACGGAAGGACCTTGGCCGATCTCATTGCCTCTGGTGATGGGAGCCAGCACCCCATGGAGACGACCCTGACCGCCCTCGTGGTGCGCGATCGTACCGCGTATCTCGCGCACGTCGGCGATAGGCGCGCGTACCTCGTCCGCGGTCGACGGATGCGTCAACTCACCGCCGATCACTCGCGGGTCGGCGACCTCCTCAAGAGAGGCGTCGTCACCGAGGTCGAAGCCGAGAGTCATCCCGACGCTCACGTCGTCCTGCGCGCCCTCGGGATCCATCCGGAGATCGAAGTCGACAGGAGCTTCGCCCGGGGGATCGAGTCGTACTCTGCACGGATGGGCTGAGCCGCCTCGTGAAGCCCGATGAGATTCGGAGGCTCAGCGCGGAACTCTCGCCGCAGGAGGCGTGCGAAAGCCTGGTCGCTCGCGCCAGGACGCGAGGCGGCTTTGACAACATCACCGTTCAGGTGGTTGCCGCGAGCCCGCAGGAGGGCCCCGCGGGGCTTGCCACCCGACTCGGCGGAGCGGTGCGCACGTTGCTGGCGAGGGCCAGAGCCTGATCGCGGCACATGATTCTGTTATGCTGCCTGCACCGGGTGAGCAAACAGCGAGAAGGAGGGCGCGATGCTCTCAAAGGAAGACAATGAGCTGATGTGTCGGGTGGGGCGCGAAACGCCCATGGGCGAGCTGCTGCGCCGCTACTGGATTCCGTGTCTGCCGTCGGCCGAGCTGCCGACCCCGGATTGTCCTCCGAAGAAGGTCCGACTGCTCGGCGAAGATCTGGTCGCGTTCCGTGACACGCGCGGGAATGTGGGACTCATGGCGGCGAACTGTCCCCATCGCGGCGCCGCGCTCTTCTTCGGACGCAACGAGGAATGCGGGCTGCGCTGCGCGTATCACGGCTGGAAGTTTGATGTCACGGGACGCTGCGTCGACATGCCCAACGAGCCCGAAGAGAGCGCCTTCAGGGACAAGGTACGGGCGCGCGCATACCCCTGCCGGGACGTCAACGGCATGATCTGGACGTACATGGGCCCACAGGAGACGCCACCGACCCTGCCAGCCTTCGAGATCAATACGCTGCCGGCGGATCACGTCTACCCGCCCCACCTCATGTTGGAGGAGTGTAACTGGGTGCAGGCGCTCGAGGGGGACATCGATTCCTCGCACATCGACTTCGTGCACGCCAAGCTCCGGCCCGACAGCAATCAGCGGGCGACGCATCACAAGGACAAGCGGCCGCGACTGGAGGTGCTGCCCACCGACTATGGCGCCTGCTACTCGGCCCGGCGTCGCTGGGACGTCGACGGCCTTTGCTGGCACCGGATCACCCAGTACATCCTGCCGTTCTTCTCCATGATCGCGGCCAGCGATCCGCAGATGGTCTCGGCGCGGGCCTGGGTGCCGCTCGACGATCGGTACACCTTGCAGGTCGTCATGCGCGCGCGTCTGGACCGGCCGGTGACGGACGAGGAGCGACGGAAAGCCGCTGATCCCTTCGGCGCATGGGGCGGCTACGTCGAGCCGACCAGCGACTGGCGGACCCGCTACTACACGAAGGCGAATCTGCACAACGACTACCTCGTCGACTACAAGCTCCAGAAGGAGCTGGTGATCGGCATCCCCTTCCTCGGGAACCTTCAAGATCGGGCCATGACGGAGACCATGGGCCCCATCTACGATCGGACGCAGGAGCATCTCGGGACCACGGATGCGATGGTCATCTTCGTGAGGCGCCGGCTGATCGATGCCGCCAAGGCCTTGCGCGACCGCGGCGTGGTGCCGGCGAACGTCGATGACGCCAGCCTCTGCCGTGTCCGTCCCGCCTCGGCGCTGCTGCCCGAGGGCGAGAGCTGGATCACGGCCACGGAGAAAGCGCGCCAGTCCGACGCGGGCGTGCCGATCGCCTGGGTGCCGTTCGTCTGATGAGCGCGTCCGACGTGGTGCCGGAGGCCGAGCGGACGCTCGCTTACTACGAGGCCGTGCCCTATCTGCTCGTGCTGGAGTCCGTCGAGCGCGATGGCGAGTGGGTGCGGCGCGCCGCCTATCCGGAATTGCCGGGCTGCGAGGCCGAGGCGCCCGCAGCCCTCGAGGCCATCGAGAAGCTGGAACAGGAGCGACGACGGCTCCTGCAGCATTGGTGGCAGCACGGCATGCCGATCCCCGTGCCGCGCCCCCCGCTCCGCGGCGTCTGAGTCCACGCCAACGGCGACCTGCGGAGCAGGCTCCGCGGGCACCAGAGGCGGCTCGAAAGCATGTGGCGCGTCGGTGTGGATTCGGGTGGCACGTTCACCGACATCTGTCTGGTCGATGAGTCGACCGGGAACGTCTGCGTGTGGAAGGTGCCGAGCACGCCGGAAGACCCGTCGCTGGCAATCGCGCGGGCCGTGACCGAAGGGTTGCCGGTGGCGGGAGGTGACAGGATCAGCTACTTCGGCCACGGCACCACGGTGGCCACGAACGCGCTCATCCAGCACCGCGGCGCCCCGACCGGCCTCGTCACCACCCAGGGATTCCGCGACCTGCTCGAGATCGGCCGTCAGCGCCGGCCCCACCTCTACGACCTGCAGGCCGACAAACCACCGGTCCTCGTCCCTCGCGTGCTCCGGTTCGAGGTGACCGAGCGCCTCCGCCACGACGGGCGCGTCGAGAAGGCCCTCGACGAGGCCGAGGTTCGTGCCGCTGTCCGCCGTCTCGGACAGGCTGGCGTGCGAGCGATCGCTGTCTGCTTCCTCTATTCCTACGTGGACCCGACGCACGAGCGACGCGCCCGCCGCATCGTGGAGGAGGAATGCCCTGGCGTCTTCGTGACCTGCTCGCACGAGGTGGCGCCGGAGTTCCGCGAGTACGAGCGGCTCTCGACTGTCGTCGTGAACGCATATCTGGGACCGGTGATGGAGGGCTACCTGTCCCGACTCGGCCCTCGCCTCGGCGAGGCCGGCGTCCACGTTCCCCCATACGTCACGCAGAGCAACGGCGGCGTCACGTCGTTCGAGACCGCGCGCCGCGAGCCGGCCCGCACCGTGCTCTCGGGCCCCGCGACCGGCGTGGTCGGCGGACTCGAGGTTGCGCTCCGGGCCGGTTTTCGCGACCTGATCACCTTCGACATGGGCGGGACCTCCACCGACGTGTCCCTCGTCGAGGACGCGCGGCCGAAGCTAGCGGGCGAGATGGAAGTACACGGCTATCCGCTCAAAACGCCGGGGCTCGACATCCACACCGTGGGCGCCGGGGGTGGGTCCATCGCTCACATTGACCGCGGCGGGCTCCTGAAGGTCGGTCCGCGCTCGGCCGCGGCGGCACCCGGACCCGTGTGCTACGGACTTGGCGGCGAAGAGCCGACGGTCACCGACGCCAACGTCGTCCTCGGAACCCTCCATCCGACGCATCTGCTCGGCGGCCGCATGGCGATCGACCGGGCGCGAGCCGAAGCCGCCGTCGCGCGGCTGGCCGAGAGGCTCGGCCTCGACGTGATGGCGACCGCCCAGGGCATCGTCAGTGTCGTCACGGCCAACATGGCGAAGGCGATCCGCGTGATCTCGGTCCAGCGCGGGCACGACCCGCGGGAGTACACGCTGGTCGCGTTTGGTGGCGCCGGCCCGCTGCACGCTGCGAGGCTCGCACGCGAGCTGGAGATTCCGCGGATCCTGGTTCCGCGCAACCCCGGGATCCTGTGCGCCCTCGGTCTCTTGCTCGGCGATCTCAGGACCGACCAGGCCCAGACACGGCTCATGCCGGCGACGGAGGCGTCGCTGCCCCGTATGGTCGAGACCTTCGAGGAGCTGGAGCGCCGCGCCGATGCCTGGTTCGAGCGGGGAGGCATACCGCCGGGGGCGCGCACCCTTCGGCGCACCGTGGACATGCGGTACGCCGGGCAGAACTACGAGCTGCCGGTACCCTTTCCCGAAGAGCCCCCTGGGCCAGCGCTCCACAAAGCGCTCACCGCCGGCTTCGAGCGCGCCCACGAGCAGATGTACGGCTACGTCTCCCCCGAGGAGCCTATCCAGGCCGTCACGTTTCGCGTGGAGGCGGTGGGTGCCGTGCGCCACGCGGAGATCCGTGCCCATCCGCCCACGGAACCCGGCAGCGCACCCGCGCCGGTGGCATTCCGCGGGGTCTGGCTGGCGGAGGCGAGCGAGAGCATGCCGTGTCCCGTGTACGATCGAGAGCGGCTCGCCCCTGGCCATGCCATCGCGGGGCCGGCTGTCATCGAGCAGATGGACGCCACCACGTTGCTGCTCCCCGGCCAGCACGCCCGCGTCGATCCGTACCTCAACCTGGTCATCGAGGTCTGACGGACATGAGCGTGACCCGGCGCGACACGCTCGACGCCCGGCCGGCGGTGGATGCGATCACCGTCGAAGTGATCGGCAACGCGCTGTCGTCGATCGTGGAGGAGATGGGCGAGACCCTGGTGCGCGCCGCCTACTCGACCAACGTGAAGGAGCGGCGCGACAGCTCCACCTGCCTGTTCGACGCGCGAGGCCTGACGCTCTGTCAGGCCATGCACATCCCGATGCATCTGGGGTCGCTGATGGGCGTGGTCGAGCACGTCGCGGTGCGCCATCCGCTTGCCGAGGTCCGCGAGGGCGACGTCTTCATCGGCAACGATGCCTACACTGGCGGCGGCACGCACTTGCCGGACATCGTGATGATCGAGCCGATCGTCATCGACGGAGCGGTCGTGGGCTGGGCCACCAACATCGCGCATCACGCGGACTTCGTCGACCGCGGCCACGCGCATATCTACCAGGAGGGCCTGCGCATCCCGCCGGTGCGCCTCTACCGCGAGGGACGCCTCCAGCAGGACGTCCTCGATCTCATCCTGCTCAACTGCCAAGTGCCGCACGAACGGCGGAACGACCTCCGGGCACAGATGGCAGCCAATCGCCAGGGTATCCGGCGCTTCCAGTCGCTGTGCCGGAAGCACGGCACCGATCTGGTGTTGGCGGCGGGCCAGGCACTGCTCGACTACACCGAGCGCATGACGCGCGCCGGGATCGCCACCATCCCCCGGGGCGTGTACGAGTTCGAGGACCGGTTCGATACCGACGAGATCCCGGACGAGAAGGTCTTCAAGGTCCGCGTCGAGGTGACGGGAGACGAGATGTCCTTGCGCTTCGACAGCCCTCCCCAGGTGCGGGCGGGACTCAATCTCGTGTGGACCGGACTCCTGGCGACCGTCTACTACGCCGTGAAGACGCTGGTAGGCCCGGAGATCCCGGCCAACGCCGGACTGTTCCGGCCGGTCCACGTCTCGGCGTCGCCGGGCACGATGTTGAACTGCGTGGCGCCGGCGGCCGTGAACTCGCGCACCCAGACCTGCCAGCGCGTCGTCGACCTGATCCACGGCGCGCTGGCGCCTGCCATCCCGGAGCGAGTGATCGCGGCGTGCAATGGCGCATGCGTGTCGTCGACGTTCAGCGGCGTCAATCCGCGGACCGGCCAGTTCTACGTGTACCTCGAGACCATCGGCGGTGGCTCCGGCGCTCGGGCGACCAAGGATGGTCTCGACGGCGTCCACGTCCACGTCACCAATACCTCCAACCTGCCGGTCGAGGCGCTCGAGGCGGAGTATCCGCTGGTGGTCGAGCGCTACGCGCTCGTGGAGGACTCGGGCGGACCCGGCCGGTGGCGCGGTGGTCTCGGTCTGTGGCGCCAGATTCGAGCCGAAGGTCACGAGTGCCACGCCTTCGTCCACGGCAGCCGCCGTCTGTCCGCGCCGTGGGGCCTCTTCGGGGGCCGCGAGGGCGGCTCGTGCCGGATCGTGTATAGTCCCGGTGTCGCACCGCCCGTCAGGGCCCAAGCGTTTCTCGAACCCGGGCAATCCGTGGCCATCATCACACCCGGCGCCGGCGGCTACGGCGACCCGCATGAACGTGACCCCGCGCTCGTTCGCCGTGACCTGGCCGACGGCATCGTCTCGGAGCGCGTGGCGCGCGAGGTGTACGGAGAGACGGGGTAGAGCCGCGGCGTTCCCGGAAGTCGGCTGGGCGCTCACCGCAGTCGGAGAGGCGTGTTGGGGATCAGTGGAGGCGCGACTCGGCTGCCCATGTTGGGGACGCGCCGCGTCTGCACGTCCGGGGCTATCCGCCCTTGCGTTTCCAGATCATCCTTTTCCTCAGCCGTGAGTGTCCGTCTGACAATCAGCATCTCGGGCGTGACGTCCTCGACTTTGCCGAATCCGGGGATCTCATCGCCCTTGTCGATGGTGTAGTACTGCCCCTGGAGACGAATGAGGCCGCGTCCTGGGCTCTGCCAAAGCCCCCAGTACTGGAGCTCTTGAGCCGACGTTGGAGCCGCTGTCAGAAGCGAGACGAGCCCCGCCATCGCGAGTATGTTCCTCTTCATCGCTTTCATCGCTGGCCTCTCCTATGGTTGGGCCACGATTCCCTCGATCCGATGCAGGGAGGGCGCGGCCGTGGTGGTCGACGGCACGCACGCTTGAAAGGCTTCCACCTCGTCAGGGACGAAGGCGATCCCTGGGAGGAGGAGGACGAGATTCTGGCTGATCACGCCACGATACGTCACGGAGTCAGTGAATTCGTGATCCACGCGACCGTCCGGGAGGTGAACGCGCCGATTGACGTGGCCGGGAGCTACCGCGCCGAACAGGTTCGAGAATGAGAAGTTGGGAGTAGTGCCGAGTTCCACCATCTCCGACTCGGACCGCACGATCAGGTACGCGGGCTGATCCTGGAGCACGAAGAAGCGGGAGTACTGGGCCACGCCGCGCTCGGGCAGCAAGAAGTCGAACTGGTTCACATAGTCGACCTGGAATGGATCCGCGGACAGTGGCAGCAGCTTTGTGTAGATGGCGGCCGGTTCGGTCTCCGGACCAAAGATGTCCAGGTATCCGTCCAGGTTCTTGTCGCGCCAGGGCTGAGGGTTGGTCATGGGATCCGGATGCAAGAGGTCGAAAGGCGGGATCTGCGGAACGTAGTACGGCTGTCCGGCAAAGCAGAAGTAGTCCGTGACATTGGCGATGTCCACCGCGTCCGGCTCGAAGAGGTCCTTGCTCCCCACCAGGATCGCGTCCGATTCGAGACCGAGCTGCCCGCGCCACACCACCGTCAAGAACACGTCGACAGCGTTCGTGGGCAGCGGGCTATCGGTGAAGTCGAAGAGCACCTCCTGGAAAGTGCGTGTGAGCGCGACCGCCACGGGCTTGGAAACCGCCGAGAACTGCTGGGCGGAGGGTGGCACCGATGGGGTCTCGATCGGGTTGGCCGCCCCCGTTCGGTACCTGATGACGGCGACCATCTGGCCGGGCGTCTGCTGGGGGCCGCCCGCCTCCTCGCTTGGAGTCGCGTTGCGGACCTTGAAGCGCAGTCCGGTGAACGCGCCCGTGTTGCCATCGAGAAACGGCGCCAGACCGTAGACGAAGCGGTCTGGCGGGGCAATCTCGATCCGACCGCGGAAGAAGTACTGCAAGAGCGCGGCGGAATAGGACACGGCCCGCGGCAGGAGAATGCTGGCCGCCGCATCGAGATTGAAGCAGTTGAGCGCGAAGATGGGCGAGCGACCGCGAGCGATCAGGTGCTGGTCGAAGATCGAGAACGTCGTCATCCGCTCGTTCCGCCGTGGCGCGGCACTCGTCGGGTCGATCAGCGCGTTGGCGTAGAACACAAGTTGTCCGGGGGCGTGCATACCGTCGTGACAAGAATCGTTAGGAGATGACCGGGTGAAGTCGCTGGTGTCCAGTGCCGGGCGCGGATAGTCGCGGCCGATCGCGCCGGTACGAAGGTCGCTGAAGTTGGTCCCGGCGGAGACGAAATTGATGTTGCTGAACTCTGCCATGCCACGGCCGGTCATCTGATCGCCCGTGGCGGTGACCCATAGATCGCGAGGGCGAGTCGTCACTGGAATCGCGGCACTGTCGAAATCGAAGATCACCCGGAGAGCACCAGCAAAGACATTGATGTACTGTTCCATCAAACTCGCGCGCGACGGGATGAAGGATGGATGCATGTCATTGCGCGTATGCTGTGGCTGGGCCATGTCCTGGATCAGGTGGATGACGTGGCCCAGGGCGTAGAACGTGTGGGCGATTTCGCGCTCCTGCTCCATGCCATTTTGCGCTGTGAGGCCCCGGTAGAAGGACTCGCGCGCATCCTTGTACGAGTAGTCCTGAAGCGTGAAATCTCCCAGATCTTCCAGGGCCCAATCTGGTGCGCGCTCTGCGCCCACGACCTCCAGGGGCATATCGTGGTAGGGATCGAAGAAGTGGCGGATTGGGCGTGCCAACGAGTCCTCGTCCACGGAGCCCTTCCTGATCCAATCCACTGGGGTATATCGTTCCCAGATGAAGAGTGGCCGCTGGCCTCGGAGTGTCTCGTTCTCATAGATTCCGTAGATGCTTTCCAGGACGGGGGCAAGTCGACTCTTCTCGAATGCCAGTGCGGAGAGGTCCCGGTGC
>Ga0335077_10011625_pt1 | contig 10998 bp, 8 predicted proteins | sample Lox_Sample_31_FD_207151 | JGI IMG/M metagenome (GOLD analysis project Ga0335077, IMG submission 207151) | Soil microbial communities from Loxahatchee National Wildlife Refuge, Florida, United States - Lox_Sample_3.1 | ecosystem: Environmental > Terrestrial > Soil > Wetlands | place: USA: Florida...
ACGCAGAAGTGAGACGCGAACTCCCGGTTGTGCTGGCGGCGGTCGCCGCCGCCGCGACGCTGGCGGTTCCCGCCGCGTCCGCCGCGACGCAGGGACGCTCGTTCGTCTTCTACGCCAAGGCGACGCACGCGCAGTTCATCAACCACGCCGACGACCGCGCGCGCGGGAACAAGGCGAATCCGTTCAACGCGGAGGCGCTTGCAACGCCTCCGAAGGCGAACAAGGGCAAGAAGGGAGCCCGGGCCGGCGACAACGCGCTCTTCAGCCTCAACGTGTACTCCGACCCGGCCCTCACCCGGCTCGTCGGCACCGCGACCTACTCCTGCACGTTCAACTTCGCCCAGGAGGCGATCTGCGAGGCCGACTTCGAGCTCGCGAAAGGGACGATGATCGCGATGGGGCCGGCGAAGCTCGACGGCAGACCGATCGTCCTTGCGGTGACCGGCGGCACCGGCCGGTACGTCGGCGCCCACGGGCAGGTGACCTCGACGTCCTCGAGCGCCAGGAAGGGCACTCAGGTCCTCCACTTCCAGCTCGGCTAGACAGCCAGGCCCCCGCTCCCCGGCCCTCGACCCGATCCTTCTGGGATCCAAAAAAGTTGCAGGGACATGCATCCGAGTGCGATAGTCGTTACCTCGGCAATTATCCACTTGTCCTCGGGCGCCCCCGCCGCAGAACGCTCGGAGAGCCCCGGACAAGGTCGACAGGGAGGGGTGGATGCACCGATCGCGTTTCATAGCAGGGGTTGCCGTGCTCGGCGCCCTGCTATGCGCCGGGTTGCTGGCCAAGTCGGCGTCGTCGCACGCGAAGAAGGCGGCGATCACTCCGTCGCCCGCGTACACCGACGCACAGCTCAGTGCACCGTCAGGCGCCAACTGGTACGAGTACTACGGCGATCTGTCCGGCGACCGCTACTCGTCGCTGAACCAGATCACCACGTCGAACGTCGGAACGCTCAAAGAGGTCTGGCACATGAGCCTCGGGACGTGCACGGCCGCGATCATCGCGGGCCAGCCCGTCGTGCCGGGCGCCCCGAACGGCGCCACCAACAACCCGACGAACTGTGGCTCCATGGAGTCCAACCCGGTCGCGATCGACGGGGTCCTCTACACGACGAACGCTCCGCTCGGTCAGACGTTCGCCATCGACGCAGCGACGGGGAACATCATCTGGACGTACACGCCGTCGTACGCGGGCGAGACGCTGCCGAACGGCGCCGCGTTCACTCCGGGTAGCGGCGGTCGCCGGCCGGGCGTCGCGGTCGGTGAGGGGAAGGTCTACACCGGCCTTCCGGACGGCCGCCTCGTCGCGCTCGACCAGGTCACCGGCAAGCCGGTCTGGGAGACGGCGGTCGGCTCGTACAAGGTCAACGCGAAGATCTCGGCCGCTCCGATCTACGTCCGCGGGCTCGTCATCGTGGGCGACGGATCCGGCGACGGCGGCGGCGCAAGCCCGTCGCTGCAGGCGTTCCGCGCCGCGAACGGCGGACGCGTCTGGAGCTGGAGCCCGATCCCGTCTCCGGGACAGCCGGGCTACGCGTCCTGGAACACGAACTGCGCTGACGGCAACGGCAGCGTCAACTACGGCGGCGGCTCGTTCTGGGAGGCCCCGGTCGTCGACACGAAGCTCAACGAGCTGATCGTCGGCACCGGCAACCCGGAGCCGTGGAACACCCGCTGCCCGGGTCAGGACCTCTACACCGACTCGATCGTCGGCCTGGATCTCCACACGGGTGCGATGAAGTGGTACTTCCAGACCGCCCATCACGACACGTGGGACTCCGACCTGCCGAACAACGGCGTCATGTTCACCGGCAAGTTCAAGGTGAACGGGAAGGTCGTGTCGCGGCCGGCCGTCTCGTACGTCAACAAGTACGGCATGACGTTCGTGATCGACCGCGTCACCGGCAAGCCGCTGCTGCCGGTGAAGGAGACCCCCGTTCCGCAGAACCACTCCCCGGGTGTGAACTCGTGGCCGACGCAGCCGATCCCGGCCGCGCAGAACGTGCTGTTCAACCCGGTGAACAAGCAGAACATCCCGTGCACCACGCCTGATGCGGTGACCGCGCTCGGCACGCCGTTCGCAACCGGGACGGCGCCCGACGGGAAGCCGTACAAGATCGGGTGCGCGTACACGCCGTACGACACGACGCAGTACGTCGTGACCCCGTTCGAGATGATGGACTGGCCGGCCAGCTCGTACGCACCGTCGATCAACTCGATGGTCACGTGCGGCGTCACCGGCCGCGCGACCGCCTTCGAGCAGATCCCGAAGGCCTCGCAGGTCCCGACCCTCTACGGCGGCCTCGGCGCCGCCCGCCTGGGCGTCTCCGACGGCTCGACGGCGATCAGCAACTCGGGCAACTTCACCGCCCTCAACGTGCTGACCGGCAAGTACACGTGGCACCAGCACTGGCCCGCGATCTGCTACTCGGGCTCGGCCAACACGGCCGGCGGGATCACGTTCGTCGGCCACTTCGGCACCGGTGACGGGTCGAAGGGCGACGGCTATCTCGAGGCGGTCGACACGAAGTCGGGCAAGTCCCTGTGGACGTCGCCGACGATGCCGTATCCGGTATCGGCCGCTCCGATCGTCTACTCGGTGAACGGCAAGGAGTACGTGACCGTCGAGGTCGGCGGCTCCGGCCACAACGACGTGACGAGGCCGAACGGCCTGCTCGATCCGCGGCGCGTCCGCGGCGATCTGGTCTACACGTTCGCGCTTCCGTAACCGAAACGCAGCAGGGCGGCGGCCGTCACAGGCCGCCGCCCTATTTCTGGGGTCTACTGGATACAAAGGTCAGGAGGAGTCTGGATGCGTCGTCATGTAAGGCGGGCAGGCGTGCTCGTCAGTCTTGCCGGAGTCGGCATCCTCGCCGGCATCTTTCTCCCCGCGGGGAGCGCGAGCCCGACCAGCGCGCACGCGTCGAAGGTGACGATCAACGTCGTCGCATCGGAGTGGAAGTTCACGCTGTCGAAGCGGACGGTTCCCGTGGGCACGACCGTGACGTTCAAGGTCACGAACAAGGGGAAGATCGGCCACGACTTCCAGATCGCAGGGAAGAAGACGAAGCTGCTCAATCCCGGTCAGAGCACGACGCTGACCGTGAAGTTCCTGAAGAAGGGCAAGTTCCCGTACATCTGCACCGTGACCGGCCACGCGCGGCTCGGGATGCAGGGCGTCTTCGGCGTCGGCGTCACCGCGCCGCCGCCCACGACGACGACGACCGCGACGACCACGACCTCGACCGGCACCGTCGGCAACGCGACCACGACGGTCCAGGTGAACATGGTGGAGTACTCGTTCGAGCTGTCGCAGACGACGATCCCGTCCGGGAAGGTCACGTTCGTGATCAAGAACAGCGGGGCGGAGGTCCACAACTTCGACCTCAACGGCCAGCACAGCGGAGCGCTCCTCTCGCCCGGCGCCACCGAGACCTGGACCGTCTCGCTGCCCGCGGGGCAATACCTCTACACGTGCGACGTGCCCTTCCACGTCGACCGAGGGATGACGGGAGTCATAACCGTCACACCTTGATCCGCGGCGGCGACGGGGGGAGGCCCGCCCTCCCCCCGTCAGCCGCGGACGTACGTCGCGCCTTCGAAGCTCGTCCCGGTCGCGGGGACGCGTGCCTGCACCTGGAACGTCCGGAAGCCGCGGCCGCGCGGCTCGACGATCCAGAAGAGCGGCTTCGCCTCGCCGCCGACGACGAGGTCGCCTGCGTAGCGCGCGAGCCGCGACGCGGGCGTGAACCAGAGCGTGTGCGTGTTCGTGTCGGTGACGTAGAGGCCCGGCGGCGGGCTCGTGCGCGGGCGCTTCGGCGCGGAGCGTACGACGGCGATCGGGTTCGGGCCGGTCGGGAGCCGCGCGATCGTGCGCGTCACGCCCTCGGCGTCCATCATCACGAGCGTCCCCGAGTCGGCGCCGGGGTCGACCGTCAGCACGACGTTCCCGGCGCCCGTGCCGAAACGCGCGGGCGCGACGACGAGCTCGTCCGCGCCGCCGGGGCCCGCGTAGTCGCCGATCCGCCGCACAGACGCGTCGGGGCCGACGGCGTAGACGGTCCCTCCCGCCGGCTCCGGGGCGCCCGACCTGCCGGTCGCCGCGATGAGCGCGTACCCGAACTTCCCGACGTCGTCGAACCCGAGCGCGCCGTCCGAGGTCGCCGTCTCCGGCAGGCGCGCGAACACGTCGACGCTCGAGCCGTCCCGCGAGATGCGGTACACGGTGTTGTCGGGCGCGTGGCAGAAGATCGCGCCGGCCGGGAACCCGTGCGCCCCGGGCGAGAGGACGCAGCGCGTCTCCTCGACCTCGCGCGGCATCGACGCGAACGGCGCGATCGGCGCTCCGGCCGCGTCCGCCTGCCACACGGCGTTCGTCGTGTTCTCGACGTAGAGGAAGCGACTGCCGGTCCAGAGCACGTCCGTGAGCGGGATCCCCGTGTCGGCGTACGCGCGGAACGTGAGGGGCGGGATCCCCGCGCGGCCGAGCGTCGCGACGGCGCCGACGACGACGGCCGTCAGACCGATCGCCGACGACCACCGGGCCATGTTGGCCCTAGCTTGACAGCTCCAGCGCGATCTCCTCGAGCGACGCGAGGTTGTGGCCGCTCGAGAAGACGTCCACGTACGGCAGCGCGGCCTCCATGCCGCGCGCGAGCGGCTCGTATGCCGGGTCCTTCTTCAGCGGGTTGAGCCAGACGATCCGGTGCGCGAGCCGGTGGAGCCGCGCCATCTGCTCGGCGAGGAGCGCCGGCTCGCCGACGTCGAGGCCGTCGGAGCAGACGACGACGATCGCGCCACGCGCCGACCCGCGGTGGCCGGTGCCGTCGAGGAACTCCTTCAGCGATTCGCCGATGCGCGTGCCGCCCTCCCAGTCGACGACCTGCGCCGCGGCGCGGCGGAGCGCCTCGTCCGGGTCGGTGACGGCGAGCGCGCGCGTCGCCGACGTCAGCCGCGTGCCGAAGCAGTAGACCTCCGTGCGCGGCTGGATCCTCCGCAGCGAGTGCGCGAGCACGAGCAGCGCCTGCGAGTGGTCCGCCATCGAGCCCGAGACGTCGAGGAGCAGGATCAGCGGGCGCGGCGCGCGGCGCCGCTCGCGGAAGCGCCGGTCGAACGGCTCGCCGCCGGTGCGGAGCGAGCGGCGGAGCGTCCTCGGCAGGTCGAGCGGGCCCGCGGTCGACGGGCGGCGCCTGCGCGAGTGGCGGCGCGGCAGCGCGCGCGCGAACCCCGCGGCGAGCCGCGCGATCTCGTCGAGCTCCTCGCGCGTGCAGCGGTCGAAGCTCTTCCGGCGGAGGATCTCGACGCGGCTCGCGAGCGCGACGGCGGGGCTCGACGCGTCGCCCGCGTCGCCCTCCGGCCCCTCGTCGAGCCCCGCCGTGACGAGCCGGACGTGCGGCTTCGGCGGCGGCAGCGGGATCGGCGCGAGCTGCGCGCCGAAGAACTCGCGGAAGACGCGGTCGTAGGTCGGGATCTCCTCGCGCCGCGCGACGAGCGTCGCGCGCCCGGCCCAGTAGAGGTCGGTGGGCTCGAGCAGCGAGGCCGCGCGGCAGAACTCGGCCGTCGCGCCCGTCCCGGCCGGGAGCCCCTGCCCGCGCAGCGCACGGGCGAACTCGACGAGCGTCCTCGTCTCGTCAACCACCGAGGCCGGCGGCCTCGACCGCGCGCAGGTCGTCGCGGTTCTTCACCGCCCACCCGAGCGTCTGGAGCGCGTCCGGCCCGGCCGCCTCCTCCGCGCCGAGGAGCGCGAGCGCGCGCGCCCAGTCGATCGCCTCGGCCGCGCCCGGCGGCTTCACGAGGTCGAGCTCGCGCAGCCGCGACACGGCCTCGGCGACGGAGCGCGCGAGCCGCAGCGGGACCTCCGGCGCGCGGAGGCGGATGATCTCGACCTCGCGCTCGAGGTCCGGGAACTCGATCCAGTGGTAGAGGCAGCGACGCTTCAGCGCGTCGTGCAGCTCGCGCGTCCGGTTCGAGGTCACGACGACCGCGGGCGGCTCGTCGGCGGCGATCGTTCCGATCTCCGGAACGGTCACGGTGTAGTCGGAGAGGATCTCGAGCAGGAACGCCTCGAACTCGTCGTCGGCGCGGTCGAGCTCGTCGATGAGGAGCACGGCGCGGTCGCCGGAGCGGATCGCCTTCAGGAGCGGCCGCTCGACGAGGAAGTCCGGCCCGTAGAGCTCGGACGCGTGCGCGCGGACGTCGAGCTCGCCGGCCTGGAGCGCGCGCGCGTAGAGGAGCTGGCGCGCGTAATCCCACTCGTAGAGCGCCTGCGAGGCGTCGATCCCCTCGTAGCACTGGAGCCGGATCAGGTCGGCGCCGAGGAGCCGCGCGAGCGTCTTCGCGACCTCGGTCTTGCCGACGCCGGCCTCGCCCTCGAGGAGCAGCGGCCGGCGCATCTCGAGCGCGAGGAAGATCGACGTCGCGAGCCCCCGGTCCGGGAGGTAGTCGGCGTCGCGCAGCGCGCCCTCGAGCTCGTCCACCGATCCGAAACGCATTGGCTCATCGTACGGGCGTATGCTCACCCCGTCACGACAAAGGAGGCGGTTCGTGTATCCGTCCCGGTTCGATTACGTCGTCCCGACGAGCGTCGGCGAGGCCGTCTCGCTGCTCGGCGAGCACGGCGACGAGGCCAAGGTGCTGGCGGGCGGCCAGAGCCTCATTCCCCTGTTGAAGCTTCGTTTCGCCTCGCCGAGCGTGCTCGTGGACGTGAACCGGATCGCCGAGCTCGAAGGCCTGTCGCAGGAGAACGGGTACCTGCGGATCGGCGCGCTCGTGCGGACGAAGCAGTGCGAGCGCTCGGACCTGCTGAAGGGCCGCTACGGCGTGCTCGGCACCGCGGCGCCGCAGATCTCGGACCCGATCGTGCGCAACCTCGGCACCGTCTGCGGCTCCGTCGCCCACGCCGACCCGCAGGGCGACTGGGGGTCGGCGCTCATCGCGGCGGGCGCGAGCGTCGTCGCGCAGGGGCCGTCGGGGACGCGCGAGATCCCGGTCTCCGAGTTCTTCGTCGGGCCGTTCACGACGACGCTCGAGCCGACCGAGGTCGTGACCGAGGTGCGCGTGCCGGACCCCGGCGCGCGCGCAGGCGGCAGCTACCAGAAGCTCGAGCGGAAGGTCGGCGACTTCGCCACCGTCGCGACGGCGGTCCAGGTCGAGCTCGACGGCGACGGCAAGATCGCGCGCGCCGGGATCGCGCTCACCGCGGTCGGCGCGACGAACATCCGCGCCGAGCGCGCGGAGCAGGCGTTGGCCGGCGCGGATCCGACCGACGAGGCGTTCGCCGAGGCGGCGCGCCTCGCCGCCGAGGACGCGCAGCCGCTGGCCGACCACCGCGGCAGCGAGGAGTACAAACGGAACCTCGTCAGGGTCTTCGTCGAGCGCGGGCTCCGCGCTGCGGCGCAATCTGCGGCCTCCGCCGCGTAAGCGAGAGGAGCGAGTCATGAGCGAGACGACGATGAGCGCCGCGCCTCCCGCCGTGCGCGAGGTGACGGTGACCGTGAACGGCGATGCGCGGAGCGCGGCGGTCGAGCCGCGTCTGCTCCTCGCGCACTTCCTCCGCCAGACGCTCGGGCTGACGGGCACGCACATCGGCTGCGACACGACGAGCTGCGGCGCGTGCACCGTCCTGCTCGACGGCGTGCCGGTGAAGTCGTGCACCGTGCTCGCGGTGCAGGCGGACGGGCGCGAGGTGCAGACCGTCGAAGGCCTCGCTGCCGGCGGAACGCTGCACCCGGTCCAGCAGGCGTTCCACGAGCAGCACGGCCTGCAGTGCGGCTACTGCACGCCGGGGATGATGCTGACCTCGGTCGCGCTGCTCGCGGAGAACCCGGATCCGACCGAAGAGGAGATCCGCTGGGCGCTCTCCGGGCAGATCTGCCGCTGCACGGGCTACCAGAACATCGTCAAGGCGGTCCAGCAGGCCGGCGCCGCGCTGCGGGAAGGGAGCTAGTCATGGCGTCCACGGAGGTTCGCGGTCTCGGCCATTCCGTCGAGCGCAAGGAGGACGCGCGCTTCATCCGGGGCCGGGGCAACTACGTCGACGACGTCGTGCTCCCGGGGATGCTGCACATGGAGCTGCTCCGCTCGCCGTACGCGCACGCGCGCATCAAGTCCATCGACACGTCCGCCGCGTCCGCGCTGCCGGGCGTCGTCGCGGTCGTGACCGGCGAGCTGATGGCGCAGCACAACCTCGCCTGGATGCCGACGCTCTCCGGCGACACGCAGGCCGTGCTCGCGACCGACAAGGTGCGCTTCCAGGGCCAGGAGGTCGCGGCGGTGATCGCCGAGGACCCGTACGTCGCGAAGGACGCGCTCGAGCTGATCGAGGTCGACTACGAGCCGCTGCAGCCGGTCACCACGCCGCAGCAGTCGCTCGCGGAAGGCGCGCCGCTGATCCGCGACGACAAGGAGGGCCAGGCCGACAACCACGTCTACCACTGGGAGGCCGGCGACAAGGACGCGACCGAAAAGGCGTTCGCCGAGGCCGACAAGGTCGTCGAGCTCGATACGTTCTATCCGCGCTGCCATCCCTCGCCGCTCGAATGCTGCGGTTGCGTCGCCGACGTGAACCCGGCGACCGGGAAGGCGACGATCTACATGACGTCGCAGGCGCCGCACGCGCACCGCACGCTCTTCGCGATCGTCGCGGGCCTGCCGGAGCAGAACATCCGCATCATCTCGCCGGACATCGGCGGCGGCTTCGGCAACAAGGTGCCGATCTACCCGGGGTACGTGATCGCGACCGCGGCGTCGCTCCTCATCGGGCGCCCGGTGAAGTGGATCGAGGACCGCACGGGGAACCTCATCTCGACCGGGTTCGCGCGCGACTACCACATGCACGGCGAGCTGGCGATCAAGGACGGGAAGTTCACCGGCCTGCGCGTGAAGATGCTCTCCGACCAGGGCGCGTTCTACGCGGACGCGCAGCCGACGAAGTTCCGCGCCGGCCTCTTCCACATCGTCACCGGCTCGTACGACATCCCGGCGGCACATGTCGAGACGGACGGCGCGTACACGAACAAGGCGCCGGGCGGCGTCGCATACCGCTGCTCGTTCCGCGTCACCGAGGCCTCGTATCTGATCGAGCGCCTCGTGCAGACGGCGGCGTACGAGCTCGGCGTCGACCCGGCCGACCTGCGGAAGAGCAACTTCATCAAGCCGGAGCAGTTCCCGTACCTCTCGGCGACCGGGTTCGAGTACGACTCGGGCGACTACGACGCCGCGATGGACCTCTGCCTCGAGAAGCTCGGCTACAAGGAGCTGCGCGCCGAGCAGGCGAAGGCGCGCGACGAGGGCCGGCTGCTCGGGATCGGGCTCGCATCCTTCACCGAGGTCGTCGGCGCGGGGCCGCGGCACACGTACGACATCGCCGGGCTCGCGATGTTCGACTCGGCCGAGCTGCGGATCCACCCGACGGGGAAGGCGATCCTGAAGCTCGGCGTGAAGTCGCAGGGCCAGGGCCACGAGACGACGTTCGCGCAGATCGTCGCCGAGGAGCTCGGGATCCCGCCGGAGGACGTCGAGGTGCAGGAGGGCGACACCGACAACACGCCGTACGGGCTCGGCACGTACGCGAGCCGCTCGACGCCGACCGCCGGCGCCGCGACCGCGGTGATCTCGCGCAAGCTCCGCGACAAGGCGAAGGCGATCGCGGCGCACCTGCTCGAGTGCTCGGAGGACGACCTCGAGTGGAACGCGCCGCGCTTCACGGTGAAGGGCGCGCCGGACCGCGGCGTCTCGATCCAGGACACGGCGTTCGCCGCGTACACGAACCTCCCCGACGGGATGGAGGCCGGGCTCGAGGGCGTGACGTACTACGACCCGCCGAACATGACGTTCCCGTTCGGGACGTACGCCGTCGTCGTCGAGATCGACCGCGGCACGGGCGCGTGGAAGCCGGTGCGTGTCGTCGCCGTCGACGACTGCGGCGTGCGCATCAACCCGATGATCGTCGAGGGCCAGATCCACGGCGGACTGACCGAGGGCTACGCGATCGCGGCGATGGAGCTGATCGACTTCGACGAGGACGGCAACTGCATCGGCTCCAACTTCATGGACTACCTGATCCCGACCGCGTGGGAGACGCCGCACTTCGAGCTCGGCGAGACCGTGACGCCGTCGCCGCACCATCCGATCGGCGCGAAGGGCGTCGGCGAGTCGGCGACCGTCGGCTCTCCGGCCGCGTACGTCAACGCGATCGTCGACGCGCTCGCGCACGCGGGCGTCCGCAACCTCGAGATGCCCGTCACGCCCGACAAGGTGTGGGCGGCGCTGAACGAGGTCGGCCTCGCCCAATGAGGCGAGCGCTGTGACGCGGGCGCAGGAGGTGCTCGTGGAGGCCGGACGGCTCGCCGCGCAAGGCGAGCCGTTCGCCCTCGCGACCGTCGTGTCGGTGAAGCGGCCGGCGTCGGCGCGGCGCGGCGACCGCGCGCTCGTCACGGCGGACGGCGCGATCGTCGGCTGGGTCGGCGGGGCGTGCTCGGAGCCGATCGTCGTCCGCGAGGCGCTCCGCGCGGTCTCCGAGGGCACGCCGCGGCTCGTCCGGATCGGGCCGGAAGGCACCGCGGCAGGGCCGGGCGAGGACGTTGTCTGCGCCGACAGCCACTGCGCCTCCGAGGGGACGGTCGAGGTACTCGTCGAGCCGCAGCTCCCGGGCCCGGTGCTCGCCGTCGTCGGCAACGGGCCGGCCGCGCGCACGCTCGCCGAGCTCGCGCGCACCGTGGGCTGGCGCGTCGTCTCGGAGCCGGACGCTGGCGCCGAGGCGGTCGTCGTCGCGACGATGGGGACGCAGGACGAGGAGGCGCTCGCCGCGGCGCTCGCGCTCTCCGCCGACTACGTGGCGCTCGTCGCGTCGTCGCGTCGCGCCGGCGTCGTGCTCGACGCGCTCCGCAGCCGCGGGATCTCGGAGGAGGAGCTCGCGCGCGTCCGCAGCCCCGCCGGGCTCGACCTCGGGCCGTGCACGCAGGAGGAGATCGCCGTCGCCGTCCTCGCCGAGCTCGTC
>Ga0335077_10011626_pt1 | contig 10998 bp, 8 predicted proteins | sample Lox_Sample_31_FD_207151 | JGI IMG/M metagenome (GOLD analysis project Ga0335077, IMG submission 207151) | Soil microbial communities from Loxahatchee National Wildlife Refuge, Florida, United States - Lox_Sample_3.1 | ecosystem: Environmental > Terrestrial > Soil > Wetlands | place: USA: Florida...
AGAGGTTTTGCAGGAACTTCTGGCGGAGGTCGGCGGTGGCGCCCTTCAGGGCCACCGTGAGCCGCTGGGCGTCGATCTCCCGCAGGAGCTGCTGCAGGTCCCGGTCGGCGAGGTGGACGAGGTCGCCGAAGGTGAACAGCCGGCCGCGGAGCTCGGAGGCGAGCTGGGCGTCGTCCCTCTCGATCTCCGCCAGGACCACCCCCTGGGCCTGGGGGTGGGTGCGGCGCAGGATCTCGAGGGCAGTGGACTTCCCGTCCACCCGGCGCATCCCTCCGGCCACGAGCGCCTTGAGCTCCGAGGAGAGGGCCTGGCCCACCTCGCGGAGGACCTCGGGCGCCACCGACTCGATGGTCGCCATGCGGCGGAGCACGTCGGGGCGGAGCTTCTCCGGAAGCCGGTCGAGGACGCTGGCGGCGCGGGAGGAGTCGAGCGAGGACAGGACCAGGGCGATGGTCTGGGCCTGCTCGCGCTGGAGCACCATGGAGAGCGCCTCGGGGTCGGCCTGGGAGACCGGGCCGAGCACCTCGTCGGGCGGGGGGGGCGGGACCACCCCGTCGAAGGCCCGGCGGGCGGCGTCCGCGCCCAGGGCGCGCTCCGCCACCTGGCGGAGCAGATCGTCCCCGGCGGCCGCGTCGCCCGCGACCGACTCCATGGTGGTGACGAAGTGCTCGAGTGCCTCGCTCATGACCTGGGGCCCCCGGGTCCGCAATTCCTTGGCGCCGAGGGCGATCCGGCGGAGCTCGGGCTCCCCGAGCGCCTTGAACACGGTCGTGGCCACGTCGGGGCCGATGCCGAGGAGGACGGCCGCGGCCCGCTGGCACCCGATGGCGGAGGAGTCGATGAGGGCGGAAGGGGGAGGGGCGGCGTCAGGCATTGGACGGGGTCCTGTTGGCGGGCGAGTTCTGCTCGGCCGCCATCCAGGCCTTCAGGATGGAGGCGGCGCGGGCGGGGTCCTTGGTGGCGAGTTCCTTGGCCCGCTCCCTGAGGCCGTGGGCGGGGTCGGGCAGGGCGGGGCGGCCTCCCTGGGGCAAGGCCCCGGCCTCGCGGGCCAGGGCGGCCTCGATCTCCGCCACCCGGGCCCCGGGGAGGATGGGGAGGGCGCTCGCCGCTCGGGGCCGCCCCCGCAGGGCAAAGGCGACGATGGCGAGGGCGAGGAGCCCGCCCAGGCCGAAGAGCACCGTCCGGAAGACGGGACGGTCCAGGATCGAGGGAACGGGAACCGCCTCGGCCGGACCCTCCTCGGCCCGGACGAACGGGGAGGAGGAAATCTCGAAGGTGTCGCCCCGCTCCGCGTCGAATCCCACCGCCCGCTTCGCCAGCTCGCCCAACCGGCTCAGTTCGGCCTCCGGGCGCGGCTTTCCGTCCTTTCCGTCCACCAGGACCGCCACCGAGATCCGCTCGAGGCGTGGGACCCGGGCCACGGTGGTGGTGGTGGTGGTGGTGACGTCGTAGTTCCGGGTCTGATCGTCGGTGGTGGCCTGGGTGCGGCCTCGGCCGCCGGCGCTCGGTCCCGAGGGAGCGAGCGGCTGGTTGCCGGCCGCCCCGGCCAGCCCTCCGCTGCCTGACGCGTCCGAGACGGTCTGCTGCGAGAGCTTTCGCTCGCTGCGGACCGTGGCGGAGTCCGGGTCCACCACCTGGGAGCTGGTCTGCACCTCGTTCGCGTCCAGGGCGGCGGTGATGCGGGCCACCACCGCCCCCACCCCCACCGCCTGCTCGAGCAGATCGACCACCCGCTGCTCGAGGTCCTTCTCCAGGCGGCGCTGGTAGCCGATCGCCTCGCCCAGGGCTCCTTCCGAGGTGAGCACCTGTCCCCGCCCGTCCATCACCGACACCGCCGAGGGGGCGAGCCCGGGGACGGCCGAGGCGACCAGGTGTCGGATGCCGGCCAGTTCTCGTTCACCCAGGGTGCGGCCGGGTTGCAGGTTCACCACCACCGAGGCGGCCGCGGGGCGGTCCTGATCCCGGTAGAGCCCCTTCTCGGGGAGCGTGAGGTGGACCCGGGCGCTCCGGACCTCCGTCAGCCGGGAGATGGTGCGGGCCAGCTCGCCCTCGGTGGCCCGGCGCAGGTTCACCTTCTGGGTGAACTCGGAGACCCCGAGGTCCCCGCGGTCGAAGATCTCGAAGCCGACCCCGCCGCCGCGCGGCAGGCCGGCCCCGGCCAAGAGGAGTCGGGCGTCGTAGACGCGGGAGGCGGGAACGGCCAGCGCCGATCCGCCCGCCTCGAGACGGAAGGGGACGCCCGCGGTCTTGAGGGCCGCCGCCGCCTCGGCCGAGTCCTCCGGGGTGAGGTTCGTGAAGGCATATTGGTACTGCTCCGCCTGCGACACGGCGCTCCACACCCCCAGGCCGATGGCGGCGACGGCCCCGAGGAGGAGGACGAGCCTCAAGCCCGCCGGCAGGGCGGCGACGAGGCGCGGGAGCTCGCGAAGCTGCTTCAGCAGGGTCTCCATCTCGTGCTCCTCGAGGCGCGGTCTACACCGTCATCCGCATCACTTCCTGGTACGCCTCGATGACCTTGTTGCGGATCTTGGTGAGAACCCGGAACCCCACGTCCGCCTTCTCCAGGGCCACCGCCATCTCGTGGAGGTTGCCGGCGCCGAGGGCGACCTTCTCCGACTCGGCATCGGCCCGGGCCTGCAGCCCGTCCACCGCCCCGATGGCGCCGCCCAACAGATCCGCGAACGAGGCACCGGGCGAACGGCCCGAGGGCTCGGGGGGGGGCTGGATGGGGACCGAGAGGCCGCTCAGGCCGCGGATGCCGTCCATGGGGTCGTCACCTCGTGATGTCCAAGGCCCGGGAAGCCATGGTCTTGAGGGTGTCGATGGCGGTGGCGTTGGCGTCGTAGCCACGCTGTGCGGTGATGAGGTTCACGACCTCGTGCACCGGGTTCACGTTGGGGAGCGTCACGTAGCCGTCGGGGTCGGCGTCGGGGTGCGAGGGGTTATAGACCCTGCGCCCGGGCCCGTCGTCCTCGGCGATCTCCGCCACCCGCACACCCGAGACGCCCGCGTGCGGGGCCCCGGCGGCGGCGAGGTCCTCCTCGAAGGGGACCGCCTCGAGCACCGGGTCGAGGCGCCGGTAGGGTCGGCCGTCGGGCCCCCGCGTCGTCTCGGCGTTGGCCAGGTTGGAGGCGGCCAGGTTCACCCGGGTGCGCTCGACCGAGAGGGCCGAGGCGCTGATCTTGAGGGCGGAAAGGAAGTCCACGGAGGTCCTCGCTGTCTGCCTAGCCCTGCCCGTCCGACGCGGCGTAGCGAAGGATGGCGAGCTTCTTCGCCACCGCCTTGGCGGCGGCCCCGTACTGGAGCGCGTTCTCGGCCACCGCGGCGCTGACCCGGTCGATGTCCACGCCGTTCCCGTCGAGGCCGGGGGAGAGAGGGACCTCCTCGGCGATGAAGTCCTCCGGGGAGCCGGGCTGGGCGTAGGCCGCCGGGAGGGGGAGATCGCCGGGGCGGGCCGCGGCCACCGGCTCCGGCGCGGCCGGGGTGGTGGCGGCGGCCATCGCCGCGGCGAAGTCGAGCTCGCGCGGCACGAAGCCCGGGGTGTTGGCATTGGCGAGATCCTCCGCCAGCACCGACTGGCGCGACAGCCGCACGTCCAGCGACCGCTCCAGCGTGGACAAGGTGACGTCGAAGAGCCTCATGCCGGCCTTCCCTGCGAGCGCCGTGCCCAGGCGCGCGCCAGGATCCCGGCGGTCGGATCGGCCCCGGGTTCCCGCGAAGCCGGCGGGTCCCGCCGGGCGCGGGGCGGCGGGGGCACCTCCTCGCCGGCGGCCCGCCAATCGCGCAGCTTGTTGCGGAGGGTCCTGAGCCCGATGTGAAGCATCCGGGCGGCGTGGGTGCGGTTCCCCCTGGCGCGGCGAAGGGCCTCCTCGATCGCGAGCCGCTCGAGCTGGGACAGGTCGAGCGGGAGGCCCGCGGGGAAACGGAGGGGGACGGGCTCGGGGCCAGAGCTGGAAAAGTCGGCGGCCCGGATCACGCCGGGTGTGCCCTCCCGCACCCCGCCGAGCAGAAGGGCGAGGTCCGCGACGCTCGCCGGCAGCTGCGTTTGGAGGGCCACGAGCGCATCGTCGGCCAGCGAGCGGCCTGGCGCGCCGATGCGGGCCTCCTTGAGGATCGAGGCGGCCAGGCCGGGGAGGTCCTCGGGCCGGTCCTTCAGCGAAGGGACGGAGAGGGGGAAGACGTTCAGGCGGTAGAAGAGGTCGGACCGAAAGGCCCCGGCCGCGGCCCGGGCGGCGAGCGCCGGCTCCGCCGTCGCCACGACCCGAGCGGCGCGAGCCGGGTCGGTGGGGCGGGCCTCGAGCGCCCGCAGGAGGAGCCCCTGGACCGGCCCGGGCAGCCTCTCGACCTCGCGAAGGATCACGGTACCGTCCTCGGCGGAGGCCACCGCACTCCCGATCCCGGCGAACAGGGCCTCGCCGTCTCCGTCGCAGCGGATCTCGAGACAGCGGCCCGACCGACCCGACCTCTGGTGGAGGTACCGCGCGAGGCGGGAACGCCCGCTGCCGGGGAGGCCGAGGAGGAGGACCGTGGTCGGCGCCGGGGCGACTTCCTCCAGGGTGGACAAGAGCTCGCGCATGGCCGGGCTCTCCGCCACCGGGGGTCCGAAGACCACGCCGTAGGCAGGGCTCTCGGCGAAGGGGGAGGGGGTCACGGGGTCGCTCCCTTCCGGGCGGTGGGGGTGGAGATGGCGCGGGACGCGGCGAGCGCCCCCCGGGCGGCCGCGAGGTCGCTATCCGGCGCGTCGGGAGCGGGGGTGGACCCGAGGCTCGCCGCCGGGCGGCGGAGGCCGCTCCGCAGGGCGGCCCACTCCGCCACCCGCATCGCCCCGTCCCCCAGCCGGGAGCGGGCGTACCGGACGATCTCGTCCGCCCGGGCCCGGTCGCCGCCGGCGAGGTAGAGCGAGGCGATGCGCCGCAGGTGCAGGTCGAGTTCGGGCGAGGCGACGGAGCCGGTGGCGGCGGCGAGCAGGTTGGCGGCGAAGACCGGCGCCCCGGCCCGCTCGGCCTGGAGCGCCGCGGCGCGGACCAGCTCGAGCGCGAGGGGCCCGTCACGCCGTCCGTAGAGATCGATGTAGGCGGTGAGCGACTCCACCCCCACCGGTCCGGGGAGCTCCAGGGCGAGGAGGATGACGTGCCGGCACCAGGGGAGGGCGGATTGGCAGGCGCCCCCCGGCCCGGACTCGCCGGCGAGCCTGCGGGCCGCCTCCAGGAGCTGGCCATCGAAGGCGGCCAGGCGAGCCCGCCGCAGGACGAGGTCGGCCCGGAGCGCGTGCTCCACCGCGGAGCTGTCGTACACCGACTCGAAGGCCTCCGCCCCGAGGCAGTGCGGCTCCATCTCGCACAGCCGGGCGCTGGCCAGGCGGCCCCAGGGGGCCTCGGCCCGGGCCCTCCGCCAGTGAACCACCGCCTCGTCGGGATCGTCGTCGTGGAGCGCCAGGTCCCCGAGCCGCAGCTCGGCGAGGGGGGCGGGCCCCGCTCGCGCCGCCTCCTCGAACAGCTCGCGCGCGCGCGGGAGGTCCCCCCCGGCCAGGGCGCACTCGGCGCTCACCTCGAGGGTCTTGCCCGGACAGCCCCCGAGCTGCAGCCCGGCGAGGTCGAGGGCCACGAGCGGTGGGCCTTCCTCCTCGGGGCGCCAGGGCGCCACCGAGAGCCGCTGGAGGACGAGGCCCACCCCCGCCCCGTCGCGGACGACCGTGGCCCGTAGGCGCGAGGTCACGCAGCGGAGCGTCACGTGGTCTGCGGCGGCCGCGACCTCGGGGCAGAGGCGAGACCCGTCCCGGAGCTGGAAGGCTAGGGAGGGAACGGCCGCCGGGGGGACCCACAGGATCCACTCTCGGGTGAAGGGGCGGGGCTCGAGGCGCACACCGGAAGCGGCAGGAGGCAGATCGAGCCGCTCCGCCTCCCGCACCAGGGAGAGGGGAGGATGCAGGGCGAGAGCGAGCGCCAGGGTTGCGGCGGCGGCCGTCACACGGGGCGGTCTGTGCAACCCGCGTGCACGGCCCTGGCGCCGGGGGCCTGACGGGCTGGGGGAGCGCCCCTAAACGCCGGAAACGCCGCCCGGCTGCGGGACCGGCCTTCCTTCCCGGTCCGCATCCGGCGGCGTCCCTTGCCCCGCTCGCGGAGCGTCAACTCACCGTCGCGTCCTTGTTTCGGCGGCGGAGCTTCTCCACGAGGGTGGTTCGCTGCAGGCCGAGGAGGTCGGCGGCGGCCTTCTTGTTGCCGCCGGTCCGGGAGAGAGCGGCGGCGATGTACGCCTCCTCCAGCCGCCGGAGCATGCGAGGCAGATCCACCGGCCGGCCCGCGGACAGGCCCGGGTCGACCTGGGGAGGGGGGTCATCGGTGGTGAGCGCCCGGAGCAGGGCCGGGTCGATGCCCTCGTTCGAACCGGGCAGCGCCGGGACCTCCGGCTCCGGGGCGTCGACCATCGCCGGGGCAGGCTCGGGAAGGGTGGGTTCCGGGTCGGAGACCACCGAGAGGGTGGCGCCGTTCACCCGCCGGGCCCGCAGGGCGATGGGGAGGTCGACGACCCGGATGGTGGGACCCTCGGCGCAGACGCTGAGCCGCTCCGCCAGGTTCTCGAGCTCGCGCACGTTCCCAGGCCACTCGTAGGCCTTGAGGACCTCGGTCACCGAGGGGTCGATGGGGCGCCGCTCGCCGCGCTCCGCCCAGAAGTGGTTGAAGAGGCGGAGGATGTCGTCGCCGCGCGACCTGAGGGGGGGGATCTCGATGGGGCAGACGAGGAGGCGGTAGTAGAGGTCGCGGCGGAAGCGGCCGGCGGCCACCTCCGCGGAGAGGTCGCGGTTGGTCGCGGCCACGAGGCGGAAGTCGGCGGGCACGGACTCGGCCGAGCCCACGGGCTCGTAGGTCCGCTCCTGAAGCACGCGGAGAAGCTTCACCTGGAGGGAGAGCGGCAGCTCGGCGACCTCGTCGAGGAACAAGGTCCCTCCCTCGGCCGCGGCGATGCGCCCTCGGCGCGACTGGCTGGCCCCGGTGAACGCGCCGCGCACGTGGCCGAACAGCTCCGACTCGAGCAGGGTCTCGGGGATGGCGCCACAGTTCACGGGGACGAGGGGTCGCGCGGCGCGAGGGCTCCGCTCGTGAATGGCGCGAGCGAAGACCTCCTTGCCCGTGCCAGTCTCGCCGGTGAGGAGGACGGTCGCGTCGCTCTGGGCGATCCGCTCGCAGGTGCGAACCAGGGGGACGAGGGGACTGTCCGGACCGCAGACGATGGAGGCCGATCGGGTGCCGGAGGGCGGGGAGGTGAGTGGCCTGGTGATCATCTCGAGTGCTCCTTGTCGTCCGCCTGACTGCGTCGCCGCACTGGCGTCAGGAGCAAGGCGAGGGCCAACTCGATGGGAGGTGACGAGGGGCCGGAATCCGAGAGCTTCGGCGCGGGCCCGCGCCCCACCGTCCGGGGTCGGGGGGAACCCTCGCGTCCCGTGTACCCCTCCTGGTCGTCCGCCTTCGCCAGTTGACGTCCCGTGAATCCGGTACCGGGAGGTGTGCCGAGGTGGGGCGGGGATCGCCATCGCCTTGACACCCGAGATTACGCGCCGTTACGCTCCGCGCCCCATGCCCCCGCAGGAGGCGAGCGCCGTGGAGGAGGGGCCGGGCCTGCCCCGCCCCGGCCGGATGGGGCCCGGCGATCTCCCGGCGGGCTCCTCCCGGGCGGCGTTCGTGTCCCCCGAAACCAGGACGTACCTGTACCCTGGCCCGTTCGCGCTCGAGCGCGGCGGGGTACTCCCCGAGCTGCGGGTGGCCTATCGCACCTGGGGGACCCTCGACCCGAGCGCCGGGAACGCGGTCGTCATCTGCCACGCCCTCACCGGCTCCGCCGACGCGGACCGCTGGTGGACGCGCATGTTCGGGCCGGGGCGGGCCTTCGACCCGGACCGGGACTACCTCATCTGCCCGAACATCCTGGGCAGCTGCTACGGGACGACCGGACCTGCCTCGATCGACCCGGGGACGGGGAAGCCCTATCTCGGCCGCTTCCCGCCCATCACCATCCGCGACATGGTCGAGGTCCAGCACGCCCTCGTGGTCTCCCTGGGGATCCGCCGGATCCGGCTGGTCATCGGCGGTTCCCTGGGAGGGATGCAGGTCTTGGAATGGGGGCTCCTCCACCCCGACATGGTCGACGCGCTGGCGGTGATCGCTTCGACCGCGCGCCATTCCGCCTGGGCGATCGGCCTGTCCGAGGCCCAGCGCCAGGCCATCCTCGCCGATCCTCGCTGGCGAGACGGCCAGTACTCCCCCGACGATCCTCCCAGCGCCGGACTGGCCGCCGCCCGCATGCAGGCGATGCTGAGCTACCGGAGCGCGCCCTCCTTCGAGGACCGGTTCGGGCGCCGGCCGCAGGCGGAGGACCTATTCGCGGTGGAGAGCTATCTCCGCTACCAGGGGCAGCAGCTGGTGGACCGGTTCGATGCGGCCACCTACGTGGCGCTGACCCGGGCCATGGACACGCACGACGTCACCCGGGGCCGCGGGGACCTCGATGCGATCCTGCGCGGCATCCGGCAGCCGACCCTGGTCGTGTCCATCGACTCCGACGTTCTCTACTGGCCCTCCGAGCAGCGGGAGCTGGCGCGGCTCATCCCCGCCGCCCGTTTCTCCATCCTGGACTCCCCTCACGGGCACGACTCCTTCCTCATCGACGTGGACCGGCTGTCCGAGGTGGTGGCGGAGTTTCGGGGGGAAGCCTCGGTGCGGCCCGTGGCCGGCGAGCCCCTGGCTCGAGGGTACCGGGAACGCGGCCTCTCGCTCTTCGTCGTGGGCAAGGGGAGGGTGGGCTCGGAACTGCTCGAGCAGATCCGCGTCCAGCGCACCGAGCTCGAGCAGGACTACGACGTGGTGCTGCGGGTGGTCGGGCTGGCCGATCGCCGCGGGGCGCTGCTCCGGGAGGACGGGATCGACCTCGATGCCTGGCGCGAGCAGCTCGCCGCCGGGCCGGCCAGCGGGCCCCTGGATCTCAGGACCGCCCCGGCGCTGCTCGACCGGCTCGCCCGCCTGCCCCGGCCGGTCTTGGTCGACGTGACGGCCGACGAGGGGATGGGGGAAGTCTACGAGCAGGCGTTCCGGCGCGGCCTCGACGTGGTGAGCTCGAACAAGAGGCCTCTCGCCGCGGCGGGGCGCCGCCTGGACGCCCTCCGCGAGGCGCGTCGGCATCTGGGGTGCCATTGGCACTACGACGCCTCGGTCGGGGCCAGCCTCCCGGTGCTCGCCACGCTGAGGCGCCTCATCCGCAGCGGCGACCGGATCGTCCGGGTGGAGGGCTCGCTCTCCGGCACCCTCGGGTTCATCGCCGGAGAGTTGCAGCGCGGGACGCCGCTCTCCCTGGCGCTGCGCTGGGCGATGGGGCTCGGCTACACCGAAGCCGATCCTCGAGACGATCTCACCGGTTCCGACTCCGCCCGCAAGGCGCTCATCCTCTCCCGCGAGATGGGCGGGGCGGTCGAGCCGGGCGAGGTCGTGGTGGAGCCGTTCCTGCCGACGCCCCTCCCGAAGAGCGGCGGGCCCGACGAGCTCATCCAGGCGCTTAGGGTCCACGACGAGGCGATGGCGGCCCGGGTGGAGGCCCTGCGACGGCGGGGCCAGGTGCTCCGCTACCTGGCCCGGATCGGGCCGGGGAACGGTCACGCCCTCGCCGTGCGGGTGGGGCCAGAGGCGGTGGACGCCGAGCTCCCGGCGGCGCGGCTCGTGGGCGTCGAGGCCTTCGTCGCGTTCACCACCGCGCGCCATTCCGATCGGCCGCTCATGGTGCAGGGTTCGGGGGTGGGCGGTGCCAGCACGGCCGGCGCCCTCATCGCCGAGATCTTCCGCCTTCCGCTCGGCCGGGACGCGCCGTGAACGGGGACGGGACGCGTCCCGGCGCCGCGTCCTTCGGGAGTCAGGCTCTCCTTCCCAGGTCGAGACGGGAGCACATCGAAGAACCCTTCTTCCGTCTCGGCGACGGGCGTCGCCGGGAGCGGCTCTTGGCGCTGAACTCCATCCGGCGTTCGGAGCGGAGAGTTGCCCGCGTCGCGAGTTCGCCTTAGAAAGGCATGCATGAACTGCGCCTTCTGGCCGGTGCGGGAAGGGCACCGGTGAACGGTCCGGTGGTGGTCACGCGGGCGCGCCCCGGCCGGAACGACCCCTGCTGGTGTGGGAGCGGCCAGAAATACAAGCGCTGCCACCTGGAAGAGGACGACCGGGGGACCGGGAAGGTCGCCGCGCTCCGCCGCCCCCTGCGTCCGGGCCTGGTCTCGCCGCGCCGGACCGTCCCCCCGAACATCCCCCGGCCCGAGTACGCCGCCACCGGCCGGCCCCGCGCTCAGGGCTCGGACGTGCGCACGCCCGACCAGCTCGCGCGCATGCGGCGCGCCTGCGCGGCGGCGGCCAGGGTCTTGCGCATCGCCGGGGAGGCGGTGCGGGTGGGCGTCACCACCGACCGCCTCGACGAGATCGCCCACCTCGAGATCGCCCGCCTGGGCGGGTACCCGAGCCCCCTCAACTACCGCGGCTTCCCGAAGTCCATCTGCACCTCGGTGAACGAGGTCATCTGCCACGGAATCCCGGACAGCCGGCCTCTCGAGGACGGCGACATCGTCAACCTGGACGTGACCGTGTACCTGGACGGCATGCACGGCGACTGCTCCGCCACGTTCCTCGTGGGCACGGTGGACGCCGAGGGACGAAGGCTCGTGCAGGTGGCGCGGGAATGCCTGCACGAGGGGATCGCGGCCGTGCACCCCGGCCGCCCCATCTCCGAGATCGGCCGGGCGATCGAGGCGCTCGCGACCCGCCACGGGTACGGAGTGGTCCGCTCCTACTGCGGGCACGGCATCGGCGAGACCTTCCACACCTCCCTCCAGATCCCCCATCACTTCGATGCCTCGTCGCGCCGGCAGATGGCTCCCGGCATGACCTTCACCATCGAGCCCATGATCACCGAGGGGACCTGGCACGACAGGTTGTGGGACGACGGCTGGACCGCGGTGACCGACGACGGGAAGAG
>Ga0335077_10011627_pt1 | contig 10998 bp, 7 predicted proteins | sample Lox_Sample_31_FD_207151 | JGI IMG/M metagenome (GOLD analysis project Ga0335077, IMG submission 207151) | Soil microbial communities from Loxahatchee National Wildlife Refuge, Florida, United States - Lox_Sample_3.1 | ecosystem: Environmental > Terrestrial > Soil > Wetlands | place: USA: Florida...
GTATTCGGCGGGCGGCGTCATCGGCACGATGCACCATCTGTATTTCTCTGGCGAACCCGCGGTGCATATGGCGCTGGGCGCGTTCTTCTCGGCGGCAGAGGTTATCCCGCTGACGTTCCTGACGCTCGAAGCGTGGAGTTTCCTGCAACTGGGCGCGCGGCAAAGTTCGCAAACGCGGGCGCCGTTTCCCCATTTCTGGGCGGTAATGTTCCTGGCGGCAGTCGGCTTCTGGAACTTTCTGGGCGCGGGAGTCTTTGGTTTTCTCATCAACCTGCCGATTGTTTCCTACTACGAAATCGGCACGGCGTTGACGGCCAACCACGCGCACGCAGCGATGATGGGCGTTTACGGTATGCTGGCGGTGGGGCTGGCGCTGTTCTGTCTGCGATATTTGGTGCCGGAGAAATTGTGGAGCGACCGGGCGGCCAAGGTGAGTTTCTGGTCGCTCAACCTGGGATTGGCGTGGATGGTTTTTGGCTCGTTGTTCCCGGTAGGTCTGCTCCAATTTTATCACTCAGTCAGTGACGGCTATTTTGATGCCCGGTCATTGAAATTCATTTCGGAGCGGACAGTCTCCCTGTTGGAATGGCTGCGGCTGCCGGGCGACGTGCTTTTCATTGTGGGCGGAACGCTGCCGGTTCTCTACCTTTGTTGGCTCGGCGTGGCGCGCATGAAGATTCAACCGCCACGAGAAGGACCGGACGAGGTGCTATTCACTGAAATCCAGGAACCCAAAAAGTTCGGCGCATGATTGATGGGATTCACATTGAAGTCATGCTGGCAGCCGGTTATGCGCTTTTGCTGGCGGGCGTGGCGGCAATTTTGGAATGGCTGGCCCGCCACTCGCACCGGCGTTCGGAACACTTTCGGAATTCGGGTTTCACGTACAAACGCAAGCTCGACGTCTGGGAATGCCCCACCGGACATCACTTGACGCGTGTTGAAACGGACTTTGATCGCAAAATCGCCCGTTACCGCGCGCCGGCGCACAAGTGCAACGTTTGCCATTGCAAGAAGGATTGCACCGACTCCGACAACGGGCGCGAATTGGAAAGCCGGCTCGACGCCTGGGTGCAATCGGAACTGCACCGGTTTCATCGGGGGCTTTCCCTAACGCTCCTGCTGCTGGCCACAATCGTCCTTGTGGTGGAAATCGTGCGGCATCATCAGCCGCATGAATGTATTCTTCTGGCCGTCCTGCTGACAGGCATCGGTTTTAGCGCCTCGCAACTTTCAGTTTCATTTTGGGAGCGCGAACTTAAAGCCTGACTCCGTCACCGCAGACAGGTCATGCCGGAAAGCGCGGCGCCGATGGCTTTCCAGTAAACTTTCATTTCAACTTGTTGCGCCCCGGTGATAAGCTGCCGGTATGAATAGTCTAGTTCAAAGAGAGAATGAATCTTGTCATCTATGAAAATCGAACCAAAAAAATTTCGCGTGAACGAAGGCGAGAAGGTCAAACTCAAAAAGTGGCCGACGAAGGTCAAACCGTTTTACAAATCAAAGGAGGATTACAAGACCGTCCTTGAAACGCACATCCAGAAATTGAGCGCGCGGCAAAGTCTGCTCTATGCTTACGACCGCTATGCCGTGCTGCTGATTTTTCAGGCGATGGACGCCGCCGGCAAGGACGGCGCCATCAAGCACGTCATGTCCGGCATCAATCCGCAGGGCTGCCAGGTGTTCAGTTTCAAGCACCCCAGCGCGCAGGAGCTGGAACACGATTTCCTCTGGCGCACGACGCGCTGTCTGCCGGAGCGCGGCCGCATCGGCATTTTCAACCGTTCCTATTACGAGGAGGTGCTCATCCTGCGCGTGCATCCGGAGATTCTCCGCGCCCGGCTGATCCCGAAAGAGTTGCTCGACGACAAGGATATTTGGGAAAAGCGGTATCGCTCCATTCTGGATTTGGAAAAACACCTGTATCGCAACGGCACGCGGGTGGTCAAATTTTTCCTGCACCTGTCCAAGGACGAACAGCGCCGGCGGTTTCTCGAACGAATTGATGACCCGGAGAAGAACTGGAAAATCAGCCCGGCCGACCTCGCGGAACGGAAATTCTGGAAGGATTATATGCGGGCGTATGAGGATTGCCTCGGCGCCACCAGCACCGAGCACGCGCCGTGGTATGTCGTCCCCGCCGATGACAAAGAAAACGCCCGGCTCATCATTTCCCAGATCATCCTCGACACGTTGGACTCATTGAAAATGAGTTATCCCGAACCCACCAAGGCACACCGCCAGGAATTGCAGTCCATCCGTAAATCGCTTGCGAAATAGGAGATAGAATTGAACGGTACGTCTGACAAAGACTTCAAATCAAATTGATGATGGATAAACCGGCAAAGCTTCCCAAGCAATCAGGCACGGATACAATCGCCCGGTCGGTCCTGACTATCAATGGCGGCTCATCGTCGATCAAGTTCGCGTTGTTCCGGACCGGGCCGGCAATGCAGCGGATTCTGGAAGGCCGGATTGAACGCATTGGTTTGCCGGAGGCGAAGTTTGTGGTGAAGGGCCAGAATCAGGCCGAGAATTTTTCCAAGACCATCAGCGCGCCGGACCACAAGGCGGCGGTGGAAACCCTCATGGATTGGTTGGAAGACCGAATCGGTCGCGGCGAACTGGAGGCCGTGGGCCATCGGGTGGTGCATGGCGGGCCGAATTACAGCCAGCCACAGCGCATCACGCCAGCGATGGTTGACGAATTGCGCCATCTCAGTCCGTTCGACCCGGAACATTTGCCCGAAGAAATCCTGTTGACTGAAGCCTTCCACCAACGATTTCCGCGCCTGCCTCAAATCGCCTGTTTCGACACCGCCTTTCATTACAACCTGCCGCGCGTGGCGCGCATATTGCCGATTCCGCGGCACTATGAAGCCAAGGGCATCCGGCGTTATGGTTTTCACGGATTATCCTGTGCTTACCTGATGGAAGAACTGGCTCGCGTCGCTGGCGCTGAGGCGGCCAAGGGGCGTGTGATTATCGCCCACCTCGGCAACGGAGCAAGCCTCACCGCCGTGCGCAACGGCCAAAGCGTGGACACGAGCATGAGTTTCACCCCAACTGCCGGCATTCCGATGAGCACGCGCTCGGGCGAACTGGATCCGGGACTCGTGTGGTACCTGGAGCAAGTCGAACATCTCACCCCGCGCCAGTTCAACACGATGGTCAACACCGAGTCGGGACTACTCGGCGTCTCCGAAACCAGTTCCGACATGCAGGACCTGCTCGAACGGGAGGCCAAAGACGTGCGGGCGGCGGAAGCCATTGCGCTTTTTTGTTATCAATTGAAAAAATGGATCGGCGCGTTCACGGCAGCACTAGGGGGATTGGATACGCTGGTTTTTTCGGGCGGCATTGGCGAGCACGCGCCTGAAGTCCGCGCTCGCAGTTGCGAAGGCCTGGAATTTCTTGGAATTGAAGTTGATGCCAAACAAAACGCCGCCAACGCCGCAGTTATTTCCGCGCAGACCAGCCGCGTCGCTGTCCGCGTCATGCACACAGATGAGGAATGGATGATCGCCAGGACCGTCTGCCGGGTTTTGGAACTTGAGACGGGAAAGGAAAATTATGACGAAAGCAAAAAAGACCAATCACGATAAACCATTATCACCCGAGCTGCTGCGGAAGATGAACAGCTATTGGCACGCGGCCAATTATCTGTCCGTTGGCCAGATTTATTTGTTCGACAACCCGTTGCTCAAGCGGCCGCTCAAGCGCGAGCACATCAAACCGCGCTTGCTGGGCCATTGGGGCACGACGCCCGGCTTGAACCTGCTCTATGTCCACCTTAACCGCGTCATCAAGGAGCACGATCTGAATGTCATTTACGTGACCGGCCCCGGACACGGCGGGCCAGGCCTGGTGGCCAATGCGTATCTGGAAGGTACCTATAGCGAGGTCTATCCGAACATATCCCAGGACGAGCCGGGCTTGAAACGGTTGTTTACGCAATTCTCCTTCCCCGGTGGCATTCCCAGTCACGTCGCCCCCGAAACACCCGGCTCGATTCATGAAGGCGGTGAGCTGGGGTACGCGCTGTCGCACGCGTTCGGCGCGGCGTTCGACAATCCCGACCTGCTGGTGGCCTGTGTGGTCGGCGATGGCGAGGCTGAGACCGGTCCGCTCGCCACAAGCTGGCATTCCAACAAATTTCTCAACCCGGCCCGCGACGGCGCGGTGCTGCCCATTCTCCATCTCAACGGCTACAAAATCGCCGGGCCGACTGTGCTGGCACGGCTGCCGCACGATGAATTGGATTCACTGTTCCGCGGCTACGGCTACAAGCCATATTTCGTCGAAGGAGATGAGCCAGAAAAAGTCCATCAACTGCTTGCCGCCGCGCTCGACAAGATCGTGGCTGAAATCAAATCCATTCAACACAACGCACGGACCAAAGGTTTCCGCGAACGGCCGCAGTGGCCGATGATTGTCCTGCGCACGCCCAAGGGCTGGACCGGGCCGAAAACAGTGGATGGGAAACAAGTCGAAGGAACCTTCCGCGCACATCAAGTCCCGATGGGCGACATGGACAAGCCGGGGCACATCCGGATTCTCGAACGCTGGATGAAGAGTTACCTGCCGGAGAAACTGTTCGATCAGACCGGCAAACTGCGCCCGGAACTGGCGGAACTCGCGCCCAAGGGCGCGCGCCGCATGAGCGCCAATCCACACGCCAACGGCGGCATCCTCCTGTGCGACCTGAAAATGCCGGATTTCCGCGATTACGCGGTCAAGGTGTTAAAACCGGGAACGGTCCAAGCCGAGGCTACGCGTGTTCAAGGCCAATTCATCCGCGACGTGATGAGACTCAACACCGATAATTTTCGCGTGTTCAGTCCGGATGAAACCTCGTCAAACCGCTGGAGCGCGCTCTTCGATCTCACCGACCGTTGTTCAACGGCGGAAATCCTGCCGACGGACGACCACGTCGCACCCGCCGGACGGGTGATGGAAATGTTAAGCGAGCATCAATGCGAAGGCTGGCTGGAGGGTTATTTGCTGACGGGCCGGCACGGGTTCTTCTCGTGCTACGAGGCGTTCATTCACATCATTGATTCCATGTTCAACCAGCACGCCAAATGGTTGAAGGTGACCAGGCACATTCCCTGGCGGCGCCCGATAGCCTCGTTGAATTATCTGCTCAGTTCACTGGTCTGGCGGCAGGACCACAACGGGTTCAGCCATCAGGACCCGGGCTTCATTGACCACGTGGTGAACAAGAAAGCCGAGGTGATTCGCGTGTACCTGCCGCCGGACGCCAACACACTGTTGTCGGTGACCGACCATTGCCTCCGCAGCCGGCACTACGTGAATGTCATCGTCAGCGGCAAACAATCGGAGTTACAGTGGCTGGACATGGACGCCGCCGTCAAGCATTGCACGGCGGGGCTGGGCATCTGGGAATGGGCCAGCAACGACCGGGGCGGCGAGCCTGACGTGGTGATGGCCTGTGCGGGAGACGTGCCGACGCTGGAAACGCTGGCAGCGGTGCAAATGCTCCGCGAACATTTTCCGAAGTTACGAGTCCGGGTCATCAACGTGATGGACCTGATGACGCTCCAGCCGCAAAGCGAACATCCGCATGGCTTGAGCGACAAAAATTTCGATGCCTTGTTTACGAAGGACAAACCTATCATTTTCGCATTCCATGGATACCCCTGGCTGATTCATCGCCTGACCTATCGCCGGACCAATCACCGAAACATCCACGTGCGCGGCTATAAAGAGGAGGGCACAACCACAACACCTTTTGATATGGTGGTGCTGAACGACCTCGATCGTTTCCATCTGGTAAGCGACGTGATTGACCGCGTGCCGGGCCTAGGCGCGGGCGCGGCGTACACGAAACAATTCATCCGCGACCGGCTGATTGATCACAAGGACTACATTCACAAGTACGGCCAGGACCTGCTGGAGATTCGCAATTGGAAATGGAACGGCGGCGCAAGGCGGACTGGTTAAAGACGGAAACATGGATGCACGTGGCCAATCGGCTTTGCCGCTTGAAGCGATCAACTTGTGCCAAAGGTCACAGGACAAGCCCGTTTCCGCTGCGCGGTTTGTGAGACCAACCCAGTGCGCCTGCTCTCGTCGTTCCGGTCGTCGTCGCTCTTTGTCTATAAACAAGAGCGCGGTAAACCCGGGAGGTAAAAAGTCGTTGCCTGGTTTCGAACGCCGCGTCTGCCTTCAATCTGGCCCGGTGATCCGCCACTGCATGTTTTCTATCATAAGTACCTGTATTGGAGACACCTATTATCACAGGCCATACCCGCTTTAACTCGCTTAGTGTCCGTTTTTGTGTTCGCAACGTGAGGTCATTATACAGTTGTTTGTTATGTAACCTTTCCTGCCGAAACATCGTCAATGTTTGCGGTGGGCGGCCCGTAATGCCCACTGTTGTTAATTTTGCATCAAAATGGGTGTTTTCCCCTTTGAGTTGTGGAATGGAAGTGTGCCGTATCAAAGCGGTGTTGCTTCGGCGACAGGGCTATTCCTTCCAGACAGTGGCTCGGTTTGTGAATCCTCCATAAGTCCCTCAGTCCATCCGCTTGATTGAGTTCAACATTATTTCAACCTTATGATTCAACAGTCCATGGCGCGCCGGTTCGTTATGGCTTCCCTGATGGCGGCGATCTTGACAGTTTCCCCGTGGTCCCGTGCGATAACCATCCTGTCGGGGCCATCCTTTACCCCAGCAACCAACGCTCCGCTGGCAGGGCTTCTGCAGCTGACCACCGACGTGGATTCCAGGGTCAGCGTGCTGGTCAGCGACGGGACGGACATTTGGGAACGGGATTTCTACGATTACGCCACAACGCATTCGGTACCGTTGCTCGGATTTAAGCCTGATCGGACAAACCAGATCCTGGTTACCGTTTACGACGAACATCGGAATGCGTACACGGCCCCTCAACTGTTAACCTCTGTCACCGCTCCTCTGCCGACGAATTTCCCCTCTTGGACCGTCTTGACAAGTGAACCGGACGCAATGGAGCCGGGATATACATTGTTCATCATTCAGAGCGGCCCTTACTGCTACATTATCGTCATGGACAATTCCGGAGAGGTGGTTTGGTACGCACCGTGGACGCATAACGATTCCGATGTGCGGCAACTTGACAACGGTGATTTGTTTATTGAACAGCAAAACCCGTCGAACAAGTTCTTGGAGATCAACATGCTCGGAGACACGGTCAACACTTGGGATGCGCCCGCGGGATACCCGGTGAATCCTCATGAGGGCCTCGTAACCGAGCATGGCACCATCATGTATTTAAGTGATGCCAGCCAGAGTGTGTCGAATTTCCCCAGCAACGACACGGACTCAAACGCTCCGTTGAAAACGGTCAATATTGACGACAACCCAGTGGTCGAAATTTCATTTACTAACTCGGCGCTCCTCCACACATGGTCGCCGCTGAACCTGTTGGATCCAACGCGCGTGACCTATCTGACCTACGAATATCCCTCGGCTTATGGAGTGGATAACGAGCACGCCAACGCGATTCTGGAGGATACAAATGACAATTCCATCATTGTTTCCCTTCGCGACCAGAATGCGGTCTTCAAATTCTCCCGCTCAACGGGGCAGTTGAAATGGATCCTTGGGCCGCCAGCAAACTGGGGGACGAACTGGCAGCCATACCTGTTTACACCGGTGGGCACACCTTTCGATTGGAATTACGGACAACATGCGCCGGAACTCACGCCTTAAGGCACGTTGCTGCTCTACAACGACGGGAATGAGCGAGCCAGTCCCTACGACCCTCCTGTGCCCGACCAAGACAATTACAGCAGCGCCGTTGAATATAATATCAATGAAACCAACATGGAGGTGTCCGAGGTCTGGAACTCCGCCCGGCAAACGAATCAAGACCGGCTCTTTACACCATACGTCGGCAGGGTGCAATGGCTTCCCCAAACCCGCAATGTATTGGTTGATTATGGCGCCGTCTCCTATGTCAATGGAGTTCACCCCAACACCAACGCGCCCAATGCGACTATGGTTCGGATTATAGAATATACGCATGACCCAGTGCCGGAGGTGGTGTTTGATCTTGACTTTTGGGACTACACAAATCCGAACTTCGGTGGGGATTTTTGTTACCGCGCCTACCAAATTCCCGATCTCTATGCCCATCCTGCCGAGCCGGTCACCGATCTCGTCGTGAACGACGAAAACCAGGTACCCCTCTTGGAATTTTCAGCGGACCCAACCCACAGCTATCTTATTGAAGCTTCAACCGACTTGACAGACTGGACGACCATTGGAACGCCGGTGCAGGAAGGAGGCGTCGGCGATTATGATTTTGAGGATCTGGACGCGAATCAGTTCACGACCCGCTTTTATCGCGTGGTCACGCAGTAGAACGCAGGCACTTTGTCGCTCCGCCTCCTCTTGGTCTGGTTTTCGGGTGCGTCTCGGTCGAAGAAAACTGCGGGCCAGTCCAATCTTTTCGCCCGGCTGCTGGAAATGGGTGTGTTGTGAAAGAGTTGTTCCGCGTTTGTCGCGTTGTCGTCGAACGATCACTCCGCTTCGATCCTCCAGCTGCTTGCTGGCGATGTCAAAGATGCTGCGGTTGACGCCTTAGTTCTCATCAACCGTAAGGGCGCGGCGTTGGCTTGACACGGTGAGCGCGCCATGAGCAATTTCTTTAACGAAATTGGATCAGCGGATGAACACCAATGCCAGTGGCCGCAAAGCGCGAATCCGGAAACGGCTCGCGGCGCTTTGGCCGCAATGCCCGCTGGCCATCGTTCTCGCGCTCGTTGGTTTCCTCAACATTCTGGATGGATTGAGCGTTCCGGTAAGGCTCTTCGAGCACGTCCGGGCGATCAGCGGGCTGGCCGATTCATTGTCAGCCTTGGGCCACTCGGCCCAGATTATTCTGGGTCTGATGCTCGTCCTGGCGGGCATTGGCTTGTTGTGGCGGCTGGTTTCGGCCTGGACGGTGGCGGTGTTGCTGCTGGTCATTACGGTCGGCGTCAACGTGGCCCAGAAAAATTGGGGCATGAGCCTCATCCTGCAGGCCGTGCTGTTGGGCGCCTTGTTATGGACGAAACGTCACTTTACGCATCGGACCATCCTGGCCAGCGTCCTGTTTTCCGTGCTCGGGATTCTGGCGGTCCTGGTTTATGGCACGATTGGCAGCTTTCTCCTCGGCAACGATTTTCATCCACCGATCCACGATTTGACGACGGCCTTCTATTACACCATCGTTACCCTCTCCACGGTGGGTTACGGTGACATCGTGCCTTTTACAGCGGAGGCGCGCTGGTTTGCGATGTCGCTGCTGGTGGTCGGCTTGGGCGTATTTGCCAGCGCCATCGCCTCGGCACTCGGCCCGAAAATTTTTGGTGAACTGCAACGCGTATTTAATCCAAAGGAAAAAGCCATGGAACTCAAAGATCATGTCATTCTGGTGGGCGAGGGCGCCATCGCCCGTAACACGGCTAAGGAACTCAAACACCGCGGCGTGTCCTTCGTCCAAATTGTGGCCGCGGAAGCGGATATGGCGGGCGGCTCGGAACATCAGGTGGTCGAAGGCGACGCGACCGATGACGCCGTGCTGCGGCGGGTGGGCATCCAGCATGCCCGGATGGTGATTGCCGCGCGCGAGGATGACGGCGAAAACGCCTTCATTGCGCTCGTGGCCAAGGATATGAATCCCAACGTCCGGTTGTTGGCGGTGGCCAGTTCCGCGCTGGCCATCAAACGATTGAAGCTGGCCCGGGCCGATCTGGTGTTTTCGCCCGCGGCAGTCGGCAGCCGGTTGTTGGCGGACCTGGTGGAAGGTAACCAGATTTCGCCGGCGTTTCAGGATTTGCTCGAAGGCGGCCTGCAAAAAGGCTGAAGCGCGGTTCGCGCACGAATTCTGCGGTCGAAGATGGAATCAAATAAACCACAGATGAACACAGATGGACACGGATACGAAATGGTAGGGCAAAAATACTATTCACCGGGGAAGCGAGCAATAAGTGCTATTTGAAATCCGTGTTTATCCGTGGGCATCCGTGGTTAAATGTTTTAGGATAAATTCCCCGTGATACCCATGACTGCATTGTTGGCAGTGGCCCCGGCCGAACTTCCTGAAAAGCCGGTCATCTTGGCGATTTTCGCGATCACTTATATCGGAATTGCCATGGGGCACGTGCCCGGCTTGAAGCTCAATCGCGTGGGCATCGCCCTACTAGGCGCCATCGCCATGATGATTTTCGGCGGCATCGGCACCAGCAACGTTGTTTCCTATATCAACTGGCCGACAATATTTTTGCTCTTCGGATTTTTTGTCCTCTCGGCGCAACTCCGGCTGTCGGGCTTTTATGACCTGGTGGCCAACGGCATCTCGGCGCGGTTGGGACATCCCGCGCGGTTCCTGCTCGTTTTGATGCTGGTCACCGGCGGCCTTTCCGCGTTCCTGAATCACGACATCGTTTGCTACGTGTTTGCGTCGATTGTCGGAACGGCGTTGCTCCACAAACGGCTCAATCCCGTTCCGTTCCTGATTGCGCTGGCCATTGCCAGCAACATCGGCGCGGCGGCCACCCTCATCGGCAATCCGCAGGACATGATGATTGGACAGGTCGCGCACCTGAGTTTTGGCCATTATCTGATTTGGAGCGCGGTGCCGGTCATGCTGGCAATGGCTGCCGCCTACGGAATCATCTGGATGTTGTCGCAGAAAAAACTCCAGTCTGCTTTGTCTATTCCCGATGCATTAAATCCCCAACCCCGTCCCTTCAATCGTCCGCACACCATCAAGGGATTGATTATTCTGGTTGTAGTTGTCGGCCTGTTTTTCACGCGGTTGCCCAAGGAAATCATTGCTTTGGCCGCTGCCGGGATTCATCTGGCCAGCACCAAATTCCGCACCAACGATTTGCTGGGCCTGGTGGATTGGCCGATTCTTATTCTGTTCATGGGACTGTTCGTCGTCACCGGCGCTTTTCAATCCACCGGCTGCGGCGATCAAGCCGTGCATTGGCTCGCCC
>Ga0335077_10011628_pt1 | contig 10997 bp, 8 predicted proteins | sample Lox_Sample_31_FD_207151 | JGI IMG/M metagenome (GOLD analysis project Ga0335077, IMG submission 207151) | Soil microbial communities from Loxahatchee National Wildlife Refuge, Florida, United States - Lox_Sample_3.1 | ecosystem: Environmental > Terrestrial > Soil > Wetlands | place: USA: Florida...
CTCGTTCCGGTCGGACGCGACCAGAAACAGCACCTCGAAATGACGCGCGACATCGCCATCAAATTCAATGAACAATACGGCGAGACGTTCGTGATTCCCGAACCGCAAATCCGTGACGAGGTTGCGGTGGTACCCGGCACCGACGGCCAGAAGATGAGCAAGAGCTACGGCAACACGATTGAAATTTTTGGTGACGAAAAGGCGATTCGCAAAAAAATCATGGGCATTGTCATGGACAGCCGCACGCCCGCCGAGCCAAAACCCGACGCGGACAAAAATCTGGCCATCCAGTTATTCAAACTGGTGGCGCCGCCGGACGTCGCCAGGGATTTTGAGAGTCGTTTGCGCGCCGGCGGCCTCGGCTACGGCGACTTGAAAAAGGCGCTGTTCGAACATTACTGGAATTATTTCGCCGGGGCACGGAAGCAGCGCGCGGAGCTGGCGGCAAATCCGGATTTTGTTAACAAAATTTTGTCTGATGGCGCGCATAAGGCACGGACACTGGCGCAAAAAGTTTTGCAACGGGCGAAAGTGGCCAGCGGGCTGGCCTGACACGTTTTCTGGCACATGACTTGCGGTACGGCACCCGCATGGCCAAGAAAACCAGTTTGTCGAAAATCCTCCCACAAACTCGCGCCCATGGCGAAGCTGCGAATCAGCAGCGGGCGACGCAACCGGCTGCGTTATGTCTGATGCAGCTCCGGTCGCACGTGATGCGTATCTCTATGTCGAAACGCCGGCTGCAGATTGCCATTGAAAACCAGTCCGAGGAAGAAACACCCCAGCCGGTCAAAATCACCCACGCTGGCTAAAATTTAGGCACCTCCCTCGTGCGCGGGGCTGGCTGGGCTTTGGCCAACAAATTCAACCGGATCAAACCCCGCCTGGTGCAGGAACAAGGCCAATTCCAGACGTGCCCGGTCGTCGGCGTCCTTCAAAATACCAGCCATCCGCGCGGCCCGTCTGATATCGTCTACGGCATTCTGGCGCGCAGCCGTTTCAAGATCCTTGTCGAAGTCGCGCAAAAATCCTTTCTGCCAGTCAATCACCTGGGTTTGACGTTCGTCGAGATAGGCGTCGGTGATTTGCGGCGGCGGCAGGTGGAGAACGATTTTATTGCCGATAATCGCCACGTCCTCGGGTTTGATGCGCTTCAAATCAATGCCGGCCTTGACGATGCCGTGCGCCAGCAGCAGCACGCGGTTTTCGCCTTGCACGAATTGCCCCAGCGTGCTCGTCGGCGGTGAATTCACGATCTCGACTTTCTCCAGGACATATTTGACAGTGACTAAATCCGAAAGTGTCTGGACCTGCTGCACGACGGTGGCGGTGTTTTCCTCGTGCAAACCCGAGCCGGGCGTCAGCCAGTGCGTCAGCTTGATACCGAACCAGGCGCCCGCAATGAAAACGATCGCCACCAGTACAATCCAGAAAATTTGTTTCATCCGCCGCATGAGGGCAATGTAATCCGTCCTCACCCGATGCAAAGCCCAAATGCGCGAGCGGCAATGCGGTTCCGGACGGCGTCGGGACTGACCGGTCTTGGGACCGATCACATGCAAAAAAATTGGGCGTGACAACAAAGTGGATTTTGACAGTGTGTCGGTACGGTCAGGATTTGAAAATCATCTATGATTTGCGCCCGGTTCGTTGGGGCACCTTCAAACCATGAAAATGAATACTTTGAAACTCATGCCTCCGATGCTGTGCTTGATGGCCTTGCTCGCCAGCGGTGCCACCTCGTGCGTAAGGCAACCAAACGCTAAATCGGTCGGCCCCGCGTCCGGATACCCGCCGCCGTCTGCACCCGCGTACGTTGTCCAGGACCTGGTGCCATATGCCAAGCCCATGTGCGGCACCGCCGCGGACGGCGACCTCTACCCCGGCGCCACTGCTCCCTTTGGGATGATCCAGTGGAGTCCGGACACCCGAGCCGGCCGGCATTGCGGCGGCTATGCGTATGAAGACACAGGCATTTGTGGTTTCAGCTTGGACCACCTCAGCGGCGCAGGATGCACTTACGGTGGGAATTTCGCATTTATGCCGATCCTGGGCAAGGTGACTACTTCGCCCGGCACCAGTCGCATGGCTTTCCTTACCCTGTTTTCCCATGACCAGGAGAAGGCCAAACCCGGTTATTACGTCGTAACGCTGGGCAACAGTATCAAGGCGGAATTGACGGCAACGGAACGGAGCGGTTTTGGCCGGTTTACCTACCCGGCCGGCGTCTCAGCCACGATGGTGCTTAATGCGGCCAGCGCGGTGAATGGCGTCAAACAGTCGGCGGTGCAAGTCCATGTCGCCCAACATGAAATCACCGGCTGGGCCACCAGCGGTCATTTCTGCGGCGGTCCGGATGAGAGCACGGTTTATTTCTGCGCGTTCTTCAACCGGCCCTTTGCCGGTTACGGCACTTGGAGTGACGCCACCCTGGCCAACGCTGGCACGAATGGCGAGGGACAGGCTTCCGGCGCGTTCGTGAGCTTCAATCCCTCGGAAGGCCCGACCGTGCTGGTCAAAGTGGCGATTTCCTATGTCAGCATCGCCAATGCGCGGGCCAATATGGAGGCGGAAAGCCCGCTGTCCGCATTTTCATCGAAGGATTTCGACCAGGCAGTGGCCGCCGCCAGTCACGCTTGGAATTTGTATCTGAACCGGATTCAAGTCAGCGGCGGCACACCGGCGGAGTTGGAGACGTTTTATTCCATGTTCTACCGGGTCCTGCTCGGCCCCACCATTTGTTCGGACGTCAACGGCGAATATATGGGTTATGACGGCCAAGTTCATCAAACCACGAATCACCGCGTGCAGTACGCCAATTTTTCAGGCTGGGACATTTACCGCAGCGAAAGCCAATTGCTGGCCATGCTGGACCCGCAATGCGCCAGTGACATGGCAGAATCGCTGCTGGTGGATTATCAACAAGGCGGCGCCTTCCCGCGATGGGGCGTGCCGAACGAAGACAGCGGCGTCATGATGGGCGACCCGGCCACACCAATCATCGCCGACTTTTATGTTTTCGGAGCGACGAATTTCGATGCTCATGCGGCGTTGGCTGGCCTGGTCCGTGCGGCGACCGACCCTTCGGTCCGCGCCCCGCGCACCGGCACCTACGAACGTGACGCGCTGGCGGATTATCTCAAGCTGGGGTATGTGCCGGAATATCAACAGGGCGGCTACGGCAATGTTTCCATGACCTTGGAATATGCTTCCGCCGATTTTGCCCTGTCACAATTCGCCCAAGCATTGGGCGATGAAACCGACAGCGACATGCTCCTGCGCCAGGCGCAGAGTTGGAAAAACCTCTACAATCCGGAAACCGGCTACCTGCAAATGCGCCGGCGAGACGGTTCCTGGGCACCCGGCTTCAGGAACGACGTTGAGGGTTATGACGGCAATCAGGGTTATGTGGAAGGAACCGCCGCCCAATATGTCTGGATGGTGCCGTTCAACCTGAAGGATCTTGCGGCGATGATGGGTGGCCCGCAAACAGCCAGTTCACGCCTGGATCATTTTTTCACCAGGTTGAATGCCGGGGTGAATTCCGTGTACGCGTATTTGGGCAACGAACCCTGCCTCGAAACGCCGTGGGAGTATTGCTTTTGGGGACAACCCTACAAAACGCAAAATGTGGTGCGCCAGGCGTTGACACAACTGTTTTCCTCCGCCCCGTACGGTTATCCTGGCAACGATGACCTCGGCGAAATGTCGTCGTGGTACATCTTTGCTGCCCTCGGCATGTATCCCGAATTACCAGGGTCCGATGTGCTGGTGCTGGGCAGCCCGTCGTTTCCCAAGGCCGTGCTCCACCTGCAAAACGGCGACATCACAATCTCAGGCCGAGGCGCCGCCGCCAACGCGCCCTACGTTCAAAACCTGAACGTGAACGGTCAGACTTGGATTAAACCCTGGATACGCTTCCCGGATATTGCGCGGGGCGGCAAGCTTACTTACACGCTGGACACCACGCCGAACATCAACTGGGGCAGCGACCCTTCCAATGCGCCTCCCTCGTTTACGGGGAAATCAGCTTCTAATCGCTGAACGTGGCGGATAGATATACTTTCCGATATCAGCAACTAACTATGTCAAGGCGGTCAGCTGATTTCGCGGCCAAGGTCAGAATCTTTCGCATATCCTCAATTTTGCCCTGATTTTATATGGTTCATTTGCGCTTGACGGTTTTCGGATAAAAAACTAAACTTTTAGTTCAAGAGCGGTAAAGTTCGCTGGGTCAACCAGCTGCGAAAGTCGGAAGATACATATCTCCGACTTTTTTGTTCCCCGCGTGGGAACGCCGTGGCGAGACTGTATGAATGCTGATTTTCTGGCCGTTTTGGAATTTTGGGAGCGCGAAAAGGGCATCAACCGTGATGTCCTGGTCGGTGCGGTTCAGGATGCCTTGCTGTCCGCCGCCAAAAAGGCGGTCGGACCGGCGCGCGAACTGCGCGTGGAGATCGATCAGAAAAATGGCGACATCAAAGCCTTCGCCAAGCTCATCGTCTCCGACCGCGTCATTTCGCAGCACGACCAAATTTCCGTGTTTGACGCCCGACGCATTAAACCCGGCGCGCAAATCGGCGATGAAATCGAAAAGGAAGTGACGCCGACCGGTTTTGGCCGCATCGCTTCGCAATACGCCAAACAGGCGCTGATGCAGAAAATCCGCCAGGCCGAAAAGGCGCTGATTTTCACCGAATTCAAGGACCGCGTCGGCGATATTATCAGCGGCACGGTGCGGCGGTTCGAGCGGTCGGACGTGATTTTGGACTTGGGCAAATACGAGGCCCTGCTGCCCAACCGCGAACGCGTGCCCACCGAGGAATATCAAGTCGGCGAACGCATTCGTTGCTACGTCAAGGCTGTCGAACAGGGACCGCACGGGCCGGAAATCATTTTGTCCCGGGCCGACCCGCGATTTGTCATCAAGTTGTTCCAGCTTGAGGTGTCCGAAATCAACGACGGCACGATTGAGATCAAGGGTATTGCGCGCGAGCCGGGTTTCCGCACCAAAATGGCGGTTTATTCGCGCGACAGCAAAGTGGACCCCGTGGGTGCCTGCGTCGGGATGCGCGGCCAGCGCGTGAAAAACATCGTCCGCGAACTTAATAACGAGAAGGTGGATGTTATCCCGTGGTCGCCGGACGTCCGCACGTTCATCACCAACGCCCTGGCGCCCGCGAAACTCAAAAGCTTTGAAATTGATGAAGCGAAAAAGACCATGAAAATTCTGGTGAGCGAGGACCAGCTTTCCCTGGCCATCGGCAAGCGCGGCCAGAACGCGCGGCTGACGGCCAAACTCACCGGTTGGGAAGTGAACATTGACGCCGAGGTGGTCGTGACCAAGGGTTTTGAAGAAAAAGTCGCCGAGGCCGTCGAATCGCTGGCAGCGATTCCGGGAATTTCACGCGAACAAGCCGACGCGCTCGTTCATGCCGGTCTCACCCGGCTCGAAGATTTGTTGCAGGCGGATGAGTCCGATTTAAGCAGCGTTCCCCAGGTGGGTGAACACGCGGCGGAGATTTTGAAAGCCGCGCACGCCGAGGCGGAGCGCCGCACTTTGAAGGTCGGCGAAACACCGACCAGCCCCGACGCGCACGTCGGAGTGAACAGTTGAGATTTATGACGCGGACCGGAACAGCGTTGGTTTGTGTGGCTTGAGCCATGAAGGCGATTCGCACATTCCGGTCGGCGAGAATGAAAATTTATGCCCGTTCGGATTTACGACATCTCGAAAAAGCTCGGCCTGGAGAACAAGACGATTCTCGCCAAGGCCAAAGCGCTGGGCATTGCCGCCGCGAAAGTTCCCTCCAGCTCGCTTGATAAAATCAGCGCCCAGTTCCTCGAAGAGGAACTGTTCAAGGAACATCCCGAACTGGCCGCCAAATTCGCCGCGCCGCCCGTGGTCGAAAAACCCAAGGCCGCGCCGGTGGAGGAAAAAATCGTCATCATCACCGCGCCGCCGCCGGGAATAAAACCGGAAGTCAAGGCCGAACCGGCAAAAGCCGCCGTGGCGCCGCCCGTGGTTGAAACGCCACCCCCGCCGCCGCCACCGCCCAAACCGGCCGGGCCGAAAATCGGCGAGAAAGTCGGGTTTATTCAACTGCCGCACCGGCCCGTTCCTAAAGCGCCCAGCCACGGGAAACCTGCGCCCAAACCGGCACCCGCCCATCCGGTAAAACCTTCCCGACCCGGGCCGACACCCGCGATGCCAAAACCGGCCGTCAAAGCGCCCAGCCCGCCCGCCGCACCGGCACCCAGGTTTGTCGTGCCGGAAGACGCGGAAACTCTTTTGATCAAACCGCCGATTGTCGTGCGGGAACTGGCCGTTCAGCTCAAGCAAAAGCCGTTCAAAATCATCGCCGATTTGATGGAGTTGGGCGTTTTCGCCAACGTCAATCAGGCGATTGACGAAAAAATTGCCCAGCAAATTTGTGCGAAATACGGTTTCCGGTTTGAAGTGGAAAAACGCGAACGCGGCGGCGGCGCGGTCCACGCGCCTATCAAAAAGGTCGAGCTCGACATCGAGGACAAGCCGGAAGAACTCAAACCGCGCGCGCCGGTCGTCACCATCATGGGTCACGTTGATCACGGGAAAACCACCCTGCTCGACGTTATTCGCAAGTCGAACGTCGCGGCGGGCGAAGCCGGCGGCATTACGCAGCACATCGGCGCTTACACGATTTCCGTGCCGCACCCGGAACGTAAAAAGGAGCTGGCGCAAATCACCTTTCTGGACACGCCCGGCCACGCGGCCTTCAGTTCCATGCGCGCGCGCGGCGCCAACGTCACGGACCTCGTCGTGCTCGTCGTGGCCGCCAATGACGGCGTCATGCCACAAACCATCGAAGCCCTCAATCATGCCAAAGCGGCCAAGGTTCCCATTCTGGTCGCGGTCAACAAAATTGACCATCCGAATGCGAATCCCCTGAAAGTCCGCCAGCAGTTGCAGGACAAGGGGCTGGCGCCGGACGACTGGGGTGGGGACACAATTTTCGTGGATGTTTCCGGGCTCACGAAACAGGGCATCGACAAATTGCTCGAAATGATTTTGCTCCAGGCCGAATTGCTTGAGCTCAAGGCAAATCCCAACCGCCGTGCCAAGGGCAACGTGATTGAATCCGGCGTCGAGCCGGGCGGTCCAACAGCGACGGTGCTCGTGCGCAAAGGCACACTGCGCGTCGGCGACATTATTTTATGTGGGGAGTTTTATGGCCGCGTGCGCGCGTTGATCAATGAGGAAGGCAGCCGCCTCAAGGAAGCCGGCCCCTCGGTCGCGGTGAAGGTTCTCGGTTTGAACGGCGTGCCGGACGCAGGATTGGAATTCAGCGTCGTTGAGGATGAAAAGGCGGCGCGCGAACTGGCCGAGCAGCGCCAGCTGGAAGCCCGGGCGCAGGGCCAGGAAGACCGCAAAGTGACGCTCGAAAATCTTTTCGACACGCTCGCCGCGGAACAAAGCAAGGTGCTCAAAGTTGTCGTCAAGGCCGACGCGCAAGGCTCGGTGGAGGCCATCGTCGAGGCGCTCAAAAAAATCGAATCGGACAAGGTCTCGCTCGAAATTCTGCACAGCGACGTCGGCACCATCACTGAAAACGATGTGGCCCTGGCATCGGCATCGAACGCCGTGATTCTCGGATTTCACACGCGCGTGGACAGTACCGCCGCGGAAAAGGCCAAGCGCGAAAGTGTGCAGATCAAACTTTACGCGATTATTTACGAGTTGATTGATGAGGTTAAGGAAGCCATGGCCGGCTTGCTCGAACCAGTCATCAAGGAAAATATCATTGGTTCGGCGGAAGTGCGGCAGATTTTCCAATTATCCAAAGGTGTGCCGGTGGCCGGTTGCATGGTTGCCAACGGCCGCATGGTCAAGGGCCGAGTCCGGTTGCGTCGGCGCAAGGATGTGATTTACGAAGGCGTCATCCAGTCGCTCCGCCGGTTTCAAGACGAAGTCAACGAGGTCCGCGCCGGCATGGAATGCGGCATCCGCATCGAAGGTTGCAGCGATTTCCAAATCGGCGACGTGATTGAGAGTTATTCCATCGAGAAAATAGCGGCAAAATTATGAAATTTTGAAACGTTGAAAATGGATTAAGATTACGATTAAGAGCAGAATTAAGAGTTCAAACTGCATGGTAATCATAATCGTAATCCCAATTTTTAAGCGAACATGCCAAGCCTCCGACTCCAACGCGTGCGCGAATTGTTGAAGCGCGAAATCGGCGAAGCCATCCGCCGCGAATTTCACGTGAGTGAGTGCGGCCTGATTTCCGTCAACGACGTGGACGTGGCCGGCGACCTCAAGTCCGCCACGGTTTTTATCAGCATCCTCGGCAATCCCGACCAGCAGAGGCGTGGTTTTCAATTGCTCTCCGATCATCGCGTCCGCCTGCAAGGCCTGGTAGGACGCGCCGTGGTGCTGAAATACACGCCGACGCTGAAATTTGTTTTTGATGATTCCATTGCGCGTGGCAATCGCGTGCTGCAAATCATTGAAGAACTGGAAAAAGCCGCACCGGATGAGGAAAACGATTAAACCGTGAAAAGTTATCCTAAAATCATTGACCGCATTCTTGACGCGGTTCGCAAAAGCAAAACGTTCTGCGTGGCCGGACATATCCGGCCGGACGGCGATTGCGTCGGTTCGCAACTCAGCCTCACCCTGGCATTGCAAAACGAAGGCAAAAAAGTGGTTTGCTGGAATGAAGATCCGGTTCCCGACAAATACCGCTTTCTCAACCGCGACGGTTTGTTCCAAAAACCCAAACGCGGTTTGAAGTTCGACTGCGTCATCGCCACAGATTGCGCGAGCTTTGAGCGCCTGGGCAAGGTCGTCCCGTGCCTCAGCCGTCGCAAAATTCTCATTAACATTGACCATCACGAAAGCAACACGCGCTACGGCGACATCAACTGGGTTTCCGGGCGCGAGCCGTCGTGTGGTGAATTGATTTACCGCCTGCTGAAAGTGGCGCGCTGGCCCATCAGCAAGCTGATGGCCGATTGTCTGTTCACGGCAATTTCCACCGACACCGGTTCGTTTCAATATCCCACCACCCGGCCCGGCACGTTTCACGCTGGTGCGGAACTCGTCACGCACGGCGCGGACCTTGCCAAAATTTGCGACGAGGTCTACCAATCCTATCCGCTCTCGCGCGTCCGTTTGCTGAAACACATTTACAACCACTTCCACCTGACGCATCAGAACCAAATCGCCTATTTCTGGCTCCGGCAGGCGGACTTCGCCCGCGCGGGGTCCGAAGGCGACGAAACCGAAGGCTTGATTGACCACATTCGCGACATCGAGCCGGTCGTCGTTGCCTGCGTTTTCGAGGAAATTGAGCCGGAATTGACACGCATCAGTCTGCGTTCCAAAAACGACAAGGTGAATGTGAGCGACATTGCCGAGCAATTCGGCGGAGGTGGCCACCCGGCAGCGGCCGGCGCGCGCATTTCAGGCAAGCCGCTTTCCGTCCAGCGCCGCGTCATCGCCGCCGTCAAGCGCGCGCTGAATTCTGCCAAGTGATTACTCATGCAAGAGTTCTCTCCGCTCGACGGCGCCATCCTCATTGACAAGCCCGCCGGCCCCACGTCGCACGATGTAGTGGATGCAATCCGCCGCAAGTTCAGCATCAAAAAGGTCGGCCACTGCGGCACGCTCGACCCGAACGCGACCGGTCTGCTCATCATCGTGCTCGGTCGCGGCACCAAGGTTTCCGAAAAATTGATGGGCGATGACAAGGTCTATGAAGGCACCATCAAATTCGGCGTCGCCACCGATTCTTATGACGCCGACGGTGAAATCACCGAAACCAAACCCGTTCCGCCGTTGAAACTTGACCAATTAAATGAAGCCGCCGCGGCGTTCGTCGGCGACCTGATGCAGACGCCGCCAATGGTTTCGGCCATAAAAAAGGAAGGCGTGCCGCTTTATAAACTGGCGCGCAAGGGCATTGAGGTTGCCCGCGAACCACGGCTGATTCACATTTACAATTTTGGTTTCACTGATTATCGCGAGCCATTGGGTCAATTTCGAATCACCTGTACCAAAGGTACTTATGTGCGCAGCATCGCGCATGAGTTGGGCCAGAAACTCGGCTGCGGCGCTTACCTGGCCGCGCTGCGCCGCACCGCATCCGGCAGATTTGACGTGGCGGCATCAACGCCGCTGGCCGAGGTTTTGAAATTGACGCCGGTGGAACTGGAGAAAAAAGTGATTCCGTTTTTGAAGCTGGCGCAGCCATGAATATCATTCACACCCCAAAGGAATTAAAGCCGGCCGGCCGCAAGGTCTGCCTGGCCATCGGCTTTTTCGACGGCGTGCATCTGGGCCACCAGCAAATTATCCGGCAAACCATCGCCGACGCGCGCCAGCACGACGCCCTCGCGCTCGTGCTCACCTTCGACCGGCACCCGAACGTCATCGTCGCGCCCGATCACGTGCCGCCGCTGATTTATGCGCTCCCGCAAAAACTCCGTGCAATTGAATCGCTCGGCGTGGACACCTTGTTGTTGATTCACTTTGACGAAAAATTCAGCCGGCAGACCGGCGAGGAATTCATCCGCCGCCTGGCCCGGGACCTTGGCCAAATTCAAAGCCTTTGCGTCGGCGCGGATTTTGTCTTTGGCCATCAGCGCAGCGGCAACGTCTCGCTGCTTAAAAAACTCGGCGGCGAAATCGGTTTTGTTGTTCACGGACTGGCTGCGGTCGCGCTGGACGGACAAATCGTAAGCAGCACGCGCATTCGCGAACTTATCCACGCGGGCGACCTCGACGCAGCCAGCCAGATGCTCGGACGTCCCTACGCGATCTCCGGCCGGGTGATCAAAGGAAAGCGTTTGGGCCAACCACTAGGTTTCCCTACGGCGAATCTTGACACAACCGGCCTGGTGCTCCCGCCGAACGGCGTCTACAGCGGTCTTGCTTATGTTAAGGGAAAAGTCTATCGCACCGCTCTGAACATTGGTTTTCGTCCGACGGTCACATCCGGCACGCAAAT
>Ga0335077_10011629_pt1 | contig 10997 bp, 8 predicted proteins | sample Lox_Sample_31_FD_207151 | JGI IMG/M metagenome (GOLD analysis project Ga0335077, IMG submission 207151) | Soil microbial communities from Loxahatchee National Wildlife Refuge, Florida, United States - Lox_Sample_3.1 | ecosystem: Environmental > Terrestrial > Soil > Wetlands | place: USA: Florida...
CCAGCTTGGGATTGCGGCCGGTCACCTTGAACACTTCCTCCGCCGTGCGCTTGATGATGCGGGCGCGGGGATCGTAGTTCTTGTAGACGCGGTGGCCGAAGCCCATCAGCTTGCCTTTGCCTTCCTTGATGTGCTTGATGTAATCCTTCACACGGTCGACGGAGCCGATCTGCGCCAGCATAACCAGTACTTCCTCGTTGGCGCCGCCGTGCAGCGGGCCGGAAAGAGAAGCGCAGGCCGCCGCGGTGGCGGCGAAGGGGTCGGCATTCGAGCTGCCCACGGCGCGCATCACGCTGGTGGAGGCGTTCTGCTCGTGGTCGGCGTGCAGGATGAAGAGCACGTCCAGCGCCCGCGCCAGCACCGGGTTCGACTGGTAGCGAGGCTCGGTGCGCTTCCACAGCATGTGCATGAAGTTCTCGGTATAGCTGAGGTCGTTCTCCGGGAAGACGTAGGGCAGGCCCAGGCTGTGGCGGAAAGCGTAGGCGGCGATGGTCGGCATCTTGGCCACCTGGCGCAGGATCTGCAGCTTGCGGTTGAGCTTGTCCTTGATGTTGTGCGCCTCGGGATAGAAGGTGGAGAGCGCCGCGATGGTGCTGGTCAGGATGCCCATGGGGTGGGCGTCGTAGTGGAAGCCGTCGATGAACTTCTTCAGGTTCTCGTGCACCAGCCGGTGCTGGCTCACCTGTTCCACCCATTCCTTCAGCTCTTTTTCGTTGGGCAGCTCGCCGTTGAGCAGCAGGTAGGCCACTTCCAGGAAGGTGCAGTTTTCGGCCAGTTCCTCAATGGGATAGCCGCGGTAGCGAAGAATGCCATTATCGCCGTCCAGATAGGTGACGGCGCTCTTGCAGGAGGCGGTATTCATGAATGCGGGGTCATAACTCATCATGCCAAAATCGTCGGGGCCGGTCTTGATCTGCCGCAGATCCATGGCGCGGATGTGCCCATCGGTTAGCGGCAGTTCGTAGCTCTTCTGGGTGCGGTGGTCGGTAAGGCTGACCTTATCGTTGGCCATCTTTGCTCTCCTTCTAGTAGCCCCGGGGACGGGGGAACGGCGACACGCGGGCTGCCGAATATGCTGCCCCAGGGATACTCCCCGCACAGTGACATAGCTCACACACCCCAGTGACCCACGTCGCAGATGGGGGCAGACGACTAGGGTACTCTGGGCGCGGTCCCGGGAAGCGGGGGATATTCGTCCCGTATAATCTCAGTGTGTGAGGGCAGCCGCATGAAAACTGTGTTCGTTGTGGGCGCGGGTCCGGCGGGGTTGTTCGCGGCGCAGAAGATCGCGCAGGCAGGTCACCAGGTGATCGTGCTGAATCGCGATATCAAACCCGGCGGTTTAGCCGAATACGGCATTTATCCCGTTAAAGACAAGATGAAGATTGGCCTGCGCAAGCAGTTTGCCAAGGTGCTTAGCTATCCCAACCTGTCTTACTTCGGCCACGTGCCGGTGGGCAGCGAATCGGCCGTCACCATCGACGACCTGCGGCAGTTCAATCCCGCGGCCATGGTGTTCTCGGTCGGCGCCCAGGGCACCAAGAGTCTGGGCCTACCCGGGGAGAAGGCGACGGGCGTTTATTCGGCCAAGGACTTCGTCTATTTCTACAACCAGCTTCCGCCGTTTGCCTCGCGCGATTTTTCGACCGGTAAGAAAATCGCCGTCATCGGCATGGGCAACGTGGCGGTGGACATCATCCGCTGGCTGCTGCAGGACGATCCCAACCGGCAGACGGAAGAGGTGGTCATCATCGCCCGCCGCGGGCCGTTTGAGGCCAAGTTCGACGAGAAGGAATTTGCCCATGTCCAGATGCACTTGGACCGCAAGCTTTTCCAGAAGGAGCTGGAGCGGGTGAAGGACAAGATCGCCGCCGTCGGCCAGGACGTTTCCAAGGTCGCAGAAGCCACCTTCCCCGCCCTGGTGAAGTATCCCAACCAGGAACTGGTGATGCCGCGGCTGACCTTCCGCTTCCTGTCCTCGCCCAAGGAGATTCACGCCGGGCCGGACGGCCGCATCAACCGCCTGACCGTCACCGAGAACAACCTGGTGGCCAAGGATGGCGGCACCGCGGCCAAGGCGACGGATCAGACCGCCGATCTCGACGTTGACACCATGATTTTTGCCATCGGCGACGTGCAGGATCCCACGCTCGGCCTGCCCTACGGGCGCGATGGATACGTCACGCAGCCTGACCTCGCGGACCCCAAAGCACCGGCGTTCGGCGTGTTCGATCCGCAGAAGAGCCAGCCTCTGCCCGGCGTGTATGTGGTGGGCTGGGCGCGCCGTGCCAGCGATGGTCTGGTGGGCATCGCCCGCCACGACGGCGAGGTCGGCGCCGAGAAGGTGCTGCACTATCTGGAAAGCGTTCCCGACGGCGCTCCGGTTTCTCCGCAAGCGGTGCAGCGGCGTCTGGAAGCCAAGGGCGTGAAGGTCGTGACCAAGGAAGATATCGCGTTGCTGGGCAAGGTGGAGGAACGCGAAGCACAGAAGCGCGGCCTGGTGGCATTCAAGTTCTCCGATGACGAGAGCATGCTGAATGCTATCGAGAAGGAGAAATCAAGCGCGTGCGTCTCGGCTGACTAAGCCGGGCACTTAGTTCGTCCCTTAGGCGGGCCAGTCTTGGCCCGCCTTTTTTGTGCCCGTGCGGAAAAGGCGCTTTCGTGGGGTTCGGCGCCGACACCCCTCTTGTTCTGGATTCCCAGCCACACCCAAGTTCGGGGATCTGCGCCCACTCGTACGGGAGACGAAGAGCGGCATCAGCGCAGGAGCATCGTAATGCGTTCGGCGATCTCGGTGATGGTCTGGTCGCGGGAGATGACCGGCGTGGCCGGGGAATTGAGGTTTGCGGCAGCCCTGGCCAGCAGGGCCACGCCTACCGGAGGCTGGGCCTGCGTCAGCTTTCGGCAGAATTCGAGCGCTTCCTCATTGGGAGGACTTTCTACGGCCACCACCACCAGATCGTAGAGATGCCGCGGCCAGCGCGGCGGCGCGTCCTTCACGTGGCTGATGCGGTGGACCAGGCAACCCTGTGCGATCAGCAGCCGCGCCCCCAATTCCCAGGCCTTCTGGTCGGGATCCACGACCAGCACCCGCTTCGCGAATCCCATCGGCGGCTGCTCCGACGGTCGCGCCTTGGATGACATCAACTCGAATTTTAGGCTGCTCCCCACTCCCTGTCAGTGACCGATAACCCCGCTGCAAGAGTCACCGATCACCCACCCCCAACGAAACCCCTTATGGCACCAGTACAATTTTCCCATACGCGCCCGGAGCCAGCACGGCCTCGTGCGCGCGCGGAGCATCGGCTAATGGCATCTCCTGCCCGACCACCGGACGCAGAGTACCGCTCTCCATGCCCGCGACCAGCGCCGCGTGGATGCCGGCGAGCTGCCGCTCGGTCGCGGCGAACAGCATAAGGCCGATTACCCTGGCCTCGCGCATCATAGCATCGCGCGGATTCACTTCCACCGGGCCGCGGCTGCCCACAATGATCACTTTGCCGCCGCTCCCGACCAACTGCAGATCCTTGCCCAGATTCTTGTTGGCGAGCATCTCGAGGATCACATCGGCGCCACGGCCGCCGGTCAGTGACATCAGCTGGTCGGTGAAGTCGGGCGCATTGTGATCGAGCACGTGGTGCGCACCCTCTTTGCGGACCAGTTCCTTGCCCTTGTCGCTGCCGGCGGTGCCGATCACGGTTAGACCCGCGGCGCGCGCCAGTTGCACAGCCGCGGTGCCGACGCCGCCGCTGGCTCCATGCACTAGCACTACGTCGGGCGGTTGCGCCTCGGCAAGCTGGAAGAGCGCGCGAAAGGCAGTCGCGTAAGGAACCCACACTCCTGCACCCTGCGCGAATGAGACCTTCTGCGGCAGCGATTGCACCTGCGATTCCTGGCATAAGGCCTGCTGGGCATAAGTGCCGCTGGCGGCGCCCGCCAGGTAGACGCGGTCACCGGACTTCACGCGCTTTACGCCGTCGCCCACCCCTTCGACTACACCCGCGCCATCAGAGCCGGGTGTGTATGGCAGCGATGGCTTGCGAGCATACACTCCTGACCGGATGTAGGTATCCACAGGATTCACGCCCGCTGCGTGGACCCGAACCAGCACCTGGCCGGGGCCCGGCTTCAGCTCCGGGACATCCTCTAGCTTCATCACCTGCGGACCGCCGAACTCGTGTACGCGAATCGCCTTCATCGTTCCTCTCCTCGACCGCGGCGCCCGTTAGCGTCGTCCATTTTGCGTCCAACAGTTTAATCCCGTCAGCGGGGTTTTGCGATTTGGATAGATCCCCTAAAAGTTGGTGGCCTGGTTGCGATGTCGCCGCAGGTACCAGCATGGATTGCGACCCAGGTGGGGAAACAGGGAACGTACGCACACCTGGTTTTGAGGATCCAGGAACATGAACTCTGTCTTGCCGTCTTTGAGCGGCACAGCGTAGTAGGGCTCGACTTGCACCATTCCCATAGGATCGCGGCCGCGGAGAATGCGGTAGCGCACCACAGCGTAATCGCCAGCATAGAGCAGTGCACAGAATACGAGCACGGCGATAAGCGCAGTTTTCACGTCCAGCCACGATTATACGCAGTCCGGCGACCCAGGCGGCCATGGCAGCGGAGACCGGCTCTCTGCCCGGATCTTCGTTACTCCAGGACATGTACTCCGCGAGCTTGCCTGTCGTCTTTTCGGAATCTAGTGCAAGCCCAGCATGCGGCTTAGTTTAGGGCTAGCTCCTGGAACTTATAAATAAAGGAACGAGCATGGCACGTCCCAAGCAGCGCCCTCCCCAGCAATTGCGCGCAAAGCTCTGCATCGCAGCGATCGTTTCCCTCGTAGCTTTGTCTTTAGCCGGCTGCACATTGTCGAACAAATCAGCGACTGAGACCGCCCCGGCGGTCACGGTCAGCGTGTCGCCCGGATCAACCTCCATCCCAGCCGGCCACACCCAGCAATTCACCGCCAGCGTAAGCGGGTCAACCAATAGCTCCGTTACGTGGTCGGCGACCGGAGGCAGCGTTAGCAGCAGCGGAATGTATACCGCTCCTGCCACGCCTGGCAGTTACGTGGTGAAGGCTACCAGCATGGCCGACAACACCGTGTCGGGGTCGGCCGCGGTCACGGTCACGGCCGCGGTTGCGGTTTCCATCTCGCCCACCTCGGCCTCGATGCTGACCAGCGGCACACAGCAGTTCACCGCCACCGTCACCGGATCCAGTAATACCGCGGTCACCTGGTCAGCGACCGGAGGCAGCGTCTCTTCGAGCGGTCTCTACACCGCCCCGACCAGCGCCGGAACCTTTACGGTGAAGGCCACCAGCGTGGCCGACACTACCAAGTCGGCTTCGGCTACCGTTACCGTCAGCGCCCCGGTGGTCGCGGTGGGGATTTCGCCGACCTCCGCCTCGATGCTAACCAGCGGCACGCAGCAGTTCACCGCTACTGTCACCGGATCGAGCAATACCGCGGTCACCTGGTCGGCGACCGGAGGCAGCGTCTCTTCAAGCGGTCTCTACACCGCGCCCACCAGCGCGGGAACCTTTACGGTGAAGGCCACCAGCGTGGCCGACACTACCAAGTCGGCTTCGGCCACCGTTACTGTCAGCGTGCCGGTGGTTGCCGTCAGCATCTCGCCCACCTCGGCGTCGGTCGTGACCAGCGGCACGCAGCAGTTCACGACCGGGGTTACCGGCTCAAGCAATACCGCGGTCACCTGGTCGGCGACCGGAGGCAGCGTCTCCTCCAGCGGCCTCTATACCGCCCCGAGTTCGACGGGAACTTTCACGGTGAAGGCAACCAGCGTCGCGGATACCACCAAGTCGGCTTCGGCCACCGTCACTGTGACTGCGGCCCCGGTCGTGGCGATCACCATCTCACCGACCTCCGCCTCCATCCTGACCAGCGGCACGCAACAGTTCAAGGCTACGGTTACCGGCTCCAGCAACACCGCCGTCACCTGGTCGGCGACCGGAGGCAGCGTGTCCTCCAGCGGCCTCTACACCGCGCCGAATACCGCCGGAACCTTCACGGTGAAAGCCACGAGCTCAGCCGACAACACCAAGTCGGCTTCGGCCACCGTCACCGTCAGCGCGCCCATTCAGCACACGGTCACGCTGGGCTGGACGGCGAGCACCTCTGCCGTCTCCGGCTACAACGTGTATCGCGGCACCGTCTCGGGCGGACCGTATACCCAGATCAACACCGCCCTGGATGCATCCAGCAGCTATGTGGACAATACCGTTATCTCCGGTACCACGTATTTCTATGTGGTGACCTCAGTGGATGCTAGCAACGTGGAGAGCACCTTCTCCAACCAGGTTTCGGTGACTGTACCCACGCCTTAAGCGTGTGCGCCTGCCGTTGTTCTGAATTCGGAACAAACCTTCGAATTCGGGCCGCGGCAGGCGCAGGCCTGTTACAAGGGCCTGCATGCGACGCGTGCTGCTGCTCACCGCTGCGGTTGTGATGGTGCTGGTTCCTGCCGTAGGCGGCGCTCATGCCGCCTTTTTTCCGGGCCAAAGCCGCATTCTTCCTGTTGGATTCTGGGTCCTCTGGCTGCTGGCTTCTCTGTCGTCAACCTTTTATTCGCCGCTGGTCGTCGATCGGTTGACCTCGCAGTATCAAGCCAGCCATCGTTGCGCCGCTTATGCGCGATGGGGCATCGCGCTCGGCATCATCAACACCGTCTGGAGCGTGGCCGAAATCGTACTGCTGGGATGAGATCAGTCCTGGTGCGCGTAGTGGTGGCGGTCGTCGGCCGTCCCCCATCGCCGTCTGGACGCGGGCTGGGATTGCCGGCACTGCGGCGGAAACACGAGCGACTGCGCTGGCGCCAGATTGCCCGTCTAGCTTGAAGCGCGAGACGATGTTCTGAAGCTCCAAGGCCAGTGCCGACAGTTGCTCGCAGGATTGCGCCGACTGGCGCGCGCCCTCCGCCGATTCCGCGACCAGACTGTTAATCTGGTCCATGCTGGTGTTCACCTGATCGGTTGCCGAAGATTGCTGCGACGCCGCCATAGCGATCTGGCTGATGACATTTCCCACGTGTTCAGCTTGCTCGATGATCCTGCGCAGCGACTCGCCGGCCCGGCCGGTCGCTTCCACGCCCTGCTCTACCTGCTGGGTGCCGGCCTGCATCTGGCCCACCGCCGAGCGGGTTTCGCTCTGGACCATCTCGATCATCTGGGCGATCTCTCGTGTGGCCTGTGTCGTACGCTCGGCCAGCTTGCGCACTTCGTCGGCGACCACCGCGAACCCCCGCCCCTGCTCGCCGGCGCGGGCGGCCTCGATGGCAGCATTGAGGGCCAGCAGATTGGTCTGGTCAGCAATGTCGTCAATGACGCTGACGATCCTGCCGATCTGGTCGGAACGCTTGCCAAGGTCCTGCACTTTGTGCGCGGTCTCGCGCACTGCCTCGGCAATGCTGCGCATGCGGGTAATGGTGTCTTCCACGATGGTGCCGCCCTGGCATGCCGTGTCCGCCGCCTGACGCGCTGATCCGGCCGCCTTGGCTGAGTTCTCGGAAACCTCATGCACGGTGGCCGACATCTCCTGCATGGCAGTGGCGATCTGATGTACCTGGTCCTTCTGGCTGGCGGAGCCCATGGCCATGCTGGCGGTGGTGGCGGCAATCTCTTCGCTGGCGCTGGCCATGTGCTCGGCGCTGCTCGCAACCTTCTGCAGGATCTCTCTCAAGCCGCCTTGCATCTGGTTGATCGCGCTAGTGAGGTCCTGCACTTCGTCGCGGGAATCACAGAAGAGCTCGGAGCCGGCCAGGTCGCCGCTCGCAATTGCGGACATTCTGGCTCCCGCCGATCGCAGAGGGTTCACCAAATGGTGCGTGATCTTCCATCCCACGGCCGCGCCCAGAGCTACCGCAATCAGGAGGCCAAGACCAAGAGCCCACACGATCGACCTTTCCGAATCCTCGACCGCAGCATTATCGGCCTGAGCTTGCTCCTCAAAAGACTTGGCGAAATCCTTTCCCAGGTCCCGAATGGCATTGGCCTTCGGAACCGCTTGCGATTTCAGTAACTGGATAGCGTGTTGCCGCTCGGCTTCGCTGCCGCCAGCTTCCACCAGGATTTTGTTCATCAGGGCGTTCAGTTCCGCCTGCCGGTCTGCGATGTTTGAGATTTGCTGCTTGTTCTCTTCCCTCTGAAAACGGCGGGAAAGGTCCTTGAGCCTGGCGAGGTCGTCATCGATCCGCTTCCGTTGCTGCTCGATAATTTGTCGGTTGGCGGCAGAGTTCTCGATAAACATGTAGGCGTACAGCGTTGCCTGCATGCGCTGGTTGGCGATGCGAATGTCGGTCATGGCCGTGGCCGCCGGGGTCCGCACCTGCGCCATAGCCTGCAGACGGGCGCGCAGGTCGGCCACTCTGCCATGAACCACCAGAACACTGACTCCGAAGAAGCTGAAGATCAGGGCAAACGTGCCAAAAAGCTTCTTGCCTATGGGCAGACGCATCACAAAAGACAGATTACGGCGGGAAGAGGCGGTCCTCCAGGATTTCCGCGCCCGGCGGAAGAGAGAGGCGTACCAATTAGGGATAGTTCGGCCGACAGTATCGGAATGGTCACACTCCCGCTATGTGGCCGAGCAAGCTTGATCCAGCGCGGAAGGGCGTAGCGATCAAGCAACCGGCGCGTCTTGCTGAGCATCGCACTCCTGGCGAATAGGGCATAGGGTATTGGGGTGCGTGGTTGGGACCCGTGAGTGAGAAAATCGGAGAGACGAGCTCCGATGAATCCGAGCAAGCCCGCGCGAGAATCAGGATCAGGAAGCGCCGAACCGGCGCCGCACTGTTCGTGGTCGGAGTGCTGCTTTTCATCTGTGGGTTGGTTTTCATCTATCTGGCACCTTCAGATATCGAGACCGGCCATCACTTCTGGACATCTATTTGCGTGGTCGACATAATTGTGGCCCTCGTGCTCATGTGGATCGGGCATGGGTTCCGCAGGCAGGCGAAGTTGCCCTCGGACGACTAGTTCTTGCGGTTACCGTGACTGCGTCTGCGAGCCGCGCTTCCGCTTGGATCGCATCCTATGAAGATTCTCGTTATCGATGTCGGCGGTACTCACGTGAAAGTTCTGGCTACCGGGCACAGGAAGCCCATCAAAATTCCGTCCGGTCCGACCATGACAGCCAAGAAAATGGTGGAACTGGTTCGAAAGCCCACTGCCGGATGGAAGTACGACGTAGTGTCAATTGGCTATCCCGGACCTGTCGTGCACGGCATGCCGGTAGCCGAACCACACAACCTGGGTCCCGGCTGGATAGGCTTCGACTTTGCCAAGGCTTTTGGCCGGCCCGCCAAGGTTATCAACGATGCGGCGATGCAGGCGCTGGGAAGCTACTCCGGCGGAAGGATGCTTTTTCTAGGGCTGGGGACGGGATTGGGCTCTGCCATGATCGTGGATGGCGTGGTTCAGCCCATGGAGCTTGCCCATCTCCCCTACAAGCACGGACACACCTACGAGGATTATCTAGGATTAGCCGGATTGCAGCGGCGAGGCAAGAAGAAGTGGAAGTCTCATGTAATGGCCGTGGTCGAACAGCTCAAGCAGGCCCTGGAACCCGACTACGTTGTGCTGGGTGGCGGCAACGTTAGACTGCTGAAGAAGCTTCCGCGCGGAGTTCGTGCTGGTAATAACGACAATGCGTTCCTGGGCGGCTTCCGACTCTGGGTTCACCCCGACCGCCGTCACCAATTTAAGAGTCTGAACGACGAGGTGGCTGAAGCTGCCGACGCAGCCGGCAGCAAGGTCGAGTAATCGTGAAGGAACAGGCGATCTATTTGCTGTTGGCCAGGATATCCGTTCTAGTCGGCAGTTGAGAAGCATCCCATCCGCCGCCGAGCGCTTCGATCAGCAGAACACTGGCGGTCATGCGCCGCGTAAGAATGTCCACGGCCGACTTCTCGTTCTGCAGGGCAAACGTTTGAGCCGTGATCACCTGCAGATAAGTCGCAATTCCGGCCTTGTACTGATCGGTTGAGATCGAAAGTGACTCTTCAGCATCGGCCACGGCGGCATCTGTGGCGGCGGCTTCCTGTTCGAGGATGCGCAAAGCCGCAAGATTATCTTCCACCTGCTGGAAGGCGGTGAGGGAAGTCTGCCGGTAGTTGGCCACCGTCACGTCGTAGGCGGCGCGCGCCGAATCCAACTGGGCGCGGCGCTTGCCCGCATCGAACAGCGTCTCCGCCAGTTGCATGCCCAGAGACCACACGCCGTTTGACGGGCCCAACAAGCCAGCCAATCTTGTCGCTTCAAAGCCGCCGCTGGCGCTGAGCAGTACCGCCGGAAAGTACGCCGACTTGGCAATGCCGATCTGCTCGTTGGCCGCCGCCATTTGCCGCTCCGATGCCGCGATGTCCGGCCGGCGCTCGAGCAGAGCGGAAGGAACATCGATGGGAACCGCTGGCGGCAGAGTTTTGAGCGCCAGGGGGGCAATCGTCACATCCGCTGGAGGCTTGCCGATCAGGATGGCGATGGCATGCTCGAACTGTGTGCGCTGCACGCCGAGGTCGATCAACTCGGCGCGGGCGGTATCGAGCTGCGTCTTGGCCTGCGCCACGTCGGCGCCCGAGGCCACCCCAAGCTCGAACCGGTCCTGGGTGAGCTTCAGATATTCGGCGTAGGCTTTGACGGTGCGCTCCAGCAGGTCGATATCGCCATCCTGGCCGTGCAGCTCAAAATAAAATTCCGCCAACTGAGCCTGGTAGGAGAGGCGCGCATTCTCCAGGTCGGCGAACGAGGCTTGCGCGTTAGCGTAGGCCGAGGTGAAGCCGCGGCGGATATTTCCCCACACATCCGCCTGATAGGAGACATCGACTGGCAGGTCGTACAGCGTTTCGGTGGTGGCCGTCTTGGTAGTGGTGAGCGATCCCGGTGTAGCGCCCGGGGTCGTCACGCTGCCGACGATTCGCTGACGCGTCACCGAGGGCGAGGTCGTGGCGGTGGGAAACAGGCTGGAGCGGGCGATCCGCACCGAGTCC
>Ga0335077_10011630_pt1 | contig 10996 bp, 13 predicted proteins | sample Lox_Sample_31_FD_207151 | JGI IMG/M metagenome (GOLD analysis project Ga0335077, IMG submission 207151) | Soil microbial communities from Loxahatchee National Wildlife Refuge, Florida, United States - Lox_Sample_3.1 | ecosystem: Environmental > Terrestrial > Soil > Wetlands | place: USA...
CGCCCATCGGCGTCGAAGTGCCGTGGGCGTTGACGTAGCCAACCTCGTCCGTGGAAATCTTCGCGTCTTTCACGGCCGCGAGCGTCACGCGATAGCCACCATCGCCGTCCTCGGCCGGCTGCGTGATGTGATATGCGTCGCCCGACATTCCGTAGCCCACGATTTCCGCGATGATATTCGCGCCGCGCCGCTGGGCGAATTCGAGCGATTCGAGCACGAGCATGCCCGAGCCCTCGCCGACGACGAAGCCGTCCCGCTGGGCGTCGAACGGGCGGCTGGCGCGTTCGGGCTCGTCGTTGCGCGTGGAAAGCGCGCGCAGCGCGCCGAAGCCGCCGATGCTCATCGGCGTCACGGCTGCTTCCGATCCGCCCGCGAGCATCACTTCCGCGTCGCAGCGCTGGATGATCTTGAAGGCGTCGCCGACCGCGTGCGCCCCGGCCGAGCAGGCCGTGGCGGTGGCCGAATTCGGGCCCTTCGCGCCGTAGCGGATCGAGACGTTGCCGGCCGCCAGGTTCACGATTGCCGAAGGAATGAAAAACGGGGAAATCTTGCCGGGGCCGCCGTTCAAATATTTCGAGTGCTCGCGCTCGATCACGTCGAATCCGCCGATTCCCGAGCCGATGTAAACGCCCGCGGCGTCGGCGAAGTCCGGAGTGATTTCCAGGCCGGCCATGCGCACCGCGAAATCGGACGCAGCCATGGCGACCTGAATGAACCGGGCCATTTTCTTCAGTTCTTTTTTCTCGACCCAGTTCAGGGGATCGAAATTCTTGATTTCGCCTGCGATCTGGCAATCGAAAGCGGAAACGTCAAACGCGGTGACGCGGCCGATGCCGCTCTTTCCGGCCAACAGGTTGCGCCAGACCTCTTCGGTCCCGATGCCGCAACCGCATACGAGTCCAACGCCCGTCACGACAACTCGGCGGCTCAAGGAAAAGTTCTCCTGTTCAAGATGGGACGGCTCGGCGGGACTGCCTACTTCCCCTTGGAGTGCTTGTCGATGTACTCGATCGCGTCCTTCACCGTGGCGATCTTTTCGGCATCCTCATCGGGAATTTCGATGCCAAACGCTTCCTCGAAGGCCATCACCAGCTCGACTGTATCGAGCGAGTCGGCGCCGAGGTCGTCCACGAACGAAGCGCTGGGAGTCACTTCGCCTTCATCCACACCGAGCTGCTCGACAATAATCTGCTTCACGCGTTCTTCGACGCTGGCCATTCTGATTGTTCCTCCGATATCGGCGATCTGGGACCTTGGGCTGCACGCCAGGAAAGTTGCGCCCGTCTTTAACCTGCCCATTCTATGCGGCGCGTATCGCCGGGTCAACCTTACACGCGCTTCGTGCGAACGCAAATGCAAGCAAGCGCCGGGGCGCGCACGCTAGCCCATGTGCATGCCGCCGTTCACGTCGAGCACCTGCCCGGTGATGTAGGCGGCTTCGTCGCTCGCGAGAAACACGATCGCCGTGGCGATCTCGCGGTCCTTGCCGAATCGCGCGAGTGGAATCATCGACTTCATCTTGTCTTTCAATTCCTGCGAAAGCGGATCGGTCATCGGCGTTTCGATGAAGCCGGGCGCGACGGCGTTCACGGTGATGTTCCGCGAAGCGACCTCGACGGCGATCGCGCGCGTGAGGCCGATCAGCCCGGCCTTCGAGGCGACGTAGTTGGCCTGCCCGGCGTTGCCGGTCTCGGCGACCACGGACGTGAGATTAATGATGCGGCCCGAGCGCTGCTTGAGCATGGCTCCGAGCGCCTGCTGGATGCAGAGGTGCGCGCCGGTGAGATTCGTGCGCAGCACGGCGTCCCAGTCTTCCAGTTTCATGCGCAGCGCGAGCGTGTCGCGCGTCATGGCGGCGTTGTTGACGAGGATGTCGAGGCGACCGAATTTCGCAAGCGCCTGCTGGAAACCGGCCTTCACCTGCGCGGCGTCCGCCACGTCCATGGGCACGGCGAGCGCCGCGCCCCCGGCAGCTTCGATCTCGCCAACCAGCGACGCCAGCTTGTCCCCACTGCGCGCCGCCACCGCCACCTTCGCTCCAGCTTCCGCGAGCGCGAGCGAAGTGGCGCGGCCGATGCCCTGCGACGCGCCGGTGACGAGTGCGACTTTGTCCTTGAGCGAAAACATGCGGTTAGCTTTCCTGCACTTCGGCGCGCGCTTGCGCGATTTTGTCGAGCGTGGCTTGCAGGCTGGCCGCGTCTTCCACGTTGAAGCAGCGAACAGAGCGGTCAATCTGCCGCAGCAATCCCGAAAGCACCTTGCCCGGCCCCACTTCGACGAAAATATTCACGCCCTGATCGATCATCTCGCGCATCGAATCGAGCCAGCGCACCGGCATCGTCACCTGGCGGATCAACGCCTCGCGCGCCTCTTCGCCCGACGTGACCACTTCGGCGTCCACATTGGTGATCAGCGGAAATCGCAGCGCGCCGAACTTCGCGGCGCGCAGGTCCGGCTCCAGGCGCTTCTGCGCGGGCGCCAGAAGCCCGCAATGGAACGGCGCCGACACCGGCAAAATCACGGCGCGCTTCGCTCCCGATTGCGAGGCAGTCTCGACCGCGCGCTTGATCGCCGCCGCTGTGCCGGCGATCACGGTCTGCTCGGGCGAATTCAGATTCGCGGGAGAGACCACTTCGCCTCCCGCGGCCTTCTTGCAGACCTCGGCGACGTCCGCCGGTGAAAGACCCAGAATCGCGGCCATCGCGCCTTCGCCCGCGGGCACGGCCTCCTGCATGTACCGCCCGCGCTGGCGGACCAGCTTCACCGCAGCGGAAAAGTCGAGCGCGCCCGCGGCCACCAGCGCCGAGTACTCGCCCAGACTGTGCCCCGCCGTGAAATCGGGCGCGATGCCGCGCTTCTCGAGCGCGCGATAGGCCGCCACGGAAACCGTCAGGATCGCCGGCTGCGTGTTTTCCGTGAGCTTGAGATCCTCCTCGGGGCCTTCGAAGCAGAGCTTGGAAATCGGGAAGCCGAGCGCGGCGTCCGCCTCATCGAATACGGCGCGCGATTCCGGAAAATTCGCGGCGAGATCGCGGCCCATGCCCGGGTACTGCGAGGCCTGGCCGGGAAAGAGGAATGCGAGCTTGCTCATGGCGATGGCGGATTCCGTCGAGCTCAGCCGCGGGCGGGAACAGCGGCGATGGCGGACAACTCCTGTTCGATTTTTTCGTTCACGCGCGAACGGCAGAGCTCCGCCGCGACGCGAATCGCGTTCTTGATGGCGTTGGGATTCGACCGGCCGTGCCCGATGATCGTGATGCCGCGGACTCCCAGCAGCGGCGCGCCGCCGTATTCGGAGTAGTCGGTGCGCTTGCGGAAATCGTCGAACGCGCGCTTCGAGAGCGCGAAGCCGATCTGCGAAGCCAGGCTGCTCTTGATGGCTTTCTTCAGCATGCCGCGGATGTGCTCCACGGCGCCTTCGCTGATCTTCAGCGCGATGTTGCCGATGAAGCCGTCGCAGACGATCACGTCCACGTTGCCGCGAAACACGTCGCGGCCCTCGACGTTGCCCGTGAAATTCAGCGGCAATTGCTTCAACAGGATCGCCGCCTCGCGCGTCAGCTCATTGCCCTTGGCCTCTTCCTCGCCGATCGAAAGCAGCGCCACACGAGGCCGCCGGACGCCCCAGATTGCGCGATAGTAGATTTCGCCCATCACGGCGAACTGCTCGATCTGCTCGGGCTTGGAGTCCACGTTCGCGCCGACGTCGAGAATCACCGAGACCTTTTCCTTCATGTTCGGGAAGGCCACGGCGAGCGCGGGCCGGTCCACCGCCGGAAGCGTCCCGAGGACGAATCGCGCCACGGTCATCACCGCACCGGTATTGCCCGCGCTCACGAGAGCGTCGGCCTTGCCGTCGCGAACCAGCCGCGCGGCCACGTGCAGCGAGCTTTCCTTTTTCCGGCGAAACGCATGGGAGGGCGAATCGTTCATGGTGATGACTTCGGCCGCGTGCACGATTTCAATCGGGAGGCCGCGACGTTTGTGCCGATTCAACTCTTGATTGAGGATCGTCTCGTTGCCGACGAGCAGGATGCGCACGTCGAGCTCCCGCGCGGCCAGGATCGCGCCTTCGACCTCCGTGCGAGGTGCATGGTCGCCCCCCATCGCATCGAGGGCAATCGTGGTCATCTTGGCTCCCAGGGACACCGGCTCAGGAACGGCAGGCGAGGAAAACTTAGGCTGTCTTGGCCGCGGTGTCAATCACCTCGCGGCCCTTGTAGTAGCCACACTTCGCGCACGCCCGGTGGGGAAGCTTCTTTTCGTGGCAATTCGGGCACTCGGCCAGTGACAGCGGATGAAGATGATCGTGGGCGCGGCGGGTGGACGTGCGCCTCTTGGAGTGTCGTCGCTTTGGATTGGGCATTCCTGCTCCTCGTGACAGGCCCGTACTCAGATCGGCCTGAATGGAAACTAGTAGTGTAGCGTTTTATTGCTTTTTGAACCAGTCCTGCTTCAGCCGCGCGAGCGGGGCGAGGCGGGGGTCGGTACCGTTCTTTTCGCAGCGGCATTCTTCATTGTTCAGGTTGGCGCCGCAGTGGGGGCAAAGCCCGCGGCAATCGCTCGAGCAGATCACCTTCATGGGAAGGGCCAGATTCACCTGCTCGGCAAGGACGTCGGCCAGGAAGAGGCCGTCTCCTTCAAAGAACCCGATTTCCGTGTCGTCCAGATTCAAGCGGACTTCCTCGTCGTGCGCGATCGAAGTCATCGGGCGGTAGAAGAGATCGAAATCGCGACTGATTTCCTCGACCACGGTATCGAGGCACCTCGCGCACACCATCTCCACCCGCGTGTGCAGGTTGCCGTAGATGCGGATCTGCCCGTCCACAAGTTCCGCCGTTGCACGCACTTCCAGCGGTTCTACCTGACGGAATTCTCCGGAGTGAAAGTCAAGCGTTCCCGGGGAGTAGCTTTTCCGGATGCGCGTCTTTCGGAGGGCGAGTTCGTTTACATCCAGAAACATTGGATTTCCCCGCTTTTTTCGAAGCGCAAGGCCATTATATGTGCGCCGCTTACGATGTCAAGGAAGCCTCCCGGACAGGTGTCGCGGCTGACACCGAATCGGCACTCGTCCTTCGGGCTCAGCGCGCTTTCCCGGCCGCGGAGCCGAGCAGCTCCTGGCACTGCCGCAGGAGAAAATGGTCGGTCATTCCCGCGATGTAGTCGCAGACGACCCGGTGCGGTGGCTCGCTCTGCGCCAGCTCGGCGTACTGCCGGGGCATGCGCTCGGGATGCTCGACGAAGAACTGGAAAAGCGCGTCGAGTGCGGCCACCGAGCGGTCGCGGTCCTCGGCAATCGCGGGATGGGAATAGACGCGGGAATTGAGGAAGTGCTTCAGGTCGGCGTTCTGCGCGGCTGCTTCGGAGGAAAACCCCGCAAGCCTCTTTTCCTGGCGGCGCACGTCTTCAACGGTTTCGACTCCGCTCGCTTCCACCCGGCGGCGCGTGTTCTCAATCAGGTCGGTAGCGAGATGGTCCAGGATGTGTTTCAGCGATTCGTTGAATTTCAGCTTGCGCAGGCCGGAGGGGTAGCGGCGATCCACGTCGCTGTACGCCGCGGCGAAGGCCGGCACCTCCGCGCAGAGCTGCTCGAAATCGAGCAGCCGCGCCTCGAAACCGTCGTCGAGGTCGGCCGTGTTGTAGGCGATTTCGTCCACCAGATCGATGAGCTGCGATTCGAGCGGCGGCCGCTCATCGAGCAGATATTCGGCGAGCGCGGGGAACTCCGTCGCGGAATAGTCGCGCGAATGCTTGATGATTCCCTCGCGCACTTCAAACGTTAGATTGAGCCCGGCGAAATCGAGATAGCGCTGCTCGAACTGCTCGACGATGCGCAGCGCATGCAGATTGTGATCGAAGCGGTCGCCGTGCTGGCGCATGCGAAGATCGAGTTGCCGCTCGCCCGCGTGCCCGAAGGGCGGATGGCCGATATCGTGGACGAGCGCGAGCGCCTCGACCAGGTCGGTATTCAGATGCAGCGCTCCCGCCACGGTGCGCGCAATCTGCGCCACTTCAAGCGTGTGCGTGAGCCGGTTGCGGAAGTGGTCCGAGTAGCGCGTGGTGAAAACCTGCGTTTTCGCTTCGAGGCGGCGAAACGCGCGGGAATGGATCACGCGGTCGCGGTCGCGCGCGTAGTCGTTGCGGTAGGGATGCTGCGGCTCAGGAAAACGGCGCCCACGCGAGCGCCGCACGTCCATGGCGTAGGATTCGAGCGGCATCGACACCATTCTAGTGCCGTTTCAGCCAAAGGAACCGGACAAAGGATGTCCGTTTCCGGAGGATTGCGCGCTCAGGGTTTGCCGGGCGTTCTACCTTATTGCGGTAGGCACCAGAGCGAGCGCTTGGTCCGCCTGTTCGGCAACCGGCGTATCGGGGTATTCGGACTTGATCTGCGAGTAGAGCTTCGCCGCCTCGGGGAGATTCTTTTCGCGGTAGTGACCGGCCAGCGCCAGCATCACGACCGGCTTCGGCAAGAGCACGGTCGGCTTCGCGATCAGCTGCTGATAGAGCTTCACCGCGTCGTCGCCCTGGCCTATCCGGTCATCCAGGCCGGCAAGCTCGAACTGCGCCAGGCCGGCTACCTCCGCGTCGTTGCTGCTCGTGAGGCCCTGAAGCGCCTGCTTGGCCTGATTGTTCTTGTCGAGCTTCTCGAAGCTTAGCGCCTGATAGTAGCGCGCAAGCTCGCCGGAGCGCGTGCGGGGATATTTTGAGGCCACATCTGAAAACTTCTGCTGCGCGTCCGTGAATTTCTTAGTCGCGTCGGCGTAGGCGAGCTCGCCGGGTGCGGGAGGCGGTCCGACGGGCGCCTGAAACACTTTCATGGCGTCGTCAAAGGCGGCGGACGCCTTCACACTCTGCCGCTGCGCGTACGTCCTCCAGCCGAAAAAGCTCACAGCGACCACAATGGCCGCGACCAGAACGTAGGTCGTCAGTTGCTGGTGCGAAAGAACGGCTTCCGCGCCGTGCGCGAACGTCTCGCGGACTTCGTCCTTCTTGAGTTCCTTGCGGGAAATATGCTGCGCCAGAGCTGCACCTCGGGGAATCTGTCAGGATTTGAATGTTATCACAAACGGGCGCACGGGCGAATTGCGGCATCCGTGGCAGCCGCCTCAGCGGCCGCAATCTGTCCGGCACACGACGCCGCAACGAGAGGGAGTGCACCCCGCTCCGGCTGCGCGGAAGGGGAACTCAACTCACTGCGCGCTAAACTTTCGTTACGTTCTCAGCTTGAAAGCCCTTGGGGCCCTGACGGACCTCGAACTCGACAAGCTGCCCTTCATTCAGCGACTTGTACCCATCCATTTCGATGGCGGAGAAGTGGACGAACACGTCTTCCCCTGACTGGCGCTGGATGAACCCGTATCCCTTCGACGCATTGAACCACTTCACCACACCCTGTTCTCGAGCCAACGTAGCGACTCCTCTTCGAGTGATGTCCCGATTCAGGCGCTCGTAACACCGATCGGCAGCGCGAGGCATCCCGCTCGATATGGGACTCGCGCTCCCCCCACGGAATTACAAGACCCCATCAGCGGCGGGATTCTTGCATAAACCGATTTCGGTGTCCAGAGTTTGGAGGTCGCTCGCAGGCCGGCTGGCGGGTGGGGGAAATAAACGGGATTCTCTTGCCGCGTCGAGGGAAAACTGCGTTTTTCGAGGCCTAGCCGAAGCTGCGCAGCGCCGAGGCTTCATCCGCCTGTACGTCGAACACCATGTAGAGGCGCGTGATTTGCAGGATGTCGCGGACTCGTTTCGTCAGATACACGAGCTTCAATTCGCCGCCGGTGCCACGGACAGTGGTGTACGCGCCGACCAGCTCGCCGATTCCGGAGCTGTCGATGTAATCGACGTCGCCCAGATTGAGCAGGATCTTGCGGTGGCCCGTGTCCAGCAGCTCGCGGATCATCCGCCGCAGCATCGCGCTGCCTTCGCCCAGCGTGATTTTGCCGCCGAAATCAACCACCACTATATCGCCCGCTTCGCGGCATGTTCCTTGTAGGGACACGAAATCCTCAGGAAGAGATTCTACTCCGCTCAGGACCGGCCGTTGCCGGAAACGCGATGCGGGAGTTTCTTGGACATCACCAGGTCCGTTCCCCCGGTCGGCCCCCGCCGCACCGCGAGATCGTCCGTGAAGGCGCGCATCAGAAAAATCCCGCGCCCGGAGGTGCGCAGCAGGTTTTCATCGGCCAAAGGGTCTTCCACGTCGCTCAATTGGAAGCCGCAGCCTTCGTCGATTACGTGCACCACCATCTGCTCCGGCTCAAATTCGACCGTCAGCAGGATCTTCTTCTTCTTGTCCTGGCAGTTGCCGTAGTTGTAGGCGTTGATCACGCCCTCGCGCACCGCCATCCCCAGCTTGTGCACGTCGTCCTCGCCGAAGCCTGCCGCTTCGGCGACGCGCGTCACGATGTTCTCGGCAAGGTCCACGCTTTCCAATTGCGTATCCAGCGTGACCTCGAGACGTTGCGATTGGGCCGCCATGGGACTCGAAGAAAACCCCGATAAATCAGGCGACAATGCGTATCACAGCGGACACACACCCGTCAATTGGCCAGAACCCGTGGTAGTGGGCCGGTTTGAGAAACCGAACCGTGATCAACTGGCACTGGTTCGGTCACCGGGCAAGTTCCTGCGCGCGAGCCTTTCGTGAAGGTAACAAACCGGTCCTGTGGTGCGTACCGCAGAGAGCAGGCAGTCCCTTGCTTGTTCTGGACCGGGAGATTCTAAATTGCAGCCTTTGCCGTTTTCGGGCAGTCCCGCCTACGGAAATATCTTCTGGGCTACCTTTACATTGTGGTGGGTGCTGGAAATCATCGGGGCACTAACCAGGCGATCAAGAAACCGCTCGAGGGCCCACGACCGAGGGTCCTCTCTGGTCCTCATGCTTCTCACGTGGCTGGCATTGTCGCTGGGCTTTACGCTCTCGTCTACCTTCCCTCAAGCAACCATGATGTGGGAGCGAGTTTCGGTCTTCTTTGTCGGAATCACCCTCATGCTTGCGGGACTGGCTTTTCGTTTCTACGCGATGTCGGTTTTGGGGCGGTCTTTTACGTACGATGTTGCAGTTGAGGCTGGCCAAACAATCGTTGAGGCGGGACCTTATCGCTACATCCGCCATCCATCCTACACCGGCGCGCTCATCACGTTAGTCGGACTGGGTCTGGCGCTCGGAAATTGGGCATCGCTTCTCACAATTCTTGCCTGCATGGGAATTGCCTATGCATACCGCATAACGGTTGAGGAAGCCGCGCTGGTCGCGGTCCTAGGTGAGCCTTACAAGCAGTACATGCGCCGCACTCAACGCCTCGTCCCATTCGTGTTCTAGCGGAGATTGCGTTGCGCCACGTGCGGCTCACGCCCAATACGTGCGGTCGAGCGTGCGGTACTGGATGGCTTCGCTCAGGTGCTTCGGCTCGATCGAGGGCGCGCCGTCGAGATCGGCGATCGTCCGCGACACCTTGAGAATGCGGTCGTGGGCGCGCGCGGAAAGGCCGAGCCGCTGGATCGCCGATTCGAGCAGCTTTTCGCCGTCGGCCGAAATCGCGCAGTGCTTGCGGATCAGCTTGGGCGGCATCTGCGCGTTCGCGTACAGATTCTTCTCTCCTTTGTACCGCTCGAGCTGAATATCGCGCGCGCGCAGCACGCGCTCGCGCACGCTCGCGGAGCTTTCGATTTCCACGTCGCCTCGCAGCTCCTTGTATTTCACGGCTGGCACCTCGATGTGGATGTCGATGCGGTCGAGCAGCGGCCCGGAAATCTTCGAGACGTAACGCTGAATCTGCGGCGGCGAGCAGTGGCACTCGCGCGTCGCGTCGCCGAAAAATCCGCACGGGCAGGGATTCATCGCAGCCGCCAGCATGAAGCGCGAAGGAAAGCTCACCGAGACCGCGGCCCGCGCGATCGTCACGCATCCGTCCTCAAGCGGCTGGCGCATTACTTCGAGCACGTTGCGCTGGAATTCGGGCAGCTCGTCGAGAAACAGCACGCCGTTGTGACCGAGCGAAACCTCTCCCGGCCGCGGGATCGCTCCGCCGCCGATCAGGCCCGCGTCGCTGATCGTGTGGTGCGGCGAGCGGAACGGCCGCGTGCCCACCAGCCCCCGCGCGTCCTCGAGCAAACCGGCGACGCTGTGGATGCGCGTCGTCTCGATGGCTTCTTCGAGCGACATGGGCGGCAGGATCGTCGGAATGCGCTTGGCGAGCATCGTCTTCCCCGCGCCTGGCGGGCCGATCAACAAAATATTGTGGCTGCCCGCGCACGAGACCTCGAGCGCCCGCTTCGCCGCCATCTGCCCGCGCACGTCGCGCAAATCGACCGCGTACTGGCTCGCCTCCGCGAGCATCTGCGACGTATCCACTTCGATCGGCTTGAACGACTCCGGCGCGTTGATCAGGTCGGCGGCCTGCGGCAGCGACTTGACGGCAAACACCCGAATCCCTTCAACGACCGCAGCCTCGCGCGCATTCGCCTCCGGCACGGCGACGTTCCGTATTCCGCGCTCCCGCGCAGCCAGCGCCGCCGAAAGAGCTCCCCGCACCGAACGAACGCTGCCGTCGAGCGACAATTCTCCAAGGAAAACGTACGAGTCGAGAATCTTCCCGAAGAATGTCCCCTGGCATCCGAGGAGCCCCAGCGCCATCGGCAAATCGAATGCGGAGCCTTCCTTGCGGATATCGGCGGGCGCGAGATTGACGGTGACGGCGTGCGACCACGGAAAATCAAAGCCGCAATTGCGCAGCGCGGACCTTATTCGGTCGCGGCTTTCCTTCACGGCGTTGTCCGGCAGGCCGACCACGTTGAACCGCCCCTCGAACGCGGGCGCAACGTCCACCTCGACTTCGACGAGATAGGCGTCGATTCCGAACACAGCGGCGCTGAATGTCTTGAACAACATTTTAGACAGTAGGCGAAGCCTTGAGGCGCAGAGCCTAACTCAAAACGTTACGTCACGCCAGCGATACTCTTGTGGACGATCAGGCGTCGGAGAGCGATT
>Ga0335077_10011633_pt1 | contig 10995 bp, 11 predicted proteins | sample Lox_Sample_31_FD_207151 | JGI IMG/M metagenome (GOLD analysis project Ga0335077, IMG submission 207151) | Soil microbial communities from Loxahatchee National Wildlife Refuge, Florida, United States - Lox_Sample_3.1 | ecosystem: Environmental > Terrestrial > Soil > Wetlands | place: USA...
TTGGACGACGATGCAGGGGAGGGGTGTTTTTTCCTTTCTGATATCCGATTACTGATTACTGGTATCCCGATTCTCAGCTCAGCGATTGCCGAAATTTTCCGGATCCTCATTCGGATCGCCGAGATTGTCGTTGATGAGGACGGTGGACTGGCCGGTGAGTTCGAAGCGCTTGCGGCACTTATAGCAGGCGACGAGGTCGTCGAGACGAACCATGTAGGAGGCGGCCTTCGCGAATTTGCGGCGATCCTCTTCGCCGGCGCCCCGGGGCAGTTCCCTTTTCTTGCGGCAAACCTTCCACCGGACAGGGGCTTCAAATTCACCCTTGCAACTGGGGCAGACGAGCTTGACTTTGCGTGTCTCTTCCTTCTCGGAGTAAAAGCTGCGTTCGTCCATTAGCCCTCGACCACCTTCCCTGCCGCTTGGCTGATTGTAACAAACTTGAGGCCGAGGTCGCTCCAACGGGGGAGCCAAAATTCGAGGGCCGCCAGGGTGCGGGCGCGGTCGGCGTTGGGGCGCGCGTAATCGCCGTCGTGGAGGCAGAGGACGTCGCCGGAGGAGGGAGTTTGGAAGGATTTCTCTTGCGCGCGAGCAGCGATGGGCTTCATCTGATCGATCAGCCAGTCCGGGGACTTTTGGCGCCAGTCGCCAGGAATGAGGCTCCACATGACCGTGGGCATGCCGAGGCGGAGGGCGATCGCGATTGTCCAAGGGCCCCGGAAACCGAACGGAGGCCGGAACCACCGCGGCTTTTCCCAGGCCGCCTGGTGGATGGCTTCGCTGCAGCGGAGGAGTTCGTCGCGAGTCTCAGCCGATCCGCAGAAGAAGAGATTGGGATGCGTCTCGGTGTGGTTGCCGAGGACGTGGCCGCGCGCGGCCATTTCCTTGACGAGGCCGGGAGACTCACGCACGTACTTGCCGACGAGGAAAAAAGTGGCTTTGGCTCGATGGCGGTCGAGAAGATCGAGGAGTTTGGGCGTTAGGGCGGGATTAGGGCCGTCATCGAAGGTGAGGGCGAGTTTGTCCGGCTGGCTGGTGCGCCAGAGGGTGGGCCCAAAGAGCTGCGCGCGGGGCTGGACCGCGGCGTAAGCAGTGACTCCCGCGAGACCCACGGCGACGGCGGGCGCGGCGATGAGCCAGGGAGTCATCGAGGCTATTCTGCCACGAGAACCGGACTTCGCGGACGAGCATTGCGCCGGTTGTGAGCCGGCTGGAAGCTGGCGCTACCAAGAGGCGGAGTGCCCCGGTCAGGAGTGGCGACGCCAGAGGGCGTAGCCAACGAGCCCGCCGAGGACAACCGAGGCGCTGAAGAAGTAGCGCCATTCGGGGATGCCGACCAAACCGACAAGCAAGATGCCGATGACGACCACAAAACCAATTGGGTGGCCGGTCCAGAGGCCGACGCCGAACTTCCCGTAAGGAACGACTTCCCAAGCGTGGCGATCCTCATTGGTGCGAGGAACCACCTCGTCGAAAGGGTGGCGACGAAACGCGGCATAGTATTTCATACGTTGCTCTCCTTCCGTAATCTCCATGAATCCCGTGCGTGGAATCGAGCGGGGTGCTGCCGTGGCTGCGAGCAAGAGTCTACCTCCTCCCCCGCATGCTGAATAGTTAGAGGCCGCGAACCATAAATCGGTTCCCGAAGGAGCTGCGCCCTGCTGGTGCGCGCTGGGATCAGGATGCCGGCTTGATGAAATAGCCGGAAACCCGCCATTTGCCGTCCTTGTCGAACATGGGAGTAATGGTTTCGATTGCGGAAGGCATGTTTGCGAAGCTGGTTTCGTATTGAATGACAACGTACTGACCGTCAGGGGTACCAGGCAAAGTTCTTGTGTAGGCGGCGCTTTTGAGCCTCCGGGATTTGACGGCCCCAAGCGGAGCGCGGACAGATTTCAGGGCGCTGAGCCACTGGTCTTTAGTGACCGCGCTCTTGAAGAATGCGGCGGCTTCGTCCCAGGATTCGGCGTATTTGCCGGAATCGGTCAGTGCGAGCCAGGTTTCCGCAGATTTTTGGGCGAGCGCGTCGGGTTTATCTTGCGTTTGCGATGTGCCCGGTTGGGGCCACAGGATGAACATTGAAAGCACGACCAGGATAACGCCTGCAAGTTTCATGAACTTCTCCTTTCATTTAGTATCACTACGATCAATCTCGCTCGGAGCGGGCCACCTCGGAAGGCGGGCCCTAGGATTTTTCTCACCGGCCGAGGTTGTGCCGGCGACGAGAAAACCCTCAGGCCTGAAGGCCTGAGCTATAGAGGCGGCTCGCCGACCCGCCCGGATGGCCGGTCTGAGGACTGGCCACTATTGGAATCGCTCAGCCAATCTTTTCGGGGAGGCGGCGGGTTTTGATTTCGGCGAGAAGGCGCTCGACTTCGGCGTCGCGATCGAGCCGATTGAGTTTTTCGGCGACGTCGTCGTTGAGCAGCTCGACCTCGGCGGAAGCGGCGGCTTCCGTGTGCGTGACGCGGTCCTTGAGGCGGTCAAAGGACGCGCTCTTGGAGTTATCGCCGAGGGCGACTTGCGCCTTGGCGGCTTTGTCGAGAGCGATGCTGCGGCGATGGCGGGCGAGAAGCACTTCGCGCTTGGACTTGGCTTCGTCGAGTTTCTGTTCGAGCTTGAAGAGAGCGGCTTTCAAGGTGTCCACCTGCGCTTTCTGGTCGTTGACCTGTTCCTGGAAACTCTGGGCCAAGCGCTGCGCGGTCTGGTGACGGTCGAGGGCCGCGCGCGCGAGGTCGTCCTGAGCCTTGTCGACGGCGATTTCGGCCTTGCGCATCCAGTCCTTGGCGAGGTCTTCCTGTTCCTGAAGCTTTTTCTCAAGAAGATGGTGATCGGCGATGGAAACAGCCACCTGGGTTTTCACCTGCAGGTACTGATTTTCCATGTCGAGGATCACCTGCTTGATCAGTTTTTCGGGATCCTCGGCGCGGTCAATCATGTCATTGAGATTGGCGCGAATGAGAGTGCTGACGCGTTCTAGAAGTCCCATGGAAATTCTCCTTTCGAAAGTCTTTGATACGCCCGACGAAAACCAATTCCTCCGGGGCTAAAGCCCGCAGAGTTTGGGGCCGAATGTCGGACCTCAAGGTCCAACCCCGAACAGCTGCGGAATCCGCGGACTCGCCCGGGCTACAACCGGCCGGTCTAAAGACCGGCCCTACAGAACCCGGTCAATGCGGCGTGAAACATTGTCCGAGTGCAGTACAGATCTGAGCCCAGGCGATGTTGACCAGAACTAGTCCGGCGAGAATTCCCAGTCCCCAGTAGAGCGCTCGCTTTTGCTGGAGTGTGAAGCCCATGACGTCCCCCCGTTTGGAGCCAAGCGCCGGAGCCGGGACGAGGCCGGCTCCGGCGGAAGTTGGTTAAGAGTTGGAAGCAGGTGGCTGTGGCTTTGGCACTTTGTCGCCGATCATGCGGACCTTGCCGAGCAGATCAGACATTTGCATGCCGCTGAGGGCTTCGAAGAGCGCGGGTACTTGCGCCGCGATCTTGGTGATATCGCCGGTGAGCTTGTAGGAGCCCGCGGCGTCGCCGTTGCCCGTGGAAACGATGGTCACTTTGTCGACCTTGCTGAGCGGCTCGCTGAGCGCGCGGACGATTTCCGGCAGGCCAGTGATAAGTTTGTCGACGACGGCAGCCTGGTTGTACTCCTGGTAGGCTTCCGCCTTCACGTTCATGGCGCGCGCTTCCGCATCGCCCTTCTTGAAGATGATCTCCGCTTCGGCCTCACCTTGCGCGCGAATCGCGGCCGCCTGGCCCTCGGCTTCGGTCATCAGACGCTGGCGTTCGGCGTTGGCGAGGGTTTCGATGCGCTGGCGCTCGATTTCGGCCTGCTTGAGGACGGTGGCAATCAACTCACGTTCGCGACGTGCGATTTCGGCTTCCTGGACTTTCACCTGAGCCTCGCGCTCGACCTGCTGGACGCGGACCTGCTCGGCCACCACCGACTGCTGCTGGCGGTTGGTTTCGATCTCGTAGGCTTTGTCGGCCTGCGCCTGAGCCTTCTTGGTGGTTTCGAGGAAGCTGGCCTTCTTGATGTCCAGGTCGCGCTCCGCTTCGGCTTGCTTGGCAAGGGAGGCGGTTTCCGCGGCGACGCGTTCCATGTCGGCCTGGGCTTTGGCGATGGCGGATGCGCGGGTGGCTTCAGCGCGCTTGATGGCAATGTCGCGGTCGGCTTCGGCGGCGGCCACCTCGGCGTCACGCTTAATGCGGGCGATGTCCGGACGGCCCATGTTGGTGATGTACTCGTTTTTGTCGCGGACTTCCTTAATGGTGAAGCTGACAACTTCGAGACCCATCTTGCTCATGTCGTCGGCGCAGGTGGAACGCATTCGCCCTCCGACCATTTCGGGCTCCTTGACGATCTGCTCCACGGTGAGCTGGCCGATGATGCCGCGCAGGTGGCCTTCCATCACCAGGCGGATCAAACCCTCACGCTGTTCCGGCCGCTTGGTCAGGAATTGTTCAGCGGCAGTGCGAATGGACACGGGATCGGACTTCACTTTGAGCTGGGCCACGGCCTCGACGGTGACGGCGACGCCCTGGTTGGTGTAGAGGCTCTGCTGCGGCGCGACGTCAAACGACATCAGTTCGAGGGAGAGCTCCTTGCACTGCTCCACCATCGGAAAGATGATCGTGCCGCCGCCCTTGATGATGCGGGTGCCGCGAAAGCCGTAAACAATCAGGGCTTCGTGCGGACCCGCTTTGCGGTACATCCGGGCCATCAGGCCCATGATGAATAACAAGGCGATCACCGCTAGACCGGCGATGACCCAAACACTCGAGAACTCCAACATACGTTCCTCCCTTTGGCCGACCGCGACTGATTGCTTCGAACTTCAGTCGCTGATTCTTTTCCCCGGCGTGACGCTACACTTTGGTGAAATCCTCCCAGCGCCTCACGTAGGCGATGCCTTTTTCGTAGCGGCTGATCACGACTTCGGCGCCCTTTTCGAGCGCGCCGCCATCGTCGCTGCGCGCGCCGGCGCTGCGGCGAACGCCGTGCTGCTCGAAGATGACTTCCCCGGTGCCGTTCATGGGGATGGAAATGCTAACGGTGCCAACCGAACCCTCGTGGCGGTAGTCCCATTCGTTCATCTGCGTTTCGCTTTCCTTCAAAAGGCGGACCATGAAGCGAAAGACCAACCATCCGGCAAAGAAACCGGCAGCAACCGCAATGGACAAGCTGACGAGGGCAACCAAGTTGGAGTGCTTCGTCAGGATGTAGCCCGTGCCTCCGAACCAGGCGAGAAACGCCAGCACCGTAGAGGCGTTGAACCAGGACAAGTGCAAGCCTCCTTTGGCGAGGCCTCCACCGGGATGGTGGTGCAGGTGAAACGGCAGGTGCAGTTTGAATGGCAGGTGCACGTGAACGGCACCCGCGAGAAACGACACCACGCTGAGCAAGAATCCGATCAGGAAACAGAGCAGATAGAAATCAGGCCAGGACATGGAGCACCTCTCGAAGCGACCCCCCCCGTCTACGGTGGCAGGCTGTCGCTTGGTTGCACGACTGGTCCAGAAAAGCGCCTAGTTTTGAATCGGCGGGGGCGGATGACCGGAGCCCACCAGCGGTCGTGGCTGCAACACTTCGCTGAGGCGCTCGGCGAGGCCGGGCGTGCGAAGAATTTCGCCGAGGAGCAAAAGCGCGGCGCGGGAGTCGTCCTTGTCCGCGATGGCGAGGATAGCGTGGGCCAGCTCCGGATCGACGCTGAATTGATCCGCCCCGGCGTAAAGCCACGCGTCAACGGTCGGGTCCGCCATGCGCAGCGCCGATTGCAGTTCCCGGGAATAGCCCGGAGGATCATCGACCAAAAATCCGGGGTAGACGCGAAAGAAGCGCGCGAGCAATTCGCGCGAGGTGTTGGTCATGTGCGGGCGCGCGCCGTTTTCGATCTGCGAAAGGTACGCCTGGCTGAGTCCGCGGCCGAGTTCCTTCTTCATCGCCTTGACCACCTCGGACTGCGTCATGGGGCGATTGAGGCCGCGGAGGGAACCCTCGATGGAGCGAAGGGAACGGAGCTTGTCGCCGAGAGTCATGGTGAGAAGCCTTTCTTGATTATTGCAATATGCGAATTCTACATAGCACTTTGTAATTTGTCAAGTAAAATCGATGTTCAACTCTAATAGATTTAGAATCAATCAGTTAGTGTACAGGCATCCCGCCGGAATGCTCTCTTCGAGATCCGGTGCTTCGATGACAGCTTGCCTGGACAGGTTCGTTACGGAGAAGTCGCTACTCGGGTTTGCGGAGAGAGTGGAGATCGATGCCAAGCTGCTGGCACTTCTTGTACAGGTGGCTGCGCTCGAGGCCGAGGGCGCGGGCGACGTTGGTCATATGGAAATTGTGGCGGCGGATTTCGGCGAACAGGACTTCGCGCTCAAAGGCTTCGGTGCGTTGCTCGAGAGTTCCCTGCCCGGCGGGTGGGCTCGGCGCAGCATTGGCCATAGAGGCGGATTCACCGGTAGGGAGCACGAGGCGAACGTCGTCGGCTGTTACGGTGTCACCCGTAGAAAGGAGGACCAGGCGCTCGACGATGTTGCGCAGTTCGCGGACATTGCCGGGCCAACTGTAGCGGCGCAGTTCGGCAATGGCTTCTTCGGAGAAGGCCTTTTCTTTCCAGCCATTCTGCTCGGCCACCTGCCCGGCAAAATGCGCGGCAAGAGCGGGAAAATCCTCGGGACGCTCGCGCAATGGCGGCAGGGCGAGCGGAAAGACATACACCCGGTGAAAGAGATCGGCGCGGAAATCGTTTTTCCGGACGAGTTCTTCGAGATTGCGGTGCGTGGCGACGATGACGCGCACGCTGACCTTGATAGGTTTGTCGCCGCCGACGCGCTCGACTTCGCCTTCTTCGAGGACGCGGAGGAGCTTGGCCTGCATGGCGAGCGGCATATCGCCGATCTCGTCGAGGAAGAGCGTGCCACCTTCGGCTTGTTCGAATTTACCCACGTGGCGGCCGGCAGCGCCGGTGAACGCGCCTTTTTCATGACCGAAAAGCTCGGATTCGATGAGTTCGGAGGGAACGGCGGCGCAATTCAAGGTGATGAAGGCGTTTTCGTGGCGCGGGGATTTTTCGTGGATGGCGCGGGCGACCAACTCCTTGCCCGTGCCGGTTTCCCCAAGGATGCAGACGCGAGTTTCACTGGGGGCCACGCGCTCGATTTGCGCGAGCAGTTTGGCCATGGCCGGGCCGGAAGCGACCAGTTCGTGTTTGCCGAGGCGGTGGCGAAGTTCGCGATTTTCGTCTTCCAGGCGAGCGAGTTTCAGCGCGTTTTCTATGGTCAAAAGGAGCTTGTCCGTGGTGAGCGGCTTTTCTAGAAAATCGAGCGCGCCGAGGCGGGTGGCCTTGACCGCCATCTCGATGTTGGCCTGGCCGGAGATCAGGACGATGGGAGTTTTGACGCCGGCTTGCTTAAGCTCTTCAAGGAGCTCCAGGCCCGTTTTGCCGGGCATGACCACGTCCGAAAGGATCAGGTCGAAATGTTCGTTGCGGATGAGTTCGGCAGCACGAATAGCGCTATCGCAAACGGTGGCTTCGTGGCCGGCGAGGCGGAAGGCCCGCGAAAGGGAGCCGAGAGTGCTCGGGTCGTCGTCGATGAGGAGGAGATGTGCTTTGCGTGGCACGCAGGATTCCTAATCCGAGGCAGCGGCGGTGCGCTCAGAGTCGGCCGCGGCGGGCGCGGCGTCCGGCTTGGGCTTGACGATAACTCCCTGCTGGCGCTTCGGCAACTCGATACGGAAGGTAGTGCCGCGCCCTTCGTCGCTGGTGACAGAGATGGTGCCGTGATGATCGCTGATCACGGATTGCACGATGGCAAGGCCGAGTCCGGTACCCAATTGTTTGGTCGTGTAGTAAGGCGTGAAGAGCCGCGAGCACTCTTCGGGCGTCAGGCCTTTTCCGGTATCAGCAACCTCGATGCGGACCGCGTCCTGACCGTCGGTAGTGCGAAGGGTCAACGTGCCGCCGGCGGGCATGGCGTCCAGCGCATTGAGGACGAGATTCTGAAACGCGCGGTGAAGCAGGTCGGGATCGGCGTCGATTTCGGGCAGCGATTCCGTCAGGAAATACTCCGTGGTGATGGCAGGTTTACCGACGGCGGTGAATTGCGGCTCAAAGAGGCGGACGGCGTTGCGCAGCACCTCGTTCACACTGACACGGGAGAATTGCGGCGCAGGCATTTTGGAAAAATCACTGAAGCGGCCGACGATCGTGTTCAGATTGGAAAGCTCGGCCTTGAGCGTAGCCGTAGCTTCGCTGAAGACTTCCTGAAACTGCGCGGGGCCAAGCTGGCGAGCGCGCTGCAAGTTCTCAACGGTGATTTGCAGGGGGAAGAGCGGATTGCGAAGTTCGTGGGCCAGGCGGCGGGCCAGTTCGCGCCACGCAGCGACGCGCTCGGTCTGAACAAGCTTCTCCTTCTGGGCGGCGAGCGTGCGCGTCATATCGTTGAATGCGCCAGCCAGCTGGCCAATTTCGTCGCTGCCTTGCACGTCGATGTGCGTGTCCCAGCGGCCGGAAGCAACATCGCGCGCGCCATTGGCGAGCTCTTCGACGGGGCGCGTGATGCGTTTCGAGATCCACCAGCTCAAGAAGAGACCGATGAAGACCGCGGCAAAAGCCACAGACACGGCGGTTTTCAAGATCTGACGGCGAAGGAACACAAGCTCGCGCTGCGGGCTGCCGAGAAGGAGAACGCCGAGAAGTTCGTTGTGGCGGCCGGTGAGCGGCATGGCGTGGAACGTCTCCGCGCTCGCGGGGTCCCCGGTCCACTGGATGGTTCTCACAAGCATCTCCGGCGAGGATTGCTTCTGGACCTGCTCGATGAACGCCTGGAACTGATCAGCCTGAGGTAAGGGTCCGCTGGAATCATTGAGGGCGGAAGGGATGAACCCCTGTTCCAGGTTACGGTAGAGGAGAGCGCGCATGCCGGTGGGGAGCTCGAGGGAGGCAAGGAAGTTCTGATCGAGGCGGCGGCCGCCGATGACGTAGACATTTTTCTCGCCGACGGTTTGGGTGCGCACGGCGGTGAGGGAAAGGGCCACACCATCGGGCAACTCCTCACGCTTAAGGAACGCGGCGGAGCTGTCCCAGTTCTTGTTGGCGGTGACCCAGTCATTCTTGTAGCCGACACGGGCGGGGTATTGCGCCGAGGAGATCAACGTCCCATCGGAATTCACGAATTCGACAAAGTCGAGGTTGTGCGTTTGCGCGGCGCCATTCGCGTCGTGGATGTAGAGCGAGGCGTCGGCGTTGGGGCGGGCAAGATCGAGAACCATGCGCACAGTGACGTCGGCGTTGGTGATGTTCTCCACCTGCTGGACGACTATTTCGCCGCGCTGGGCAAACTCCTTTTTGAACTGGGCGACAAGCGCTTCGGTACGCTGCGCGTCTATCTGCTCGAAGGAGCGCTGCGTGTAGTACGTGACGCCGTAAGCGACGAGCGAGACCGAGGCGAGAACGGTGACGAGAAAGATCAGGAAAACCTTATTACGAAAACTCATGGGTGCACTCCCGGCGCAACAGAGCGTCCTGAGGACGCATCTGGATTGGACGTCGCCGATTCGCTCGCATCGAGCCAGAGATCCGCGAGGCGCCACTCGCCGGAGGGCGCCACAGACCAGTTGCGCACGGTTGCCGCGATCCCCACGTAATCGGGCAGAAGAAGCAGGGGGAGGACGCGACGGTCATCCAGCAGCCGGCGCTCTTCCGCAAAGAGTTTCTCGGGATCGTACGGCTCGGCGGCGGCTTCCTCTCCCTTTTCCGAATGGAGATGCTGCGCGAGAGATTGCAGTTCCGCGCGCGGCGAGAGCGAATCGTAATGCCAGGCGAAGAGATGCAGGCCGATGCCCGGCGGATCGGCAGATGCATTCACAGAGGACGCGGAGCGCGAGACGAGCTGAAGTGAGAGATCGGCCTGGCGGGCGTTGACGGCGACGCGTTCACCCAGGAGTTTCATGAGATCGCCAACAGCATCGACGCGCAGGCGCAGCGGTTCCGCACCTCCGGAAAAATGGCCGGGCAGGGCCGAGCGAAGCTCTTTGGCGCGATCGAGATTCAACGTGGCTCCAAACAAGAAAGCATATCCCGAGAGCCATTGCGGCAAAAGGGCCGCTGAGGGAAGGGCTTGCCTTTGGAGCAACACGTTGGCCATGGTGTCGCGGTCGAGGGCAAGGTCGAGCGCCTCGCGAAGATGGGCATCGGCCGCAGCGGGCTGGGCGTCGTCAAAGCGGAGCGCGAGGAGCGTGTGTGGGGACGAATTCCAGACGCGCAGGTTCTCCTGGCGCGCCTTGCGGACCAGATCGGGGGGGATATCGATGATTTCCGCGCGGCCGACCTGGAGGTTCAGGATTTGGCGCAACGGAGGATTGCCCAGGAGAACGTCGACGGCATCGACGAACGGACGGCCGGCCCAGGCGTCTTCGTTAGCGCGGAATCTCATGTGCGCGGGTCTGAGGACGGATGGATTTGTGTCCGAAGGCGCAGGCGGCGAGCTTTCGGCCAGGAGGAACGGGCCGGTGCCGACAAAAGAATTGTCGGGCTGAACCCTGTAGATGAAATAACGGCCGGAAGCCAGTTGTTCGAGAAGATCGGGGGCGGGACGCGTGGCGTGAATCACGACACCGGCTTCGCTCGGGGTGATTTGCAGGCCCGCGGGAAGAAGTGGTTGCAGGGCAGCGGAGACGTCCTTGGGCGTAAGGAAGGAACCGTCAGTGAATTTCACACCAGGGCGCAAGCGAAATTGCCAATTCCGGAAGGAGCCGTCGTGGGACCACTCCGCGGCGAGCGCCGGAAGGAAACGGCCGTAATCGTCGAGTGTCACGAGGCGATCGTAGACGAGGGCCGCGAGTTTTTCGTTTTCCGCAGTCGCGACCGAGCCTGCTTTCCAGGTGCGGGGATCGAGCGAAACGCCGGCGACAGAAATCTCGACACGAAGCGTGCCACCATACTTGGGATGCTTCGTGGCGTGCGCCGCAGCAGGCATCAGGAACACCAGAAG